>Ga0066903_100003527_pt1 | contig 12833 bp, 13 predicted proteins | sample PanSoiMetaGPlot1_FD_67491 | JGI IMG/M metagenome (GOLD analysis project Ga0066903, IMG submission 67491) | Tropical forest soil microbial communities from Panama analyzed to predict greenhouse gas emissions - Panama Soil - Plot 1 (version 2) | ecosystem: Environmental > Terrestrial > Soil >... | reverse complement strand
CAGATCGAGACCTTCCGCATCCGCGAGCCCGGCACGACCCTGCAGACCGTATTCGAGCAGCAGAAGCGCGAGCCGCCGAACCGGCGAACCGAGTTCAATATGCTGCGCGACGACTACTTCGTCCTGTCCGGGCTGCAAGGTCTCAAGAAATTCTACGTGCGCGCTCACATTCGCGATCTCGAAGTGCGCGGCCTGACCATTCTCTACGATCAGGCGACCGAAGGGATCATGGATCCAGTGACGGTCGTGATGGGCAGCGCGTTCGCGCCGTTCTCCGGCACCGGGCTCGTTGAGCTGATGGGCCCGACCCGCCGCAAGGTCGAATACGGCACCGGTATCGTGGCGACGACCGCCGGGCATATCCTCACCGACCGCCTGCTGGTCGAGGGCTGCAGCGTGATTCAGGTGAGCGGGCTTGGCGATGCCACCCTGCTTGCCGACAGCGAATCCGCCGGCGTCGCGCTGTTGCGCGTGTTCGGCCAGCCCGATGTCGCGCCGCTTGGGCTGGTCCATGAGGGCGCCCGCGGCTCCGACCTGACGCTCGTCGGCATCTCCGATCCGCAGCTGCAGGGCGGCGGCCGCCTGGTCTCGACCCAGCGCGTGCGACTCGACGGCGACACCGTGCAGCCGCCCCCGCAACTCGGCTTTGCCGGCGCCGCCGCGCTCGACGCCCAGGGCCGGCTGCTCGGACTGGTCAGGCTCAAGACGCCGGTGCTGACCGGGAGCGGCGCACCGCCGCCGCCGCAGGCGAGCGCAGTACCGGTCGACGCCATCCGCCGCTTTCTCGATTCGCAATACGTGACGCCCGCGACCGGCCGCCCCGGCGTCGATGCCGCGAAGGGCTCGGTGGTCCGGGTGGTCTGCGTGCGCCGGTGAGCGAGCAGGGGCTCGCCGCCTTATCGGTTCTCGAACTTCGGCTTGCGTTTCGCAACGAACGCCGCCATTCCCTCCTTCTGGTCGTGGGTCGAGAACAGCGCGTGGAACACGCGCCGCTCGAAGCGCACCCCTTCCGCCAGCGACGTCTCGAACGCGCGATTGACCGCCTCCTTGGCGGCAAGCACCGCCGGCAGCGACATCGCTGCAATCGTCTCGGCGACCTTCATCGCCTCCTCCATCAGGCTCGCGGCCGGCACGACCCGCGCCACAAGCCCGGCTCGCTCGGCTTCGGCTGCATCCATCCGCCGTCCGGTGAGGATCAGATCCATGGCCTTGGCCTTGCCGACCGCGCGCGTGAGCCGCTGCGTGCCGCCGATGCCGGGGATGATGCCGAGCGTGATCTCGGGCTGGCCGAACTGCGCGGTATCGGCGGCGATGATGAGATCGCACTGCATGGCGAGTTCGCAGCCGCCGCCGAGCGCGAAGCCCGCGACCGCCGCCACGATCGGCTTGCGCGCGTTGGCGGCCGCGTGCCAGCCGCCGATGAAGTCTCTCATCAGCACATCGACGGTCGACTTGTCCGCCATCTCCTTGATGTCGGCGCCGGCCGCGAACGCCCGCTCGGAGCCGGTGAGCAGCATGCAGCCCACGCCAGGGTCGGCATCGAAGACCGCGATCGCCTGCGCCAGTTCCGCGTTGAGCACAGAATTGAGCGCGTTGAGGGCCTGAGGCCGGTTGAGGTGGATGATGCCGACGCGGCCGCGGGTTTCGACGATGATGGTTTCATGGCTCATGGCATGTACTCTCGATCGTGGGTGCGCAGGCGTGCTCCCATGCGGTAGCGGATATTTCCCGCCTTCGCCACCATGCGATAGGATCGTGCCACGCGAGGAGCAAGCATGAACTATGTCGTGACAATCATCTCGGTCTGCGCCGCCGCCATCATTGCCGTGGCGGCGGCGAAGGAGCCGTCAAACAGAACCAACGGGAGGACATGATGGGAAGAATCAAGCACGCGCGTCTGACATCTGCGCTCGGGTTTGCGGCTGCGGCCCTGCTCGCGCTCACGCCGGCGGCCCCGGCGCAGGAACCGGAACCGATGTCGCTCGTGCGCGACGGATTTTTCTACATCGGTGGCAAGCTCACGAGCTTCAACGGCAAGAACTACGTGGTCGGGCAGATGTACGTTGAGGAGCGCATCCCGGCGAAAAAGACGCAGCCCTATCCGATCATCTTCGTGCATGGGGGCGGCCGCTCCGCCACCAGTTATCTCGGAACGCCCGACGGACGCGAAGGCTGGGCACAGTACTTTGTCCGTCAGGGCTATGCGGTCTATGTGGTCGATCAGCCCAGCAAGGCTCGTTCCGGCTACGTGCCGGAAGCCTATGGACCGCCACGCAACTCCACCGCCGACAGCGCACAGACGCGCTATCTGCAGCAAGCGAAGCACAAGCTCTGGCCGCAGGCGCACCTGCATACGCAGTGGCCGGGAACCGGCGAGCCCGACGATCCGGTCACATTGTCGATGGTCTCCGGCTTCCTCCCCGAAATGCCGAGCGCCGGGCAACAGCAAGTCTACAGCCGCGACGCGTTGGTGGCGCTGGTCGACAAGATCGGCCCCTCGATCATCATGGTGCACTCAATGGCCGGTCCGCTCGGCTGGCTCGTGCCCGACGCGCGGCCCGACAAGATCAAGGGCGTGCTGGCGATCGAGCCCAACGGGCCGCCGGTGCACACGGTCGAGTTCATCGGCGCGCCCGACTGGTTCAAGGAAGGCGAGGTGACGCTGCCCTACGGCATTTCGCGGGCGCCGCTCAATTATTCGCCGCCGGTCAAGGATGCCTCCGAACTGGCGTTCGAGAAGGAGGACAAGCCGGACGCGCCCGGGCTCGTGACCTGCTGGAAACAGAAGGAGCCGGCGCGGCACCTTCCCAACCTGCAGAAGATGCCGATCCTGGTGGTGATGGGCGAGGCCTCCTATCACGCGCCCTACGACCATTGCACGGTGAAATATCTGCAGCAGGCCGGGGTCAAGCTAACCTTCCTGCGGCTAGGCGAGGTCGGCATCAAGGGCAACAGCCACGTGATGATGAACGAGAAGAACAACAGGGAGATCGCGGCCGCGATCCACCAGTGGCTGCAGAAGACGGTGGTGGCGCAGAGATAGCGGTCGTTTGAAGTTTCAGCGTCCGCCCCCGCGCAAGCGGGGACGGACGGCTCAGGCGCAGAAGCTGCTGGTCGGCGGAGCGGAGGTGCTAGCGCGCACCGCCCATGGGTGGAAGCCCGCTCGGGCTCAACGGTCCATTGATCACGGGCGGCTGCGCAGGCGGCGGCAGCGGGGCCGGAATCCGGTTTTGCATGCTGGGAACCCGCATGCCCTGCGTCGCGTCCACACCCGGTCCGATACGGACGCCGCGTCCACCGCGGGTTCCATTGTTGGGCGCGGCAAGCGCCGCGCTCGTTGCAATCACACAAGCGAGCGCACATGCCGCTGCAAAGAAACGCTTCATGACGCGAGCTCCTTAGTCCGCGATCGCCCCTACGATGCTGGAGGTAGGAGCCTTTGGGCGCTCCATCCACCATTGAGCACCGGTCGCTCTGCATGGCTCAGATGCGGAAATACATTTCAGCGAAGGGCGGCAAGCTAGCCGGGCTGGCGCGCCGTCACACTCGCGGCTTTGACGCGCAAGATGTCGCGGCCAGCGGCGGCGAGCATGAACAGCAGACCGAACCCAAGCACCTGCCAGGGCGCCGGGACGCCCACCTCGATCATCGCCGGATTGAAGTTATGGCCGAGCGTCCCCAGCCAGCCGTGACCGCGGCGCAGCCACACGCAGTAAGCTTCGAGCAAGGCGGTGAATAGGCACGCCGTCAGTGCGAGCAATGCCAGCGCCTTCACGTCGGCACCGAGCCGGTAGCGAACAAGCCCGCGCCAGGCCATGAGCCAGAAGAACAGCCCGGCGAGCAGATACTGCTCCGGATAATTGCCGCGCGCCGTCACGACGTGCAGCACGGCGAGCCCCGTGATCAGGTAATTCGTGCTGTGTAGGCGCTGCCAGTTCTGCGCTCCCAAGCGTCGGATCGCGGCATCGAGCGAGGTCGCACCCAACGCGATGAGACCGATCGTCGAGAGCGCCGCGACCACAAGCGCCAGCCGCGTCACCGTCTCGTTGGCGATGACGGCAAAGTTCCACGACCGCATCGCGAACCAGATGACGATGTGAGCAATCGTATAGACGAGGGCGGTCACTCCGATCATGCGGCGCACGTCGATGAGCGCGCCCCAGCGCAGAATCGTCAGCATCGGCGTCACTGCCAAGGTCAGGAGCAGGATCAGCGTCGCCCACACGCCCGACCAATAGACCATGCCGCCGAGCGCGATCGGCATGATGCCGTATTCGCCGGTGACGACGTCATAGGTGAAGCGGATCGCTGGCGACACGATCAGCGCGAACGTACCGGCCTTGAGCCACGACCATCGCCCGCTGCGATCCTGCCACGGCCAGACCATGTGCGCCCCCCGTCAAAGCTCGTTCCGCAGCCGTGTGGTGAGCTTACGGCAGGGGCAATGGGCAATCCAGCTAGCGGGAGGCAGAACGACTGCCCAGGCTCGGCGCGGGCATAAACCGGGTTGCGATGTGCCGACGATCGCCGTCACGGACGCGCGTGCGTGGCGCGGCGGCACCGCCGGCTGTCATCGGCCTGCGTGCAGGGCGTTCTCGAGCTGCCGCTTGCTCATCTTCGAGCGGCCCGGAATGTGCTGCGCCTTGGCCCGCCGATAGAGCTGCTCCCTCGTTTGTGCCCCATCGTGGCGAGCCCGCGTCCGTGCCGCCTTGCGTCCGCGTGCCGTCAGGCGCGTGGCATTCCTGCCGCCCATGGCGCGGCTGCTTTCGCGGCGACCGCGCGCGCCGACATGCGACTTGCCTTCCCGTTCCTGCTGGCCGGTCTCGCCGCGCGCTTCCTTGCGTTCGTATTTTCTGAGATTGCGTCGGTTCTCCCGCTTGCTCTCGTATTTCGACGCGCCCGATTCCCGAAGCGCGATGGCGATCGCCTGACGGCGGCTTTTCACCCTGCCGCCGCGGCCGCCTCGTCCGCTCTTGAGCTCGCCGTGCTTGAACTCGTGCATCACGCGGCCGGTCGTCTTGCGTTGTCGGGGCGATGTTCTCGGCATTGTCAACTCTCCGCTGCTACTCGTACTTGGCGCCCTTGGGCGGAGAACGTCAGAGCTGTGGCCGAGTTCCTTGTTGGTGCCGACCTGCAATTCGGCCGCCGTTTGGCCGGCCGCCTACGAGAGCTTGGATGCGTCGACGTAACAGCCGAGGGCCATGTCTCGATCTGATACGGCGGATGCTCACGAGCCTTCAGGGGACAACACGTTGGCTGTATCAAGGAAACGTCCGTCACGCGCCAGGTTACCGTGCGCTGCGCAATGCCTACGGAAGATTTGCGGCGTTGATCCCAAGAGGGGGAGTGCGTCGTGCCTGCGTCGCCGTCGGAGCGGCTCATTTCTGGCACACCGGGCAGTTTGTAGGATGGGTTGAGCGCAGCGAAACCCATCCCCCTCAACGTGTCGAGACCTGATGGGTCTCGCTTCCCTCAACGTATCCTACAAAGCCGGCACGCCCAGTCATCGTTGGGCCACAATCAGAGCAGGACATTGGTCATCGTCCTCTGTCATAGGAGATGGGGATGATGAATTTCCGAACCATAGCGATGGTGGGACTCCGGCGTGTTTCGACCTGCGCAGCGGGCGCGCTGGTTGCGCTGTTCTTCGCCGGCGGCACGGCCGCCGCACAGGATTGGATGGAATACACCTATCCTGACCTGGCCTTTTCGGTTGCCTTTCCGGCCGAGCCCAAGGTCGAGATCACGACCTATCAGGTCGCCGACGGCCGCTCGTTCGAAGCGCGCATCTATTCCGTCACGCAGGACACCGGCGTGTTCAAGATGACCGTGGTCGAACTGCCCGATGCCGGAATCGACGAAAATGCCTTGATCAGCCATGCGGTCAACACGATGGCCCAAGGCAGTGAGATCAAGCTCGACATCCAACACCGCATCCGCAGGGTTTACGGCCGGCAGCTCAGCATCGCGGGTGCGGACGGCAGCCACTCCTACGTGGCGGCGTTCCTGCACAAGAAACGGCTCTATCAGATCGAGGGGAAAGCGTTTGTTGCCGGGGGCTACGCGGAGGTCGACGCTATGATCTTTCATCAATCGCTCGACCTCACCTGAGCGCCACTTCTGGCAGCCCGCTGTCGTAGGATGGGTTGAGAGCAGCGAAACCCCATCCTACGAAGTGCGTTGTTGCATCACCTCTGGCACACCGGGCAGAAGAAGGTCGAGCGTCCACCCTGCACCATGCGCCGGATCGTGCCGGTGCAGCCGGGCGTCACGCATCGCGCGCCCTCGCGGTCGTAGACGCGGAAATTGTGCTGGAACAGGCCGAGCTCCCCGTTGGTCTGCTTGTGGTCGCGCAGCGAGGAGCCGCCGGCTTTGATCGCGTCCTGCAGCACCGCCTTGATGGCGTCGACCAGCCGCGCGGCCTTGTCGTTGGGCGCGCCGCTGCGCAACGCGATGGTTGAGGCGCGGCGCTTGGGCGAGAGTCGCGCCCGGTGCAGCGCCTCGCAGACATAGATGTTGCCAAGCCCGGCGACCACGCGCTGGTCGGAGAGCGCCGCCTTGAGCGAGGTCTTCTTGCCTTTGCAGGCGCGCGCCAGCATGGCGGCGTCGAAGGCGTTGCCAAGCGGCTCGGGCCCGAGCGCCCGCAGCAGCGGCTCCTCTTCGAGTTTCGCGCGAGGGACGAGCTTCATCGAGCCGAACCGGCGCGGATCGTTGAAGGTGATGAGCGCCCCGCTCGACATGCGGAACACCACATGGTCGTGCGCGAGGTGCTGCGCCCGCTCGTGGTAATATTGCCCGGGCGCGCGCTGGTTGCCGTCGCGAAAGACGCGGAACGAGCCTGACATGCCGAGGTGCATCAGCAGCACCTCGCCCGACGACAGATCGGCGAGCAGATACTTGGCGCGGCGCCCGAGCCCGGTCACGGTCTGGCCTTCGAGCCGCGCCGCGAAATCCTTCGGCAGCGGCCAACGCAGGTCGCGCCGGCGCGCCTCCACGGCTTCGAAGCGCGCGCCCTCCATCACCGGCTCGAGGCCGCGCCGCACGGTTTCGACTTCAGGCAGTTCGGGCATGGTAAACCAAGGTTCTGCGCACACATAGCGCCGCTCGCGGTCGCGCGCTATGGTCCCGGCCGCACAGGGGTGATTAGCCATGTCTGGTCCCGGCGAGAACACCGATTTCGGCTTCCGGCAGGTGCCGCTCGAGGACAAGCAGGCGCTGGTCGACGACGTGTTTCGCAGCGTGGCGCCGCGCTACGACCTGATGAACGACCTGATGTCGGGCGGGCTGCACCGCGCCTGGAAAGACGTGATGGTGCACACCGTCAATCCACCGAAGGGAGAGCGGCCGTTCGCGCTGCTCGACCTTGCCGGCGGTACCGGCGACATTGCGTTCCGCGTGGTGGCGAAAGGCGGGGCAGGCACCCGCGTCACCGTGGCCGACATCAATACCGAGATGCTCGAGGTCGGGCGCGCACGCGCCGAGGAGCGCGGCCTCGACGTGACGTTCGTCGAGGCCAATGCCGAAGCGTTGCCGTTTGCGGACCGCTCGTTCGACGCCGTGACGATCGCGTTCGGCATCCGTAACGTGCCGCGCATCGAACAAGCGCTCGCGGAAGCGTTCCGCGTGCTGAAGCTCGGCGGGCGCTTTCTCTGCCTCGAATTCTCGACCGTCGACGTCCCCGGCTTCGACCGGCTCTACGATCTCTATTCGTTCAACGTGATCCCGGCGCTCGGGCGGGCGGTCGCCGGCGACGGCGAGGCTTACCGTTACCTGGTGGAATCGATCCGGCGCTTCCCGCGGCCGGATGTCTTTGCCGAGATGATGCGAACGGCGGGCTTCCGCCGCGTCGCGTTCCAGCGCATGGCCGGCGGCATCGTCGCGCTGCATTCGGGCTGGCGGCTGTGAGTGCCGCGCACACGTCCCTTGCTGTGGCTATATCCGCTTGCACGTCGTCGATGCCGCGAAGGCTCGTGCCGCAACGTCCCCTCCCCCCTTGCGGGGGAGGGACAGGGAGGGGGGTAGCCACAAGCACCGAGTTTGTGGTTACCCCCCTCCCCACCCCTCCCCCGCAAGGGGGGAGGGAGCAGACCGCCGTCGCCTCGCGAGCAAGAATCTGCCGCGCGATGGGGAGTTCCACGTGATCGCCGCGCTCACCCATCTCGCGCGGCTCACCCGCGCCGGCTTCGTGTTCGCGCGCGAAGGCGTGTTCGGCCTCGTTGATCCCAAGCCCTTGCCGGTGGCGGCCCGGGCCGCGCTGCGGCTCGCGCGGCTGATCGAGAAGCCCACGGCCGACGCCGCGCCGGCGCGGCTTTCGAGCGCGCTGACGCGGCTCGGCCCCACTTACGTGAAGCTTGGCCAGTTCCTGGCCACGCGGCCCGACGTCGTCGGCGTGGCACTCGCGCGCGACCTCGAGACGCTGCAGGACCGGATGGCGCCGTTTCCCCAGGCCGCGGCGCAAAGCGCGGTCGTGGCCGCGCTCGGGCGTCCCCTCGATGAGATCTTCGTCGCGTTCGGCCCTTCGGTCGCCGCCGCCTCGATCGCGCAGGTGCATCGCGCCGAAATCGCGGCGCCGGGAGGATCGCGGCCGGTCGCCGTCAAGGTGCTGCGGCCCGGCGTCGAGCGCCGCTTCCAGGCCGATCTCGAGTCTTTCGCGTTTGCGGCCCGTAGCGCCGAGAAACTGTCGGCCGAAGCGTGCCGGCTGCGCCTCTCCGAAGTGGTCGAAACGCTGCGCCGCGGGGTGGCGATCGAGATGGACCTGCGGCTCGAGGCCGCCGCGCTCTCGGAAATGGCGGAGAACACCAGGGACGATCCGGATTTCCGCGTGCCCGCGGTCGACTGGGACCGCACCGCCCGCGACGTGCTCACGCTCGACTGGATCGACGGCACGCCCTTGTCCGACCGTCCGATGCTGCTCGCCAAGGGCTTCGACCTGCAGAAGCTCGCGCGCGCCGTGATCCAGACCTTCCTGCGCCATGCGCTGCGCGACGGCTTCTTCCACGCCGACATGCATCCCGGCAACCTCTTCGTCGACGACACCGGTAACCTGATCGCGGTCGACTTCGGCATCATGGGCCGGCTCGGCGCGAAGGAGCGCCGTTTCCTGGCCGAGATCCTGTACGGCTTCATCAACCGCGACTATTACCGCACCGCCGCGGTGCACTTCGAAGCCGGCTATGTGCCGCGCCACCACTCGGTCGAAAGCTTCGCGCAAGCGATCCGCGCCATCGGCGAGCCGATCCACAACCGCACCGCCGAAGAAATCTCGATGGCGAAGCTCCTGATGCTGCTGTTCGAGGTCACCGGGCTGTTCGACATGCGCACCCGGCCAGAACTCTTGCTGCTACAGAAGACCATGGTGGTCGTCGAAGGTGTCGCCCGCTCGCTCGATCCCAAGCTCGACATGTGGAGCACCGCCGAGCCGGTGGTGCGCGAGTGGATCGAGCGGCACCTCGGCCCGGTCGGACGGCTTGAAGGCGCCGCCGAAGGCGTGGTCGAGGTCGGCCGCTTCCTCGGCGAGGTGCCAGGGCTGCTGACGCGCGGCGCCGATCTCATCGGGCAACTGGATACCATCACGCGCGACGGCCTGGTGTTGGCACCCGAGACCGTTGCGGCGATCGGGCGCGCGGAGGCGCGGCGTAACCGCTGGACCACCGTGGCGCTATGGGCGATCGCACTGCTCCTGTTCGTGCTGATCGCCAGGCTCGGGGGCTGAGGCCGCTCTTTTATTTTACTTGCAATTGTACTCGCTTTGTTCTCATGATGCGACCTGATTCTGAGCCCCGCGCGCGGCGTTTCGGACCAAGTGTCGTGAGCGAAATCATCCCCTTGGAGGACGATGTCTGGTGGCACCACGATCGGGGCCCCGAAGACCCCGATGCCAAGCCAAGCATCGCTCGCCCGGCCATCACATTACCCGCCACAGTCCTCCGGTCGTCCCCGTTTCGCGGCCGCCCGGCTCCGCGCCCACGACTTGGCAGGGCTGCCATCAACGACAACGTTGTCATCGACAACGCCGTCGCACAGCCGAGCCGCCGCAGTGCTGGCCGCATCATGCTGGCCGGCGCGCTCATGGTCGCGGCGGTCGCGCTCGCGGTGGTCGGGCTCACCGTCAACACGCGGTTCGCGGCCTCGTTCGGACAGACCGCAGAGGCCGCCGCTCTGCTGGCGGCGCTTGGCCTCGTCATCGATCTCCTGGCAATCGTGCTGCCGAGCGCCGCCGCGCAGTTCTGGCGCGACCAACACCATACGACCGGGGTCGCCGCCTGGGCGATCTGGCTGATCGCGCTCGGCATGACGCTCCTTGCCGCGGTCGGGTTTGCCGCGACCAATATCGGCGACGGCGTCGCCGGCCGCAGCAAGCTCGTCGCCGAAGCGAGCGCGCTCGCCTCCGACGTGGCCCGGCTGCGCGCCGACCGCGCCGGCATCGCCGAGACGCGATCGGTGGCCACGATCGAGGCCGAGCTGCAGCGGGCGCAGCCCGCCGCCGCCGGGGTGTGGCGGCAAACCGCGGGCTGCAGCGACGTCACGCTCGCGGCCTCCGGCGCGGCTTGCGCCGAAGTGCTCAAGCTGCGGCAGGCGCTCGGCACCGCGCAACGTCGCGACGCGCTTGACGCCGAGCTGCGCATCGCCGAAGCCCGCCTCGCCCCACTGCCGGCGATCACGAGCGGCGATCCGCAAGCAACCATGGCAGCCGACATCCTGGCCTGGGCGAGCGCCGGCCGCATCAACCTCACACCACACGACATCCATCGCCTGCGCATCACCGGCTTGACCATCATCCCAGCGCTGTCGGGGATCATCTTCATGTTCGCCGCGACGCTGCTGCGGGGAGGAGCGCGGCGGCGACGCGACTTTCTCGCGGGGTGACGGACTCGGCTGTCAGAAAATTTCGAGATCGTGAGCGCCGACGACGCGGCCGTCGTAACGCGCGCGGATCTCCGCGAGCAGCACGTCCTCGGTATCGCAGTTCAGTGGTCCGCTGCCGGCATTCGAGTGATGGTAGATGACGAGCAGGCCCGGCTGCACGGTATTGGCGATGTCGGCCAACTCCTTCGTCGAGGTGTGGTGGGTGCGGCGGAACTCCTGCCATGCCTCCGAGACAGTGCGAAACGTCGACAGCGGATAGACCTCGTGAATGAGGACATCGCAGCCGCCGCAATGGTCGAGCAGCGATTGGGTCGGCGACGTATCGCCGGAGATCACGATGACGCGGTCCGCTGTCTCGAAACGGAAGCCGAACGCCTCGAGGTCGTCGCCATGATGCACCGGGAAGGCCGTAACCTTGACGTTACGATCCTTGTAGATGAGGCCGCGCTCGAATTCGTGCGCATCCACCCGACAAGGCGAGCGGGCGTGACCGCCAATGGTGCGGACGCCGAGGTCGATCTCCCACGCCTTGAGGATGTTCTCGGTCATGGCCTTAAGTCCCTTCGGCCCATAGACCGTCAGTGGGTCGCGGCGCCCCATCAGCCAGGGCGTGAAGATCAGGTCGGGATAGCCCATGGTGTGATCGGAATGCAGATGAGTGAGGAAGGCGGTCTTGAGATTGGCGACCCCGGCGCCGAACGCCGTCACGCCCTTGTCGTAGGCGGCGGCTGCGCGCCGGATCACGCCCGGCCCGAAGTCGATCAGGTAGGGCGTTTCGTTGACAACGATCGCCGTCGCCGGCCCGGAGCGGTCCGGATCAGGCTTCGGCGTTCCGGTGCCGAGCATAACTACGCAGGTCGCGCCATTGTGGTGCATCGTGCGCCTCAATCGACGTGCATGCCGGTGGCTTTCACCACCCTGGCCCAGAGCTTCGCATCGGCCGCGATACGCGCCTTGGTGTCGGCGCTCCCGGTCCATTCGATCAGGATGTCCTGCGCGCTGAATTTCTCCTGCAGGCCGGGCGACGCCATTGCCTGCTCCGCCTCGCGCTCCAGGAGTGCAGTCACCGAATCCGGGATGCCGGCCGGCGCTGCGAGCACAACGTAGGACTCGAATTCGAAATCGGGATAGCCGGATTCGGCAATCGTCGGCAGCTCCGGCGCGACCGGGGAGCGCTTGCGGGTCGATACTGCGAGGCCTTTCAGCCGGCCCGCCTCCACGTGCTGCACCAGGCCCGACGATCCCACGAAGCCGAATTTGATCTGTCCCGAAGCAAGATCGGTCGCCAGCTGCGTGTTGCCGCGGTAGGGCACCGGCATCGCCTGGAAGCCGGCCAGCAGCCGGAAATATTCCATGCAGAGATGACCCGGCGTGCCCGGACCGCCATGGGCGTAGCTGATGGGATCCTTCTTCGCGTAGGCGACGAACTCGGCCACCGAGTTGACCGGGATCGAAGGGTGCACGACCAGCATGTTGCTCGTCGTGGCCAGTATCCCAATGTACTGGAAGTCGGAATTCGGATCGAACGGCGGCTTCTTGTAGAGGCTCGGATTGACAGTGAACGTCGTGTCGAGGGCCACGAGGAGCGTGTGCCCGTCGGGGGCAGATTTGGCGACGGCTTCGGCACCGAGATTGCCAGCCGCACCTGGCCGGTTTTCCACGACAAAGGCCTGTTTGAGCTTCGCCGATAATCTGTCGGCGATCGTGCGCGCAACGAGATCGGTCCCGCCACCGGGCAGGAAGGGCACGACAATCTTGACCGGCCGCTGCGGGTAGGACTGCGAGTGAGCGAAGCCTACGGTCCCCAACCCAAGACTTGCGGTCGCGGCCCCCGACAAAAACAGGCGTCTCGACATCATGGCGCCGCCTCGCGTCCTCGAAATCAGCGTTGCCAGCGTGCCCGGTTTTCGTGTTTCATGGAATCTCTATTTTGCGTAATCCATTTACCCATTTGACTAAGAGGCCAA
>Ga0066903_100003526_pt1 | contig 12834 bp, 14 predicted proteins | sample PanSoiMetaGPlot1_FD_67491 | JGI IMG/M metagenome (GOLD analysis project Ga0066903, IMG submission 67491) | Tropical forest soil microbial communities from Panama analyzed to predict greenhouse gas emissions - Panama Soil - Plot 1 (version 2) | ecosystem: Environmental > Terrestrial > Soil >... | reverse complement strand
CACCGGCGACATCGTTGCCGCCAGGGCTGCTGCCACCTGGACTGGAAGTGGTCAGACCCCAGTGAGCTGCGGTGTCTTTAGTAGGCGCGGGTAGTCGCACGGTGCGTCAGGAGCACTCGTGCACGTTGAGCCCGTTGCGCAGATGCGTGTCCTCGCCGAGCGCGCGCCGCGCGCGCCCTCCTCGGCGAGCGCGAGCACGAACGGCAACGTGACGTTGTTGCGCGCAAAGGTCGTGGTGCGTGCGACCGCGCCCGGCCTGTAGCCCGGATCGAGTGCAGCGCCGGACCGGCGCTTGTCATCTGCAGCCGTCTCCCTTAGGGTATTCGAGTGATGTGACATGTGATTGAGTTGATGTGACGCCACACAGGAGGGGGACATGTGGAATCGTCTGCGGAGCGTTCTTTGCTGGTCGGCACTTTTCTTGGGGTTCGCCCTGACATCCGCCAATGCGGCGGAGTCGCGTCTGTTCAGCTTTTCCTTTGCCTGCGATGGGCAGTTTAAGCTGGTAACCTTAAATGCAACGGGAATGGGCGGCGGCGCCAGCCGTTTCGTGCAGGGTGCCGAGATCGTTCTATTCGACAACCCCGACAGCCTTTCATTTCTTGTGTTGGAAACCCTGACTGACGCGACCAAGACGCTCTTGTCTCTCGGCAAGGGGGACAGGCGTGCTGCAAATCACTTCACGAGCAGCATTTTCCAAGCGCCGAACGCCGCGGGCACTATTCCATTCACCGTCGCCGGAACCTGCACGGGCGGTGGAGTGATTCAAGGACTCGCGACCATCTATTTTTTCTCGTGAGCCCGTGCCGTTTGCTTTGGCCAGGCGTTGCCCTTTGATGGCAGGGTTTCTCCTGCCATCAAGCATGGGTACTTCCGACTGGTGGGGTGACATGACGGCCCACGACAAGACGACCGGCTTTGCCGCGATCTGCGGGAGCATTCTTGCGGCAGGATCAGCGCGGGGTAGTCGCGCGCTGATGTGACATGTGATTGAGTTGATGTGACGCCACACAGGAGGGGGAAATGAGGAATTGTCTGCAGAGCATTCTTTGCTGGTCGGCACTTTTCTTGGGGTTCGCCCTGACATCCGCCAATGCGGCGGATGCGCGTCTGGTGAGCTTTGCCTTCAGCTGCGATGGACTGGCCAAGGTGGCAAATCTCAATGCAGGGGGATTGGGCAACAGCGTCCAACGTTTCGTGCAGAGTGCCGAGATCGTCGTATTCGACAACCCCGACAGCCTTTCATTTGCTGTGTTGTCAGCCCTGAGTGACCCGACCAAGACGCTCTTGTCTCTCGGCAAGGGGGGAAGGCGTGCTACAAATCAGTTCATATTCTCTCTTTTCCAAACGCCGACCAGCCCCTCGGGCAATATTCCATTCACTCTCACCGGATCCTGCTTGGGCGGTGGAGTGGTTCAAGGACTCGTGACCATCGATTTTTTCTCGTGAGCCTGTGCCGTTTGCTTTGGCCAGGCCTTGCCCTTTGATGACAGGGTTTCTCCCCTGCTGTGAAGCATGGGTACTTCCGACTGGTGGGGGACATGACGGCCCACTCCGGATTGAGCGCAGCAGCGAATCCGGGTGGCCCCTTTTTCTCCGAAAACGGGCCAACACCGCGCCTTCGGACGTATTCCAAATACGAGCCGCCGGCCGCCGCCTCGACGGTCGTACGCCTCAACGGCATCCGCCGCGGCAATGAAGGCAAACTCTGGATGGTCGACGGCGGCCCCAACCGGCGCTGGCTGAGCTTCAGCCCGAAGGCCGAGCGGTTCATCGCCTACAATCTACCGGCGACCCGCAGCGGCAGGCTAGTTGCCGGACGTGCGATCCCCGGACAGCCGGCGCGCGATCTCCTGTTGTATCGCCTCCGGCTGCTCGGCCACCGCGCGGGTCAGCGCCCGCAGGTGGTGCCGCGCCTCGTGAAGTTGATCGATCAAGGAGAGAATAACCGGCAGGCTCGCGTGGTCGAGGCCCATGCGGTAATGCAGGTCGCAAGCCAAGGCCACACGTGACTCATCGACCCGATCGAACAGATAGCCCTCCGCGTCGCGCTGCGGCGCGATGACTCCTTCCTCGATCCAGGTCAGCAGCACCTGCCGCTCCAGGAACGTGAACTGTGCGATGAGCTCGGTTTCGCGGATCATTTCAGGCTGCGCCCTTTCTGCGCGGGTTTTGCGGGTGCGTCTTCTCCCATTCCGCCATGAATTGCGCCAGCGCCTCGTCGGCGCCCTCAGGAGATACGATGTGAATCTCGACCAGCTGATCGCCGCGTGCGCCCGCCTTGTCGCGCGGCACGCCCTTGCCGCGCAGCCGCAGCTTGGTGCCCTCCTTGGCGCCCTTCGGCACCCGAACATCAACCGGTCCGTCCACCGTCTCGACGTGCACGCTCGCGCCGTTCAGCGCCTCACCGAGCGATACCGGTAGCGTGCTCAGGATGTCATATCCCGCGCGCCTGAAGCCCGCGTGCGGCCGAACCGAGATCTCGACATATGCGTCGCCCGGCTTGCTGTCGGAGCCTACCAATCCCTGCCCCTTGAGACGGAGCACCTGCCCGTCGTTGATCCCGGCCGGTATCGTGATGTCGAGCGTCTTGCCGTCCGGCATCGCCACCACCTTGTGCGTGCCGTTCACCGCATCGAGAAAGTCGATCTCAAGCGCATAGCGCACGTCCTGCGGCGGCATACGGAAATGGACGCCTTCGCCGCGCCCACCAAAGAGATCGGCGAAGACGTCGTAATCGAAATCGGCGGCGCGGCTGCCGCGCCCGCTGGCCGACGCTCCACGCCGGCTGTAGCGCGCGTCCGGATCGGCCTCGGCATATTCGCGATAGAAGTGCCGCTCCGGCTGGCGCTCGGCGCCCGTCTCGTCGATCTCACCGGCGTCGTAGCGCTTGCGCTTCTCCGCATCGCCGATGACGTCGTAGGCAGCATTGATCTCCTTGAAGCGCTTTTCCGCCTCGGGCTTGCCGGGATTGAGATCGGGATGTGTCTCCTTCGCGGCCTTGCGGAAGGCCTTGCGGATGTCGTCCTGGCTGGCGTTGGGCGCCACGCCCAACGTCTCGTAAGGATTGGCCATTCGTCTCACGTTTGAGATCAGGCGCGGCGCGGTTGCGCGCGCAACACCGGGACAGACTACGCCACGCCGCTGTTTTGCATCAATGGCCCAGCGGCGCGGGTTCCGTCTTTGCGGCAATCATCGGGGAGATGCGTGCTCTGTTCGAACGCAATACCGGAACCGGCATCCTGAGGTGGATGCAGATTCCGGCTCTGCCGAGCGGTCAATTGAACTTGTAGGAGAGCCCGCCGCGCATTGGGGGGTTGCGAGCCAAGCTTGGCGCGGCTCAGTCCGATTCGCCGATGCACTGCTTGAAGGAATCAGGGCCTATCTGGGATTCTTCGAGGATACGGCCGTACTCGCCGCGGTCGATCTGGCGCGAGGCAATCCGAAAGCAAAAGCTCGGGGCCGTAATGCCTGATTCCCTTGCGTGCTCGACGCGATCCATCAGGCTTTGAAACTCGCCGTCAAATTCCGGGAGCGGTTTCAAGGCAGACACCAGAGCCGCTTGTCGGAATCGGTCTCTCAGGTTCGTGTACTCTCCCGCCATTTTTTTGACGTCACCGATATGGTCATCCATTTTCAAGGCCTCGTACACGGCCGGGATGAGACCGGCGATGCCGACGAAAATCACCGCCAAGAACTTATGCGTCTCTGACGAATAGACGTACCAGGATGCAAGGACGGCAAAAATGAGTGGTGCCACGACGAATACGAGCTTCAGGTACCTTGCGAAGCGAAGCCAGGTGTAGAGTGAGGCCGCAGAAAACAAACAGTTCCGGTACTGACGAACACACTCCTTGGCGAGTTCCAGCGCCTGATCGTTCATCACGCGTCCGGTGACGGCGATCGGGCTTTGTACGGGCATCCGCGTCATGTTTCCGGGTGCCTGCTCAGAACGACCAAGATCGTGTCCGGTGCTGTGCCGCGCCATCGAGATCACCGCGAGAGCTACACTGTTTGCGACACCAGTCCTGCGATCGGTGCGCCGACTGGCTTACGCCGATCCCGGGCCAGCTAGCGCCTCGTCGCTGAACCGACCCCGCACGAATTGCCATTCCGACGGCGGTGGTGCGGAAAGAAGCGCAAGAAGCGCCGCGGCCGGAATACAAACTCGGCGGCGGGGCCGCGCCTGTGAGCACGTTGGTCGGGCCGAGCTTCGAGACAAGGTCCGAGACCGCTCTCGCCACAGCCAACGCACTCCGCCCCTCAGCGCGCTGCCACGGGACAGACGTGGCGGGAATGGCCAATTCTGGCCCGAGCATAACCCACCCATCCGCGTCTATTACGTGTACTGGAGTCGCGCAATGTTTTCGCGCGATTGTCCACAGCGCGACCCCTGCCGATCGCGTGAAGGATGTTGCGGAAGGATGCTCCTACAGCCAGCAGCTGCGACGCCGGGACAATCGTACCAAGGCTCGTCGCATGTTGTGAGCAGCAGCATCGGCTGCTGCAATGCCCTGCGTCAGCCTGATTGTGCGGCGTGTGCCGCGAACGCGGCGAGCGCTGCGGCCAGCGCCTGGACATTCGCGGTGACGACCGCACCGAGCCCGTGCCGCTGCGCAATCCAGCTCGGATCGTTGTAGGCGAGCCAGACCTGGCCGGCCTCATCCTGGTATACGAGCGTCTTCAACGGCAGATCGATGCCGGCCGACTGCCCGGCCTGCATGAGTGGCGTGCCGCCCCTGGCATTGCCGAAAATCAGGACCTCCGTCGGCCGCAACGCCATGCCAACGCTGGCGGCGCCCGCTGCATGGTCGATGCGCGCGAAAACGGTCAAGCCCTTGGCTTTGACCTCGGCTTCAAGCCTGTCCATCGTTTCCTTTGGCCCGAAGCTACTGAGAATGGTGGTCAATCCATCCGCCATCACATACCGATCTTGCTAGACTCCCGTGGCGCCGGCTATCGCCGGCTGATCAGGCGCGCGGCTGCGAGGCCCATTGCCAACGCGCCAATGACGAAACCGCACGACGCGGATGCCTGCAGGGCATTGAGCATCTCTCCGCGCTGCAACAGCACGATCATCTCGAACGCATAGAGGCCGGGCACCATGATGATGATCGGGGGCACCGTCGTCGCGATGCGCGGGATGTCGAATCGCCGGTCCACCAGCGTCGCCAAAAGCCCGATCGCCAAAGCACCGAAGAATGTCGCCGGCGCGAGCATCATCCCGCTGTCATGCAGGGCGAGCCGCAGTTCGTTCGCTGCCAGCGCCAACAGGCCCGCCGCGATGACCGTGCGGGCGGGGTTGTTGAACAGCATTGCGAAGGCGCAGCCCGCCAGGAAGCTTGCGACGCCGCGCAGGATGAGCCGCAGCGGATAGGCGAGCTCAGGGGGTGGTGGCCGCGACAGGTCAACGCCGGCGAGCGCAACGACGATGCTGAGACCGAAAGCCACGACCAGCAGGATCATCACGCCGTAGGCGAGCCGGGTCACCGCGACGACGGTCTGGTGTTGCATCAGATCGAACAGCGCCGCGACGAGGGGGAAGCCGGGAACCAGAAACAGGACCGACGAGATGAAACCGGCAGGATGGTGCGCGAATCCAAAGCCGATCAGGCCGGCCAGCGCCGCTGCCACAACGTAGGACCCCGATGCCACCAAGGCACAGACGGCGGCGACACCGTATTGATTGAGCTGACGGCGCGACAGCCACGCGCGCGACCCCTGACCGATCCCGCCGCCGATCGCCGCGGCAATCATTTCCGGCATCGCGCCACCATTGAGAAACGCAAACGCACCGCTGGCAACTCCGATCGCCGCGGCAAGCAGCGCGTCGGAATAGAGATGCGGGGCGAATTCGATTTTGCCGAGCGAGGCCGCGAGCTCGCGCGGCGCCAAGCGGGCCTCGACCGAGGCGGCAAGCCGGTCCAACTCGCTAATGCGCCAGGCATTGATCCCCGGCGGCCCGATCTCGCGTACCGCCGTCGTCCACTCGCCAGCGCGGCGGACACTGGCGGTGACGCTGTCCAGGGTGAGGACCACGGTTACCGCATCGAAGCCCATCCTGCGCGCCATAACCTCCATCCGCTCGCGCGTCCGCAGCGCGGTATTTCCCGCACGCAGCATCAACGCGCCGAACCGCAGCAGCTCGTCCAGCGCGTCGGGGGCCGCTGCCGGCGCAGACGAAATCTTGTCTCCCTGGTCGAGAGATGAACGCACGGCTCGTCTCGAATGCGCGAAGGAGGTCGCCGCAACGGCCATGCATTGTAGCGGCCTTCACCGGCCCGCGCACAGGGCGGCGAACGATCAGCGCCGCAGCGGGATATTCACGCCGGACCCGTGTGGAAGGTATGTGTTCCACGCAAGGCGGCGCACGAGATCAGATCCCTTTGCATGCCCGGCCTGCCTATCGGCAGGTTGTTCCGAAAAAATAAGAGTTGAACTTGGGCTCGCCAAATTACGGAACATTCATAACTAACGGATATCGCTTCGTGCCTCAATCGCACACACGCGGATGGGGCGTGGATTGCAGGGCATCGCGACCCGCAGTTCGGCAGGCGCGTCGAGATGTCCCGATGCACCAGGCTTCGACATCGGCACAAGCACGCCAAATAAAGAACATCATAGAGCGCGACGAGGAGTTCCCGTTATGCAAAACAACAAGTTCGAAGTGACGGCCCGCAGCTTCAATCCCATGTCAGTTCCCGGGCTTTCGGGCAAAGCGCGGGATGCGGTCAACGCGGCTTTTGACGCCATGTCGACCTGGCGCGTCGAGGCCGCGGAAACCAGCGAGAAGAACGGCAAACAGGTGCTCGACAAGATGGCTGCAGCCGCGGCGGCGCTGGGATGGCCGGAGCAGATCGTCGATAGTGCTCGCACGCTGATGCAGAACATCACCGAGATGCAGATTAAGGCGATGGACAACATGATGGACGCCTGGGAGGAGCAGCTCAAGCTGCCAAACCCGATGACCGCCTCGCCGTCGGCGATGCTGTCGAGGCTCAAGTCTATGCCCGCCTTCGGCTCGGCCGGCCATTCGCAAAGCGCAGACGCCTTCCAGATGGCTGCGATGAACCCGTTGCAGATGTGGGTGCAATTCGCAGAGCAATGGCAGAAATCCTGGACCGACACGATGGCGCTTTGGACGGGCGGGAAGCCGCATGAGGACGGCGGACTGCGCCGGCACTGAACGAGGCGCGGCGTGATCGCGACGGCACCGCCTGCAGCAGGCGGTGCTGGCATCGAGCGGATCGGTAATGACCAGCCGCTTTGCACCGGGCTTTGAGTCCGAGAATGGATCAATGGCTCGGTAAGCTTTGTCCTGCATAGTCGAGGCTGGATGATTGCAAGGCGCGGCCTGCCGCTGGCCCGCGGCAGGCCGGCACGGCCATGTGACCCGACCACGGCGGGCGATCTCTGGCCAAGCTGACAGGGCCGTTCTCACGATGCCCGGATTCGGGTCGAGCGACAATGAACGAGCTTGCCACAATCTGTGACTCGCCTGCAGACGCCGCATGCCTGCGCGGGCAGCTTGAAGGCATCTTCAAGATCCGACCGACTTCGTCCGACCGGATCGCGGAGGCGGAGCCGCCGGGCCAGTACACGATCGTCGGCATCAACCTCAGCGACCTCGACCGAATCCGCGATCTCAAGCTTTGGCTGCGACATAAGCCCAAGGACGCCAAGCTCGTTTTCATCACCGAGCGGGCCTCGCGCCTGGAGGCCGTGCGCGCCAACGCGATCGGAGCGACCGACCTTGTCTATCGGCCGATCGAAGCAAAGGCGCTCCTCACCAAGCTGCATGGCGACTTCCGATCGCTGGCGGACGCGCCAGCCGAGTTTCGCGCCGAGGTCTCGCCTGGAATTGCAGCGGCGCTAACCTCGTTGCAGGATGTATTTGCGGGCCGCCTGCGTCGGCGCCCCGCTCGATCAGACGGCCATCAACACGGCCGGCGACGCCATCGTCGGCCAGATCGAGACGCAGGGCTTGGCGTCCTGGATCGAGATCGTCCGCAAGCATCACAGCCTGACCTATCAGCACTCGCTGCTGGTGACGGGCCTCGTCGTCGGCTTCGGCCGGCAGCTCGGGTTTTCGCGTGCGGATCTGAAGCGGCTGTCGTTCGCCGGCCTGTTGCACGACATCGGCAAGGCCAGGGTCCCGGTCTCGGTGCTGGAGAAGCCCAGCACCCTCGACGACAAGGAGAAGCGCATCATCCGGCAGCATCCGTTGTTCGGATCGGAAGCGCTCGAAGCCGTGCCCGGGCTCCCGCCGGAAATGATCGATGTCGTTCTGCACCATCACGAATTCCTCGATGGCTCGGGATATCCGCATGGGCTCCAAGGCGGCGAGATATCCGACTTCGTCCGGATCCTCACGATCGCCGACATCTTCGGGGCGCTCATCGAGCGGCGCTCCTACAAAAATCCCTATTCGGGCGACGCCGCATACCAGATGCTGCTGGATATGGGCGCCAAGCTCGACAAAGACTTGGTCCGTGAGTTTCACGGTGTTTCGCACGTGAAGGCCAGAGCCGCCTGACGTCCGCCGCTACGAAAACCTCGCCTTGAGGCGCGGCGCGGCAAAATCGAGAAATGCGCGCAGCTTCAGCGGCAACAGCCCTTGGCCCGCATAGACGAGGCTTACGGGCTCAGCCGAAGATTCGAATTCGCGCAGCGCAAACACAAGCGCGCCGCGCTCCACCGCGTCGGCGACCTGATACGAAAGAACGCGGGTGATCCCGAGCCCTGCGGCGGCGGCATCGATCGCGGCCTCCGCCGTGTTGACGACGAGTCGCGAACGAACCGTGACGGCGATCTCGGACTTGCCGCTGGTGAAGGTCCAGACGTCCGAGGCCGTCAGTCCGCCAAACGTGATGCAGACATGGGCGGCGAGGTCAGCAGGCCTTGTTGGCGTGCCGCGCTCGGCAAAATAGGCAGGGCTGCCGCACACCACACGGCCGATCGCTCCGACACGGGTGGCAATAAGACTGCTGTCGGGCAGTGCGCCAATGCGAACCGCAAGGTCGACGTGGTCCTCTTGCAGGTTGACGACGCGATCGGCCAGCACGAGACGGATGTCGATCTCCGCGTAGGCTTTGAGGAATTCGACCACGACCGGCAGGACGTGGAGTCGTCCGAACACGACAGGCGCGGTGATGATCAGCTCGCCGCGCGGCAACATGTATTCACCCGCCGCGGCACGCTCCGCTGCGCTGATGTCGTCGAGGATGCGCCGGCAGGCCGCGACGTAGGAACGGCCAGCCTCGGTGAGGATGAGCCGCCGGCTGGTCCGATTGACGAGCCGGGTCCGCAGGTGCGCCTCCAGCTCCGAGACCTTCCGACTCACGGTCGCAAGCGGCATCCCGAGCTTGCGCGACGCCGATGACAGGCTGCCGGCTTCGACCGCAGCCAGCAGCGTCGACATGGCTTCGAGTCTATCCATAGGATCCTTCCATTATCCGGAAGGCTGGCTCCACAATTTACCGAATGCCTGAATCCAATGGAAGGGTTATTAGAGGCGCGGTTCCCGCGAGGATCAGAGCATGACAGCGCAGGCCTATTCGAGCGATATCGCCTTCACAGCATCGATTAAAGCGGTGCAGGCCCGCAAAGGCTCGCGCGGGGCTTATCGACAGATGGAGGAGAACGGCTCGTGGGAGACCCGGATCACACCTGATCTGGGCGCCTTCATCGCGGCGCAGACGAGTGTCTTTCTCGCCACCGCCAGCGCGGACGGACAACCCTATGTCCAGCACCGTGGCGGGCCGGCGGGCTTCCTGCGTGTGCGCGACGACAAGACGATCGCCTTCGTCGATTTCTCCGGCAACCGGCAATACATCACGCAGGGCAATCTCGCCGACAATCCGAAAGCCCACCTGTTCCTGATCGACTATGCGCAGCGTGCCCGCGTAAAGGTCTGGGGCGAGGCGCGGGTCGTCGAAGGCGACGCGGATTTGATCGCGCGGCTGATGCCAGAGGGCTACAAGGCGCGCCCCGAGCAGGTGATCCTGTTCACCGTTCACGCCTGGAACGCCAATTGCCCGCAACATATTCCGCGGCGCTTCGAGGCTGCGGACGTTGCGGCCGCATTGGCCGCGCGCGATCAGCGTATCGAGACGCTGGAAGGGGAGGTCAGGCGGCTGCGTGAGGCGGCGGGTGAAGCATCCTCCCCCCGGGTTGAACCTCCGGGGATCGCCTCGGCTGCCGATGGTCAGCCGCTGATCTAGCCGCCGGTCACGTCCCTCATCGCCGGCACACTGGATTCCGGTCCGATTATCCGCCACCATGGGAGCCGCGGGGCGAGCCACAAAGGGCACCGGCGCGGGCTGATGTCGGATCATTCCGGCGGCAGCCGGCCAGTGGCTTTAAGTCTGCGCCGGATTCCGATCAGGAGAGGGGAATGCGTATTCTTCCAGTCATCTGCGGTGTGACGATTGCATCGACCTGTGTTGTCGCCAACGCCGAGCCGGCCCATGTCGATACGATCAAGTCGCCGCAACCGGAAGCGCTGACCGAATTCTGGACCGACCAGCGGCTGCAGGCGGCACGGCCGATGCCAGTGCCGGTCATCAATATTGACCGCGCCGGCACGCGCGGGCCGGCCGGCCCGGGCACCGACAAGCTGCGGCTTGGCCAGGCAAGCGAGCTGCCGGCAACGGTCGCGCAGGGCGACGACAACAGGCTTGCGGGACCGGCGCGTTTCTGGGTCGGACGGATAGCCTTCAACACACCGGACGGCTCCCTGCGCACATGCCTGGCGCAACTGGTCGCCCCGGCCGTTCTCCTCACCGCCGCCCACTGCCTGCGCGACAGCGCGACAGGTCAGTGGTTCGCGAACTTCCTCTATGTCTTTCAATATCAGCGCGGCAGCGGCAGGCGCTACTCGACCGAATGCCTCAACGTCTATCGTGACTGGGTGTCAAAGGAGCCGTCGCATTGGGGCTGGGACTTTGCCTTCGTCAAGCTGCGCGGCGCAACCACTCTCGGACATTTCGGGTGGGAGCTGGGCTGGCAGGACAGGTATCAAACCGCCACCCAGCTCAACACCGCCGTAACGGTGCAGAACGGCACGCTGGTCAAAGGCTGGAGCGCGAACGTGGTCGGCCTCAAGCATGGCAATCCGAACGAAGGCTCGAACGGCGGAGGCTGGATCGAGCGTTACGACCCGGCCGGCACCAGCCCGCAGACAAACGTCCTGATCAGCCTCACGTCGCATTATGTCGGCGACGACCCCGGCACCTCGTACGGGCCCTATTGGAACGACACTTTCACGCAGCTTTTGGATTCGGCAAAGGGCGGCTGCCGATAGAGCGCAGGCAGACGCCATACCATTCCGTGCGGCAAGATAGGCGTTGGCACTCGCTGCCTGCGCGGCAGCGCGCAAGAGCCTGTCAAATGTGCCAATCGGTCTCCAAGATCGCCTGAATGCTGGCGCCGCCCGAGAGCACGGCGCACGCGATCGCGAGCGCCGCCCTGAGCCTTTCGTCGGGGCCATAGTTAACGAGTGCAGACAGCAGGATCGCCACCACCGGGAGGAGGGGAACGAAATATCGGCCCTGCACGCCCCAGACGATGTCGGCATCGGCAGGAGTGAACACCAGATAGCATACCAGGTATACGGCGACGGTGTAACCGCACAAGGTTATCGCCGTCACGATCGCGACCCGTGCGCGCTCAGCGGGCGTCAGGGGCACCTGCGTGAAGAACGTGCCGAGAAGGAGCACGCTAACCGCGGGATAGACCCAGTCCTGCAACACGGTGTCGAACAATCCCAGAATGCCGATCAGCTGCCGCCACAGTCCGGCAAAGTGCTCCGGGCTGAATGTGCCGAACATGGCCGCCGGAAACCGCAGCGGCTGATGCAGCAGAGCGAGGAGCTTCGCCAGCGGATCGAACGCCGATGCCTGCAGGCCGGTGATCTCGACCATCCGCCAGGTTGCCGTGTCGGCCCCGCTCTGCAACGTCCAGAGCAGCGCCAGGGCGACTGCGGGCATGATCATCAGGGCGCGCCGAGCCCATCCGGTCTGCCGGGCGGGACTGATCAGCCCCAGGAGCACGAGCGCGACATTGGTCGGCTTGGTGAGCGCGTTGAGCGTCATCCAGCACGCGGTCTGGCTCGGCAGGTGGAGACGGGACATGACAGCGCGCAGGCACAACGCCGTCACCACGATCGCGCAGGCGAGCGCGCTGCCATCGGCATTGATCACTGAGCGGCCGTAGATCGCGGCCGGCAGCATGGCGATCGCGATCAGGGTCCAGGCCAGCGGCGCGGCGATCCCCATGGCGTAAGCGATGATCGCGGTCATGGCGGCAAGCCCCGCAAACCGCATCAGATAGAAGGTCGACAGGAACTCGAGATCGAAGACACGCGCGACGAGCGCGGCCGCCGCCTGCGGCAGATAGGCGACCGGGGAATAGCCTTCTGAGCCTGCGTAAGGCACGAACACCGCCGGCGCATCGGGCGCGATCACGGCCGGCGGTCGGCTGAAATAGTCCTTGAAGACGGCGGCGTAGCCCATCCATCCCTCGCCCTTCTCCTTGACCTGCGTCGCCTCGAAGAATGCAAACCCGTGATAGAGCCGGGCCGGAAGGAACACGCCCTTTCGCCCCTGCGCGTCGCTGGCGGACGGCACGAAGTCACCCTGCGCGATGCCATAGGCGCGCAGGAAGTGGGCGGTTTCGTCGGGGCCGCGAAGCGGCGGCGCAGCGATGATGATCAGACTGCCGAAGACGAGGGATAGCGCGACAAAGGCCGCGACCGGACTCACAGTGAGGCCGAGGCGCCGGCGAGCGGGCCTGCTTTGGTAGATGTCCATGCCGCGTCCCCACCCCGGCACC
>Ga0066903_100003525_pt1 | contig 12834 bp, 8 predicted proteins | sample PanSoiMetaGPlot1_FD_67491 | JGI IMG/M metagenome (GOLD analysis project Ga0066903, IMG submission 67491) | Tropical forest soil microbial communities from Panama analyzed to predict greenhouse gas emissions - Panama Soil - Plot 1 (version 2) | ecosystem: Environmental > Terrestrial > Soil >... | reverse complement strand
CCGGATGCTGGATTCAGTCGGTATACACGCGTGAAGCCGACGGCCAGAACAAGACCGAAGGCTACCAGCCGGCGGCGCCTCCCGAGCACCGTCGACCGATCGCACAATCCGCGTGGAGGGAAGAGGCTACTCTACTGTTCCGAAACGCGCAACTGTAGAGGACGGAGGGGGGAGGGTGGAGGGCGGTCTCCGGAAGGCTTGACGCTTTTTGGATCGAGCATGAAAGGAAGTGCACTCCCTCTTGATGCTCGTTTCTGAATGCCCCAAGCCTCCCCGAAACCGCCCTCTCCCCTCCCTCCTCCGCCCTCCTCAGCGTTTAGAAACTGACACGGAAGGCCAGCTGCATCGTGCGCGACTGGTCGACGGCGGCGTTGCCGCTGCTCAGCGAATTGAGCTGATAGCCGTCGACGTTGGACGACCCGATGCCACTGATCGGGTTGAAGTTCACGCGGTTGAACACGTTGAACACCTGCCACTGCATTTCCAGCTTCACGCTGCCCGACACCGGCACGCGCTTGATGACGCTGATGTCGACGCGCATCACCTTCGGGCCGGTCACGAGCAGGCTGCGGGCGCCGCAGTCACCGAAGCCGGTGAGCGTGTTGGTGTTCGACGTCTGCGCCGTCTCGAGGCAGTCGGGCCCGTTGGGCGGCGCGAAGTAGCGTCCGGTCGGCGCGCCGGCGGTGTAGCCGGTCGCGTTGACGCTGTACGCCTTGATGGTGTTGTCGATGATGTCCTGCGGCAGCAGGTAGACGAGCGTGCGGTACGGGTTGTTCGGATCCTGCACCAGCCGCGGCTGGAACGCATTGCGCACGTCGTCGGCGCTCATGCCGACGAGGCGCACGTTGCCCAGGTCGATCATGCGTCCGCTCTGCACGCGCGCCACGCCCTGGAAGTTCCAGCCGCCGATCAGCCGATCCATCGCGCCGCCGACGTCGCTGCCGAACGGCTTACCGCGGCCGAACGGCAGCTCGTACACCCAGTTGGTCGCCCACACGTGACGGACGTTGCCCGTCGCGCTGCCGCCGCCGGAGTTCGAGAAGTTCTCCTCGGTCGTCTGGTACGGCTTCTGGAACGAGTAGAACTGGTTCTGGTAGCCCTTGCCGTAGGTGTAGTTCGACTGCAGCAGGAAGCCGTGCGCGAAGCGGCGGTTCAGGATCAGCTGAATCGCGTTGTAATGCGTGTCGGGCGCGTTGGTCACGAGGTTCGCGTTCGTCACGTCCGGGTTCGCGACCCAGAAGTTGACCGGCATGCCGGCGCTCACGCCGTTGGCCAGCATCGTCGCGTTGCCGCGGATGGAGGCCGCCGGCGCGAACGGGTTCGGGTTGAGGGTGAACAGCGGATTCACGAACGTCGTGCTCGTCCAGTTCGTGCCGGTGTACGCGGCCGGATCCGACGCGGCCTTTGAGCCGTTCAGATACGCCAGGTAGATCGGCAGCGGCGCCGTGCCGGGCGCGCCCGTGTAGGCGAAGGTGTTGCCCTTCCCCGCCGCGATGTTCGCCAGCAGGTTCTGCTGCGCGAGGCGGAACTCGTTCACGAAGCCGTTGCTGCCGATGTTCAGCTCGTTGTAGTTCAGGAACGACGGGAACGTGCCCTGCGTCCAGATGTCGACGCTCTTCGTCCAGATGTAGCGCGCTTCGATCGACGTGTCCTTCATGATCGCGCGCTGCCAGCCGCCCGAGAACGAATGCGCGTACGGCGTCTTGATGTTCGGGTCGAACGCGAACACGCTCGAGCTGGCGCTCGGCACCGCGAGCGGGAAGGTCCGCGTCTCCGGCACTGACGGCGCACCCAGATCGCCGCCGCTCAGCAGCAGCGGAATCGCGCCGAGGTTGTTGTTCTGCTGGCTGCGCGTGGCGTCGATCGAGATCCCGGGGTTGCTGCCGAAGACGCCCGTGAAGTCGCTCATGCCGCCGCGCTGATACGCCTTGCTGTAGCCGGCGCGGAACACCGAGTCGCCGTGCTTGCCGAGCACCGTGTGCTTCCAGCCGCTGTCGTCGCCCGTCGTCCAGGCCGCGCCGACGCTCGGCGAGATGTTGCTCCAGTCGGTGTTGTACGCCTTGTCACCCGTCTGGAGCTGCTTGAACGTCGTCTTCGTGCCCTGCAGCGTACCGGGCTTGAACAGGTTGCCCAGGCCGCTCTGCGTGGAGCCGGGCTCGAAACCGCTGCCGACGCCGGTCACGCCGAAGAGATCGTCAATCGTCGCGAACGAGTAGCTGTCGTTGAGCGATCGGAACGGCTGCTGCACGTCGTAGCGGAGCCCGAGGTTCAGCGTCAGGTCCGGCTTCACGCGCCAGGCATCCTGGAAGAACGTGCCGTACTGCGGCAGGCGGCCGTACTGATTGCTCGCGCCGAGCACGTCGTAGTTCCCGTCCTGCCCGATGCGCGCTTCGCGACCGATGCTGGTGACGCGGCCGGTCAGGACGTAATAGAGGTTGCGGGCGTTTGCGACATCGGTCGCCGATCCTCCAGGGAAGTTCGCCGCGACGAACATCGCGTCCGCCGGATCGCCTGAGAAGCCCGCGGCCGGAATCCCGAGGTTGACCTGCGGCACGAGCTGCTGGTTGTACAGCCATACGCCGGCGCGCGTGTAGGAGAAACCGGTGCTCATCGCGTGCGAGCCCTTGATCCAGTTCAGCGTGTCTTCGAATACGCGCGTATAGCCCTCGCGCGCGCTCGGCGCGTTCTGCACGCCGACGTTGGTGAGCTGCTTGAAGTTCGTCCACCGGATGTCGTAGCCGTGCATGTCGGCGACGGACGTGCCGCCGAACATCGACGTCGACAGATCCGGCGAGAACTTCGTCGCGCCGCCCGTCATGCCGAAGCGGACCTCGTTGACGATGTTGGGCGTGAGCGTCGAGCGCAGCTGCCCCTGGCCGGAGTAGCGCTGCGAATCCTGCAGGCCGTGGACCGGGAAGCCCGGGAACGACGGCTGGCGCGAATTGGTCGTATCGGGATCCGACAGGATGTGGTTGCGCGTCATCGTGAACGTCGCGCGATGCTTCGACGTCACGTTGTAGTCGAAGCGGAGCGTCGGATACGTCGTCTTGTTGTTGGTCGGCGCCTGCCAGACCAGCGACTGCGTCAGCGGATCGCCGGTCGCGTTGATCGCGCCCTGCGAGGTGGACGCGCGCACGTCGCCGAGCAGTTTGGCGACGAGCGGATCGATGCGGGCGATCTGCCCGTTCGCCGCCGCGAGCGTCATCAGATTGATGCTGCCGCCGACGTACTGGAAGTTGCCCTGCTCCGCCCCGGGGCTCATGATCGTGCGCGTGCTCGAGATCGAGCCCGGCGAGCGCAGCTCTTCGTAGTTGACGAAGAAGAACGCGTGGTCGCGGCCGTCGTAGAGGCCGGGGATGCTGATCGGTCCGCCGATGCTGAACCCGGGCTGCTTGTTCTGCACGACCGGCTTCGACGCCGGGTCGCCGTTGGCCGTCACGCTGATGTGCGTGTTGTACCAGGTGTTGGTGTTCATCCAGTCGCGCTGCAGGTAGTAGTAGCCGCTGCCGGTGAAGCGGTTCGTGCCCGACTTGGTGACGAACTTGATCTGCACGGCGCCCTGGCCGGCAGCGTCGGCGCCCTGCGACGCGGTCCCGATGGACACTTCTTCGACGGCGTCGAGACGCGGGCTGACGCGCGTGAACATGCCGTCGGTCGTCTTCAGGAAGTTGTCCTGGATGTTCATGCCGTCGAGCGTGATGTTCACCGCGCTCTGCGGCAGGCCGTTGACGATCGATCCGCGAACGGTGCCGTTCGTGGTCGTGACGCCCGGCATGTAGAGCGCGAGGTCGAACGCCGCGCGGCCCGGAACGGGCAGGTTCGCGATCTGGCGCGCGCTCAGCGTCTGCGCCACGGCCGTCGACTGCGTCTGGATGATCTCGGTGGTCGCGCCGACCGTCACCGTCTCTTCGACGCCGCCCACCTGCAGCACCGCCTTGACGGTGGCCGGACCGGCCACGGTGACGACGACGTCCTTCAGGGCCGCCGTCTTGAAACCCTGCAACGACACGGTCACGCCGTAGGTGCCGGTCGGCACCGCCGGAATCGTGAACGAACCGTTCTCACTGCTGACTGCGTGAAAAGACGTGCCGTTGGCGGCATTGGTGGCGTTGACGTCCGCGCCAGGGACGGCCGCGCCGGATGTGTCGACGACCGTGCCCGCGATCGAAGACGTCGAGCCTCCCTGCGCGAAAGCCGTCGTCGCGAGCGCCATCAGCGCGATGGCGACAGCAACGCCCCGCACCATGGTTCGTACAGTGCTAGTCATCAAGCTCCCCCCTCCTCGACGAAAGGTATAGACCCTTCACACGACGCCGTCAATCGCAGAATGTATTTACTTGAACGATCCGGAAAAATGGAGCCGGGACGAAACGTGGTGCGAGCGTCAAGATGACGGCGATGAGTTGAAATTATGGAACGCGAGTCGTCAGACGCTGAGCAGGATCGAGCCGCACGTCAGCCCGCCTTCCGCCTTCGCGAGCTCGCCGGCCGGCACGATCAGCGTCTGGATGCCGTGCGCGCGCAGCCGCGCTTCAGTGCGGGTGTGCGCCTCCGCACAGACGACGCGGCCGCCGACGGTGAGCACGTTCGCGGCGTCCGGCTCCGCCGGGTCGACCTCGATCAGATCGAACCCCGCGAAGTGACTGGGGTCAACCCAGGCAGGATTGATGAGGAGCCGGTACCTTCCGCCTTCCCCAGTGATTCTGTCGCTTCCGCCTTCAGGCGGAATCGCTCGAGGCGGAATCGCCGTCACCGCACTCTTCAGATGCAGGCACGCCGTCACCGTCACCGGCCGAACCTCGAAGCGGTGCGGCGCGAGGATCGCGGCGAGCTGGCGCACGCCGTCGGCGTTGGTGCGCCCGCTGACGCCGACGAACACGACGCCGGGCGTGACGAGCACGTCGCCGCCGTCGAGCGTGCCGGGAGGCTCGATCCGCGCAAGCGCGCGGTAGGGCGCGAGCGCCCGCGCCGTGCTTTCGACTTCCCCGCGCCGCGACGCCGCACCGGGACGCGCGAGCACCGCCACGCGATCGACGACGACCGCCGTGTCCTCGACGAACACCGAGTCGGGGTTCTCGGGCAGGTCCGGGAGCCGCTCGACCCTGCAGCCAAGCTCCCGCAGGACGTTCTCGTACGCGTGATGCTCGCGCACCGCGCGCGCATGATCGATCGGCTCGCGCGCCAGATGCGTCAGTTCACAACGATCGATCGACGGCGGCACCGCCCGCGTCAGCGCGACCAGCATCGTCCTCGAATTGTAGCGGCTTCAACCGATGCCGAACGGGCTGCGAATGGTCGAAATCGAGTTCAGCGCGTAGGCCAGCACCTGCGTCGGCAGGACGCCCAGATAGAACGTCGCGAGCAGGGCGAACGCCAGGGCGATCGTCGAAGGCCACGAGACCGCGGGACGCGCGACGGCGCCGGTCTCGTCCGTCATGTACATCATGACCACGATGCGCAGGTAGAAGAAGACGGAGATCACGCTCGTCAGGACGCCGATGATCGCCAGCCAGACATGCCCGCTCTGAACGGCGGCCGAGAAGATGTACCACTTGCCGATGAAGCCCGCCATCGGCGGGAAGCCGCCGAGCGACAGCAGGAACACCGTCATCAGCCCCGCGAGGCCGGGGCGCGTCGTCCACAGGCCGGCGAAGTCCCGCAGCTGGTCGTGCGGGCGCTCGGCCGTGCCGAGGAGCGCGACGATGCCGAGCGCGCCGAGATTCGTGACGGCGTACGCCAGCAGATAGAAGAGAACCGCGGCCTTCCCGTCGTCGTTCGCCGACACGAGGCCGAGCAGCAGGTAGCCGGCGTGCGCGATGCTCGAGTACGCGAGCATGCGCTTGATGTTGCTCTGCAGCACGCCGAGCACCGACCCGGCGATCATCGTCGCCGCCGCGATCGCGCCGAGGATCGGCGTCCAGTGGACCTGCATCGGCTGCAGCGTCGAGAGGAACACGCGGACGAACGCCGCGAACGCCGCGGCCTTCACGGCCGTCGACATGAACGCGGTCACGACCGTCGGCGCCCCCTCGTACGCGTCGGGCGTCCACATGTGGAACGGCACGGCCGACACCTTGAAGCAGAACCCCACCGCGAGCAGGCCGACGGCCAGGAGCGGCAGCGTGATATCGGAAGGCGACACCATCACGGCCGCCACGGCGTCGAGCCGCGTCGAGCCGGCTGCCGCGAAGGCGAACGCGATGCCGTAGAGGAAGAACGCGCTCGAGAAGGCGCCGAGCAGGAAGTACTTGAACGCCGCCTCGGCCGACTGCGCGCTGTCGCGCCGGAGCGCCGTGAGCACGTACACCGAGAGCGACAGCACTTCGAGCGCGAGGAAGATCACCAGCAGATCGACCGCCGCTGCCATCAGCATCATGCCGCTGATCCCGAACAGCGTCAGCGCGTAGTACTCGCCCGCCGGCAGCCCCTCGCGCTCCACCACGTCGCGCGAGAACAGCATCGTCAGGATCCCGACGATGCAGAGGATGATGTTGACGAAGAGCGCGAAGTTGTCGGCGCGGACGACGCCGAAGCTGACGGCGTCGGTGCCCCAGAGAAAGCACGAGGCCACGAGCGCGCCGACGAGGCCGATCAGGCCGAAGCCGGCGATCTCCATCCGTTCGCCCGGATGGCGCATCGCCTCGGCGAGGAGCGCGGCGATCGCCGAGAGGACGACGATCAGGATCGGGATCGTGGCAGCGAAGCCGTTCATCGGCCCACTCCGTGAATGAGCTCGACCACGTGGTTGATCGACATTTCCATCGGCCTGAGGAAGATCGCGGGCGCGACGCCCATGAAAATGCACATCGCCACGATGGGCACCATCATCGCCCACTCGCGGGCGGAGAGATCCGCGAGCGTGCGATTCTTCTCGTTGGTCACCTCGCCGTAGTTCACGCGCTGGAACATCCAGAGCATGTAGACGGCCGAGAGAATGACGCCGGTGGCGGCGACGGCGGTCAGTACTGGCCAGACGCGGAAGGCGCCCATCAGGATCAGGAACTCGCCGATGAAGCCGTTCATGCCCGGCATCCCGATCGAGGCCAGCGTGATGAGGAGGAACGCGGCGACCAGGCGCGGGACGACGGCCTTCAGGCCGCCGAACTCGGCGATGAGCCTCGTGTGGCGGCGGTCCGACAGCATGCCGACCACCATGAAGAGGCCGCCGGTGCTGACGCCGTGGTTGAGCATCTGGTACACGGCGCCCTGGACCCCGTTCACGTTGATGGCGCACAGGCCGAGCACGACCACGCCGAGGTGGCTGACGCTCGAGTACGCGACCAGCTTCTTCATGTCGGGCTGCACCATCGCGACGAGCGCGCCGTAGACGATGCCGATGACGGCGAGATACGCGATGTAATGCGCGTAGAAGGCCGCAGCCGCGGGAAACAGCGGGAACGCGAAGCGCAGCAGCCCGTAGGTGCCCATCTTCAGCAGCACGCCCGCGAGGATGACCGAGCCGGCCGTCGGCGCTTCGGTGTGCGCGTCTGGCAGCCACGTGTGGAACGGGAAGAGCGGAACCTTGATCGCGAACGCGAGCGCGAACGCGAGGAAGAACCACTTCTCGGTGTCCCACGGGAGCTGCAGCCTGTAGAGATCGAGCAGATCGAACGACGCCCCGCCCGGGTGCGACCACGCGAGTCCGATGATGGCGACGAGCATCAGCACGCTCCCCGCCATCGTGTAGAGGATGAACTTCACCGAGGCGTAGATGCGCCGCTCGTAGCCCCAGATCCCGATGAGGAAGTACATCGGGATGAGCATCGCGTCCCAGAACAGATAGAAGAGGAAGAGATCGAGCGAGACGAAGACGCCGAGCATCGCGGTCTCGAGCACGAGCATGAAGACCGAGAACAGCTTGACGCCCTTGTGCACGCCGGCCCACGACGACAGCAGCGCCAGCGGCGTCAGGAAGCCCGTGAGCACGACGAGGAACAGGCTGATGCCGTCCACGCCGAGGTGGTACGAGATGCCGAACGCCGGCAGCCACTCACGGCGCTCGACGAACTGGTAGTCGGCCGTCAGCGGATTGAACGCCCACCACAGGTAGAGCGTGGCCGCGAAGGTGACGAGCGACACGGCGAGCGCCACGAGGCGCACGGTGCCCTCGCGCTCGGGGTTGTCACCCCGGCCGCCCGCGAGCAGCACCAGCAGCGCTCCGAGGAGCGGTAAGAAAACGATCGTCGTCAGCAGCATGCGAAAGTGTTGGTGTCGCCTGTCAGTGCAACAAGTACCATCCGAGAATCACGACCACCCCGAGGAACAGCCACGCCGCGTACGTCCTGATCGATCCGGTCTGCAGCCGGCGGAGCGCGTCGCTCGATCCGCGCACGAGGCGGCCGACGCCGTTGACCGTGCCGTCGATCAGCGCGGCGTCCATCCCGCGCCAGAGCAGGAGCGTCGAGGCGCCCTTGATCGGCTGGACGACGACCGCGTTGTACAGCTCGTCGACGTAGTACTTGTTGAGCAGCAGCGTGTAGACCGGCGCGGCGCTGCGCGCCACGCGCGCCGCGGCCGGGCGGTTGCGCAGCCAGAAGTAGGCGGCGAGGCCGATGCCGGCGAACGCCACGCCCAGCGAGACGCCCATCAGCACCCGTTCGGCGCCCTCGTCCGCTTCCGCCGCGTGTCCGCCTTCGCCTCCCGCAACGGCTGCGTGTCCGCCTTCGCTCCCCGGCCGGGCTTCGCCTCCGGGGAGCGTCGGCGGGACAGCTCGTCCCTCGGTGATTTGAAACTCGGGACTCGCTGGCGCTGACGCCTGGACCTCGAACGACGGTTCGAGGAATCTCTCGATGCGGTTGCTGCCGCCGAGCGCGTGCGGCACGCCGACGAAGCCCGCGACGATCGATCCGATCGCGAGCACGATCAGCGCGAACGCCATCGCGGGCGGCGCATCGTGGAGATGAGACCCATGCGCGTGTTCGTCGTGCGCAGAGGACGCCGAGGGTGCCTCGTGGCGGCGTTCACCGTGGAACGCGAGGTAGACGAGGCGGAACATGTAGGTCGCGGTCAGGAACGCCGTGACCATGCCGACGGCCCAGAGCAGGGTGTGGCCGCCGCTGTAGGTCCGCCAGAGGATCTCGTCCTTGCTGAAGAACCCCGCGAGCGGGAACACGCCCGCGATCGCGAGCGCGCCGATCAGGAAGGTCCAGTAGGTGATCGGCAGATCCTTCTTCAGGCCGCCCATGTTGCGCAGGTCCTGTTCGCCGGCGAGCGCGTGGATCACGGCGCCGGAGCCGAGGAACAGCAGCGCCTTGAAGAACGCGTGCGTGTAGAGATGGAAGATGCCGGCGGCGTACGCGCCGACGCCCATCGCCAGGAACATGTAGCCGAGCTGCGAGACGGTCGAGTACGCCAGCACACGCTTGATGTCGTTCTGCACGAGGCCGATCGTCCCCGCCATCAGCGCCGTCGCGACGCCGATCCCCGCCACCACGCTCAGCGTGATCGGCGCGTGCTGGAAGAGCACGGCGTTGCGCCCGATCATGTAGACGCCCGCCGTCACCATCGTCGCGGCGTGGATCAGCGCCGAGACCGGCGTGGGGCCTTCCATCGCGTCGGGCAGCCAGGTGTAGAGCGGGATCTGCGCCGACTTGCCCGTGGCGCCGAGGAACAGGAGCAGCGTCGCGATCGTGATGACGCCCATCGACGTCTCGGGCGCGCGCGTGCTCACGTCCGCCGCCACGCGCTGGAAGTCGAGCGACCCCAGATTGACGAACAGCATGAGCATCCCGAGGATGAACCCGAAGTCGCCGATGCGGTTGACGATGAACGCCTTCTTGCCCGCATCGGCCGCCGACTGTTTCTTGAACCAGAAGCCGATGAGCAGGTACGAGCAGAGGCCCACGCCTTCCCAGCCCACGAACATCACCGGGAACGTGGACCCGAGCACGAGCACGAGCATGAACGCCGCGAACAAATTCAAGTATGAAAAGTACCGCGCGTACTCGCTGTCACTCTCCTCGTGCATGTAGGCCGTCGAGTAGATGTGGATGAGCGAACCGATGCCCGTGATCACGAGGATCATCAGCGACGCCAGCGGATCGACGCGGAACGCGAGCGGGATCTGGAGTTCGTTCGACGTGATCCACCGGTACAGCGTCTGCTGGACGAAGTGATCCTGCGCGGCGCGCGCCGACAGCACCGCCATCACCGAGGCGGCGAACGCCCCGAGCATCGCCGCGCACGCCAGCCCGCCCGACACCGCCTTCGGCAGGCGCTTGCCGACGAGGGCGTTGACGACGAAGCCGAGAAACGGCAGCAGAGGAATCAGCAGCAGCATGCCTACCACTTCAGCGACGTGAAGGCGTCGGGACTGAGCGTCTCCCGGTGCCGGAAGAGCGCGATCACGAGGGCGAGGCCGACGGCCGCCTCGGCGGCCGCGACCGTCATGACGAAGAACGTGATGATCTGTCCGTCCACGATGCCCTGGTAGCGGCCCACAGCGACGAACGTGATGTTGACGGCGTTGAGCATGATCTCGATCGACAGCAGGATCGTGATCAGGTTGCGGCGCAGGAAGACCCCCGCCGTGCCAATCGCAAAGAGCACGCCCGACAGCAGGAGGAAATGGTTGAGCGTCGGCATTATCTCTCTCCGAGGGGCTTCGCCCCTTGGACTCCGCTACACGCTCGCTCGCGACGCTCGCTCGCTGGCGATGCTGTGGTGCGCCCGGCCGTATTCAGCATTCGGTATCGCACACTCTTCGGCATTCGGCATTCGGCATTCGTCATTGTCGCCGCCCGTCAGGTTCTTTGCGGGCGATCACAATCGCGCCCACCATCGAGACGAGGATGAGGACCGACGTCACCTCGAAGGCGAAACTGTGCGTCGTGAAGAGCGCCTTGCCGATCTCGGCGACGCTGCTGACCGTCGACACGGTGCCGGCGTCGCCCCGGAACGGGTGGATGGGCAGGCGCGAGAGGAACCACGCAATCTGGAACGCGAGCAGCAGCGAGAACAGCACGCCCGCGCGCAGGTTCGGGCGCAGCAGCGACGGCGGGATCACGTCCGGGTCGTCTTCGCGGTGCTGGTTGAGCAGCATCACGACGAAGATGAAGAGGACCATGATGGCGCCGGCGTAGACGATCATCTGCGTCACCGCGCTGAACGGCGCGTCGAGCAGCACGTAGAGGCCGGCGAGCGCGCCGAACGACACGATGAGCAGCATGACGCTGTGCATCGGGTTCCTCGACGACACCACGCCGAGCGACGCCAGCACGATGACCCCGGCCAAGACGTAGAAGACGATCAGATCCATGTCGCCGTCATCCCAGCCAGATCACCAGCGCCGCCGTGACGATCAGGTTCAGCACCGCGAGCGGCAGCAGCCATTTCCAGCCGAACTCCATGAGCTGGTCGTAGCGGTAGCGCGGCAGCGTCCATCGCATCCAGACATAGAAGAAGAGGATCAGGAGGACCTTGGCCATGAACCAGACCCACCCCAGCGTGTCCGACGCGAACGGGCCGAGCCAGCCGCCGAGGTACACGCTCGTCGCGACCGCCGACACCGTCACCATGTTGATGTACTCCGCCATGAAGAACAGGGCGAAGGACATGCTGCTGTATTCCGTGTGGTAGCCGGCGACCAGCTCCTGCTCCGCTTCCGGAAAGTCGAACGGCGCGCGGTTGGTCTCGGCCACGCCCGCCGTCATGTAGATGAAGAAGCCGAGCGGCTGGAGGAACACGTACCATTTCGGGATCACGTGCCACCAGGCGCCGGCCTGGTTCATCACGATCTCGCGCAGCGAGAGCGACCCGGCCAGCATGATCACCGCCACGAGCGAGAGCCCGTACGACAGCTCGTAGCTGATCATCTGCGCCGAGCTGCGCAGGCCGCCGAGCAGCGAGTACTTGCTGTTCGAGCTCCACCCGGCGAGCACGATGCCGTACACGCCCATCGAGGCGACCGCGAAGATCACGAGCACGCCGACGTTCACGTCGGTGACTTCCAGGCGCAGCGGCTGCTCGAGCAGGCCGAACAGCGTCGTCTCGCCGCCGAACGGGACCACCGCGAACGCGGCGAACGCCGTCGCGGTCGAGATGATCGGGGCGATCGCGAAGAGGAACGCGTCGGCCGCCTTGGGGCGCAGGTCCTCCTTGAACACCAGCTTGATGACGTCGGCGAACGGCTGGAGCAGGCCCGCGGGCCCGACGCGGTTCGGCCCTTCGCGATCCTGGATGTAGGCGCAGACCTTGCGCTCCATCCACACCATGAAGGCGGACGTCAGCACGAGCGCCTGGAACACCACGAAGATGAGCACGAGGTGCGCGATGAGCGCCTGGTCGATCCCGAAATCGGCGAGTGACAGACCGCCCATTTAGTGCGCCGCCACCTCTGCGCGCGCGCGCCAGTCGGCGGGCACGGTGCAGCGGCCTTCACGGATGTGCGCTTCGTATTCCGCGCGGAAGTGCTTCAGCGTCGTGAGCGGCGGCGTCGCCTCGGCGTCGCCGAACGCGCACAGCGTCTTGCCCGCGATGTTGTTCGACACGCTCGTCAGCAGATCCAGGTCGCGCATCTCGCCGTCGCCGCGCTCGATCTTCGACAGGATCTTGAACAGCCAGTCGCCGCCCTCGCGGCACGGCGTGCACTTGCCGCACGACTCGTGCTTGTAGAAGTGCATCAGGTTCATCGCCGCCCACACCATGCAGGTCGTCTCGTCCATGACGATGATGCCGGCGGAGCCGAGCATGGACCCGGCCTTCTGCACCGCGTCGAAGCTGGCCGGGATGTCGAGCTGATCGGGCAGCAGGATCGGCACCGACGATCCGCCGGGAATGACCGCCTTGAGCCGATGGCCGTCGCGGATGCCGCCGGCGCGATCGAAGATGAGCTCC
>Ga0066903_100003524_pt1 | contig 12839 bp, 10 predicted proteins | sample PanSoiMetaGPlot1_FD_67491 | JGI IMG/M metagenome (GOLD analysis project Ga0066903, IMG submission 67491) | Tropical forest soil microbial communities from Panama analyzed to predict greenhouse gas emissions - Panama Soil - Plot 1 (version 2) | ecosystem: Environmental > Terrestrial > Soil >... | reverse complement strand
GGGAACGCACGGCCGCGCTTGACGGCTGGCTCTGGTACTACAACCATCGACGGCGACACGCAGCCCTTGGTCACCAGGCCCCGGTCAGCAGAACCAACGTGCTCGGGTCTTACACCTAGGCGCACGAAGGCTCGAATGGAAGGATCGTTCTCACGCCGATCGTGATCGAGTGGAAGTGGCTCGAAAGCTACGACGCCGCGAGGGTCGCAACCTCGGCTGGGGGCACGGACCGCGTCGCCCGCTACCAAGGAGCTGATAGAGGCCCCCTACTCGCCGCTGACGCCCGGCGACCCCATAAGCGGCTCTTCTACGAGCCCTACTACCAGCTCGTTCGGCAGACCCTGCTCGCCGCGCGCGCGTTCGCAGACCCGACACCCCGGAGATGGAGTGGATGCACATCCACGTCGTCCCCGAGGGGGGCAACGTCGTTCCTTCCCGGGCGCCGATCGGTCGCCGCGATCCCGGCTACGGCTTGACACGGCCGAGGATCTCGCGGCCTCGCTTGGTGCGATCTACTACCCCTCCCGTTCCCGAACCCGGAGGCGCGGTTAATGCGGCCGCCCCGTGAGGCGTCTCGTTCCGCTTTGCACTCGACTGACGCGCCCCGCAGACTGTCGCTCGGGGCAACGAGTGGACAGGCTGCTGCCGCGGCACGAGATCGGCCCGGACGCGCGCATCGTGGGGCGCGAACCCGAGCTTGCGGCGGTTGGCGCCTTCCTGCGATCTGATGCGGGGCAGCCGGCCGCGCTCGTCATCGAGGGCCGCGATCCCTGCCGCAAGCTCACCGACCCCATCGACGGGGTAAAACCAGAACAGCTCTTTGCCTCGCTCGGCATGCCCGAAGCGATTGATCGGTTCGTAAACCGCTACCGAATCACAGCGTCCGGTTGTTAGGGCGTGGTGGGCACCGTGGAGCGCAGGCCCTACCATTGTGGACTGACATGCGCCGCACGGTCACCGCTAATCTCTCGACGGGAACGACCGAGTAGCGTTCACGGCCGTCCGCTAAATCGCTGAAGGCGCGAGCGCCCGGTCAGCCCGGGCGCTCGCCACCTACGTCAGCCGCTCGACTCGCAATTTCAAGGGTCGATGAACGGTAAGGCCGACGTAAAAGTGACTGTTAAGGGGTTCCCAATCAGGCCGATACATGCCACATGCGCCGAGCCATACTTGTCGCGATCTTCGTGGCGCTCGTCGCGCCGGGCGTCGCACAAGCGTGTTCCAAAGACGACGCGACGTTCTACGAGACCTTCCTCGACACAACCTGCCTGCAGCCGCCCCTCACGAACACAACGCTCGACGCCCTCGGCGGCCTGCGACTCGCAACGAACGGCGCCCCGACGACAAGTTCATGGGACACTGACACGGACTTCAATACGGGCGTCGGCTATCAGGGCACGACGTTCGGGCCGGTCGGCGTCCGGACGCTGACGACCAACGGGACCGGCGCAGGCGCGAGCCTGCAGCTCCCGTCGACGCTGCTTCCGCTGACGCTCGACGGCGCCAATCCCGTGCTGAGGCCGGCGGCCGCGGCCGTCGGCGACAACGACAACGTAGACGACCCGACGATGGCAAAGGTCGGCTCGACGTACGTGATGTGGTACTCGGGCACCGCAGAGGACGGCTCCGGCCCGGCGATCTTCATGGCGACCTCGTCCGACGGCGTCAGCTGGACCCGAGCGAACGGCGGCAACCCTGTTCTCAAGGGGACAACCGGTGCCTTCGACGCGGACGGTGTCTATGCCCCGGACGTCGTCTACGACCCGTTAGACCCCATCACGCCCTACCGGATGTATTACTCCGGCAAGTCAGACACCTTCGGCGGCATCGGCTACGCGACCTCGGTCGACGGGGTTACGTGGCTTCAGTACAAGGGGCTGACCGGACTATTCCCGGTACCTGTGGTCGACCACGGCCCGCCAGGGTCAGCCGACAGCTTCAGTGCCTCCGATCCTTCGGTGATGAAGGACGGCTCGGTCTGGAAGATGTGGTACACGGGCGACGATTCGAACAAGAAGCGAATCGCCTACGCGACCTCGAGCGACGGGATCAACTGGGCCAAGGGCGGCAAGGTGATTGCGCCCGAGGATCCGGGCGTCAGCGCGAACATCGCCTTCGGCGCTTTCGCCCCGACTGTTTGGAAGACCGCGTCCGGATACTCGATGCTGCTGACGGGTCGAAAGCTCGTCTCGGGCTCGACCTTCCAGACAAAGATCATGTCGACGACCTCGAGCGACGGCATTTCCTGGTCCGGCCCTTCGCCCGCGCTGAACCCGTCCGGGACGAACTCGAACTTCGACTACTCGAACCTCAATTCGCCGGACCTCCTCCAGGATCCGGGCTCTCCCTCGCCGTACAAGCTCTACTACTCGGGCAACACGGTCGACGCAAACGGCAATTTCCACACACGGATTGGGCTCGCGACCTCGAGCAACGGCACCAGCTTCAGCAAGGTCAGTGGCTCGCAGACGGGCGGGTCCGTCCTCGACGTCGGCACCGCCGGAAGCGCGTTCGACGCACGTCAAGCTTCAGGCCTGTCGGTCGTCGCGCCGGTGGGCGCCACCCCGAAATTCGCCGGCTTTTATTGGGGAACACGTGGCAGCGACTTCAAGCCGCGGCTCGGGCTCGCGACCTCGACAGACGGAAGCGCTTGGACAAAGGTGTCCGTCTCGGCTCCGAACGGGGGCGCGCTGTTCGGGCTCGGCAATCCCGCGGCGTTCGACAACGGCGGCGAGCGAGACCCAAGCGTCCTCTACGACGCCGGCACGTACGACCTCTTTTTCACCGGCGTCAGCTCGGGCGGGACGCGTACGATCGGCTTGGCCTCGACACCCGAGGACGGAACGACGAAGCAGCCGAGCAATACCTGGTCGGCGCGCAATCAGGTTCTCGCCACAGGGTCAGGTTGGGACGCCGGCGGAGTGTCCCATCCGTCCGCAATCAAAGACGGAAGCAATTACGTCCTCTACTACACGGGCACCGACTCCGGCGGCGTTGCGAAGATCGGCCGCGCGACGGCGACGGCGCCCGGCGGTCCCTTCACGCGAGACGGTGGCAATCCGCTCCTGACGGTCGGCAATGTGGGCTCGTTCGACGAGAAGGGGGTGAAGGACCCCGTCGTCGCCAAGCTCGGTGCGAGCGACTATCGCATGCTCTATACCGGCGTCGACGCGGACGGAATCGAGCGTGTCGGCTATGCGACATCGACTGACGGCGTCAGCTGGACGAAGCGCGGGGTTGTGCTCGACCCGAGCCAGATTCCATACACCAACGACGAGATGGGAGTCGAGCCGACCGGGATGCTGCTCGACGGCTCGACGCTGCACGTCTGGACGAGCGGGGTCGACCGCACGGGACGCACGCGAGCCGACCATGCGACCACCGCTTTTCCGACGCCGGTCACCCCGAGCTCTGGCATACCGGCCGGCTGGGCGACGTACCAACTCGGCGACTCCTCGACGAGCGTCCGGGATTTTCGGCAGATCGCACGAACCTCCAGCGGCAGCGGTGTCTCCATCTGGGTGAGCTTTCTCCAGCCTTACTCCGCAGCCGGCAACGAGTTCTGGTCCGACTACTTCCCGGTCACCGCCTCATCGGCCAGCCAGGCTCTCAACTTCCTGCTCACCGTCCACGGCCTTCGCTGGCAGGCGCGCCTCTCTGGACCCGCTGGCGCACCAGCGCTCGACAAGGTCGAGATCACCCACGCCCCGGTCAGCTTCTTCCCGAGCGGCAGCGCAAGCTCGAGCACGATCACGCCCTCTCCCGGCCGCGTCGTCACGGCCTGGAAGTCCCTGACGGTGAACACCTCTCTGTTCACACCCAACGGTGGCGGTACCGGTCAGGCCAGGGCGACTGTCGTAGACGTCGCGACGAATCAGCCGGTCGCTTCGGCAACGCTCAACACCGGTGGCGACACGGTGCTCGACTTGAGCGGCGTTCCCGCCTCGGCGCACCAGTCGCTCCAGGTGCGTCTGGACCTCCAATCGACCGACGGTCAGGCGACCCCGCTCGTCAACTGGTTCAAGGTCCTCTACGACAGCGCTCCCGCGCCTGCTTCCCCGCCACCGCCGCCGCCCGCTCCCACCCTGACGCTCGCGGCAGCACCCAAGACGATCGTCTACGGCAAGAGCCTCATGCTCAGCGGCCTCCTCATGCAGGGGAGCGCGCCCCTCTCGGCTCAGGCGGTGCCGCTCTTCTCCGAGCCGATTGGCACGACGACCTTCAAGGCGCTCGCGCCCGCGACGACCGGCACGACGGGATCATTCGGTCGAGCCGTCAAACCAACGATGCGAACGACGTACAAAGTGAGTTTCGCGGGTGCACCCGACGCACTGGTCACGGTCTTCGTCAAGCACCTCGTCACGCTCTCCGTCGTCAAGAAGGGGGGCAAGGCGTACTTCCGCGGGAAGATCGGACCGCGGCACCCGAACCGACTCGTCCTCGTCCAGGTTCGCAAGGGTTCCCGGTGGGTCACCTTTGGGAAGGTGAAGACAACGAAACGGTCGACCTTCCTGCTCGCCAAGACGCTCAAGGCCGGCGTGCACTACAAGTTCCGCGCCACAACCGGCGCCGACCGGCAGCACCTCGCCGGCGTGAGCCGCGTCGTCCGACTCTGAGCCGGCGAACCGCGTCTTAGGCCCGCGCGAGCCGTCGCCTCCGGCGACAACATCGACGCCGGAAACACGGCAGCGGCGGAATCATCACCCAAAGGTGTCCGATCTCCGCGCCGGTCCGGCTGCTTGCCGATTTGCAGGGATTAAAAGCGCTCGGAGCGGCACCGACAAGCGCTCAATACCCGCACGGGACCCAGCACAATGGAGCAGGCCGGCTGTGCCGCGGGGATGGCTGGGAGGGTGGCCTGGCCCGTTGCAAACCGCGCGCAAACCTCGAGCAGCGGAAGAGCCGCCCTGCGGGGCGGCCCTTCCATTCAGCATGCCCTTCGCCGAGTTAGGGCAACGCCAGGCTGTCTGTGAAGATGTCCTCGTCGTGGACGACAGCGTTCCCGGCCAACGCCGAGTTCCGGGTGTCTGACCACACCGGATGCGCCAAGCCGTCCGGGGTGATCGTCAGGCCGCTGTAGTCGCCGTTGAAGCCTCGCTGCGCTCCGTCCGGCGCCACGAAGTTCGGCGAAAGTACGACGAAAGCGAACGGAACCGACGTTCCGCCGGACAGGGCGTAGTCGGAGAGCTCGTCTCCGACGCCTGCCTGGCACGGCACCCCCGGCGTCGGACCCGCAGCCGAGCCCGGGCAGGGGGAGAAGCCGGCTGGGGGCGTTGTGTTCTCGCCCGTGACTCGGTCTGTGCGGTAGTAGCTCACGCCGACCTTGGCCGGCGTCGCCGCCTCGTTGACGTCGACCGCCGCGAAGTAGTGATCCTTGGTGGCATCACCACCCGACGTGGGATTGACCGTCCCGACCTGCGTCCAGCTGGTGCCGCCGTTCGTGGACTTGGCGAGCTGGATGTCGAAGCGGCCGTTCCGGTAGTCCTGCCAGGCGACGAAGACGTCGCCGTTGGACGTGTTGACCGCGCTCCGCGGGAAGTCGTTCGTGCGGATGAAGGCGCCCGGGATGCACTCCTCCGGCCCGCGGCCGAAGTCGCACCGCGGTTGGCTACCCGGGTGGCTCGGATCCTGGCTGAAGATGAAGTCGTCGCCGACCTTCGCGGGTGAACCGCAGTTCAGGCTGGCCGCCGCAGCGGCCGTCTGGCTGTTGGTCGAGCCGCTCGGGCTGCAGACGACTGCGAGCTGCTGACCGTTCGGGTTCCCGGCCGGCGTGTTGCCGTTTGTGAAGGGCACGACGAGCCTTCCGTCCGGAAGCACGGTCGGATCTGAGCCCTGGTCGAAGTTGCACGCGTGCGGGTCCCGCCTCGGATCGAAGAAGTTGCCGAAGAAGCAGAGCGTCGGCGAGGTGCCGCTGATCTCCTGCGGCGGCGACCAGATCCTGCCGCCGTTCGTCGACATTGCGCCGAAGATCGGCGACTGGCAGTAGCCGCCGCCCGGGTGCCCGCCCCCGCAGCGGTTGTCGAAGAAGAACACTGTCCACGTGACGTAGACGTTGTTCTGCGTCCCTGCGACCCGGCCCGTCGCCAGGGTCTTCGACGACGTGTCGGTGGTGATGAACTCCTTGTCGTGCACGACGGTCGTCGTGTTGCCGGGGCCGCTGTTGTCCTCGACCGGGATGAACGTCGAGCCGGTCGTCGGGACATTGAAGAACGAGGAACCCTTCGCGGCCGCCGGCGACTGAGTGACATAGATGCCGCTCGCGTTCGTGAAGACGTCGAAGACGACACAGCTGAAGAAGCCACGTCCGAGGGAGTCGAACGCCGTCGCAGGGTCGCTGCCGGCGTCGTAGGTGTGCAGCGTGCCGTCGTTTCCCTGGATCGTGTGGAAGCCGTCGACCTGCGGCGAGTTGAGGTGCTGCCGGAACGGCGGCAGCAGGTCGCCCCAGTGCTTTCCGCCGTCCGTCGACCAGTCGATACCGCACTGGTTGAAGCCGACGCGGCTGTCGTTTTGCCCCGCGAGCAGATTGCTCGGATCGGCCGGGTTGAAGGCGTTCTCCTCCTCCGCCTGCCGACGGAACGAGCAGTCCTGGTTGACGCGGGTGTTGTTCGAGCCCGGCGGCGTCGTGGCGCTGTTCCGGGCGCCGCAGCCGATCGCCGAGTTAGGGGCCTGCCCGACCAGGTCGACGTCCGGGGTAGCGTCCGCGTTTTCGAGCCGGCCGTTCGCCGCGTTGATCCCGAGCGCCTCCTGGATCGCGGCGAGCGTGCCGTTCGAAATGAACGGCAGCGGGCGGTTCACCGTCCGGCCTTTGACCTGAACCGGGATCGACTGCCGCAGAAGCTTGCCACTCGCGGCATCCCGGGCAACGATGATCGGGTCGTTGACGCCTACAGCGGCGCCTTGAAACGTGCCGAGCAGGGCAGCAACAGCGGCCAACCCAGCCAGCATCAGAAAAGCTCTCTTCATGTTCGTCCCCCTTCCCTGGGTGCCCCTTCCTTTCCTGAACTCAGCCGACTTGCCACGGGGCGCCACCGGAGAGGATCGTGGTGGAGTTGTTGTTGACGTAGATGGCGGAGAGCCGGCCGACCTGGCAGCCCGGCACCTTCGTCTTCACCTGGCCCTGCCCGTGGTTCAGCTTGATCGTTCCCACCGGCGTCGCGCCACAGTCGGTGACCACGACGCCGAGGACGGTCGCGTCGGGCAGATTGACGCTGCTGACCTGCACGTTGAGCGTCAGCGGGACCGCCGGTAGCTTGGACTGATCGACCGTGGCGTCGCCGGCGGGGACGATCCCGTTGATCGCCGGCCCCGAGAGAGTGGTGTTGAGGTGCGCGTAAATCGCCAGGGCGGGCGCCGCAACAATCCCCACGATCGCGGCCACTGACGCGAAGACCACTAACCCTCGAGTGAGCCGAAGCATTGGGGCACCTCCTTCAGCTCGATCCGATCGAGCCGGATGTCTCAGCTCTAAACAGGTGCTACGGGCGCCGTCGGCGCCCGGATTGCCCCCCGAACCAAAACACCCGGGAGGGACCGCCAGCGACTCCGACGACCGCCAAAATGGGGCGGGTACCACCCGGGCGGGCCCGAAAAATGTCGTTTGAGACCCTATGCCGACGCGCGCAAGGGTGTTCGCGAACTCGACCCCGCGCGGGCTGTGACTCCGACGCAAATGGGGCTACCCCCGGAGTGCCACCCCTCTCCACCGCGGAGGGTCCAACCTCAGGCTGGCGGATCAGACCCGATCGAATCCGACCAGATTCCGACGGCCCGTCGCGGCGCCATCCGCGCGACCCTCAATCTCAGCTTTGCTCCGGGTACTGCACGCCTGGGGCGAGGGCCGCGAAACAGCGCGGGCAGACGCTCGAGCTCGTGGCCGGCTCCGGTCCGTGAGCGACGACCTCGTCGTCGTCCCACCGCCCGCCGATCGCGTGCCGCCCGCACCAGGCACAGATCGTCACGCGGAGACGGTTGTCCTCGTCCGTCCGTCGCCTGGCCGCGGCAGACATCAGGCGGTTCCTGCTGGCTGACGCCGGTTAGGCGAGAGGGCTTCGTGCGACGGCTCAGGCTGCTGGTCGCCGACGAACGCCGCAAGCACCTCGCACTCGAGGGTCGACAGGCCGAGGGCGGTTGCGAGTTCGCGTCGCTGCTCGTCGGGAAGGCCGAGGATCGTCCGCAGTGCGCTCCGCTCCTGCCCGGAGAGCCGCAGCAGGCCGGCGAGGCTGCTTCGCTCGGTTGCGGACAGGCCGGCGGCCAGAGAAACGACGGCGCGGAGGCGAGCCGCCGCGACCTGGATCACAATCCCGCTGAGCGTCCTGGCACTGGTTCGCGGGCCCAACGTCTCTAACCGTTTCTCGAGCTTTCGAGCGAGATCGTCGACACAAGCATCCTGATCATGCGCGGCAGTCCCGGCGTCGGTCCTGACCGAGAAACCGCGTTCCCAGAGGTCGTGGAGGAACTCGCCGATGAGCGCCTCCAGCTCCTTGCGCCGCTCCTCGAAGCTAACCGCGGAGCTCATGGCGAACCTTCGAGCCGGCTTGGCTGCAAACGGGCTGGCCACGCCCAGCCACGGAACCTTGGCCCGAGGCCGTCCTTGAGGCCGTTCGGCACAGGTCGGAGCATGATCAAGCCCCTGCTCGGGGTGATCTCAGCTACCCGCGATACGGGCACGAGCAAGTAACGACGGCCCAAGCGGCCGACCCGAACGGCGAGTTCGTCTGGCCGTTCAAGAAGCGACCGGAAGCGCAGCCCCTCGACGACACCGACGCGGCCGGCGGGTGAATCGACCGCGAACCCCTCGCAGCGGCAGAGGCAATACTCGCTGTCAAAGGCTCGAGCCCGGGGGAACCGCGCGTCGTTTTCCACCGTGGACTCCTTTCTCCTCGGTTCTTCCGGTGATGCTCAGTCAAGGAGTAGGAGCGCGAAGCTGGCCCGCGACTCGCGGAATCGGCCCGTCGAAGCCAGGAACGACTACCCTCGCTGTGGCCCATCGAGAATAGCGGGAATACGGACGCGTGACTCCGAGCCGCGCCGCGTTCGCGGAGGGGCGCCATCACCCCTCCCACCGGGTCGGATCAGGCCGGCGGGTCGGAGTCGGAATCGATGTCGCTCGCTCCGAATTCTGTCGTCTTTCTTACCGGCCGCCCTTCTTCGACCGTGAAGGGGCGGAAGGATGGGCGCACCATTCGAGCCTTTCGAGGCTCAAGCCCACCACGCGCCATTCGCCGCGCCGGGCGGGTCGAACAGAAGCTCGACGAGCTCGTAGCCGGGTAGACCGTTTGTCCTTTGGCGGAGCGAATCGCCTCGAGGCCCCGAGGTTCGGAGGGCCGGCTGTATCCGGCCGGCCCTCCGGATTTCAGTTAACGCCCACTTCTCACAACTATGGGCATACGATCCGGTCCGCGAAGACGTGAAAGTCGTCGAAGGCGACGGTCACGGGCAGCCCGGCGAAAGTGGCGGCTCCGGAAATGTTGAAGACCCCGAGCGTCAGTGGAACATCGCCGGTTGGTCCCGTGCCACTGATGATCGGGATCCAGTTCAGGCCCGATCGGTAGTACGCCGTAAAGAGGTCGCCCCTGCGCGTCAGGCGGAGCGTGCCGGTCGGTCCGCTCGCTGGAAGCGTTGTGCCGGCAGGGGGTAGGTACGCACCGTAGGCCTCGCTCTGCGGAAATTGCCAGCTAACGCGGTAAACGTTGAAGGGCGTTCCGCCGACCATCAGGCTGACCCAGACACCGTTCTCCGCGGGCCAGGTGAGGAGGTCGAAGTTCACGTGTGCGTCGAAATCACCGTGTGCGAGGCATCGCGTCTGGCCGCTGACGTTGAAGTCATGTTGCGCCCCAGCGGTCACATTGACCTTTAGCGCTCCGCCGGTTTGCGCAAAGTCGACCAAGCCCGGCTGATTCGTGCCCCACCAGGCCCACACGTTCGAGTAGTCGATCGACGACCCCGCGAAGGTCTCGTCGATTCGGTGTGGGGTGACGATGCCACCTGCGGCCACCGCTGGAAAGGCAAGAGCGGCCGCCACGCTCGCGACCGCGCCGATTCGAGTGAAGCTGCTCATGCGCTCTCTCCTTTCACAACCCGGTTCACTCGGGTTGCCACTGTCGGCTGTGTCGCTGTCTGCGGTCTTTCTTGCGGCTGTCAGCGCGGAAAACACGCCTTCTCCTTGCTCCGGCAGGGTGCTACGTTCAGCGCAAATGGACTTCCGGATTCTCGGGCCGCTCGAGGCCTGGGATGGAGATCGCCAACTCGACCTCGGTGGCGCAAAGCGGCGCGCGGTGCTCGCCCTCCTTGTTCTGCACGCGAACGAGGTTGTGGGCAGCGACCGCCTGATCGATCAGCTCTGGGGGGAGAAGGCGCCACGTAACGCCGCCGCGGCGCTACACACCCACGTCTCGCGTCTGCGCAAAGAGCTCGGGGTCGAGGTCGTCGTGACGCGCGCCTGGGGGTATGTGCTCCGGACCGAGGCGGGGGCGATCGACCTCGAACGCTTTGAACGAGACGTCGCGGACGGGGAAAATCTTCCGGCGCGCGAGCGTGCCGAAAAGCTTCGCGATGCGCTGGCTCTCTGGCGCGGCAGCCCGCTCGAGGATCTCGCATTCGAGCCAGCGCTCGCCAGCGAGATTACGCGCCTCGAGGAGATGCGGCTCGCCGTGCTCGAAAATCGGATCGACGCCGACCTCGAAACCGGCAATCACGGTGCGATCATCGGTGAGCTCGAGTCACTAATCGCCCCGAACCCACTCCGCGAACGGTTGCGCGGGCAGCTCATCCTCGCCCTCTACCGCGGCGGACGACAGGCGGAAGCGCTCGAGGTCTACCGTGAAACCCGGCGGGTGCTTGCCGACGAGCTCGGGCTCGAGCCGGGTCCCGAGTTGCGCGGGCTCGAACGGGCGATCCTTCGGCACGATCCCTCGCTCGCGGCCGCCGTGGCCCCCCTTCAAGCCGAGGCGAACCGCGAGCCTCCCCCAGGGCGACGACGACGCTTCTACGTCGGCGGCCTCGCGATAGTGCTCCTCGCCGCGATCGCAGCAGTGGCCGCAGTTCTTGTCGGGCGCGATCACCAAGTCGGGGAGCCCTCTCTCGCGACCGTCACACAGAGCACGACAACCGAAAAGACCGTCACCGCGGCGCGTTCAGGGACGAAGCATTCGCACTCCCAAGCCGCCGTTCATCGGGCGGGCAACCCGAACAGGGCGCATGCCGTCTCGGAGACCACACCGAGCCGTGCGAAGGTCACTTCCACGATGCCGAGGCAGCAGCCGACCCAGGTCTCGAAGGCGACGAACCGCCCGGCGACTGCTCGAGCGCGCAGCCGCCCCGAGCCGCAGGTCAGGCGGAGGAAGCACGCGACGCCGATCAGCATCGCCGATGACTTCACCGATCCCACCATCGATCCGCTGATCTGGGGGATCTGGAGCGAGGGAACGGGTGCGAGCGCAGCGCAACAGAACGGCGTACTGGGCTTTTCGATCGCCGCCGATGCGGGGTTTGAGAGCCAATTCCACACGGTCGGGATCAACGTTGGGACGAAGTGCAAGTTCCCAGCCGACTTCGACGCTCGCGTCGACTACGCACTTCTCCGGTGGCCCACCGGCAACGGTGCCTCGGTTTCGCTCGTCGCCTACCAGACGGGTCCGGTTGACGAGATCTCTCGGAGTTCAACCTCGCAAGCGGGTGACATGTACAGCGCGTGGCCGGGTCGAGGCGCCGTCGCGCTCGCCGACCAGACGGGATCGCTCCGTATCGCCCGCTCTAAAGGCGTCGTCAGGACCTACCTCTGGCATCACGGACAATGGAAGGAGCTGAGCTCGCAGACGATCGCCGGGCAAGTCTGGGTCGGAATGACGCTCAGCTCGAATGCCGATGCCTGGCAGCGGATGAGCGTCTCGGCGAGCTTCGACCACTTCGCGATCAAGGCTCCCGACGCGACCTGTCCAGCGGGGAGCGATCCGCGTACTCCGTGACTTTCGGTCTCAATTCTTGTGGTACTCCGGCGGCGCAGCGGGCTTGACCGGAGCGGCGATTGCCCCGCTCATACTTCGCGACGAGCGTCTGGATCGCGTTCAGTTCTGGGTTGACGTCGGACGCGCCCGCCGGCACAAGTCCCGTGACGGCTGCCAGCATCGAGACGCTGTCGGAGACAGTTCGTTCAGCCCGGACCTCCGCGACGTACCTGCCGGTCTCGTGGTCCGCGAAGATGGTGCTGAGGCTTTGCTCGATTTGCTCGCGGCCGTTCATCTCGCTGCCGTCGAAACCAACGAGGTAGCCATCGTCTGCGAACAGGGCTGCGTAGCCGACCGCGTCGCGCCTGTTCCATGCATCGAGGAGCGCGCGTAGTACAAATCAGTGACGTCGCCCACTTCCGATCGAGCCGTTCATACCCGGCTCCCGGCACGCGCTAACTCGTCGCGTTAGGCCGCTTCCGACCCCCCACAAGAGGCGTGAACACTCGGTTTACTTGTCATTCCATACCGGTGGCAGGCCGGTTGCCCTGACTATCCTCGGGGGATGTCGACCTTGGCCGTGGTTGGCGCGGGGCCGAAGGGGATCGCCGTCGCCGCGAAGGCGCGTGCGCTTGCTGAAGTCGGCCTTGACCCCCCGCGCGTCGTTCTCATCGATCGAAGCGTGGTCGCCGGCAATTGGAGCGGTCGCCAGGGGTACACGAGCGGCCTCTTGCCCCTCGGCACGCCGCCGGAGAAGGACGTCGGTTTCCCCTATGCCGCCAGCTGGGGCTCGGCCTCGTCCGCGGTGACCGCCGCGATGGCGAGCTACGGCTGGCAGCGGCACCTGATCGAGCGCGGTGCCTACGCCGACTGGGTCGACCGTGGCGGCCAGCGTCC
>Ga0066903_100003523_pt1 | contig 12839 bp, 5 predicted proteins | sample PanSoiMetaGPlot1_FD_67491 | JGI IMG/M metagenome (GOLD analysis project Ga0066903, IMG submission 67491) | Tropical forest soil microbial communities from Panama analyzed to predict greenhouse gas emissions - Panama Soil - Plot 1 (version 2) | ecosystem: Environmental > Terrestrial > Soil >... | reverse complement strand
GGAATGAAGCCCTTGAGCGTGGCGACGGGACTTGAAGCGTTCGTGCGAGGTCTTGCTTCACAAAGATCCCAATTTGCCGTGGTGGAAGGCGTTCAGGAGAAGCTGGAGCTGGCGTGGGGTCTGAGAAAGAAAGAATCGGCGCCTGCCGCGCATGTGTCTTCCGATCAGACCGCGTCGAATCAGACCGCGACGGGGCCGATCGCCGACAACGCGGACGGAGGTCTTCGGGCGCGGCTGCAGAACGACTTATCGCGCATCGTGATGGAATTCCTGAAGATCGACGCCGATGAAGTCTCGCCGGACAAGATCTTACTGGACCTCGGCTTCGACTCGATTGGCCTGACGACATTTGCGAACGCGATCAACGAGAAGTATCAACTGGACATCACGCCGATTCTATTCTTCGATTATCCGTCCGTCGGCGAGATTGCGAAGTACCTGTCTACGGAGCGGGCGAGCGACATTAGTCGATTTTACCGGGAGCCCGCTGCGGCGACGCAAACCGCCGGGTCGCCGTCGGCGTCGCGGCCACTCGCCGACGCCGGGCGGGCCGAAAGCGCGCAAGGGTCGTCGCTCAAAATCAGGAAGGGCTGGGATCCGACTGCCCTGGATGGGAAAGCCGCGCATTCGGCCTCCGGCGGGGGCGCCGGAGGCTTTTCTCCGGAGCTGCGCTTTGTCAGCAAACCCATCGCGATCGTGGGAATGAGCGGCGTCATGCCTCAATCCGAGGACCTGGAGGAATTCTGGGAGAACTTGAAGAACTCGAGAGATCTGATCACCGTCATCCCGCAAGATCGGTGGCGGTGGGAGGATTATTACGGCGACCCGCTCAAGGAGGCGAATAAGTCGAACTCCAAGTGGGGCGGGTTCATGAAGGAGGTCGACAAGTTCGACCCGCTGTTCTTTGGCATCTCTCCAAAAGAAGCGGAGATGATGGATCCGCAGCAGCGGATCTTCCTGGAACACGTCTGGAAGGCGATTGAGGATTCCGGGCACAGGGTCTCCGATCTGTCCGGCACGAAAACCGGAGTGTTCGTGGGCGTCGCCACAAATGACTATATCGATGTGATGAATGACCGTGGCGTAGCGCTGAATGAGTATGCGGCCCCGGGAAATTCCCACTCGGTCTTGGCCAACCGCGTCTCATTCCTGCTCAATTTGCGCGGACCCAGCGCGCCTGTAGACACCGCATGTTCCAGCTCGCTTGTCGCCCTGCACCGGGCCGTCGAATCGATCCACGTGGGGAGCTGTGAGATGGCGATCGCGGGAGGCGTACAGGTCATACTGAGCCCCGCCGCGTACATTTCGTTCGGCATGGCCGGGGTGTTGAGCGGCGACGGGAGATGCAAGACCTTTGACAAGCGGGCCGACGGGTATGCGAGAGGGGAGGGTTGCGGGGCGCTTTTCCTCAAACCGTTATCGGCCGCCGAGGCCGACGGGAATCACATATACGCGGTCATCAGGGCGACGGCGGAAAATCACGGCGGGCGCGTGACGACACTTACGGCGCCGAATTCATTCGCTCAAACGGAACTCCTCATAGAGGCGTATGAAAAGGCGCAGGTCGACCCCGCGAACGTCGGATATATCGAATGCCACGGCAGTGGAACCAGTCTGGGGGACCCGATTGAAATCCAGTCGCTGACTAAGGCGTTTGCCGAATTATACAAGAGGCGCGACAGGGCTCCCGCGACCTCTCCTCACTGCGGTTTGAGTTCGTTCAAGACCAATATTGGTTACCTGGAGACCGCCAACGGCGTTGCGGGAGTGCTCAAGGCGTTGCTCGCCATCAAGCACAAGCAGATCCCCGCGAGCATCCACCTGGAAGAGGTCAACCCCTTCATCAATCTCAAGGGGACCTCCTTCTACATCGCGGATAAACTCACCACCTGGGAAGCGCCGATGGACGAGGACGGGTCGCCCATGCCGCGCGTAGCGGGCGTGAGTTCTTTTGGCTTCGGCGGAGCCAATGCCCACGTCGTACTGGAGGAGTATGTCCCCGCGCGGCGTGAATCTTCGGACGCGGCGCGCGAGCCGCAATTAGTCGTACTGTCCGCGAAAAATGAAGATCGACTCAAGGCATATGCGCAGTCAATGCGCGCGTACCTCGAAAAGCATGAGGTCGATCTGGCTGACTTTGCATTCACTCTGCAGGTCGGAAGAGATGAGATGCCTGAAAGACTGGCGTTCGTCGCTTCGAGCGCCGAAGACTTGAAACAGAAATTCGAAAAGATTCTCGAAGGCGCCGGGAGACCGGATGGCGCCTGGCGCAATAACATCAGAAATAGAGAGGCGAAAGTTTCGACGGGGGACAACGCCCAGGTAGAAAGCCTCGTCCGGGAGCTCATCGAGAGGAAAGAGCTTTCCGGGCTGGCCGAACTGTGGGTGTCCGGCGCGAAAATCGACTGGAGCTTACTCCACAAGTCGGCCGCCCCAAGGCGCGTCTCCCTTCCCACGTATCCTTTTGCGCGGGAGCGTTACTGGCTCCGGGAAGGCAGAACGTCCAATGGGCGACACGAGCAGCCCACGCCCGCGTTGGCGTTCCCGCAACCGTTGATTCATCTCAACATCGAAATGGACAAAGTCGAGATTTAAGGGGAGTTTCCATGATCACAAGTGACCGAATCGTTGGGCAGGATGTGCGCTTCAGCCTTCGCATGTTGCGCAAAGCTGTCGGCTTTACCGTTGTGGCCGTTGTGACGCTGGCGTTGAGCATCTGCGCCAACGCCGTGGCTTTTGGCGTATTTAATGGGCTGATACTGAACCCGTTGAATGTGCCTCGGGAGGAGAACCTCTACGCGCTCCAGCGCGGGAACGATAATTACCCGGCGCAGTCGTATCCTGACTATATCGATGTGCGCGATCGCAACAACAGCTTTGAGAGTCTGGCGGCTTTTAGCCCCATTCGGGTAGGGCTGGACACGGGTGATAGACCGACCCGCGCCTGGTGCTATATGTCCAGCGGGAACTACTTCGACACCTTAGGCGTCCAACCCTATCTTGGCCGTTTCTTCCACGCCTCGGATGAGCGAGGCCCCAACAGCGCTCCTTATATAGTGCTCAGCTACGGGTTTTGGCAGAACCATTTTCTGGGTGATCGTGGCGTGGTGGGCCGTAGTGTTCGGCTAAACAAGCATCCTTATACCGTCATCGGTGTAGCGCCGCCCGGGTTCCGCGGAACTGTCCTGTTTTTTTCTCCCGCTTTCTATGTGCCGGTGGTTAACGTGGGACAATTGGAGGGGGAGAATATCCTGGAAGCGAGGGGGAAGCCCTGGGTTTTTATGACCATGGGACATCTGAAGGCGGGAGTCACTCCGGCGCAGGCTATTGCCGATCTGAACTCGATTGGCTCCTACCTGGAAAAGGCCTATCCCAAAGAGACCGGCCCAACGAACTTTACATTGGCGCGTCCAGGTCTTTATGGCGACCTTCTTGGCCGTCCCGTACTGGCATTCGTTACGGCATTGATGTTGCTGGCGGGAATGATTTTGCTGGCGGCCTGCGCCAACCTGGGCAGTCTGTTTGTCGCGCGTGTCGCCGACCGTTCCCGGGAAATCGCTCTTCGACTCGCGCTCGGATCGAGCCGCATGCGCATCCTGCGACAGCTACTAACTGAATCCGTGCTGGTTGCGCTGCTGGGGGGCGCCGTCGGGCTATGGGGCAGCGTAATACTGCTGGGCCGGCTGAGCGCGTGGCAGCCGTTTCCCAAATTTCCCTTCGTTATTCCCGTGCACGCGGACGTTAAAGTTTATGTGATGGCTCTGCTGCTGGCCATAGCGAGCGGGTTGCTCTTTGGCGCGGTCCCGTTCAGGCAGATCCTTCGCACGGACCCCTATCAGATCATTAAGTCAGGCTCAATCGGCGGGGTCAGGCGGCGGATTACGCTCCGAGACCTGTTGCTTGCCACGCAAATTGCGATCTGTACATTACTAGTCACTTCTTCGCTTGTCGCCGTGCGTGGATTGACGCGATCGCTGTCCGGCAATTTCGGAGTTGAGCCGCAGAGCGCCATGCTGGTCGAGACGGATCTCCGTATGGCCGGTTATACCGGCGACGCGGTGGCGCCGATGCGAAAGCGCATGATCGATGCTTTGCAGACGATAGCCGGCGTACAGTCCGTGGGATTGATTGATATACCGCCGTTGACTATGGAAAGGGTCCAATTGCCTGTCTTCACCGACGAGACGACAGATCTGCGGCTGCCGAACGCCGTTGCTAATGTCTACACGTACAACATATCGCCCGAATACTTCAAGGCTGCGGGCACGGCGTTGTGGGCAGGCAGGGCCCTCACCTGGCATGACGAAAAAGACTCGCCGCCCGTGGCCGTCGTGAATCGGGAGTTCGCAAGAAAGATTTTCCGCTCCGAAACAGGCGCGGAGGGCAGATATTACAAGAGGCAAGATGGAACGCGCATACAAGTGGTGGGCGTAGTAGAAGACGGAAAATACTTGAGTCTCACTGAAGATCCGCAGCCGGCAATGTTCCTGCCGATCCTGCAGTCGCCAGTGAGTATAACTAAGATATGGATGGTGGTGCGCTCGAACGGCAGTCCGGAGCAACCGGCTGCGGCCATACAACGTACTCTGCGTAACCTGGATTCGGCAATGCCTTACTACATGGCGACTTGGAACAAAGAAATGGACGGGGTTATGTTCCCCGCGCGCATGGCGACGGTGGCGCTCGGCGTGCTCGGCATTATGGGCGCCGTGCTGTCCGTCGCCGGGATGTTTGGAATGGCCGCGTTCTCGGTCAGCAAGCGGCAGCGCGAGTTGGGAGTTCGTGTCGCCCTCGGCGGTGGGCGTAAGGAAGTGTTAAAGGCGGCGTTGGGACGGGCCTTCAAATCGCTGGCTTTTGGTTCAGCGGCGGGATTGGCCCTCGGAATTCTGGCCGGCCGAGTGCTGGCTTCGGTCGTGTACCAGGCGACTCCCCGCGACCCACTGGTAATGGCCGGAGTGGTTCTGGTTATGATGTCGGTGGGACTGCTGGCTACCTGGATTCCGGCGCGACGCGCCCTGGCGGTCGATCCTTTGATATTGCTGCGCACCGACTGAAAGTGACGGACCGCTTCGTCATAAATTCTCAGCCGATGTAATCCCTTACAGCGGTTTTCACCTGCGTAAAGAATGGTTCCGGCCACCGCAGCGCACAGAATGCGCCGAGCGTGCTGACTCTGCGCGCCCTGTGATCTCTGTGGCTACTCTTCATCTATTTGAAAACAACTAGATGTGAAAACTGCTCTATAAAGACGCGAAGGAGGCATGAAGACTATGCACATTGCGCTCATCTGTCCGGAAGTGCCCGGCCACATCAACCCGATGGCCACGCTCGGTCAGGAGCTGGCGCGCCGAGGGCACCGAATCAGTCTCTTCGCTAGGCCCAGCGCCAAGCCGAAGGCCGACGCCTGCGGTTTCGAACTGATCCCCGTTGAAATGGGCGAGCGCGAAATCCGCAACCTTCAGGCCGGATTCCAAAAGATCACACGTCTGGACGGGCTTCGCGCGGTGAGGCTGACCGCCCAGCTAGTGCGCGACCGGGCCCTGCTCATACTACGCGACGGACCCGAGCGGCTGCGGGCGGCCGGCGTGGAGGCTGTGGTTGTTGATCAGGTATACATGGCAGGGGCGGCGCTGGCCGACAGTCTCCGGCTTCCCTTCGTGGTGGCGTATAACTCGCTGCCCATACACCCCGAGTCGGGGGTGCCGCCCTGGGCGTTCGGCTGGCGCTACCGCCCCGACCCGGTCGGCCGCCTGCGCAACCGCATCGGTAACGTATTGTTCGATCTGGCGCACAGGCCCGCCGTCCGCGCGATCTCAGAGTTCCGCCGCGGCCAGGGGTTCCCGCGCTTCCGGTTAAACGACATCGTCGAACTAGGCCTCGCGCAGATCGCACAGACGCCTGCGCTCCTCGATTTCCCGCGCGCGGAATTGCCGGCGCACTTCCACTACACCGGGCCGTGGCACGAACCGACCCGCGACAGTGAATCGGTCCCGTTCCCGTGGGAGAAGCTCGACGGACGGCCGCTCGTCTACGCCTCGCTCGGGACTATGCTGAATCGCCCGAGCATCCTCCGCGAGATCCTCGACGGCTGCGCGGAGTTACCGGTCCAGGTCGTGTTGTCGCTCGGTCAGAAGGAAGCCACATGGGACTTCCCCACGCCGGCGAACGCCATCGTTGCGCCGTTCGCCCCGCAACTGACGCTCCTCGACCGCGCAAGCCTATTCATCACGCATGCCGGGTTGAACGGCGTGCTCGAAGGACTGAACCGCGGCGTGCCGATGCTGTGCATCCCGTTGACGTACGAGCACCCCGGGATCGCGCAGCGGGTGGAGTGGCTCGGCGCGGGCGAGGCGCTCAAACCCGGGCGGGCGAACGCGGCGCGCGTTCGGGCGCTCGTCGAGAAGTTGCTCGCCGGCAAGTACCGCGAAGCGGCGCAGAAACTCCGCGAGCGGTTGAAAACGAACCCGGGCGTGATCCGCGCCGCCGACATTGCCGAGGAAGCATTCCGCACCGGGCGGCGCGTCGTGCAGCGCCGTCACCCCCAGTTTCAAGATTTTCCGACGACGGGGCCCGAAGAAACCCCGGAGCCTTCATATCACGTTGCGACACCCTGAAAGAATGAAATTCGCAGTACGTAGCCCCGCCTTTAGGCCGCAAGCGTTTGGCGTCACGGAATGGATCTGCGTCCGACCCTTCCGCATAAAGGCGGGACTGCGAACTGATTTTCCGAGGAATTCTTATGATCACCATAGAGCGAATCAAGACCATATTGAAGTTGGCGTTTCCCATAAACATTGCCCTCGGTTTGAATTTAACGATGGCATTGGTCGATCTTGCCCTGGTCGGGAGATTGGGTAACTACGCCACGGCGGCGCTGGGACTGTCGATTTACAGTAATACGCTTGTCCTGGCTTTTGTGTTGGGAGTTACGCCCGCAGTACAAGGCATCGTCGCTCGCAGAAGAGGCGAGGGGTCCGCGGAACCCGGATGTTTGCCGCTCAACGCAGGCCTGTTGATCGCGCTCCTCGTGGGAGTCCCTCTGACAATTATCTGCTGGTTGCTTACTCCTTTTTTCTTCTCGTTTCTTTCCTCCGATCCTGAGGTCACCAGGATCGGCGTGTCATACCTTCAGATTCTATATCTCGCAATCATTGCCGTAGGCATGAACGCGGCTTTCATGGGGTTCTGGACGGGCATGGGAAAGCCGAAAGTGTATATGTTGATCGTCCTTTTCATGCAATGCCTGAACGCCTTCCTCGCCTACACGTTGATTTTCGGCCATTTCGGGGCTCCGGCCCTCGGAGTGAAAGGGGCCGCAATCGCCACGGCCTTGTCTCTCTACGCCGGCGCGGCCATTAATTTTGCGATTACCTACATCCGGTTTCCAAAGGACGGCTTTCTGAGAGTCAAACCGAATGGGGCGCTTCTGAAGCGCGTTCTCACGTTAGGGGCGCCAAAGACCCTGCAGGAGTTCTTCTTCTCGGCAGGCTTTGTCGTCTTCTTCTGGCTGGTCGGACAGATGGGAACGGCGGAGTTGGCGGCCACGAATGTTCTAACCAGGTTCTCGACGGTACTGATTCTCCTGGCGATGTCTTTGGGAATGGCCTCCGCGACACTGGTCAGCAAAGCCGTAGGCGAAGGCGATCTTGCAGGGGCGGCCAGATGGGGGTGGGATTCAGCAAAACTCGGAGTCAGCGCGATCACGTTGCTAGGGCTCCCTCTCTTTCTGTTTCCTAGAACATTTCTTTCGATCTTTCTTACTGATCCACACACGATATCGATCGCCGTCCTGCCCCTGCAAATAACCGCGGCCGGGACCGGGGCGGCCAGTCTCATCTACATTTTTGCCTATACGTTATACAGCATGGGCGACGGCAAACGAGTCATGCTTGTGTCGCTCAGTACACAGTGGATCTTCTTTTTGCCCGCCGTGTGGGTTGTCGGCCCGTATTTACATTACGGTCTTTCGCACGTCTGGGTAGTTCAATCGGCCTACGCCGTAATTGCGGCTACGTTGATCACCACGCTTTGGGCCGGGGGCAGATGGCAGAAGATCAAAATCTGACCCGCGCTCGTTGTTGCGGAGTTTCCCTCACGACCCCACATCCCCTGAAACCGTACAAGGAAATACTATGTTGAAGCCCGCCGTGGATAAACAGCTTGACGGCGCCGAATTCGACGCCATCGTTGTGGGCACCGGACCTGCCGGCGCAACGATTGCGAGAGAATTGAGCAAAAGAAAACAAAGAGTGCTGATTCTCGAACGAGGCGCGGATGTGTCCCCGGGAGGGGGGCTCCGGGCGACTGTTTCAATTGTCAATACCGTCCCAGTTGGTGACAACCTCGTCACTGCGAGGGCGTTTGCGACAGGAGGCACGACGTCTGTGTATTTCGCAGTCGTGGACTTTCCTCCATTGGACACCTTCCTATCGCTGGGAATTGATCTCTCCGGAGAGCTCGAAGAGGCGAAACGGGAACTGCCGCTGGCGTTATTGCCCGATGAGCTTTACGGGGCTCAGGCCGTTAAGGTGCGGGACAGCGCGCTGGACCTGGGGTACGAATGGAGAAAGAACCCGATGTTAGTCGATCAGTCCAAATGCGCGTCCGACGGCGCCCGCGAGGCGAAATGGAATGCGAGACAATATGTGCTGGAGGCCGTCGCGGAGGGGGCTACGTTAATCAATCGCGCCACGGTTCTCAAAGCGCTCGTTGAAAAGAAACGGGCCATCGGCGTGGAGTACAAAATCCAAAAAGGGAAAAAGGAATTTGAAATCCGTCGCGCCTTCGGGGCCAAGATTATTCTCTCCGCAGGCGCGACAGCTTCGCCGATCATTCTTCGCGACAGCGGGATACGAACCATTGCGAGCGATGGATTCTGTTGCTACCCCGGCTTTGCGGTGTTTGGTTCGGTACCCGGGCTGAAGGCGGGGGAGAATTTCGTAGGAAGTATGGGGGCGATAGTAGACGAGCACATGGCGTTGGGCGACGCGAATCCGGCTCGCGCCCTCTACCGGATGTTCATGATTGGGCGCGGTCGATTTATCCGCGCGTTTCGTCACTCGCGAAGCGTCGGCGTGGGGGTGTCGATCAAGGAGCGCTTGGGAGGAGGACTTCAAGAGGACGGCCGTTACTACAAGCGGCTGACGAAAGAAGACGTCGGGATGCTGGAAAAAGGCGAACACCTGGCCCGGCAGATCATACAGAACGCCGGCGGCAAGCATATTTTTAAATCGCCGACCAGCGCCTCGCACCTGGGCGGCGTAATTAGAATCAAAGAGCATATCGATGAGAACCTGCAAACTGAATACGCCAACCTGCATGTCTGTGACGGCTCGGTGATTCCAGAAAGTTTCAGGGGCGCCCCGACGCTAACCCTGATTTGTTTGGGAAAGTATCTCGCCAATCATCTGTAAGCGCCGACGGAAAAGTTTCTAAACGCAATCGTCTTTCATTTTCCCTTTTACATATTACCTTTGTTATTTGTTATTGCTCGCCCTTCGCGGCGCCTCGCAATGGTAAATGACAAATGGAAAACGGCGAATGGGAAATGAAAATACTTCAAAATCTTAGCCCGACTGCTTAACCTGGAGGTCAGAATGGAAAGTGAAAATGCGATAGCCAGACCCGGAAATTGGATCAGAAGGCTTGTCAAAGTTAACGAAAATACGGCGGCCAAACCCAGAACCTGGGTCAGAAGGCTCGTCAAGGTTGTGGGGTACGTGAGCGTAGCTCTTATGGCGCTATACCTCGTCACGAGTTTGGCCTGGCGATTTTCCGGCTCCAACAAATGGGAATTTGTCGAGGAACGGAACGGAGTGAAGGTCTATACCTTGAAATCGCCCGGCTCGGACCTTGAACAAATTAGGTGCGTTGTGCGGCTTCGCTCGACACTGGGCGGCGTAATAAAATTCTTGCATGAACCCGCCACTACCACCAATATTGGGTATCGTGAAAACCGTACAATCGAGCAAGTGGACCATTGGCTTTTGTACGGGACTTTTCAATTCGACTTACCTTATCCTTTCAAGCCGAGGGAATTCGTGATCAGGTCGTGGATGCATCAACACCCGGTTACCAAAGAAGTTCTGATAGCGGCCTCGTCGGCTCCTGATAAACTCCCCCCGAATGACTGCTGCGTCCGTGTGACGGAAATGAACAACACGTGGCGATTTACCCCGCTGGATAATGGTCAGGTCGAACTCGAGTACACATATAACACGAATTTCGGCGGATTTATACCGGCCGTGTTGCTCAACAAGCAGCGACTCAAATTTGTGCCTGACGCGCTCTCGAAACTGCAAGGCATGTTGGAGGAGAAGAATTTTCAGAACGCGAAGCTCGATTACATAAAGGAAAAGGGCGACTGAACCGAACCGGGCGCGTTGGGACACTCGGCGGTGGCGACCGGCCCCCGGTAGTGTCAGTAAATTACGAGTCACGTCACGTGCAAACACCTGGGCCATCATTCGCGCCGGTTTAGGGCGTGAAACCGGCGCCTTCCATCCAAGCGCTGCGAGAGCGCAACCCTTCGGCCGGCTTGACGGAAACGGTTCCCGTCTACGCCTGCAGTCACTCCGTGAAACACAAATGAGAGACATATTTTCGGGCGACATTGCTGTAATAGGAATGTCTTGCCGCTTTCCGGGAGCGCGAGACCCCGATCAATACTGGGATAATTTGACGGCCGGGCGCGTCAGCGTCAAGGAGGTTCCCGCGGCGCGGTGGCGGTGGCAGGATCATTACGACGATTCTCAGCCTCAAGCAGGCAGCCACTATTGCCGGTGGGGTGGTTTTATTGATGATGTCGATGCTTTCGACGCGCCCTTTTTCAATCTCTCGCCTCTGGAAGCCGAAGCGTTGGACCCTCAGCAACGATTGGGCCTGGAACTGGCCTGGGCGTGTTTCGAAGACGCCGGTCTGCGGCCGTCTCAACTTTCAGGAGGTAATGTCGGCGTATTTATTGGGTTCACCAACCTTGACTACAAGGAAATTATAGAACTTTCGCCCATCGGGCCTTACTATGCGACCGGCACCTTGTCTTCGGTCATTCCTAACCGCATCTCCCATCACTTTAACCTGCGCGGCCCCAGCGCCGCGGTTGACACGGCGTGTTCCAGTTCTTTGCACGCCCTTCACCTGGCATGTCGCGCTCTCCAAAATAACGAATGTGAAGTGGCGCTCACCGGGGGCATAAGCCTGTTGCTTACGCCCAAGCGCTTCATCTGGTACGGCAAGGCCGGCATCCTTTCTCCCACCGGCGCGCTGAGAGCTTTTGATGAAAGCGCCGACGGCACTGTAAGGGGCGAAGGCGCAGGGTTCATTTTGTTGAAGCCGCTTGCACGAGCAATCGCTGACGGCAACAGGATCATTGGGGTCATCAAGGGCACTGCGGTAAACCATGGAGGTAAAAATTATACCTTAACTTATCCCAGCGCTGAGGCGCAGGCCGATGTTATTGCTAAAGCGCTACGAGCCGCCGATGTTTCCCCGTCGGACATTACTTACGTGGAAGCGCATGGCACCGGGACATTCAAGGGTGATCCGATAGAAGTGAAAGGCCTCTTGAAAGCCTTTCAGGCCGATAACACGCCGTCGGAAAGTCAAAATGGCGCCGGCCCCTGGTGCGGTCTTGGCACTGTGAAGCCGAATATAGGGCATCTGGAAGGGGCCGCGGGCATTGCCGGCGTCATTAAAGTATTGCTGGCATTGCGGCATAAAACACTTCCTCCCCTGGTAAATTTCACAAAAGTAAACTCCAGGATCTCCCTTGGCGGAACATTCTATTTTGTTGATAAGTTGCAACCGTGGGAGCCTTGTGGCGACGGCAGGTTGCGACCGCCGCGTGCGGCGGGGGTCAGTTCCTTTGGGTTCGCGGGCACCAATGCCCATGTCATCGTGGCCGAAGCGCCAATAATGGAGCAGGAAGTTACTTCTACTCCTCGCGTTCCACAGGGCCCGGCAGTTGTAGTGTTGTCGGCCAGAGACCCGGAACGGTTGAATGAACGGGCCGAGCAAATTCGGCAGGCCGTCGTGCGGCAAGGGTTGAGTGACGACAATCTGATCGACATAGCATATACGCTGAATGTGGGGCGCGAGCCCATGGAGGAACGTCTTGGACTGCTGGTGAGTTCACTTGAGGAGCTGGATCAGAAACTCCGAGCGCTCCTCAACGGCGACGGGGGCCCCGGACTCTACCGGGGGCAGGCTCGAAAGAGTGAGGGAGTCCTGACGACCCTCGCAAAGGACGAGGCGTTCCAAGGCGCTGTCGACAAATGGATTGAGCATGAGCGCCTCGATATGCTGCTGGAATTGTGGAGCAAGGGCCTGGAAGTGGATTGGAGCAAGCTGTACGGCGCCGCCAAGCCGCAGCCTATGAGCTTGCCCACATATCCCTTTGCCAAAGAGCGTTACTGGATCAGTCCGGCGGGGAGCGAGCAAGGCGCCGCTCGCCGCGGGGCGCCGTCTGGCCCGACGACGGCGATCCTTCACTCGCTGTTGCACAGCAACACCTCCGATCTGAGCAGGCAACGCTACACCTCGACTTTTACCGGCGAAGAATTTTTCCTAACAGATCATCAAGTGCGTGTGGATGGCGCCGCCGCACAGAAAGTCCTGCCCGGCGTGGCGTATCTGGAGATGGCGCGGGCGGCGGTCGAGCAAGCATTGCCCGCGCGACCGGAATCGACGGTCCTGGAGTTGCGCAACATAGTCTGGGCGCAACCGGTCGTGGTCGCCGAGAAGAAGCAAGTCAACATTGCGCTCGCGGCGAACGATCACGAGGAGATCGACTACGAAATATACAGCCAGGAGACCGGCCAGGAGATCGTCCATTGCCAGGG
>Ga0066903_100003521_pt1 | contig 12842 bp, 8 predicted proteins | sample PanSoiMetaGPlot1_FD_67491 | JGI IMG/M metagenome (GOLD analysis project Ga0066903, IMG submission 67491) | Tropical forest soil microbial communities from Panama analyzed to predict greenhouse gas emissions - Panama Soil - Plot 1 (version 2) | ecosystem: Environmental > Terrestrial > Soil >... | reverse complement strand
ATCACCTACGACACCGCGGGGACGCCGCCCGACGTCGTGGCCGAGGACGACCTGATCAAGCGCTTCGTCCTGCCGATCGAGAAGGACGCCATCAGCGTAATTCCCGTCGACCAGATGTTCGAAAAGTAAGTTAACAGGGCCCTTTCGGCTGTAATTTCGTGGTATTCGGGTACGACGTGCTGGCGCGTACCGCGGCCTCGGAATTCACAGCCAAATTCGGGCGGCCGCCCCGCTGGGTGGTGGCGGCGCCCGGCCGCGTAAACATCATTGGCGAGCACACCGACTACAGCGGGGGCCTGGTCCTGCCCATGGCCATCGACCGCTACACGGTGATCGCGGCGGCCCCGGCGCCCGCGGACGACGGCCTGCGCCTCCGCCTGCTCAGTGCCGCGGTGGGCCAATCGGTGGACATCCCGCTCGCTGCCACGCCCGCGCCCGGCGAGCCGCGCTGGGCCAACTACGCCCGCGGCGTGGTCGCCGGCTTCGGCGCGCGCGGCCTGGTTCCGCCGGCGCTGGACGCTCTGGCGATCTCCGACGTTCCGCTGGGGGGCGGCCTGTCGAGCAGCGCGGCCTTCGAGGTGGCGACGGCAACGCTGCTGGAGGCGGCGACCGGAACGACCCTCGAGCTCACTGAGAAGGCGCGCCTCTGCCGGCAGGCGGAGCATGACTACGCGCTGGTGCCGTGCGGCATCATGGACCAGCTGATCTCCGTGCTGGGCGACGAGCGGGGCGCGCTGCTGATCGACTGCCGATCGCAGCAGACCCACCTGGTGCCGTTCGCGGATCCGTCGGTGTCGCTGCTGATCGCCAACAGCAACGTCCGACACGCGCTGGGCGACGGCGCCTACGCGGTGCGTATGTCGGCTTCGGTCGAGGCGGCGCGCGTGCTCGGCGTCGCGGAGCTGGGTCGCGCGACGCCGGCGATGGTGGCCGCCGCCGAGCAGGCGCTGGGGCCGGTGCTGCACCGGCGCGCGCGGCACGTCGTGACCGAGAACGCGCGCACGCGCGCGGCGGCGGACGCGCTGGCCGGCGGCGACTGGCGCGCGGCCGGCGCGCTGATGTACGAGAGCCATCGTTCGCTCCGCGACGACTACGAGGTCAGCTCGCCCGAGCTCGACACGCTGGTCGAGATCGCGGGCGACATCGGCGAGGCGGGCGGCGTGTACGGCGCGCGCATGACCGGCGGCGGATTCGGCGGCTGCACCGTCACGCTGGCCGCCGCCGACCGCGTCGCCGACATCGGCGAGCGCCTGGCGCACGAGTACCAGCGCCGGCACGATCGCGCCCTCACCTGGTTCGTCTCCCGCCCCGCCCGCGGCGCCCACATCGTCGAGACGTAGCCGCTGCTCCCGTCGGGCTCCGCTCGGCTTTGGGTTGAGGGGGCCGCGGTCTGTGTGTGCCCCTCCGTGCTCAAACAGTCCTCGCGGGTCAATCCCGGATCTCCTAGGCAGACTCAGCAGACCGCTGCGGAACTGCGCGCGGAGGGGCACACACAGCCCACGTCCTTCTCAACCCAACGTTTCGCTACACCTTGCGCGCATCAGCTTTGAGTGGCAGGTGCAGCGTTCAAAGCGTAGCCCTTCTGCTTTGGAAGCCAGGCGTTCAAGGCGGAGCGAAGCCGCGGGTTGAGAAGGACGTGGGCTGTGTGTGCCCCCCCGCGCGCAGTTCCGCAGCGCCTACCGAGCCTGCCTAGTAGATCCGGGGCCGACCGCGAGGACTGTTTGAGCACGGGGGGGCACACACAGACCGCGGCCCCCTCAACCCAAAAGGCGAGCGGAGCCCGACGAGCGCAGCGCCCCGCCTACGCCGTCGACCAGTCGGCCGGCATGACGAAGCGGTGGATGCCGGCGATCACCAGGCCGCGCGCGATGCGCTTGGGCGCCAGCGTGACGGCGACGGCGTCGAAGCGGCTCCACATCGAGGCGCGCTGGATGACGCCGATCAGGTAATCGGTCGCCAGCGCGGGCAGCTCGGCGATCCGGCCGACCATGACGACGCGCCGGACGCCGTACAGGTTCAGCGCCGCGCTGACGCAGGTCGCGATGGCGTCGAAGGTCGACTTCATCCAGGGCGGCAGCTCGCGCTCGGCCGCCTTGACGACGTCCGCGAACGTCAGCGCGTGCGTCGGGGGGTGCCCCTTCGCTTCGCGCAGGCTCTGGATCATGCCCCGCTGCGACGCTAGCGTCTCCAGGCAGCCGCGCCCGCCGCACCCGCACAGCCGGTTGTTGCCCGGAATCGGCGTGTGACCGATCTCGCCGCTCATCGGCAGCGCGCCCTGGTAGATGCGGCCGCCCAGCATCAGCGCCCCGCCCACGCCGTCGGCGATGTCGACCATGATGAAGTCGTCGCCGTCGGGGCGCGCGCCCAGCTCGCCGAGCGCCAGCGTCCGCACCTCCTGAACCAGGCCGACCGGCGACGACCAGATCTGTCGCAGGATCCAGGGCAGATCCGCGTGCTCGGACCAGTGCAGGTTGGGCGACAGCAGCACGCGCCCCGCGCGCTCGTCGACGACGCCCGGCGTGCTGACCATGACCGCCCAGGGCCGCCGGATCTGCAGCTTCTCGGCGAGCTGCGCCATCTTCTCCTGCCAGGCGTCGGCGGTGGGCGGCGTCTTGAACGTCACGTCCCAGCGGTCTTGCTCCAGCGGCGACGGCGGCAAGGCGGAGACGCGCGTCGACTCGACGCCCAGGTCGACGACCACGAAGCGCGAACGGTTGGTGGCGAGGCGAAGCTGCTTGCCGGGCCGGCCGACGCTGGGGCGGCCGCCGTCCATCAACTTGATCTCCTCGACGACGCCGGCGTGCATCAGATCGTCGATGATCTTGCCGGTCGTCGGCTTGCTCATCCCCGTCGCCTTGGCCAGCTCGGCGCGGCTCGCCGCCTTGCGCCCGAGCAACTGCCCCAGCAACGCCGCCTGGTTCGCCAGCCTCAGGTTTGCGGGGACCGCCGACACGGGCTGCAAGCTTTGCCCGTTGCTGGCACGGTTTGCAATCGCCGCCGTCGGTGACGGCTTCTGATTCGGTAACAACCTAAACGATCACGTTAGCGCAAATCGCGTCACAACGCGAACTGTTGCGTGGATCAGGCGAAAACGCCGGGCAGCGCGCCGGTGTACGTCGGGGTGCTGGCCGGGTTGGTGTAGTAGGTGCCCTTGATCGCGCTGGTCAGAACGCTGGCGTTCACGCCGAACTTCGGCATCAGCGCCAGCCACAGGTCGTTGAACGGGCGGTTCGCGTTGCCCGAGCCGGTCTGCTGGGGCAGCGGCCCGCCGGTCACCTTCAGGAAGGTGCCGCCCTGCACGCCGGTGTTCTTCCCGCCGAAGACCATGAGCGGCATGTTCTGCTGGTTGTGGTCCCAGGCGCGGGCCACCTCGGTCAGGTAGACGATGATCGTGTTGTCGATCAGCATGCCGCCGTCGACGTCGGGCGCGCTCAGGAACTCCTGCAGCACCGTCGACGTCGCCTGCGAGTAGAACTGGTTGATCTGGTTCAGCCAGAGCGGCGTCATCGAATCCATCGACGGATCGCTGTGGCTGGGCGGATGGTGCGGCGTCGACTGCGGGCTGCCCTTGATCGTCGCGCCCTGGAACGTGCCCGGGAAGACGACCCAGTTCGTGCCCGCCGACCACATGAACGTCGCCACGCGGATGAGATCGCACTGGAAAGCGGTCTTGATCAGGCGCAGCTGGTTCTGCCCGAGGTCCAGGTGGGGATGGCTGTTGGGCGATCCGGAGACGTAATAGTCGACGCCCGAGGAGGTCGTGTAGACGGTCGTCGACGACCCCATCATCTGCCGGCCGGTGCTGGTGTTCGCGTACGTCGGCGGCGTCGCGGGCTTCATGCAGACGTTCGTGTTCGGCATCGACGCGTACGTCTGGCGCAGGGTCGACTCGAGCATGTTGATCGCGTCGAGATGGGCGGTGAGGCGATCCTTCTCGGTCGCCGGAATCAGCGTCTGCATGCGCCCGATGTCGTTGCGCATGAAGGTGAGGACCGACAGCTTCTGGTTGAGGATCTTCGTCGGATCGGTCCCGGTCGGCAGCGCCCCGCCGAAGACGCGGTTGAAGACGTCGAGCGGCTGCGTCGCCGCGTAAATCGGCGAGCGCCGCAGGTTGATGTCGGTGTTCGAGCCGAGCGGCCCGTACGAGAGGACGCGCGGCGCGACCTCGTCGCGGTCGGACCGGACGTCGGCGGCGAGCGACAGCGATCCGAACATCGTCTTGTTGGTCTGGGTCGGCCCGCCCAGCGTGGGCGAGTTGGCGAGCAGAATCTGATCGATCGACGCGCCGCCGGCCGCGTGGTCCTGCTGGCCGACACGCCCCAGCACGGGGACACCGGTCATGATCGACACCAGCCCGCCCTCGTGCGTGTTCTGCCCGGAGTTCTGGCTGGAATTCTGGGTCGCGAAGATGACGTTCAGGCCGTCGACCATGCACATGTACTGCTGCAGCGGCGCGAAGGGCGCGCTCTCGCTCGGCAGCGTGAAGCTCTTGGTCGTGGCGGTGGCATTGGGCCGCCAGTTCGTCAGCCCGGGGTTCGCGCCCAGCGGGTGATGGATGATGAGCAGTCGCAGCGGCGCCGTCGCCGTCTGGGCGCGCGCCTCGATCGACCGCAGCAACGGCAACAGCAGCGTGGCGGAGCCGCCCGCGGCGCGCAGGAACGATCGCCTCGCGTACTTGTAGGAAAGAAAACTCACTTGGCACCTCCGGCGCGCGCTCGCAAGATGTTGGCCGTCGCCACCTGTTTGAACAGCGACGTGATCGTGCCGTTGGTCAGCGCGCGGATGTCGTTGACCTCGCAGGTGTCGTAGACGCGAACCATGTTGCCGATCGCATAGCTGGTCACCTTCTGGACCGAGCAGTCGCGGATGACGTGGCTGGTCACCAGCGCCTGCCCGAACTGCGCGGCCCCGGAGATCGCCTGCGGCGCCAGCGGGCCCATCGTGAACGTCACGCTGGGATCGATGGGGCGGTTGGTCTCGTCGACGGTGCGGTAGTTGCCGATCGGGCCGAAGTTCTGCAGGACGCGCGCGTAGGGATCCATGAACGCGTGGCAGCTCTTGCACGGCGCGTACGTCATGCGCGCGTCGGACTGCAGGATCTCGCTGTCGCACGTCGACAGCTTGCAGATGCCGCCGATGCACTTGGTCGCCACCGGATTCGTCGGGCACTGGTTGTCCGCGGTGCAGGCGAACTCGCAGTTGCCGCTGACGCAGGTGGCGGGCGCCGCGCACTGGTTGTCCATGGTGCAGGCACCGCCGCTGCCCGGCGGGGTGCAGGAGATGACGGCCATCGCCGACGGCGTCGACAGGTCGATGGGCGGCGGCAGAGCGTCCTGGCAGACGATGTCGTCGTGAATGAACTTGCCGCGCTTGACGATCGACGTCTTGGCCGGATCGGACGCCGACCAGAGGAAGGCGGGCTGGGTCAGCATCCCCGAGCGCCCCTGCGCGGTCGGCCAGTTCCCGACGGAGAACGCCGTGTTGCTGGCCGGCGCCCCACCGGAGAACGTCACGCCCGGGTACAGCGTCGCCAGGCGCTTGTTCAGGTAGACCTTCGGCGACGTCACGAGGTCATCCATCGTCCCGCCGCTGGTCCACAGCACGTCGGTGACGTACTTCTGCGTGGCGGTGTAGAGATCGTTGGTCAGCATCACCTGGTCCTGATCCGCGGTTGCCAGGGACGACAGCAGCGACGTGTCCTTGTTCTGTCGGTCGAACATCTGCCTGACGTTGAACCAGTCGATCATGATGTTCGTCAGGTTCGCTTGCGCAGCGGGCAGCGCGATCAGCCGGTCGATCTGGGCCGAGAGGCCGGCGGTCGTCGCGATGCTTCCGTCGGCCGCCGCGGCGGTCAGCCCGGCGTCGGGCAGCGAACCGAGGAACAGGAAGCCGAGCTGGCTCGCGATCTCGTACGGGTTCAGGGTCGTGTCCGGGTAATTGCCGGAGGCGTCGGCGGTCAGCGTCGTGGGGCCGAGCTCGGTCCGGTAGACGAACGACGGCGAAATGATCACCGCCTGCACGATCAGGCTGATGCCCGTCGGGTAGTCGACCGGCGCGACGGTGCCCGCCCCCACGTCGTAGACGGTCAACAGGTCGTTCACCTCGGTCGTGGTGGCGGGACGCCGGAATCCCTTCGCCGCCAGGCTTTGCGCGAAGGTCATCGCGCAGGTCCGTTGCGCGGCGGGGGTGGTGCCGTGCAGGGCGCCAGCGTCGTTATCTTGGACATGATCGCGGGCAGCACGTCGTTCTGCGACGACTCGTACAGCGCGAACTGCATCTGCGGATCGACCTTCAGCGACACGTCGCTGAAGAAGGCGTAGGCGGCCTCGCCGCCGCGGTCCGAGAGCACGGGCGCGGTCGTCAGGCCCAGCAGATCCCTGACCGCGGCGCCCCACTGCTCGGCTGACACGCGCCACAGCCGCCGCGGGATCGCGCCGATCGGCGTACAGGCGACGCTGCCGCCCGTGCCGCCGGTCCCCGTGCTGCCGCCGGTGCCACCCGTGCCAGCGGTGCCGGTCGAAGTCGTGCAGACCCCCGCTTCGCATGTGGCGCCGACCGGACACGCGTTGCAGCCGCCGCAGTGCATGGCGTCGCCACCGGTCGGCGACACGCACGAGCCGTCCCCACACTGTGTCTCGCCCGTCGGGCAGCTGGTCATGCAGGTGCCGCCGCTGCAGACGTCGGTTCCATTGCAGACCGTGTTGCAGTCACCGCAGTGAGCGGAGTTCGAGGCCACGCAGCTCCCGTTGCACGAGATCAGGCCCGCGCTGCAAACGCACTGGCCGGCCTGACAGACCTGACCGGCGCCGCAGGCGTTCGGGCAGGTCGTGCTGCCGCCGGCCTTCCCTCCGCACCCCGTCAGACAGGCCGCGACGATGAGCCAAGCTCCGATGAGAAGACCGCCAAAGCGAGTCTCGGTCTGCATGCCTGCCTCCGTCCTCGAATCCGAATCAGTGCGACGGTCGCGACCGGCCGGGGGCCGAACGACGAACGCCAACTAGTTTGCACCCGGCCCACGCCGGTTGGAACCTATTTTTTTAACTTAGTTTCTTTTTTGCGCTGCGCGCCATGGCCTTCCAGGAACCTCCGGAAATCTACCGGACCGCCGCGCCCCCTACCAGGTGATCGTGGTGCCGAGGGCGAACGAGTGCACGATCTGCTTTTCGCCCTGCATCCACTTCACGTCCGAGAAGAAGTAGTCGGCGGCGAAGTGAACCGAGGGCGTGAAGTGGTAGACGACGACGCCCGAGATCCCCATCTGCGACTTCAGGATGCTCGACGCCGGTCGTATCACGCCGGAGGCGTTGCTGAACCCGCCGCACGGCATCGCGAACGTGCCGGTGCCGCACCAGTTCGGATTCGTATCGGCTGGCAGCGGATCGATCCAGGTCATGCCCCAGCCGCCGTTGAGATCGAACTTGCCCGCCACGACCTGGGCCTGCACGTAGGCGCCGCTGAACGTGCGCAGCTCGTGCGTGGTGTCCTTGGCGAAGTTGGCGTCGCTGCCGTCGAGGAAGTACGCGACGCCGAGACCGCGACCCCGGTGCCCAGCGACGCCGAGGTGGAGGTGGCCGACCTCGATGCGGGCGCCGCCCGCGCCGCCGAGCACGTCGGCCGACGGCTGGACGTCGAGGTTGTTGCCGGCGGCATCCTGGAGCACGTTCGCCGAGTAGAGCCGCTGCCAGGCACCGCTCGCGTACAGGTGCAGCTTGAGCGCACCACTATCGAAGTCGTACGCGAGCTCGGCCTCCGGCCGCCCGTACTTGGTTCGCACCCAGTAGAGACCGACCAGCGCGGCCGGGTCGAAGTAACCCGCCGTCAACTGCAGCCCGTGCAGCTTCGGCGTCGCGTAGACGACGCCAGAGACGAAGAACGGCGCGACGATCCCGTACCCGATGTGGCCCCCCGACGGCCCCTGCTCGTCGAAGCCCCCCGGCTGGCCGACGCCGTAGCCGTGGCCGTAGAGGAAGTCGATCTCGACGGTCCCGCGCCCGAACAGCGACAGCGCGCGCCCGACGAGCAGGCTGCCCCACGGGCCTTCGAGCTTGCCGTACGCCTCGCGGATGTCGGGGTTCTTGGCCACGAACGTCCGTCGGTTGATCGTTTCGGCGGTCGCCCAGCTGGAGATGAACGCGTCGACCTTGACCCGATCGGTCACCTTCCGGCGCAGACCGATGCCGAGGATGTTGGGGAGGAAGCCGCTCACCACGCGCGACACGCCGAGATGGCCCTGCCCGGAGCTGCCGTCGGGTTGAACCTTGGGATCGCTCGGGCCGGCGCGGACACCGCCGTCGCCGACGTTGTGGATCTGCACGTACATCGGATTGCCGTTCGCATCGAGGACCGGCATCATCGTGGTCGGATCGACGGCGACCGCGAACGCCTGCGGAATGCCGTCGCCCTCCAGCACCTCGACGAACGCGCCGACCCGGCCGGTCGTGTAGACCTCCCAGCCGCCTCCCGCGTCGGCCGTCGCCGCAGCCAGCGTCACCTCGGCGCGCGCGGGCGCGCCGAAGCCGACGACGGCCAGAAGAACGATGATGCCTGCGACGACCTGCGCGGCGCGAATCACTGCGCGACCGTCACGGAGGTGACGTCGAACTGGACCCACTGCCCGTACGCGCCGGTCACGTTACCCGAGAATGGCTGCGTGAAGTTCGTGACCGCCGGGACCGCGCCCGTCAGGGCGACCGTGCGGGGCGCCGTGCACATGTTGTTGTTCGCGGTCGGACCACAGTTCTGCACGAGCGCGCAGTTCGAGTCGAACACCTTGAGCGAGACCATGCCGCCGCCAGTGACCGGGATCGTCTTCGTGTAGTCGATCGCGAAGGTCAGGTGCGAAGTAATGTTGGTGGAGGCGTGCGGGTTTTCGGACGTGATGACCGAGTTCAGGAAGTACGTGCTGTACATCGACACCGAGGTCGGCACCGCGGGCGTCACGTCGAGCTCGTAATTGTTGTAATCGTAGCTGACGCCGCCCGAGGCCATTGGCGTTCCGCCGCGCTGGAACAGGTCGCACGTCGACGAGCTGCAGGTGCTGATCGACGCGCTGGCGGCATCGCGCATGCCGCTGCCCGGATAACCGTAAGCTTGCACCTCTACGATGCCGCGAACGTGAACCGTGACGTTGTAGATGGTCCCGGTCGTGCCGCCGACGGTCCAGTTGTTGGTGATCGTGACCTTGCCACCCGAGCAGCCGATGTTCGTGCAGTCGTAGCCGCTGCGCATATCCTGGCAGGGGTACTTCACGAGCGCGCCGTCCCAGTTGGTGAACGCCGTGCAGTCGCCCGAGCAAACGGTGGTGCCGGCGCCGCCGGTGCCGCTGCCCGCGGTCCCGCCGGTGCCCGTCGTGCCTCCGCGCCCGGCCGCGCCACCCGCCGTGCCGCCGGTGCCGCCCGCGCCGCCGCGTCCGGCCGCGCCGCCGCCCGTGCCGCCCGCGCTGTTGCCGCCGGTGCCACCCGCGGACGTGCCGCCGCGCCCGCCCGCGCCGCCGCCCGTACCGGAGCTGCCGGACGTGCCCGCCGCCGAGCCACCCGTGCCGGGGCCGCCGCCCGTGCCGTCGCCGGCCGCGCCGGTCGTGCCGCCGGTGCCGGTCGTGCCGGCCACGCCGCTCGTGCCGCCCGTGGCGTTGCCACCCGCGCCGGTCGTGCCGGCCGAGCCCGCCGTCGTGCCGCCGGTGCCGGTGCCGCTTCCGCCGGTGCCCGGTGTCGTGTTCGTTGCGCCGCTACTACAGGAGGCCACGCCCAGAAAGAACATGCCCACGTACGCCAGATGAATGCGCTTCATGCTCGTGCCTCCCGATAGTCGATGGTGCGGAAGCTATCACAGGCCGAACGGCGAGCGCCGCAGGGGCCGCGAAAAGCAGTCGGACGCTAGCAGCGTTGTTCGACTAAGTAAAGATGTTTAACTATCCCGCAAACGGCCCGGAAATCAGGGACAGCTGAGCGGCGCTTGCGAGACGACCCAGGTCGGCAGGTTGGCGTTGGTGTTCGCCATCAGCGTGCCCGGATGCGCGGTGTGTCCGGCCGTCGTGACCGAGTCGGCGGCGGTGGTTCCCGACGTCTCGTCGAACTTCCAGTAGCCGACCAGGCCCGTCTCGTTGCCCACCAGCGTCTTGTTCATCGTCGCCTGGATTTCGGCGGCGCTGTGGGCGACGTTCCAGATCCGGAACTCGTCGATGTAGCCGTTGAAGTAGGCGGGATCGTAGCCGCCGATCGTCAGCGCGGTCGATCCGGTGTGCAGCATGTTCGGGACCGGCACGGTCACCTTCTCGACGCCGTTGACGTAGGCGTGGAGATTCGTGCCGTCCCAGGTCATCGCGAAGTGCGCCCACTGGTTCACGTTCGCCATCAGGCCGCTCGGCTTGTTGTCGCCCATCGGATCGGTCGTGCTGTTGTTGGTGAACGGATCGATCGTGCCGATGCCGGCCGCGGTGGTGGTCCCGAAGTCGAAGCCGAAGCCGTCGTTGTTCCGGTTGTTGGTGCCGTAGAAAAACATTGTGTTCGCGTCGGCCGCCCAGCTCGAGGAGAGGACGTATCCCCAGAACTCGATCGTGCGGTTGGCATTGCCGGTCGGTAAGTCGGAGCTCATCGCGACGTTGACGCGCGCCTTCGCGGGATCGCTGTTCGCTGCGACGTTCGCGTTGAAGGAGATCGCGTGACCGGCGCAGTTCGTCCCGCCGGTGCCGCCCGTACCGGTCGCGCCGCCGCTGCCGCCCGTCGCGCCGCCCGCACCGCCGCCGCCTCCACCGCCGCGACCCGCGCTGCCCGCGCTGCCGCCCGTGCCGCCGCCTCCACCGCCGCCGCGCCCGGCCGCGCCCGCCGTGCCGCCGGTGCCGCTGCCGCCAGCGCCACCCGAGCCGACCGCGCCGCCGGTGCCGCCGCTGCCGCCGCCAGACGAGCCGGCGGTGCCGCCCGTGCCTGTCGTCCCGGCAGAGCCCGCCGTGGTCCCGCCCACGCCCGTCGTCCCCGCGGATCCCGCCGTCGTGCCGCCCGTGCCGGTCGTTCCCGCGGAGCCCGCGGTCGTTCCGCCCGTGCCCGTCGTCCCCGCCGTGCCGCTCGCGCCCGCGGTTCCGCCTTGCATGCCCGTGCCGCCTGAGCTGGAACACGCCGCGACCGCCAGCAGGCCGCCGAACGCCAGACCGCCGATTCCCCGAAAAAACGCCGCGCTTCGTCGATTAGTAATCATGGTTAATTAACGGGCAGGCTAGGACTGCGCGCGGGACGTGTCAATCAGCGAATCAGCTCCCGCAAGCTTTCCGCCGCGGCCTCGGGGGTCAGATCGCGCTGCGGCTCGGCGAGCAGCTCGTAGCCGACCATGAACTTCTTCACCGTCGCCGAACGCAGCAGCGGCGGGTAGATGTGCGCGTGCAGCTGCCAGTGATCGCGCATGCCGGTATCGAAGGGCGCGCCGTGCCAGCCCATCGAGTAGGGAAACGACACGTCGAACAGGCGATCGTAGGCGCGCAGCAGCGCCGACAGCAGCTCGCCCAGCTCGCCCCGCGCCTCCGGCGTCAGTTCGGGCAGACGCGCGACCGGCGCCCGCGGCAGGATCAGCGTCTCGAACGGCCAGACCGCCCAGTACGGGACCACCGCCAGCCAGCCGTCGGTCTCGTGGACGACGCGCACGCGGCGATCGCGTTCGTGGCGCGCGTAATCGACCAGCAGCGACGAGCCGTGCGCGGTCGTGTACGCGCGCTGGTTCTGATTCTCGGCGGCGGCCTCGTTGGGCAGCGCGTCCGACGCCCAGATCTGCCCGTGCGGGTGCGGGTTCGAGCAACCCATGATCTCGCCCTTGTTCTCGAACGCTTGCACCCAGAGGTAGCGCCGGCCGAGGGCCTCGATTTCGCCGGCGACGGTGCCAATGACTGCGGTGATGTCCGCCGGCGACATCTCGGCCAGCGTTAGATCGTGGCGGGGCGAGAAGCAGACCACGCGACAGAGGCCACTGACACCCTCGCTGCGCAGCAGCGGTCCGTCGTGCAGCGCGCTGGCGATGCCGGTGTCGGCCGGCGTGAGCGCCGGGAAGTCGTTGTCGAACACGAAGGTCCTCGTGTAGCCGGGGTTCGTCTCGCCGTTCGCCCGCTTGTTGGCCGGGCAGAGGTAACAGGCGGGATCGTAGTCCGGCCGCGTTCCGCCCGCGGGCGCCTCGTTGCGCCCCTGCCAGGGACGCTGCGTGCGATGAGGCGACACCAGCACCCACTGACCGGTCAGCGGGTTGAAGCGCCGGTGCGGCCGACTATCCACGTTGGCCGCTCACCCCGGATACCAGACGATGCGCGGATCGTCGGGCGCGCGCTTGTAGTCGTAGGCGGCGTCGGTCATGCGGGCCAGATCGTACCGCGGACGCCAGCCGAGGAGAAACTTCGCCTTCGCGTTGTCCAGCCAGGTCGACCGGTAGGGCGTGCGGATCTCGATCGGCTGCAGCTTGCGCGTCTTCTTCAGGTAGGCGCCCAGCTCGCCGTAGTCGACCGGTTCGTCCATGCAGACGTTGAACGTCTGCTTGCGCGCGCGCGGGTTGTCGATCGCGGCCAGGATCGCCGAACAGAGATCGTCGACGTGGACGAAGTTGCGCTTCACCGGCACGCCGTCGGGATCCAGCATCACCGGGACGGCGCCCGATCGGACGTAGTCGTCTGCCGCCTCGCGCCCGACCAGGTCGCGCCAGTTCGGTCCGCCGAAGACGTCCTCGCCGAACGACAGCTGGTAGCGAAAGTCGTCCTTCTCCATGATCCACGGCGCGCGCAGGCAGCAGCCGTTCATGTCGTACTGGATGTAGTACTGCTCCAGCATCACCTCCTCCAGCACCTTCGACAGCGCGTAGCAGCCGGGGTAGGCGCTGTG
>Ga0066903_100003520_pt1 | contig 12843 bp, 8 predicted proteins | sample PanSoiMetaGPlot1_FD_67491 | JGI IMG/M metagenome (GOLD analysis project Ga0066903, IMG submission 67491) | Tropical forest soil microbial communities from Panama analyzed to predict greenhouse gas emissions - Panama Soil - Plot 1 (version 2) | ecosystem: Environmental > Terrestrial > Soil >... | reverse complement strand
GGCCAGGGACAGGGACGCGGACGCGGCGGCGGCTTCCGCCAGCCCGATCCGATCGACTTTCAGGAACACGACGGCTGGACGTCGCTGTTCGACGGCAAGACGCTGAACGGCTGGTCGGGCGACAGCAACTGGAAGGTCGAGGACGGCGCGATCACGATCGAATCGACCTGCGAGAAGCCGACCGGTACCGTGTACCTCGTGTGGCAGGGCGGCGAGGCGTCGGACTTCGAGTTGAAGATGCAGATGAAGGGCACGGGCAACATCAACGGCGGCGTGCAGTACCGCGGCTGGATCGCCCCGCGCCCGCAGCGCGGAGGGGGTGCGGGAGGTGCGCGGGGTGCGCAAGGTGCGGGGGGTGCGCAGGGTGCAGCAGGTGCGCAGGGTGCAGGGAGTGCGGGTGCTCCCGTTGGTGCCCCGCCGCAGCCCGGCGCGGCAGCGGCAGGAAACGCCCCGGGCGGAGGCGGAGGAGGCGGAAGAGGCAACCAGGGACCGTGTGAGAGCGGGCAGCCGCGCGGGACGCCGCCGGACCCGAACACGGAAGAACAGTGGAACATGTGGGGCGCGCAGTACGATTTCGACGCCGGCAACCGCTACACGGGGCAGTTCTACGAGCAGTCCACCGGACGCGGCATCATCGCGTGGAAGGGGCAGGTCGTGCGGACCGAGGCCGGCAAGAACCCGCGGCTTCTCGCCACGCTCGGCGACCAGGCGTCGGTCGACGCCATCTACAAGCCGAACGACTGGAACGAACTGACCATCATCGCGATCGGCAACCAGATGACGCACCTCCTGAACGGCCGCGTCATCTCCGTCCTCGTCGACGAGGACGCCTCGAAATTCCACGGCAACGGCAAGATCGGGCTCGAGGTGGAAGCCACCGGCAAACTCTTCACCAAAGACATCTGGCTCAAGAAGCTGCGCTAAGCGGTCCGGGGCCTCGCGTCGTAGTCGATCAAGGTAAGATCAGCGACGCAGACGGATGGTTCAAGACCTGGGACGGACGGGGACGCCGGATGAGATCGTACGTGCCGAGCTCGCGCGCGCGGATCGCCTGCGGCGCGTGCGCGCCAGCAGCGCCCGCCTGTGGCGGACGGCGCCCTGGGCGTCGGCCGTCTGCGCGCTCGTGGCCGGCATCGGCCGGGTGGCCGGCTGGCCCGGGATCGTCTCCATTGCCCTCCTGACGATCGCGCTCGGATCGCTGGCCGGGTACGTGTTCTACGCACGCCGGCCGCGGCCCGTCACCGACGTCGACGCGGCCGACCTCGATTCGCGCGCAAGCCTCCGCGGCGAACTGCGCAGCGCGTACTGGTTCGCGAACGTGCCCGCCGAGGCGTCGGCACACGCGGAGAATCCCTGGGTCGAGTTCCACCTCGCCCGCGCCGCGGACCGGCTGCGGGCGATCGACTGGAGCGCGCTCTACCCCGCCGAACGCGCGACCCGCGAGAAGATCGCGACGGCGCTGCTGACCGTGCTCGTGCTGGTGGCCGCCCTCTTCGTGCCCGGCCGGTCGCCGCTCAGCGCGCTCGCGTCCGGAGGAAACGCATCGGATGTGCGTCTGCGCGGCAGCGCACTGCCCTCCACCTCCCTGCCGTCGGCGCTGCTCGATCAGATCGAGAAGCTGCTGACGGCCGCCGAAGCGAGCGGCGGCAAGGCGTTGACCGCCGCGCAGGTCCAGGATCTGCTCGCGAAGCTCGATCAGTTGAAGGCCGGCAAGGCCGACATGCCGCGCGCCGCCGACGGCAAGGCGCCCCAGTTGACGAAGGCGGACGCGAAGGCGCTCGCCGAACGCGCGCGCAAGGACGCCGACAACCCGGATCTCGAGCCCGAGGTCCGCGACGCGTTGACCGACCTCGCAAACAAACTGTCCGACGATCCGCAGCAGCGCGCGTCGACCGCCCAGGACGCGCGAGAGGCGTCCGGCGCGAAGGACACGCAGCAGGGCGACACGGCGCAGTCGGCCGCGGCGGGCGACAAGCAGGACGGCTCCACGCAATCGGTGAAGGACGCCGCGAGCGGCGGCGGCGTCGGCATCGTCATGATGAACAACGAGGACGGCGCCAAGTCGAAGGAAGCCGGCCTCGGACTCGGGGGCGGCGACGGCGACAACGCGAAAGGCGGCAGCATGCCCGACCTCGCGGCCGCGCTGCGCAAGGAAACCGTCGAAGCCAAGACCGACAACCCCGGCGAGAACGTCTTCACGGGCGTGAACCGCAAGACCGAGCACGGCGACGCCGCGCTCGCCTACACGCACGCGCAGCCGGGGGCCGCCGAGCGCGGCCACTCGACCGCGCCGCCGGCCGTGCCGGACAACCGGCGCGCCGCCGTCAAAGGCTACTTCACCCGCAAACAATGACCACCACCACCGCCGTCGGCGAGTCCATCGAGCAGTTCCGCGATCGTTTCGTCCGCATCACCCGCGAGGTGGGCCGGCGCATCGTCGGCCACGAAGAGATCGTCAACCTGACGGTGACGAGCCTGCTCGCGGGCGGCCACGTGCTGCTCGAAGGGATTCCGGGCGTCGGCAAGACGAGCCTCGTCCACACGCTGGCCGACGTGCTGCACCTGACGTTCTCGCGCATCCAGTTCACGCCGGACCTGATGCCTGCCGACATCGTCGGCACCAACATCGTGCAGGAGCATTCGCACGGCGGCACGTTCTTCGAGTTCCAGCCGGGCCCCATCTTCGCCAACGTCGTCCTCGCCGACGAGATCAACCGCGCGACGCCGAAGACGCAGTCGGCGCTGCTCGAAGCGATGCAGGAAGTCAGCGTCTCGGTCGGCAAGACGACCTACAAGCTCGAGCAGCCGTTCTTCGTCATGGCGACGCAGAACCCGCTGGAGATGGAAGGGACCTATCCGCTGCCCGAAGCGCAGCTCGATCGCTTCTTCTTCAAGCTGAAGGTGATGTATCCGCCCGAGGAGGCGATGCACGAGATCCTCGAGCGGACGACGCGTGACGGCGACGCCACGGTGTCGCGCGTGGTCGACGGGCCCGCGATTCTCGAGATGCGGCACGTCGCGCGTTCGGTGGCGATCGCGCGCCCGGTGCAGGCGTATGCGATCCGGCTGACGCTCGGCACGCACCCCGATTCGCCGTACGCGTCGCCGCTCGTCAAGCGCTACGTGCGCTACGGCGCGAGCCCGCGCGCCGCGCAGGCCCTCGTGCTGGCGGCGAAGATCCAGGCGCTCAACCGCGGCCTCGGCTTCGTGTCGGTCGACGACGTCCGCGCGGTCGCGCTGCCGGCGCTGCGGCACCGCGTGCTCCTGAACTTCGAGGGGGAGGCCGACGAAGTGAACACCGACACGATCGTCGGCGAGCTCCTGCAGACGGTCGGCGCCTGACCCCGTTCGGCAACATCTCGTCATCCAGGTGCGGGCAATGGTGACAGCGAGCGAGCGCAGCGAGAGCGCGCGTGGGGGAGTCCGAGGGGCGAAGCCCCTCGGGTGAATATGCCGCTCCGGTTCGGGGATCAGTTCCTCAAGAAGCTCGAATACCTCCACGTCGTGTCGCGGCGCGAGTTCGCCGGCCAGAATCGCGCCGACCGCCGCACGCCGAAGCGCGGACGCGGCATCGAGTTCGCCGATCACCGGCCCTACTCCGCCGGCGATGACTTCCGGCTGATCGACTGGAAGGCGTACAAGCGCCTCAACCGGCTCCTGCTCCGGCTGTTCGACGAAGAGCAGGACCTGCCGATCTACCTGATGATCGACGTGAGCGCGTCGATGGCCGAGCCGGCGAAATTCGATCTCGCCCGCCGCGTCGCGGCGGCGCTCTGCTACATCGGTCTCGTCCACCTCGATCGCCTGACGCTCGTCACGTTCGCCGACGGTCTCGCGCGCGAGTCGTCCCCGGGCCGTGGCAAGGGCCGGATCTTCCGCGTGTTCGACTGGCTCGAAGCGCTCCAACCGACGGGTCCGACCGATCTGCGCGCGGCGTGCCGCGACTTTGCGTCGCGGCCGCGGCAGGTCGGACTCGCAGTGATGATCTCCGACTTCCTCGATCCCGCCGGCGCCGAGGTCGGGCTCAAGATCCTGCGATCCCTCGGACACGACGTCTTCGCCGTCCACGTCGCGTCGAAGACGGATCGCGAAGCAGGGTCGTTCGGCGACGTGAAGTTCGTCGACGCGGAAACCGGCGAGCTCCGCGAGATCGAAGTGACGCCGCGGCTGGCCGAGGCGTACGGCCGCGCCTGGGACGCGCACGCCGCGGAGCTCGAACGCGTCTGCGGCCGCTACGGCATCGGCTACGTGCGCGCCGACGCCGAGCGGCCGTTCGAAGACATCGTCCTGAAATCGTTCCGCCAGGCGCGGCTGCTCGCATGATGCGTGCTGATCGACGTGACCGTCGTGGCACGACAGCGCCAGCGAACGCCGCGAAGCGGGCGCCCGCGAGCGACGCTGTCGGGGAGTCCGAGGGGCGAAGCCCCTCGGATCAAAGATGACGTTCGGCGCAATGGCGGCGTGGCAGGCGTGGCTCGTCATTGTGGCGGCGGGCGCCGCCGCCGTGTGGCTGTTCCTGCTCAAAGTGCGTCCGCCGCGCGTGCGCGTGCCGTCGCTGCTCCTCTGGACGCGCGTGCTCAACGAGACCCGGGACACGACGTTATGGGAGCGGATCCGCCGCGCCGTGTCGCTCGCGGTGACCGCCGCGATCGCGATTGCACTCGCGCTGGCGGTGACGCGGCCGACGCCGTCGGGCCGCGGATCCGCGGCGGGTCCTGCGGGACGCGATCGCCTGCTCATCGTGCTCGACTCGTCGTGGACGATGCTGGCGCGCACGCGGAGCGGCGAGACGCGATGGGATCGCGCCGTGGCGGAAGCGCGGCGGCTGGCCGCATCGGCCGCCGGCCGTGACGTCGCGGTTGCGACGACGGCCGACGGACTCGTCGAAGGGCCATCGGCCGACACCGCGCTCATCGAGACGGCGATCGACCGTCTCGCCCCCGGCGGAGGGGACGCCGGCGGCTGGCCGCGCGTGCCCGAGGCGGAAGTCCATTTCGTCACTGACGGCGCCTCGGCGCGCGTACTCGACCGAACGGTGCTCGTGCACTCCGTGTTCGAAGCGGCCGACAACGCAGGGATCACGGCGTTCGACGTCCGGCCCGCGCTCGAGCCCGGCGCCGACGACGTGGCGTATCTCGAAGCCGCGAACTTCGGTACGGCGCAGCAGGTGCACGTGACGATCGTCCGCGGTACCGCGACGATCCTCGATCGGCGTGTCGAGATGAGCGCCGGCGAGACGCTGCGGCAAGCCGTTCGCCTTCCGGCCGCGGGCGCGCCCGAGCTTCGCGCGCGGATCGACGCCGGCCACAACGCGCTGGCGGCCGACGACGAGGCCGTCGCGTGGATCCGCCGCGCCGCTCCCCTCTCGGTCGTCGTCGTCGGCGCCGACACCACGTGGCTCCAACCGCTCTTCGCGGCGTCTGGCGACCTGCGTCCGTCCTTCCAGGCGCCGGCGAACTATCGGCCGGGCAGCGAGGACGTCGTCGTCTTCGATCGCTGGACGCCGGACGCGCCGTCAGTCCGTCCGGCGCTCTACATCGAGCCGCCCGCAACGCCGTGGCTGACGTCGCGCACCGATCAGATCGAGCCGCATCCGAAATGGGCCGTTCCTGCGCCGCACGCGCTGCTCGACGGCGTGGACGTCGAGACGTTCTCCGTCGATCGCGCGCGCGTCTATCAGTCGCCGCGCCTGCATCCGATCGCGCGCAGCGCCGCCGGCACGCCGCTCATCGCCGTCTTCGATGCCCGCGGCGAGCCGCGCGGCGCGCTGGTCGCCTTCGGACCGCTCGACTCGAATCTCGGCGCGGCGCCAGGTCTGCCGGTCCTGATCGGCAACGCGATCGACTGGCTCGGACGCCCGCTCGTCGAAGGCGCGCGGCGTCCCGGCCGCGTCACGCTGGACGATGCGGTGCTGCGCGTCACGGGACCGCGGGGGGAGGATCTCCCGCTCCTGAAAATCGGCGGCGCGACGTTCGCGACCGTTCGCGCGCCGGGACTCTACACAGCCGACTCCGGCGGTGCGCGCGCGACCTTTGCCGTGAACATCGCCGACCCTGACGTGTCCGATCTCTCGCGGACGACGCGCGCGGGTGCGAGCGGAACGGTCGTCGTCACAGCCGGTGTGTCTGCGCGTCCGTGGTGGGTGTACTTCGTCGTCTTCGCGCTGCTGGCGGCGGCGATCGAATGGTGGACATGGCTCCGCCGGATTACGGTCTGATGTCGAGTCTCTCCTGGACCGTCCCGTCGGCGTTGTGGATCCTCGCAGCGATTCCGATCGTCTGGATCGCGCAACGCGCCGCGCGCACGACGTTCAATCCGCGGCAACGTGTGCTGCAGGCCGCGATTCGATCGCTGCTCGTGGCGGCGCTGGCGTTCGCGCTCGCTCGCCCGGTCGCATCCGTCCGTTCGACGCGCGAATCGATCGTGTATGCCGTGGACGTCTCGCAGAGCGTCGGCACGCCCGCCATCGAGCAGGCCGCGAAGCGGATCGACGAGATCAACGCGGCCGTACGGCCCGATCACTCGCGCATCGTGGCCTTCGGCGCGACCGCGCGAACGCTCGACAACACGGCCGCCTTACGGACGCTCGCGCACGCAGACCCGACGGCACGCGGCGCCGGCGGTCCCGACCGTTCGGCAACCGACCTCGAAGCCGGCCTCGACGCCGCGCGCAGCGAGCTCGCGCCGGGCCACGTGCCGCGCGTGATCCTCTTCAGCGACGGACGCGCGACGATGGGCGACGTCGCCGAGGCGGCCGCGCGCCTTGCGGCAGCGCAGGTCGCCGTCTCGTCCGATCCGCTACCCGTGCGGACGCTCGACGACACGTGGATCGAAGCGATCGACGTGCCGTCCCGGCTCAGCGCGGGGGCGTCGCTGCCGATCGCGGTGACGGTCGGCAGCCAGCGCGCGGCCGATGCCACCGTCGAGGTGCGCTCCGGCGGCGCCGTGCTCGCCACGCAGAAGGTTGCGCTCCACACGGGCACGACGCGCGTCACGCTCGACACGCAGATCGACGCGCCCGGCACCGCGACGCTGGAGGCGTCGGTCCGCACGGCCGGCGATCCCCTGCCGGCCAACGACACGCTGCGGCGGAACGTCTGGGTCGGCCGGCGCGTCCGCGTGCTCTACGTCGAAGGAACGCCGGCGAGCGCGCGGTACCTCTCTGGCGGACTGGCGGCGTCCGGTTTCGACGTCGCGGTGCGCCCGGTCTCGTCGCTGCCGACGACGGAGGCGGGCTACGAGCCCTACGACGTCACGATTCTCAGCGACGTCAACCGCGGCACGATCTCGCCAGGCGCGATGGCGGCGCTGACGTCATGGGTCGAGCGCGGCGGCGGCCTGCTCGTCGCGGGCGGTGACGCGGTGTTCGGCGAAGGCACGGGCGGATACCGTCACACGCCGCTCGAGCGCCTCACGCCCGTCACGTTCGAGCGTCGTGACGAACCGTCGGTGGCGCTCATCCTCGTCCTCGATCGCTCGTGGAGCATGGCGGGCACGTCGATCGACCTCTGCAAGGCGGCCGCCGCCGCCGCGCTCGACGTCATGACCGACGAGCAGTCGCTCGGCGTGCTCACGTTCAACGACAAGTTCGACTGGGAGTTCACGCTCAAGAACGTCGGGCGCAACCGCGACGTGATGCGCCAGAAGATCGCGGCGATCGAGCCGAGCGGCCGCACGCTGATCTTCCCCGCGCTCGAGCAGGCGTACCTGGCGCTGCGCACGGTGAAGGCGCGCGCCAAGCACGTGATCCTGCTGTCGGACGGCCGCACGTACCCGGACGACTACGAAGGCCTCGTGAAGAGGATGACCGACGCGCGGATCACGGTGTCGTCGATCGCCGTAGGACCGTCGGCCGACGCGGAGCTGCTGCGCGACATCGCGAAGTGGGGCAACGGGCGGCAATACGCCGTCGCCGACGCGCACGAACTGCCGCAGATCTTCGTGAAGGAAGCCAAGACGGCGGGTTCACCGGCGTTCGACGAAAAAACGATCACGCCGATCGTGAAGCGCCCCGCCTTCCTGCAGGACGTCGATCTCGCGCACCTGCCGCCGCTACGCGGCATCACGCAGACCGTGATGAAGGACGGCGCGCTCGAAGTCATCGCGACGAGCGACGACGATCCGCTGCTCGCCTTCTGGCCGGTCGGCCTCGGCCGCGCCGCGGTGTTCGCGTCGGACGTGAAGGATCGCTGGGGCTCGGCGTGGGTCCAGTGGCGCGGCTACGGCCCCTTCTTCGCGGCGCTCGTGCACGCGCTCGAGCGGCAGCAGGCGCCGCCGGTCGCGCTCGACGTGCGTCCCGGCGCGATCCGCGGCACTGACCGCCGCGTCGTCGTCGCGGTGGAAGCACGCGACACCGACGGCAGCTATCGCGATCTGCTGCACCCCGTCCTGCGTGTCACGAGCGGCAACGGCCCCGCGCGCGACGTCCGCGCCCGTCAGGTCGCGCCCGGCCGCTACGAGGCCGGGCTCATCGCCAGCGCGTCGCAGCCGCTCTCCATCAGCCTCGCCGACGGCGCAACCGACCCGCCCGTGCCGTCCCACACCGTCCTGCCCGATCCGGCCGCGGAGTATCGCTGGCGCGCGCCGGACGAGGATCTGCTGAAGGCGATCGCCGCGTCCACCGGCGGAACGTGGAAGCCCACGCCCGACGCCCTGCGCGCGCGTCCCGGCGAGCGCAGCACCGAGCGCCGTCCGCTCTGGCCGCCGCTCGTCGCGATTGCGCTCGCGCTCTGGCTCGTCGATTTAGTGTTTCGGCGAGTACGGGTATTCGAGTAAGGGATCTGGCCGCGGACAGCACGGACGTCACGGACAAGGCAGGATCTGGGCCGCGGACAGCACGGATCTCATCGACAAGGCAGGATTTGGCCGCGGACAGCACAGACGTCACGGACAAGGCAGGATCTTGGCCGCGGACAGCACGGATCTCACGGACAAGGCAGGTCGCCGCGGAAACGGGAAAGAATCAGAGTGCGGACTGTTCCGCCGATTCAGGATGCGAGCCTCTCTGCGCCTTACGGTCGTTCGTGAACACGCGCCGGCGAAACTCGGGCTTCGGTCCGAAGTTCATGATCAGCGCGACCTCCAGGGGGGACGCGCGAAGGTAGTTCATCGCCTGAGCCTCGTCGGCGAATGTCAGTCCACTCTTCGACTTGATCTCGATGAGAATCAGGCCTTCGACGACGATGTCCGCGATAAAGGTGCCGATAAGCTCGCCGCGAAAGTACACTTCGAATGGCACTCGCTCGGCAACTTTCAGTCCGGCAGATCTGAGCGCCTTGACCATGGCTGCCTGACAGACCTTCTCGAGGAAGCCTGTTCCCAGTTCATCGTAGACGGCGTAGAACACGTTGATGATGCGATCGGTCAGCGGCCTATGCAGCAGCTCCATGGCCAAACCGATCGCACATGTCGCGCCATCGTCGATTGAATCGAATTGCCAGCAAATCCCTACGGCCCGGATCACGTGTTCCGAAAAGTACGCAGAAACAGCAGCAGTACCGATCAACGAAAAGCGCAGAACTCGCGTTCGCTGTTTCGCGCCACCGCTTTGTAACGATGTCCGCGGCACTGTCTTTCCGTGTCATCCGTGATGTCCGCGGCCAGATCTGCCTTGTCCGCGTCGTCTGCGGTGTCCGCGGCCAGATCCGTCTTGTCCGCGTCGTCCGCGCTGTCCGCGGCCAGATCTGTTTTGTCCGTGCTCTCCGTACTGTCCGCGGCAACGATCTGCCTTGTCCGTGACGTCCGTGCTGTCCGCGGCCAGATCTGTCTTGTCCGTGCTCTCCGTACTGTCCGCGGCAACGATCTGCCTTGTCCGTGACGTCCGTGCTGTCCGCGGCCAGATCTGTCTTGTCCGTGCTAATCCGTGCTGTCCGCGGCAACGCTCTGCCTTGTCCGTGATGTCCGTGCTGTCCGCGGCCAGAACCTCTGTGGCCTCCGTTACTATTTCACGGTGCGAAACACGGCGGCCGGCTTTGCCCGTAGCCCGACCCATTCGCAGTCGAAATCTGATTTACACTGCGATACACGAATCGGCGCGCGGCGCGGCGTTCGCCGCAGCCCGGTTTCCGTGTAAGGTTCGCGGGCAGGAGAGGATTTCATGCTTCGCGCTTTCGTGCTCGCGTCAGCTGTCGCCATGCTCGCCGCGTCCGCGCTTGCTCAGCCGCCTGCGCAACCGCCCGCGGGCCAGCCGCCCGCAGCGGGTCAGGGCCGCGGCCAGGGGCGCGGCGGGCCGCGTGGACCGCAGCCGCTGCCGTTCGACGATCATCAGGGCTTCACGCAGATCTTCGACGGCGCGTCGCTCACAGGATGGGACGGCGATCCGAGATTCTGGCGCGCCGAAGGCGGCGCGATCGTCGGCCAGAGCACGCCCGAGAACAAGATCGCCGAGAACACGTTCCTCATCTGGCGCGGCGGCGAGCCCGGCGACTTCGAGCTGAAGCTCGAGTTCCGCATCGACGCGACCAACAGCGGCATCCAGTTCAGGAGCGTCCGGCTGCCGCCGGGGACGGAAGGCAGCGGCGGGAAAGTCGCGGGCAACTGGGTGATGAAGGGATACCAGGCCGACATCGACTTCAACAACCAGTGGACGGGCCAGATCTACGAGGAGCGCGGACGCACCTTTCTCGCGCTGCGGGGACAGTACGCGCACGTGACCGCCGACGGCAAACCGGAAGTGCTCGGCGCGCTCGAAGCGTTAGCGGATCAACTGAAGGCGCTCGTCAAACAGAACGACTGGAACCAGGTCCACCTCATCGCGCGCGGCAATCTGATCACCGAGATCGTGAACGGCCACGTCACGAGCGTGCTGCTCGACGACGACCCGAAGGGACGCGCGATGAAGGGCCTGCTCGGCTTTCAAATCCACGTCGGCGACCCGATGAAAGTCGAGTTCCGGAACATCTGGCTCAAACAATGAGTGCGCCGGCGAGTGGCGTCGCTACCGCATGGGAACCATGACACTGCCGCTGCCGTTTTGACCGCTCATGGTGCGCCCGTCGACGACGATGGTGACTGTTCCCTGCGTCAGCGGAACGCAGACGTTGACCGGGAAGAGTTGCTGGTTCCTCGCCTGGTCGAGCGCGGTGCCGAACTGCACCGTCGGCACGGGCGCAGGCAGCGTGACTTGCTGCGCAGGGATTCCCGCGGGGCTGGTGAACCGCGTGGAAATCTGCGTGACGATCACCGTCGTCGAACCGACCGGCGCGACTGCGACCATGAAGGGCACGAGGAAGGGCGTGGCGAACGGACAGACGATGGTGGTCGTGTTGGTCATGGTCGAGGACTGCGCCGGACCCATCAACCGTGCGGTGATCGACATGATGGATGAGCCGGTCACCAAAGCGGTTGGGTTCGTCGGACCCGTCGAGCCGTTGGCACTGCACGACGACAGGAGCACCGCGATACCGAGCATCAGCGGCGCCATGAGTTTGAACATGGGGAACCTCCGTCCGCGGCCAAGCAAATTCTTCGCCAGTGGCGGATATAATTCGCGGCATTCCGATCCCGAGGAGGGCTGTCTCTGATGTATGTGCGACCACTCGTCGTGGCGCTGGTGATATCCGCCGGAGCGAGCGTCTGCGCGACGGACTTTCTCACCGAAGGCGTGGACAACGGCCGCACCGGCTGGGTGCGGGACGAGAAGATTTTCACCACCGCGAATGTCGGCCATTCGACGCTGCTCTGGAAGATCAAGCTCGACAGCACGCCGCGCGCGATGCACAACCTCTTCGCGCCGCTCGTCGCCGAACGCGTCACAACCGCGCAGGGCACGCGTGAGCTGGCGGTCGTCACCGGCGTGTCCGACGATCTCTTCGGCATCGACGTCGCGACCGGACAACAGATCTGGCATCGCCACTTCGACGGCGGACCGAGTCCGGCGCCAGTGTCGCAGGACACGCTCTGCCCCGCCGGTCAGACCGCGGTGCCGACGATGGCGCAGACGGCGCCAGGCAAGTACACGATCTACGCCGTGTCGTGGGACGGACGCCTGCGCCAGCTAAACCTCGCCGACGGCGAAGACGCCGCGCCGCCGGAGAAGTTCGTGCCGGGCGGCGGCAAGCCGTACGCGCTGAACCTGTACAACGGCGTGATCTACACCGCGACGGCGCAGGGCTGCGGCGGGCTGACGAACGCGTTCTATTCGTTCGATCTCGCGAGCCGGCGCGCGAGCGCGTTCATTCCGGCGGGCGGCGGCCTGTGGGGACGCCGCGGCGCCTCGATCGCGCCCGACGGCATGGTGTATCTCGGCACGGGCGACGGGCAGTTCGACGCCTCGGCGCGCCGGCTCGGCAACGCGATCGTCGGCGTCAAGATCGACGACAGCAGGCAGCTCCAGCTTGCCGACTTCTTCGCCGCGCCGAACGCGAACTGGCTGTGGCGCCGCGATCTCGACGTCAACACGACCCCCGTCGCATTCGACTATCGCGGACGCAAGTTCCTCATCGGCACCAGCAAGGAATGCCGGATCTGGCTGCTCGACCGCGACGCGCTCGGCGGCGAGGATCACCGGACGACGCTGCACACGACGCCGCTCATCTGCAACGACGCGCAGGCGTTCGACGGCCGCGGCGTGTGGGGCGCGCTCAGCGCGTGGCAGGACGCGTCGGGCGCGCAGTGGGTGCTCGTGCCGTTCTGGGGGCCCGTCAGCACGCAGTTCCACGCGCCGATCGAGTACGGCCGCCCGACGGGCGGCGGTGTGGCGGCGCTCAAGCTGCAGCCGAAGGGCGATTCGTGGGAGCTGGCGCCGGGCTGGCTGTCGCGCGACATGGATCTCGCCGAGGAAGCCGTCATCGCCAACGGCGTCGTGTTCGCGTACGCCGCGGGCGAGGATGCGACGCAAGTCGT
>Ga0066903_100003519_pt1 | contig 12848 bp, 11 predicted proteins | sample PanSoiMetaGPlot1_FD_67491 | JGI IMG/M metagenome (GOLD analysis project Ga0066903, IMG submission 67491) | Tropical forest soil microbial communities from Panama analyzed to predict greenhouse gas emissions - Panama Soil - Plot 1 (version 2) | ecosystem: Environmental > Terrestrial > Soil >... | reverse complement strand
GATCTGGGCGAAGCGGTCGACCACGGAGCTGGCGCCGAAGTCGGGGGAGCACGAGGACCAGATCGCTCCCAGTGAGGCGGTGGCGAGGAAGCCGATGAGGGCAGCCGGGGAGTTGGGCAGGTAGGCGACGACGCGGTCGCCTCGCTCGACGCCCAGGTCCCGTAGCCCCGCGGCGAGCGCGGCGACGCGGAGGCCGAGCTCCCCCCAGGTGATCTGCCCGAGCTCGCCGCCCTCGGCCTGATGCTGGACCGCGAGGGCGTCCGGGTCCTTGCCGCGGAAGACGTGCTCCGCGTAGTTGAGCTCGGCGCCCTCGAACCAGCGAGCGCCCGGCATCCTGCGCTCGGCGAGCACCGCCGCCGGCTCGCCGGTCGCGGTCACGTCGAAGTAGTCCCAGATCGAGGCCCAGAAGTCCTCGACCTCGCTCACCGACCAGCCCCACAGCGACTCGTAGTCGTCGAAGCGCAGGTCGCGCTCGGCGGCGAGCCAGCGCATGTAGTGGGTCATCTGCGAGCGCTCGACGCTCTCGGCTGACGGCTCCCAAAGGAGCTCGCCGCGCTTCGCTGTGGCCTCGGCCTCTCCCATCGCGGGGCGCTTATATCACTGGGATGCGCGGCGACCCACGTCGCGGTCCAGCGCGCGGACCAGCTCGAGCGCGAAGTCGTGGGCGCGGTCGAGTGCCTTGCGGTCGATGCGATTGGGGATGTCCTCGGGTCGGTGGTAATTGGCCGGGAGCACCGAGCCGTCCTCGAGGCAGGTGATGGCGGTGGACCGGAACTTTGCGAGGCGCGCCGGAAGCGCGTCGGTCGCGAACCCCTGGCGAAGCGGCTTGGCGCCGAAGCGGTCGCCGTTCTCGCGGTCGGCGGTTGCGACCGCGTTGCAGAGCTGGACGAGGCGCTTGTCCATGTCGTAGGTCACCGCGAGGCCCTCGCCGGTCTCGTAGCGGACGGTGCCCGACCCGACGGCGTCGAGGACGAGGAAATAGGTGTTCTCGCGGTCGATGCTCTTGCGGTGCGAGCGGATGAAGGCGCGCATCCCCTCCATCTGGCACTCCTCGCCGCCGGTGAACAGGAGCCACACGTCGAGGTTCTCGGGCGCTTCGGCGTCGAGCTCCTGGGCCAGCGAGAGGGCGGTGGCGACTCCGGAGGCGTTGTCGTTGGCGCCGGGGACGACATCGGAGAGCTCGATGTCGGCGAGCAGAAAGACGCCGATGAGCAGGATCAGGGTCGGGATCAGCTGCAGGATGGAGATCAGGCCCGAGTCGACGCCGGCCATCCGGGCGCCGAGGATCGGGAGCAGGATCGCGACCGACCAGAACAGGATGCGGAAGGGGGCAATGGGGAAGGGCAGGCGCTTGGCCAGGCGGGACGCGCGGGCGACACGCCGCGGCTGGAAGGCTGCTCCCGAGCGGGCGGAGTCGTAGTGGGCGCAGATGAACAGGCGCGCGGACGCCTTGTCGCGCTTGCCGGGAGAGACAACGTTCTGGGATGCGCGCCGGAAGAAGAGGCGGCGGGCGAGATAGAAGCGGCCGTTGAGGTCGAGGTACATCGAGAGGGCCGCGACCAGCACCATCGCGAAGCCGACGGGTGGGGCGACGATGGCGACGAGGCTGCCGGCGAAGGCGAGGGCGCAGTGCAGCGCATGAACAAGCCCGTACTGCGGATGGACGTAGGTGGGCTCCACCACCGCGCGCCGACCGCCGTCCCGGACCCGCTGCGCGATCCAGTTGGCGGCGCGGCGCTCGGCGTCGGTACCGGCGCGACGGCCTTTGAACGAGCAGACCTCGTCGATGACTTCCATGCGGGCGGCGGCGTCCACGAGCGGGGGATTATCGCGAGGCGGGTGGATCAACCCCGCCGCTTGGCGCTTTTCTCACGCATATGACCGGTAGAGCGCCAACCATTCGGATTCATGCGGCGGGTGGGAGTCGAACCCACACGTCCTTTCGGACAGCGCCTTTTGAGGGCGCCCTGTCTACCAATTCCAGCACCGCCGCTCGCCTGCCTATTTTGACCGCTTGTCCAGCGCGAATGGCATCGAACCGCCCGCTAGCCTCGAAGCATGTGCGGTCGCTACACGCTCGCGAACCCCGGACCCGACGGGCTCCGCGCTCGTTTCGGGATCGACGAGTCGGCTGACCTGGGCGAAGAGAAGCCGAGGTACAACATCGCACCGACCGATCCGGTCCTGGCCGTTCGGCGGACCGAGGCGGGTGCTCGCGACCTCGGACGGCTGCGATGGGGCCTGGTTCCCGGCCGGTGGGCCGAGCGCCGCTCGGGTCCGCCGCTCATCAACGCCCGTGCCGAGTCGCTTCCGGACCAGCCCGCCTTCGCGGAGTCGTTTCGCGAGCGCCGCTGCCTCATTCCCGCCGACGGGTTCTACGAGTGGCGCAAGGACCCGGGACGCAAGGTCCCGATCTGGCTCAGCCGGCCTGACGGCGAGCTCTTCGCCTTCGCGGGGATCTGGGCGGAGCTGCCCACGCGCGGCGAGTCGTCGGGCGCGCTCCACAGCTGCGCGATCGTCACCTGCGCGCCGAACGAGCTGATCCGGCCGATCCACGATCGGATGCCGGTAGTCCTTCAGCCCGAGCTCGAGGAGCGTTGGCTGGACCCCGAGCTGAGCGAGGAGGAGCTCCTGTCATTGCTCGTGCCCGCTCCCGAGGACACGCTCGTCACCCGCGAGGTGGGCGACTTCGTCAACGCCGTCCGTGAAGACGGCCCGCACCTGATCGAGCGCCGGGCCGAGGAGCCGCAGCTCTTCTAGGCGGGCTGGGCGCCTTCGGCGCCGGGCTCGTCATAGTCGTGCTCGCCCGGCAGCGGGACGCCGCCGACGGGACGCTCCTCCTCGACGTGCCAGTTCTGGTTGAAGCCGATCATCGCGACGACGATCAGCAGCAGCTGGACCGGGATCAGGATGATGCAGAGCAGGCCGAGGAAATCGTCGGGAAGCGCCGGGCCGCTGAGTCCGGGCTTGTTGCGATCGAACCATGCGGGGGCGGCGACCGCGGCGAAGATCGCGAGGATGATCGCCAGCGCGGAAGCAACCGGCAGGACCCCGCGCTGCCATCGCACACCGACGAGGAACGCGAACAGGATGTAGAGGCCTGCCCAGATCAGGGTCATGATCCCGACGCTCGCGCCCTCGAGGCGCGACCAGCCCCCGATGGTGATGACGATCAGCAGTCCGGCCGAGACGAGCAGCACGAAAGCGACGAGGAACTTCGTCGTTTTCGTCTCTGCCTTCTCCCGGTTCGGCCGCCAGAGCTCGTATCCGGGCCGAACGCTCGTGGCTTCCACAACGGCAAGTCTAGAATCTTCGCCGGTCCCACGCGGCGGTTATTTCCCGGGGATTTGCAAGTCTGTCTCACCCCCGCGGACGTGGCGGAACTGGGATACGCGCCAGGTTTAGGTCCTGGTGGGCCTTGCGGCCCTTGGAGGTTCGAATCCTCTCGTCCGCATCTACACTCCGACGCCGCCCGGGGGAGTGAGATAACGGCTATTCGCGCGGTCTCCAAAACCGTGAATCCGGGTTCGAATCCCGGCTCCCCCGCTTTTCTTGCCACCTTTGCGGCGCCCGGGTAACCTCTGGGCGAATGGCCAGGGCAGTGGCGGTACCGGTGGGGAGACGAGTTGGCGCGTGCGCCGTGCTCGTGCTGCTCACGCTGGCGGTCTTCGCCGCGCTCGGCGCCACATCCGGGACGACCGCCGCCTTTGCCTGCGCCCACGCGACGGATGGACCCCACCAGACGACGCTGGCCAAGCTCGGCAAGGCGATGGAGTGCCTGGTCAACAGCAAGCGGAACACGCACCAGCTGCGGCCGCTGAAGAACAACGCCCGGCTGGCGACGGCCGCTCGGAGCCACACGAAGGTGATGCTGAAGAAGGACTGCTTCGAGCACCGCTGCCCGGGCGAGGCGCCGTTCGGCAAGCGGATCAAGCGGACCGGGTACACGAAGGGCGCGAAGCACTACTTCTACGCCGAGAGCCTCGGCTATCACCGCAGCCCGAAGCGCACGATTCGCAAGCTCATGCAGTCCGGGTACAACAAGCGCAACATCCTCGGCAAGCGCTGGCAGGACATCGGCGTCGGCGCGGGCTGGGGGATACCCGTGAAGGGCGCCGACGACAAGAAGTTCGAGACCTTCACGATCGTCTTCGCCTGGCGCCAGCCTTAGCCGGCACGGATTCGCACGGGTCGGCGCCCGAAGCCGCCCCGTACCGAACCTATAATCGGCCGTCGCGCGGGCGAGGTGTAACTGGTTGCACATCAGCCTTCCAAGCTGAAAGCAGCGGGTTCGAGTCCCGTCGCCCGCTCTCCCCGTCGGCAGGGACCCTCGCGTAAACTCGCATCTCCCCGGGGCGTGGCGCAGCTTGGTAGCGCGTTCGGCTGGGGGCCGAAAGGTCGCTGGTTCAAATCCAGTCGCCCCGACTGTCCAGAAGCCCGCTTCCGAAGCGGGCTTTCGGCATTTCCGACCGCTTTCACGGGAGCAGCAGCGACGACTGGCACGCAGTCAGGTGTCGTTTTGCGCGGCCTCTTCGTGCGCGGAGTGGGGCAGCAACTCCTCGACCGCCTCGGCTGCGGCGGCCGGGCCTCCGGCTGCGGCGAAGGCGCGAGCGATTCGCTCGGCGCCCGGGCGCTTGGCGATCGTGGCGTCGACCGCCGCTCGCAGTCGTGCCGGGCTGAGGCGCCTGGGGTGCAGGCGCACGCCAGCCTCATTGATCTCGACTCTGCGCGCCACGTCGAACTGATCGCGCGCGAACGGCACCACGCATACCGGCACGCCCGCGGCGAGCGCCCTCTGGGTGATGCCCTGGCCACCGTGGGAGACGACGCAAGTAGCGCGGGCGAGGATCTGCCCGTGCGGCAGGAACCGCTCCAGGCGCGCGTTCGCCGGTGTCTCGAACTGGGACGGGTCGTGGGCCGCGGTCGTCACCACGAGCGCCACGTCCTCGCCGGCGAAGGCCGTGAGCGACGCGCTGATCAGCTTGGCGTCCAGCTGGTATGCCGTCGAGGCGGTCACCAGCACGATGGGGCGGCGCTCGCTCTCCAGCCACGCGGGCGGCCCGGCGGCCGGTTCCCACAGCCCCGGGCCGACCAGTCGCACCTGTGGCGGCCAGTCGCTGCGGTGGTACTCGTAGGGCTCGGCGGTGAAGGCGATCAGCCGGTCGGACTGCAGGAACTGGTCATCCAACTTGTCCAACGCGCGCAGGCCGAGACGCTCCCTGAGCTCATTAAGCGGTCTTAGCTCCGAGGCCAGGAGCCGGTCGCCCAGCCACCGCCAGACGCGGTCCCGCGCCTTCCCGAGTGGCCCTCGCGCGGGACGGAAGCCGAGCCCGTGCGGAGGGACGTCGGCGGACCGAAACGGCGGCGGGTAGGGACAGAAGGACGCCCACGGCAGTCGCGATGCCTCGGCGACGTACATCGCCCCCTCGCAGTTGACGTCGACGATCAGGGCCTCGGGGTCGACCTCTGCGATCGCCCGCTTCAAATCGGGAATCTCTAGCTCCGCGCAGGCTCGGTAGGCGCGCACCAGGCGCAACAGCGAGGTGACCTGCCAGCGCCCGCGCCAATCGTCGAACTCGACCGCCTCGATCCGCGGGTCGATCGGCGCGGCACGGAGTCCGAGCGCCTCCATCGGCTCGACGTCGGCCGCCCGAACGCGCATCCGCACCTCGTGGCCGCGGCGCCGAAGCTCGGCCAGCATGTCGATCGCCGGGTACGTGTTGCCGGTCGATGCCGAGAGGTAGGCGAGCAGGCGTGCCATCAGGGGGTCGCCTTCGTTTCGGTGATCAGCTCGATCACGATTCGCTCGGCCTGCCTGCGGCCGAGCCCCATCTCACGGCGCAAGAGCTTCCAGACCAGGATGTCGGTCGCGACGACGAGCTTGACCAGGCGCCGCTCGCGGGCGGCTCCTTTAAGACCTTCGAGCAGCGGGGCGAAGGTGCGCTCCACCCAGGCGCGATGCCAGACCCGACCGGCGTCGGTCATCCACCGAACCGCGGGAATCCGCTCCTCCTGGGCCAACAGGCGCAGGCCCGCGTCGCCCTGCGCCTCGTAGGAGTCGTAGAGCACCCTTACGGCCTTGCGGACGTCGCCGACCGGGGCGGCCTCGCGCCGCACACCTTCCCCGCCAATGATCCGTGCCCAGGCGGCGAGGAAGAGCTCGTCCTTCGTTCCGAATCGGGAATGAAGGGTCTGCACCGTGACCTCGGCGTCGGCGGCGATGTCGCTGAGGCGGACCTCCTCATAGGGCCACTCTGAGAAGTGGCGCCAGGCCACCTCGAGGATTCGCTCGCCGGTCGCCGCGGCTGCCTCGGCCCTGGCCACCATCCGGTACCTGCGTTTCGGGTTCACTTGCTTTGCCATTTCACTTGATGTAGTATAAAGCGAATATGAGGTGACCTACACGAACCTCGTAGCCGGGTCTACGAACAGCACCGACTTCATCGACCAAGCTGATCAACAGTCCCAGGAGGTGACCATGTCAACCGACCTCACTCAGCGCCGCGGCACAAGCAAGATGCAAGTGCCGGGCGCTCGTGCGCTCATTCTCGCGGTCCTTGCGATCGCCAGCCTGACGGCGCTTCTGCTGACCACGACCGCCGATGCGACGACCTACCGGGTCTCGGGACGGCAGACGACCGTCAACGAGGACAAGGGCAAATTCAGGATGCACGGCGGTCTGATCGGGCCTTGGAGGATCACGTCCTACAAGCAGATCTCCACGGATCCGATCTACAGGGCCCGGGGCACTGAGCGCTTCCGGGGCTGCCTCAACGTGCACCGGGACCACAGCTGCAAGGGCGACCCGTCCGGAACACTGTCGTTCAGGTTCATCTACTGGGCGCAGTTCGCATCGGATGGCTCGTTGGTGTGGGGGTCCTGTTTCCATCCGGTGGCCGGCGGAAGCGGTGACTTCGACGGGGCGACCGGCGTCATCTCGATGGTCGATACCCCGACGAATGACGGCGTCAGGACCGACTACACCGGAAACATCACGGTTGGATCGCACCTCAGGGCCGCGCGGGCAGAAACCGCCAGCGCGCCCCACTGCGGGTGATTCTCAGCTCGCCCGGAGGGCCGCCGCGGTTGGCGGCGGTCCCCCCGGCGAGTTAAGCCTGGTGACATCGCCAGGCTTTCGCCTCCTCGCTACGTCTGTCAATCCCGGATTCGCGCTCCTGGCCTCCAATCGTGCAGGTTTCATCACGGGCCAGACTCTCCCGATCAGCGGCGGCTTGGCGATAGCCTGAGACGGGCTTACCATGGGCGGCGTGAAGGGATTCGGCCTGAAGGGACTCGTGGCCGCGGGTGGTGTCCTCGCCTGTCTGGCGTTCACCGCCATCGCCATCGCAGGCACACCGTCCTCGCCGACCATGCTCGTGCTCGACAGCTTCACGCAGACCGGGGAGGGCCCGACCCTGCAGGGAGATTTCGTCGGCCACCTCAAGTCGCCGGAGGACAAGTGCCTTCGCGGGCGCACGGTCAAGCTCATCCTGCGCAACGGCAACACGGGCGAGAGCAGCCTCGCGGACACGGACAAGACCGGGCGCTCTGGCCACTGGCACCTCGACGGCGACCTCTTCATGATCAATCGGGCGAAGGTGAAGGTGACGAGGAAGGTCGTCGGGTCCGGCGACAACAAGCGCGTCTGCGAGCCGGACGCGACCTTCAAGTTCTTCAGCTGAGCCTCCGGCGCTCGTCTGGGTACCGGATTGGTACCAACTGCTATGTCCTTCCGACTGACCGGAACCCCGCTTCCGAAGCGGGCTTCTCGCTGTTCGGGTCCCGTCGCCGCAGTGCATCGACGGCCTCCGGAACATCCCACCGCCCGCACGCTCGCGGCATTGGCACGCTCGATCCATACGAGGCCGAGGGCTCCAACTCGCTTGCGGCGCCGGACCCCGGTCGGTTCGGGCTGACGCAGTAAGGTGAAGCCGGGGAGCGAAGAGCGCATGGGGAGTGCAGCGTCAAGACATGGATGGCTGGGGCTGTTTGTGGTCGCAGCCGTCGTATTCGCCACGGGTGTTGCCACCGCGGACGCGCGGCCAACCGACGGCGCCAAGGATCCTCTCGGTGACGGGTACCGGCTCGGAAAGACCGGGGTTCGCGATCACTGCTTCCGGATGCACGCCACCGGCGGCCGCACTCGAACCATCTGCGTGCACTGGGCGACACGGACGTCGGATGCTCCCCCGGCGATCGACCGAAACCACAACGGCAGGCCTGACCAGGTCGACGAGACGATCCAGGTTCTCCGTAAGGTGTGGCGAGTAGAGGTCCGCAAGCTCGGTTATCGCGCACCTCGCCGGGATCACGGTCCGCGGGCCGACCAGGGGCCCAATCGCGGCATCGACGTCTACCTGGCCAACATCGGAGCGGAGGGATCGTTCGGCTACTGCACCACCGACCACCGCTCGGCCGCGCAGCGCAGGCAGCGAACTGCGCCCGCCTACTGCGTGCTCGACAACGACTTCTCGAAGAGCCAGTTCCACCCTCCGTCCGTCCACGGCAAGAACGCGCTCAAAGTCACGGCCGCTCACGAGTTCTTTCACGCAATCCAGTTCGCCTACGACTACTCCCACCGGGACCAATGGCTGCGAGAGGGGACCGCTACCTGGATGGAGGACGAGGTCTACGGCGGGGTGCACGCAAACTATGACTTCCTCGACGAGAGCCCGCTTGCCCAGCCCGAGGTTCCGCTCGACACGTTCGGCGCGGCCGACACCGGCCAGAATCCCGAGTACGGCGCGTGGACCTTCTGGCGCTTCCTCACCGAGTACCTCGGAACGCCTGATGTCGTGCGGGACGTGTGGGAGCAGGTCGGCCAAGGCCGCGGCGCCTGGAGCGCGACCGCACAGGCGGTGCGGCGACCGGCGGCCCATTGCCTGCTCCAGAACCACTGCGGCGTCCCGACGCTGGGCGACGCGGTCGCGGAGTTCCAGTTCTGGAACCTCCTCTCGTCGAACCTCGCCTACTGGGACTTTCTGAGCCGCAAGATCGACGTCCTCAGCGGCACGTCCTGGCACAGCGCGTTTCCGGGTACGTACCAGGAGGCGGATGGCTACCGCCATGCATTGCTGCCACTCCCGACTGACGCCGAGTTCGACCTGGCCGCCCCACGTCATTCGACCACCGGCACCGAGGAGCTTCGGATCGATCACATGGCAAGTCGCTCCGCGGCGATCCTGGTCGAGAGCAACGGGCAGTTCCAGGTTCGCCTCGACACGCCACCGCCCCGGGACGGGGCGCAGGCCAGCATCGCGATCGTCCCCCTCCAGCGACCGCTCGAGGGCAACTGGTACTACTTTCCGCTCGACCACCAGGGCAGGGCGGGAGGCGTGTTCACGGGGCCCGCGGTGGTCGTGCTGCTCTTCTCGAACACGAGCCGCACCCGCGACCAGCAGCCCTACCGCTTCGACGCGGAGCTCCTAGGGTGATCAGGAAGCTCTGTGTAGGTGTCGGCGTCGCGATCGCCGTCGCCGTCGCTGTCGTCAGCATTCCTGCGGCGGGTGCCAGCCGGGCGGCCGCGGCGTGCGACGGGATGCCGGCAACGATCGTCGGGACGAACGGGGACGACACCCTGAACGGCACGCCCGGGCCGGACGTGATCGCGGGTCTCGGCGGAGACGATGTGGTTCAGGGCGCCGGCGGGAACGACGTGATCTGCGGCGGCGGCGGGGACGATGTCCTCATCGCGGGCAGCGGCGCCGACAGGGTAAACGGCGACGCGGGATTCGACATCGTCTTCGGTGAGGCCGGCGACGACGCCCTCCAGGGCGGTGCCGGCGAGGACGTGGTCGCCTTCCTTGGGGCGCCGAGCGGAGAGGTGGTCAACCTTGCCACGGGCCGGGCGGTCGGCGGGGACGGCCGCGACACCCTCTCCGGATTCGAGGACGTCTGGGGATCGAACGACGGCGACCGGCTCATCGGCGACAATCGCGACAACGGCTTCGTCGGGTACGGGGGCGACGACACCTTCATCGGCGGCGGGGGCACCAACGACGGGGTCAGCTACGACGCGACCGGCGGCGTGGTGGCGAACCTCACCGGCGGAACTGCCCGCCACTACGAGGATCCCGCCCACACGATCTCGCCGGGCTTCGACCATCTGAGCGGGATCGAGAGCTTGGTCGGGTCGCCGTTCGAGGATGTGCTGACCGGCAGCGACGCCCGAAACGGGCTCGACGGCGGGGCAGGGAACGATCAGATCTTCGGCCGAGGGGGGCAGGACGTCATCACCGGCGGCCCCGGCAACGACCGGATCTCGGGTGGATCCGGGGACTACGACTGGGTCAACTACGCACGCGCAACCAGTGCGGTGCATGTGAATCTGGAAAGAGGCGTCGCGACGCTCTCCGGGGGGGAGCGGGATCGGCTCGACGGCATCGAGGTACTGGTCGGTTCCCAATACCCAGACACGCTCGTTGGCGACGAAGCCGACAACACGTTCATTGGGCTTGGCGGTGACGACCACATGGACGGTCGCGGCGGATCGGACACGGTGGCCTACACGGAGGGGAGTGCCCCGGGAACCGGGTTCACCCGCCGCACTGGCCCCGTCCGTGTGGACCTCGCGGCGCATACGGCGTTCGATCGCGGTGACCCCCGCCAGTCACGGGGGGACACCCTCGACCACGTGGAGAACGTGCTCGGGTCCGTTCGCGGCGACACCATCTTCGGCGACGACGGCGCGAACCTCCTGATCGGCGACCGCGGAAACGACACGCTCCGGGGTCGCGGCGGAGACGACGCCCTCGACGGCAGCGAGGGGAGCGACCGGATCTTCGGGGGCGGCGGCACGGGCGACTTCGCGTATTACATCTTCGGCTCGAAGGTCCATGCAGACCTGCAACAGGGAACGGCTCGGGAGGGCGGCGACCTGGACCGGCTGTCCGGCACGGAGATACTTGCCGGAAGCCCGCAGTCGGACGTCCTGCTCGGATCGAGTCGCAACGACTTCATCATCGGACAGCAGGGCGACGACAGGATCCGGGGTCGCGCCGGCGACGACGTCCTGAACGGCGAGACGCTGAACGGCCCGGACGACTCGATCGACCACTCCAACGGCGGGCCGGGACGCGATTCCTGCCTCGCTCCGAAGCGGCGGCAGTGCGAGTCGAAGCGTCTGCCGGCGGACCTGAGGGCGGAGGTGCGTCAGGCCCGTCGTCAGGCGATTCTCGCCGGAAGGCTCAAGAAGGGCGCCCACCGCCGGCACTTCTGATCCACCCTCGAATCAGGTCTCGCGACGACCTGAGTGACTGGTGCCTGACGTTACGAACCCGTCAACCACCGGTGGATCTGCGGAGATCCAACCCAGGCGTAGGCGGAGTTCCGGTGTCCGCACCTATCTCCCCACCCGTAGCTGGTCACGCCGACGAGCTCCCACCAGGACCCGTCCCAGACCGCCAACGGGCCGCCGGAATCACCAAAGCAAGTGTCCCTGCCCTTGGCGCCTGCGCAAATCTCCACCGAGCCTTGGAATCCCGATCCGCAGTCGCGGTCGGGCAGCAGCGCTACCCACGTGGAGTTCAAGCTGTTGGGCGGATGGCCACCTCCATCGCGCCGCGTCGAACCCCACCCGGCGATGTACGCCTGGGTGGGCGGGTTCGTGATGTAGTCCGTCCCGGACGAGACCAGGGACGCGGGCCGTAGGTTCACTCGGTGCGACAGCTTCACTATCGCCACGTCGCCGTAGAGAGTCTTCGAGTTGAACCGCGGGTAAACGAAGATGCGATCAACGCCTCGCACCACGCCGCCGCGATTCCAATGCTTGCTCCCGAGACGCACCGTCAACTGACCACGTCTCGCGTTCCTGATGCAGTGGGCGGCCGTGATGACGTACCGGTGGGCGATGAGCGAACCGCCGCACAACTCGGTCGTCTTGTGCGTGCTCCGAACCACAGAAGCAACCCAGCGCGTGTCGTTGTAACGGTCCGGCCCGCCGCCGATGACCCTCTTCTCCTGTTGCGCGGGCTGGGTCGGAATATGCGGGGATGCGGTCGTCGCTGCCCAGGCGGCCGTCGGCACTGAGGCAACGACAAACACCACGACTGTGGCGAGTCCTCTACGCAGCATCCTGCCTTCGTTGGAGAGGCGAGATCGTCTCACTAGGTCCGCGACTATCAAGACGAACCAATAACAGCGCCTAAATACGGCGTACCTGCGGTAGGGTCGGCCCTGGGAGCAAGGACGTACCCGCAGTGGCCGTTGTCCTGGTCACTGAGCAAGGAGAGGGCAGACGCTGATGCGATTTTTGAGCGGGCGCATCCGGAGCGCCCTGTTCGTCGGGGTGGCCGTAGTGATCATGGGCTGCATTGCCGCGGCAACGGCTTCGGCGCGGCCGACCGATGGCCAGGCGGACCCGCTCGGCGACGGCTACGCGCTCAGGAAGACGAAGGTACTGCACGCTTGTTTCCGCGTCCACGCGAGGGGAAGCTCGCGGGAGATCTGCGTTCATTGGGCGACGCGCACAAAGGACGCGCCGCCGAGGGAGGACGCGAACGACAACGGCCGTCCGGACCAGGTGGATCGCACTGTCAGGACGCTGAAAGCGGTCTGGCAACGTGAGGTGGTTGAGCTCGGCTACCGGCCGCCGCGCCGCGACGGAGGCCCGCGCCGCCATCAGGGGCCCAACCGGGGCATTGACGTGTTCCTGACCGACCTCGGCTTCAAGGGCGAATACGGCTACTGCACGACCGACCACCGCTCGCCGAGCCAGAGGAGGCAGCGCGTCGCGCCGGCCTACTGCGTACTCGACAACGACTTCTCAAGCCGGCAGTTTCCGGCCCCGGACATAAACGGCGCCGACGCGCTCCACGTCACGGCGGCGCACGAGTTCTTCCATGCAATCC
>Ga0066903_100003518_pt1 | contig 12849 bp, 13 predicted proteins | sample PanSoiMetaGPlot1_FD_67491 | JGI IMG/M metagenome (GOLD analysis project Ga0066903, IMG submission 67491) | Tropical forest soil microbial communities from Panama analyzed to predict greenhouse gas emissions - Panama Soil - Plot 1 (version 2) | ecosystem: Environmental > Terrestrial > Soil >... | reverse complement strand
AACCGATCGGCGGCGGCCCTTCCCGCGCCCGCCGACGCCCGACTCCTGGCGAGACCTGTCCCTCGGCCGTCTCGCGGCACTAAATACGTTTCCCGAGGGTCTCGTACCGGATCCCCCCTCGTCGTCTCGCGCTAGACGGCCTCTCCGGGCGTCAACTCGGTTCGAGGCCCTCGATCAGTTCCGATCCGCCGCGTCGGCCTTACCGGCGACGAGTCTCGCGAGACCGGCGGCGTGAACGGCCTGCGAGCGAGAAACCCCTTCGGAGACCGAAAGGCGCCTACCGGAATCGAACCGGTGTAAACGGCTTTGCAGGCCGCTGCGTAGCCACTCCGCCAAGGCGCCGAGCCCGGCAAGCGTAGCGGTCGATATCCGCCGCGCAGGGCTTGGAGCTGGGCGTGGGAGTAGATTCCGTTTCGTGCCCGACGTTCAAGTGAGGCACGCGGGCGAGGTTGCCTATCGCGAGGCCACGGAAGGGGATGGATCGAGCCGGGAGACGCTTCCGGTTCTGCTCATCCACGGCTACCCGGAGAGCTCGTTCATGTGGCGGCATCTGCTCCCGCCGCTGGCCGAGTCCGGTCGGCGGGCCATCGCCCCCGACCTGTCCGGATACGGCAACTCGCCGCCGTTCCTGTCGGGAACCTGGGAGAGCCATGTCGATGCGCTCGAGGAGTTCCGCAACGACATCCGGCTTGACCGGGTGGCGCTCGTCGTCCACGACTGGGGCGGGCTGATCGGGATGCGGTGGGCGTGCGACCATCCGGATGCGATCGGGGCGCTCATCGTGAGCAACACCGGCTTCTTCCCCGACGGCAAGTGGCACGGGCTCGCGAAGGCGCTTCGCACGGAGGGCGCGGGCGAGAAGGTGGTCGAGGCGATCGATCGCGACGGGTTCGCCGCGATGCTGCGCCAGACGGGCAAGGGCTTCGACGACGACGCCATCGAGGACTACTGGAGGGCGTATGAGACCGAGGAGGGTCGCCGGGCGCAGCTCAACCTCTACCGCTCCGGCGACTTCGAGAAGCTCGAGCCCTACCAGGGTCGCCTGGCCGAGCTGGGCGTCCCGACATTGATCCTCTGGGGAGAGCAGGACACCTTCGCCCCCGTCGCCGGCGCGTACCGGTTCAAGAAGGAGATCCCCGATTCGAAGCTGGTGCTGATCCCCGAGGGTGGCCACTTCGTCTTCGAGGACGACCCGGATGGCTGCGCCGAGGCGATCGTTGGGTTTCTCGACGAGTCCGGGGTCTGAGCCCCCGTCGTGGAGCTCCGCCCCTATAACGACGAGCATCCAGGGTTGACCGAGGCGCTGGAGCTCGACCCCGAGGTGATGAAGGAGCTCGGGGGTCCGGCCGATCCGGCGGATCTCGATCGGGTGCACCGCATGCGAGTCGAGACCGTGGCCAGGGGCGAGTGGTACTTCGTGATCGTTCCCGAGCCGTCGGACCCGCCCGCGGGCGCGATCGGGATCTGGGAGTCCACCGTCAGCGGCTTGGCCCTCCATGAGGTCGGCTGGATGGTGCTGCCCGAGTTCCAGGGCCGCGGGATCGCCACCGAGGCGCTCGCGCTGCTGATCGACCGGGCCCGCTCAGACCCCGGCTACGACCGCATCCACGCCTTCCCGGGCGCGACCAACACCCCCTCGAACGCGCTCTGCAGGCGGGCCGGCTTCGACATGACCGAGGGGATGGAGGTCAAGTTCCGCGACCGCCCGCTCCGCGTCAACCATTGGGAGCTCGACGTCTCGGCCTGAGGGACCTACACGTTGCCGCAGAGCGAGACCTCGTGGAGCCGCATCACGACAGCCAGCGCAGTCGCCGCCGCAAACACCCGGTTCGCTGTTCCGATCCTATGCCGGTCCCGCTGCCGGCCCTAGCGCGATTTGAGCGTCGCCGAGACGTTGACGAGGTCCATCGGCAAGTTGCCGAAGGTATGGCTCGTTCCGGGTCCCACGATGTCACCGGGGCCGGTAAGGCTCCCGAAGATCAACTTCACGTTGTCTCCGGGGTTGCCCGTGGTGTACCCGGCGACCAGGTTGTCCAAGGTTGTCAGGCCCAGCAGGTCGCCCTTCATCACGTTCAGGTGGGTCGGATGACCCGGGTGGCCATTCGGCGGGACGGTCTCGAGGGCGCTCTGCCTGACCATCCTGTACTGGCCCGTGACGGCGGTCTTCCGATAGACGCGGAGCTGGGCGTGGCCGGCGAGCCCGCCGCCGCCCTGCGAAGCCCATGACGTGATCGTCCAGAAACCGGTTGGCCCGGCCGGAACGCGGTACTTCGGCTGGCCCGGCGCCGACTGAAACCCCATGATGTTGCAGTTGCCGCACCCGCCCCCGCCCGGAGTCGCGACGGACCCCAGGGTGATGGTGGTGGCGCCGGCGCTGGCGGCGACGCTCAGCACGAGAACGCCGGCGAGGCCGGCACACAGAACCAGGCGCCTGTAGAGACCCCCGACCACCTGTCCACCCTAACCGGCGGGCCTTTCCGCGTCCAGCTTGGCCGCCTCCGCCTCGAGTGGGGCGACGGCGAAAGTCAACCGCTGACGACGGCCGGCAGCCAGTCGGCGACGGCGGCGGCGACAGGGTCGGCGTCCTTGAATGAATGGCTGCCCGGCACCTTGACCACCGTGCGGCCGGGCCCCTCGACGGGCATCCCGAACGGATCGCTGTCGCCCTGGACCACGAGCACGGGGACCTCCACCGCCTCGAGCTCCAGCATCCGGCTCTTGGACGGATCGTCGCCCTTGCCCGGCGGATGGACCGGGAACGCGAGGCACAGCACGGCGACCGCCTCGACGGCCGCGGCCGTGCGGCAGGCCACCCGCGCGCCGGCGGAGCGACCGCCCGCGATGAGCGGAAGCCCGGCGAGCTGATCGTTTCCCAGCTGCTCCATCACCGCGAGCCACGCGGCGTCGAGCTGCTTCGCCGGCGCCGGTGAGCGGCGCCCCGCGACGACGTATGGCTGCTCCACGAGCGCGACGGCGACTCTGTGCTGGTTGGCCACCTCGGTCGCCGCGACGAGATCGGTCGTGCCGACCCCGCCGGCGGCTCCATGGCCGAGCACGAGCCCGGCGACCGGCCCCTCGACGGGCCGGAGATGGACGCGCGCGGGTCCGTGCGGCGTTTCGACGTCCGGCATGCGGCGAGCTTAGTCGCCATGCCCCGCGAACCGAGCTGTTCTGAATTTGTGCGGAAGCAGAGGGAACCTGGATCTCAACCGAGCCACAAGCGCTTGACGGGGATGCCCGGGCCGGGTTAGGGTCGGCTCGCGGGGGAGGAAGCCGGCAGTTGGGTCGAGGCGATGTGGTTCCCGGAAATCGAGCATCCCTGAGAGAGGACACCGCGGGTGCCTGGAATCTTCATCTCCTACCGCCGCAAGGACACAAGTGGCCACGCGGGGCATCTTGCCGCCGACCTGATTGACCGCTTCGGTCGGTCCTCCGTCTTCATGGACGTGGATTCGATTCCGGTCGGCGAGGAATATGCCAACCCGATCCAGCACGCGCTCGACTCATGCCAAGTCGCCCTCATTCTGATCGGCGATGACTGGCTCGCTTCAACCGGTTCGGGTGGGCGGAGAATTGACGAGGCTGACGATTGGGTGCGCAACGAGGTTGCCTCTGCGTTAGCGCGTTCGGATGTGCGGGTCATACCGGTTCTGGTCGAGGGCGCCAGCATGCCCGATTCGGCGGAGCTCCCGGCAGACATCTCCAAAGTCTCCAAGATCGAGGCATGCGATCTCAGCAATCGCCGATGGCGATACGACGTGGAGCAGCTGTGTGAGAGCGTCAAAGGTGGCGGCCCGGGGCGACCTACCACGTCAGTTGTCAAAAGAGCACCCACTTGGGCGAAGGCGGGGGCGGCGGCTGTGCTTGCTGCTGTGGTTGTGGCCGGAGTTCTGCTCGTGACCGGGGGCGGATCAAGCCCAAGCTGCGCGAACGAGGTGATCACGCCCGATGTCCGAGATCGCTTGTCCACCGCCGAGGGCACGAACCAACCCGCTTCACCGGGAAGCGTCTACTACGGCACCTGTGGCGACACCGGCTGGGCGCTTGCACAGTTTCCGGACGGGAGTGATGGTGTCTTCAAGCAGACGGGGTTCTCGTGGACCAAGTTAGGCTCGATCGCAGCGGCCAGGTGTCTGGTCCCGAGTGAGCTGCGCGACGCCTGGCACCAGGGGGGCTGCTGAGTCGGTACAGGACGCCGGGTCGCTCACTTCTGCGATGCCGAAAAGGCGGAAGCGCCGGCTCAAGCGTTGCTCCACTCGAACTCGTACATCTGCGCGTACGTGTTGTTGTGGGCAAACGAGAGCGGATCACCGGACTCCACCTTCCACTCGACGCTGTCACCGATCTCGGCGTGCTTGTACTCGAAGCCGTCCGGCAGGTCGATCCGCACCCGGTGCTCACCGCTGTCTGAGATGTCCGGGTTGACGATCGGCTCGATTCGGCTATCGCCGACCCCCGAGAGCTTGAAGGTTCCGCGCCGAGCATCGCGGTCGACATCCAACTCGATCGGAGCGACAATCGGCTCGCGTACCTCGGAGAGGGTCGACGAGATGATCTCGAAGAAGTCCCCACCCTGTTGACCGCTTGCGATCGCGAGGACCGCGTCGCGCTGCTCGTCGCTGGCGCCTTCGCCGATCACAGGTTGGGCGACACCGTCGCCCTCATGGATCGCGCCCGGCCAGTGAACCGCAAAGCCGAAGCGGACGCCGTCGAGCGATACGTCGCCGAACGTCCCCTCGCTGACCTCCCAGGCGAGGAGCGCCTCGCAGTAGTCGTGGCTGGGACCGGCGTTGAACTGGCACGGGCATGCCCAGTCGCAGTTGCATGATCCCGCGTGCCGTCCAATCAGGCGCCACGGTGTATGACCGTTCTCGTTCATCGTCACCCCCCGGGGTTTTCAACGACCCTACACCCGGTCGGGCGCGAATCCACCATGGTGCCTCGAACCGGCCGGGCCGCGGGAGTAAGGGCGGCCCCTGCTTTGCGCGAAAAGCAGCGTCGCTCTCACGCGAAAGCAGAGGTGATCGCCGCGGAATCTACGAGGAAGCGCGGCAGGGCCGCCCATCGAGCCCACGAGTCAGCTCGGGCCGATGGGCGGCCGCTGCGCGCGACGCGTCTATGACGCGTTGATCTCTTGAACTCCGTAGGGCTCGAAGTTGTAGATCTTGCTGTTGATCCGCAGGTCGTCGACGGCGCCGTCCCACGTGTTGTCGCGCCCCTTGGTAACCGCGACCGTGTAGATGCTGGCCGGGGTGCCGTCGTTTTTGGCCTCCAGTGCCGCCTTTGCGTCCGCGAACGAGCACATGGTCGTCTGGTTGCAACCGGTGACCGTGCCGGCGGACCCGGTGAAGTACCAGTCACCCGTGCTGGTGGCGTCGAGATAGTCGCTCCACTGGTCGGTGACCGGTGCCGCATCCGGCGCCCAGACCATCGAGGTGTAGCTGCCGGCACCAACCACGTGGGGATTGATCTCCAGGGTGATGTTCGGCATGTTGCGGGGGTTGATGGCCGCGTTCTCGCCGGTCTGGAAGACGCGGAACCCGACCTGAGACAGCCCGCTCACGGGGTCGCCGAGGAAGTCCACCTCGTTGCCGAAGGCGACCTTCTCAGCGCCCGGCGACCCGGAGGTGGCGTTATCGGACACCTGGATGCCGAGGCTGCCGTCGCCCGAGGGCGGCTTCGAGCTGGGTCCGGTAACCCCGAACGAGCCGTAAGGACCCGAGCGCGGGTCCGCGACCGCCGACCCGATCGTGTTGCGGTCGATGACCCCCCAGTGGGCGCCGTCCATATGGGCCACCATTCCCTGGGTGGGCGCGTTCAGCTTCTTCAGGCCGATCGTGCCGTCCTGGATCTGGTTGCCGTTGATCTGGGTTGCGGCATACGCGCCGCCACCCAGGCCGACGAACAGCGCCAGAGCGGCCACAACCATGCTGGCGGACGGCCACTTCGGGCGCAGCTTGAGTGCGTCGAAGGGATTCCTCATCCCCGCCTCCTCATTTGTTGCTGGCGGGCCGATCGGGATCCGCCAGTTCGGCTGACGCGATCGACCCGCGTTAGCCAAAACGCTAGACGAATCCAAGTAGCCACGGCCGCCGCGGCAGTCAGTTGTCTGACCCCGCGGCAGTCAGTTGTCTGACCTCGAAACAAGGTGTCGCCAGGGGCCGGGCGGCCGGGCGGCGCGGGTCAGCCACGGAGCCGTCGAAAGCCACCGGCTGCGGGAGTCGGTGCGCACTCCTGCTTCGCGCGAAAAGCAGGGGTTGACAGCGCGTTCCGCCTGTGATTAGATACTTGACTAAGTCAGATGACTAAGACGGCCACACGCACGGACGCAGGCGCTACGAACGGCGGTCGGTCGGTAAGGGAGGCCAACGTCGAGGCCTTTCTCGACGCGGCGGAGCGCGTCTTGATCAGGGAGGGCGCCGCCGGCATCTCCACCCGGCAGCTCGCCCGCGAGGCCGGCCAGAACCACGGCCTCGTCCATTACTACTTCGGCTCGGTCGACGAGCTCCTCCTGCAGGCGCTCGAGCGGTTCACCGACCGCATCCTTGAGCGCCAGCGTGCGCTCTACGCCACCGACGCCCCCTTTGCCGAAAAGTGGCGTACCGCCGTCGGCTTCATCGATCAGGACCTCGACTCCGGATACCCGAAGGTCTGGGCGGAGCTCGAGGCGCTGGCGTGGGATCGGCCCGAGCTTCGCGAGCGCCTGCGCGCCGTCACGGACCAGTGGCGCTCGCTGCTCCGCGACGCCCTCGCCCAGGCGATCGAGGAGTACGGGCTCGACGAGTCCCGCTTCTCCGCCGAGGCACTCGCGGCGCTCGTGATGCAGTTCCAGAAGGGCCTCCTGAACGAGCGCCTGCTCGGCTTCGACCGCGGCCACGAGGAACTGCTGGCGGCAATCGACGGTTGGCTCACCTCGCTCCAGGAGGGAAGCAAATGACCACTACCACGGAAGCTCCTCCCACACGCGAGACCCCCGATCGCTTGATCGGCCTCGACGGCGAGCAGAGCCGGGCGGTCTATCCGCACACCGAGGGCTTCGTCGAGCGCGACGGCCAGCAGCTCTTCTACGAGGTCTACGGCGAGGGCGAGGAGACGATCTTCCTCCTCCCCACCTGGTCGCTCGTCCACTCGCGCCACTGGAAGATGCAGTTCGCCTACTTCGCGCGCCACTTCCGCGTCCTCACGATGGACGGCCTCGGCAACGGCCGGTCCGATCGCTGCCGCGATCCGAACCGCTACGCGGCCCAGGAGTTCGCTCGCGACTGCCTCGCGGTGATGGACGAGACGGGAACTGATCGCGCGGTGATGGCGAGCCTCTCCCGTGGTGCTCAATGGCTGCTCGAGCTCGGTCGCCAGGCGCCCGAGCGCGTGGCCGGCGCCGTCTTCATCGGCCCCCTGTTCCCGTACACGCCCTCGCACTGGTCCGTGATGCTCAGCTCGAAGCTCGCCTCCGCGTTTGAGCGCAAGGGTGTCTATCGCTCATGGGCGCGCATGAACGCCAACCACTGGCGGGAGGACTACCCCGAGTTCGCGGAGTGGTTCATCTCGCGCTGCTTCTCCGAGCCGCACTCGACGAAGGGGATCGAGGACGGCGTCGATTGGGCGCTCGACACGGATCCCGAGACGCTTATCGCCACCGGCGGCGGCCATATCCACCACGACCGGAAGAGACTGCGCGATCTCGCGCAGGGCTTCGAGTGCCCGGTCCTGGTCATTCACGGGACGCGCGACAAGATCACCCCGTACCGGGACGGCAAGGCGCTCGCGCGCCTCTCCGGCGGCGAACTGGACACCGTGGACCGCGGCGGTCACTTCCCCCACGCCCGCAAGCCGGTCGAGGTGAACCTCGCCATGCGCGACTTCGCCGAGGAGGCGTTCGGGCGACCTCGCACGCCGCGCGACCCGACCGTCCACCGGCCCGACGGACGGCCGCGGGCGCTGTACATCTCTTCCCCCATCGGCCTCGGTCACGCCCAGCGTGACGTGGCGATCGCAAAGGAGCTTCGCCGCCTGCACCCTGACCTGGAGATCGACTGGCTCGCCCAGGACCCGGTGACCCGGGTTCTGGAAGGCGAGGGCGAGCGCATCCACCCCGCCAGTCGCCATCTCGCGAACGAGTCGAGGCACATCGAGTCGGAGTCGGCCGAGCACGATCTGCACTGCTTCCAGGCGCTCCGGCGCATGGACGAGATCCTGGCCGCGAACTTCATGCTGTTCCACGACGTCTGCCGCGACGAGCGCTACGACCTGTGGATCGGCGACGAGGCGTGGGAGCTGGACTACTACCTGCACGAGAACCCGCGCGAGAAGCGCGTCCCGTTCGCCTGGCTGACCGACTTCGTCGGCTTCCTGCCGATGGAGGACGGCGGCAAGCGCGAGGCCTACGTCACCGCCGACCACAACGCCGACATGGTCCACCACATCGCCGACCACCCTGAGGTCCGCGACCGGGCGCTGTTCGTCGGCAACCCCGGCGACATCGTCGATGAGCGCCTCGGGCCGGAGCTGCCGATGATCCGGGACTGGACCGAGCGGCACTTCGACTTCACGGGCTACGTCACGGGCTTCGACCCCGCCGACCTCCGCGACCGCGGCAAGCTGCGCGACGAGTTGGGCTACGGCGACGACGAGCGCGTCTGCATCGTCACCGTCGGCGGCTCGGGCGTGGGCGGCGACCTCCTGCGCCGGGTGATCGCCGCCTTCCCGGACGCCAAGGAGCGGGTGCCTGACCTGCGGATGATCGTCGTCGCCGGCCCGCGAATCGACCCCGACTCGCTCCCCTCACACGCTGGCCTCGAGGTCGTCCCCTACGTCCACAACCTCTATCGCCACCTGGCAGCGTGCGACCTGGCAGTCGTGCAGGGTGGCCTCACGACGACGATGGAGCTGGCGGCAAACAAGCGCCCGTTCCTCTTCTTCCCGCTCCGCCATCACTTCGAGCAGAACTTCCACGTCCGTCACCGGCTCGAGCGCTACGGCGCCGGCCGGCGGATGGACTTCGACGACTCGCCCCCAGAGGTGATTGCGACCGCGATCGCCGAGGAGATCGGCCGCGACGTCGACTATCGCGACGTCGAGACCGACGGCGCCGCCCGCGCCGCCCGGCGTCTGGCCGAGCTGCTCTAGCACGGCAACGCGACCCGGCGGCGTATCGGCCATTCTTTGGGCCTGCACCCTGCTGTCTTCCATCCAGCGTGAAGGGAGGCCCCTCTCGTGCATACGGACATACCGACCAGCGCCGACCTCGAGCAGTTGCTGGCAGTTCGCGGCCCAGCGTGCGTTTCGATCTACATGCCCACCACGCCCGAGGGCCGGGGCGATCCCGATCGGATCGAATTCAAGAACCTGAGCGCCGAGGCGCTCGAGCAGGTCAGCGCCCTGTCGCTGGAGCGCGGCGCACTCGATGACCTGCGCGACGTGCTCGACGATCTGGACGAGGACGAGGCGTTCTGGGCACGCCAGGCGCACAGCCTTGCCGTCTTCGCATCCCCTTCGGGGGCGCGGACCTTTCAGGTCGCGAACCGTTTGTCGCCCATGGTGGAGGTATCCGACCGCTTCCACATCAAGCCACTGCTGCGCAGCGCGACGTTCCCCCAGGCGGCGTTCGTGCTCGCGCTCTCGCAGAACGATGCCCGCCTGGTCGAGGTCTCACCGGACGCTTCGCCGGCCGAGATCCGGGTCCCCGGTATGCCCAGCGACGCGGCCAGCGCCGTGGGGAAGCGGTCGATCGCCGACCGCTCACCGGACAGGCGCGTGCAGGGCTCGGAGGGCCAGAAGCTGCGCCTGCGCCAATACGCGCGCCGCGTCGATGAGGCGCTGCGGCCGATGCTCAGCGGACTCGATCTCCCGCTGATCGTCGCCGGAACTGAGCCACTTACGTCGATCTTCCGGTCGGTCAGCACCTATCCACACCTCGCGCCCGGGTCGATCCCGGGCAATCCCGACGCGAAGTCCGATGGCGAGTTGGCCGACGAGAGCCGCCGTGTCCTCGACGAGCTCTACGCCAACGAGCTCGCCGAGCTGCGCGACCGCTACGAGCAGTTCGTGCCGCAGGGGCGTGCGAGCGACGACCTCGCGGCAATCGCGCGCGCGGCGACCTTCGGGGCGGTCGACACTGCGTTCGTGGACATCGACGAGGCGGTGCCCGGCTTCGTCGACGAGGCCGACGGAACGCTCACGCTCGACGACTCCGACGACGCAGTGAACTACGGAGTGGTGGACGAGATCGCGAGGCGCGTGCTGCTCGCGCGCGGCCGCGTTCTGGCCGTGCGCCGCGACGACATACCCGGCAACGGCCCGGCCGCGGCGATCCTGCGCTACCCCGTGTAGGCGCAGGCGGCCGAGCAACCGGCTACCGCTGCGAGAACCTCTCGGTCCGGTCGTTGACGTGTCGGCGACGGAGGCGTAGCTGTGGGCGTCGACGGCGACGTCCTGGGGATCCTTGAACTGGCCGTTGCCCGAGCCCTGGCTTCCCCGGCTGTCGAGGAAGCGGCCCTTGCGCGTGAACTTCTGGATCCCACCGTTGCCGGCGCCGGCTGCGGGGAGTAAGCGCCGTGTCAGCGAGCTGACAGAACTCGGATAGGGTCGGAACCGGGCAATGTCACCCCATTGCCCTCTCGGCCCCGGTCGGCGTGTTGGATTGCCTCCTCCGCGTCGGCTGGGGCATTATGGGCCAGTTGCCCCGCCAGGTCCCCGGTTCCCTTGAAGCCGCCGGGCTGCGGGAGTAACGGCTGCATCGCCCGTGCAGCGGGGGGCGAGCCGAGCCCGCGTGGGGTTCCGCCTCCTGTGACCGGCGCGGGACCCGGCTGCGCATCCCCGGTGACGGGTCGCTGTGAGGAACCCGTCGACATATCCACGGTCGGCGTCGTCCGAAACTGCCGCTTCGACGGTCTCCCCACCGTCCAACCACGACCTCGAGAATTTGACAGACCGTCCCAGCTTGGGCGCGAACCACCGGGGAAACCGCTGTTTCGTGGGAATTCGCGGGGGTGGGGAACTCCAGGCAGATGCGCCAGGGCCTGAATGGGTCCACGTAGTGGAGTGCCCGAATACCGGGCAGCAGATCCCGTTGTTCCCGAAACAGCCGAAGATCGGGGTCGTCGCGGCGCCCTTCGACTGCCCTGTCTGCGGAGAGAAGCATGTGGCCAGCTACCCGCCTCCACGGATCAAGTAGCGGGCCCTCGGACATCTTGAACGCCATGCGTTCATCGGCTTGACGCCCCGGCCCTCGGGTGAGAGGGTCATCCCAGATCCGGCGGATCGCCAATCGCCGACCAACTCCAACCGACTTGGAGGGGGGAGCAAAACGAAGGGGGGCACATGAAGCGCGTGATCATCAGCGGATGCATCGCGGCGATCGCTGCTGGCCTTATTGCCGCGCCGGCGAGCGCCGCAACGAAGCACTTCGAGGGGTCGATCACCGACGGCGGCAAGGTTGCCTTCGACGCGAAGTTCAGGAACGGGAAGCCAAAGTCGGCGACGAACTTCTTTTTCACGAAGGTCCCGGTCCACTGTTCCGACGGCGACACAAAGTTCAACTTCTCGTACACCGGGACGGTGCCGGTCAAGGATCGGAAGTTCTCCTACGTCTTCCAGAGCTTCAAGGCAAGCTTCAACGGCACGATCAACCGCAAGGGAACCAAGGCGAATGGAAAGGTGAGCTTCGGGCCCAACACCAGCAGTGGACACACCAACTGCACCACCGGGGGCGCCAAGGACTGGAGCGCGTCGACCTAGGCGCCGAGGTCCATCGACAACCAGTGCGCGAAGTCGTAGCGAACGCCTGATGTGACGTAACGCGCCGACGCCCTCGAAGCCGCCGGGCTCCGGGGGGTAGCGGCTTCAGTTGCGGCTCTGAGAGGAAGATCTAGGCGGTGTTCCGGTGCGACGTAACAAGCGCGTCTATTCGGTCGGACACCGCTGTGAATAGGGGGTTGGCGGGATCCACCCGTCGCCTTCTATAGCGATCAGGAGGTGAGGATGAGAACCGTCGTTGCGGCGATCAGCACAATTCCGATCGCCGTCAAGCCAAACAGAACACTCTCCCGGCTCGGTGCGTCCACGCCGTGTTCGAGGGCGGTTCTCACTGACCTCGCTTGGAAGGTTCCGTATCCGAACAGAAGCAGGGCATAGACCCCGAAACCAATGCCAACCACGGTAAAGGGCCATGCATGGGTGGGATCCAGGAGGGTTGGCACCAGTCGCCCGATTCCGAGCGCGATTGCCAGAGAAGCCAAGCCGGTTCGCCACCAGGCAAGCTGGGTGCGCTCGGCGGCGAGGTCGCCTTGGAGGTCGGCCACAGTGGGAGGAGTCTAGGTTTCGCCGCGGCGCACGCGGGACCCGCGAGATACTGCGTAGGCGATGTCGCAGGAGAACGTCGAGGTCGTCAGGGAGTTCGCGCAGCGTTTTGCGGCGGGAGGCCACGTGTCGCGCGAGTTCTTCGACCCGGAGATCGTCTGGGACACAACGGCGAGCGGGATGCCCTCGGCGGGCGTCTACAACGGCCACCAGGGGGTGAGGAGATTCTGGGTTGACTGGCTGGAGCCGTGGGAGGACTACAACATCGACTACAGCGAGTACATCGACGCGGGCGACGCGGTCGTGCTGGTCTTCCGTCAGGCTGGGACCGGCAGGGGCAGCGGGGTCAGAATCGAGCGGGAGTTCTTCGGCGTCTGGTACCTGGAGGACTCGAAAGTCGTGCGCTTCCGCCTGTTCGAGTCGCGCGGGCAGGCCCTCGAAGCCGCCGGGCTGCGGGAGTAGCGGCTTTAGGAGTCGCTTAGTCGACCTGACAAGGGTTGCGCGACATCGGCGGATTGTCAGATCGCCGACAAGCCCGAACGGACTCGCCGA
>Ga0066903_100003516_pt1 | contig 12851 bp, 10 predicted proteins | sample PanSoiMetaGPlot1_FD_67491 | JGI IMG/M metagenome (GOLD analysis project Ga0066903, IMG submission 67491) | Tropical forest soil microbial communities from Panama analyzed to predict greenhouse gas emissions - Panama Soil - Plot 1 (version 2) | ecosystem: Environmental > Terrestrial > Soil >... | reverse complement strand
GCGCCGCTCGAGCGATAGGTGTCCACGCGCAGGTCCTTGTCGGCGATGGCGATCTCGATGTCGTCGTCGATTTCGGGCGAAACGTAGATCGACGCGAAGGACGTGTGCCGCCGCTTGGCGGCGTCGAAGGGGGAGATGCGGACCAGCCGGTGGACCCCCATCTCTCCCTTCAGGTACCCGTAGGCGTGATCCCCCACGACGTGGACCGTAGCGCTCTTGATCCCCGCCTCTTCTCCGTCCTGCCGGTCGATCAGCTCCGCCTTCCAGCCCCGCCCCTCGGCAAAGCGCAGGTACATCCGCAGGAGCATCTCCGCCCAATCCTGAGATTCCGTCCCGCCGGCTCCGGCGTGGATCATGAGCCAGGCGTTGCGGGGGTCCTCCGGCGAGCTCATCTTCACCGAGAGCTCGAGCTCGTCGGCGTACTCCGAGGCCGCCGCGAGCGCCACGCGCGCGTCCGCGTCCGCCGGCTCCCCTTCCCGCAGCAGCTCGGCAAACGTGGACAGTTCGTCGGAAAGCTCGGCGACCCGGTTCGCCGTGGCCAGCGTGCGCTCGTGAACGCTCGTCTGCTTGAGCGTCTCCTGCGCCTCCTCCGGACGCGACCAGAAATCGGGTTGTGCGGCCTTCTGCCTCAGACTCTCGAGCGCGCTCCGCGCGGCGTCGGAATCAAAGATAGCCCCGGAGCGATCGGAGACGCTCCGAGGCGGCGGTGAGCGTGGCAATCAGGTCGTCGCGGTCGGTCATGACGTTCGACTCTCAGCGTTGCGCCGCCGGAGACGGATCCAGCGGACGAGTCCCCAGAGTAGCACGCCGACCGCGAGCGCATCGGCGCCGCGCGGGACCCAGTAGCCCCACTGCACCCAGGCCGTCGCGCGCTGGGCCAGGCGGACGTCTCCGAAGAGCACGCCTTCGCGATCGGCGAAGAGCTCTTCGCGGATGCGCCCGCGGTCGTCGACGATGCCGGAGATCCCGGTGATGGCCGCGCGCACGAGGAAGCGGCCGGTTTCCGCGGACCGAAGCACGGCGGCGGCGAAGTGCTGCGCCTGCGCTCCCGCCTTTCCATACCAGGAGTCGTTGGAGATGGTGGCCAGGAGATTCGCGCCGCGCGCCACTTCTTCCCGTACGAGCGAGGGGTAGGTGATCTCGTAGCAGACGCCCATGCCCAGGCGCAGGTCCTCCGAGGCGAGCAGCTCGGGCCGGTCCGCGGCCGCGAACGCGCCGATCTCGCTGGAGACCTGCCGGACGAAGAAGAAGACACGCGGCAAGGGCACGTATTCGCCGAACGGGACCAGATGAACCTTCCGGTAGGAGGGCTCCGCGAGTCCGGAGGAGCCCAGGAGCCGTGCCGCGTTGTAGTAGCGCCCGTCGGCTGCCGTCTCGATGTCGTTGAACAGGACCCGGCTTCCCCTCGCGGCGAGATCTGAGAGATCCCGCCGGAGCGTCGCGCTCGTCTCCCAGGAAACGGGAAGCGCGGACTCCGGAAGCACGATCAGGCTCGGGCGGCGCAAGGCGGCCTGCCGGGCTTGCCCGAGAACCACACCGTACGTCCGCGCGGGATCGGCGGCTCGATCCTCCTCGTGCAGGTTCGGCTGCAGCAGAGCGACGGAGATTGCCGGCGAGGTCTCCGAAGGGCCGGAGAGACGGGCGGCGCCGAGCGCTCCCAGCGCGAGCACCCACAGCACGGCCGCTGCGAGCGGAGCGAGACGGCGGCGGACGGCCGAAGCGGCGAGAAGGCAAGACACGACGAGCGCCGCGCCTCCGACTCCATAGGCGCCCCACAGGCTGGCCGACTGGAGCCAGATCGGATGCCGGTAAAGGGCCGTCGCGTTCAGATTCCAGGGAAACCCGCCGTAGACGAAGGAGCGCGCGTGCTCAGTGGCCATCCAGAGCACCGGGACGGCCGCGAGTCTCCATGTCGATCGAGGCGGCGCGCAAGCCACGGCCGCCCAGCCGACGAGAGCGGGCCATTCCGCCAGGATGGCCGCGAGCAGAAAGAGGCAGACGAACCCCATGACGCCCTTCTGGCCCCCGTAATGCGTGACGACATAGGCGATCCAGGGAATGGACGCGCACCAGAACGCCAGGCCCAGGAGAAAGCCGGAGACGAGGGCTCGGAATCGAGAGGTCTCCCGCCAGAGGGCCGTGATCCACGGCACCGGCGCGAGCGGAAGAAGGATCGCCCACTCGAAGGGGGGAAAGGCGAGTGCCAGGAGGAGGCCTGAAAGAACGCCAGCCGCCGGAGTCGCCCAGTGCCCCGGCCTGGCCGAGAGTTTCATCGAAGCAGGCGCGATGCGCTCAGCGCTTCCTCCGCACGGTACGAAGAGCGGACGAACGGACCGGCGAAGACATGGCGGAACCCGAGGCGTTCGCCCGCGTCCCGGTAGCGGTCGAACACTTCCGGCGCGACGTACTCCTCGACGGGGAGATTTTCGCGTGACGGCCGCAGATACTGCCCGATCGTGACGATGTCGACCTGCGCTCGGCGCAGCCGCGTCAGCAGCTCGTGCACCTCGGGCTCTGTCTCTCCCAGGCCCAGCATGAAGCCGGACTTGGTGGTGAGCGACGGCTCCAGAATCTTCGCCGCGGCGAGCAGCCCCAGGGACCGGTCCAGACTCGCCCCGCGCCGCACCCGCGGATACAGGCGGGGCACCGTCTCCACATTGTGGTTGAAGACGTCCGGGCGCGCGTCCACCACCACGCGCAAGGAGTCGAAGCGTCCCCGGAAATCGGGGGTGAGGACTTCCAGACCGGCGTGCGGAGCGACCGCGCGCACGGCGGCCAGGGTGGCCGCAAAGTGCCTGCCGCCGCCGTCGGGCAGATCGTCCCGATCGACGGAGGTCAGAACGACGTAATCCAGACCCATCGACCGGACCGCCGCGGCGATGCGGGCCGGCTCCAGAGGATCCGGCGGGGCGGGCCGTCCGGTGGCGATGTCGCAGAAGCCGCAGGCGCGTGTGCACACGTCGCCCAGCAAGAGGAACGTGGCCGTGCCCCGGGCGAAGCACTCTCCTCGATTGGGGCAGCGCGCCTCCTCGCAGACGGTCGAGAGCCGGTTGTCACGCAGAACGCTCTTGACGGCATGGAGGTCGGCCAAACGCAGCCGCCGCTCGCGGATCCACGGCGGGGGCCGGCGATCGATCGGGCTCACTTCCCGGCCGGCACGATCCAAGTCTTCACCTTTTCTTCGCGCGTCAGCCGTTCGGAAGTGCGCTCCGCGTCAGCGCGAGAGCGGTACGGCCCGACACGAACACGGTAGACGCTCCCCTTGGGGCCCGCGACCGACTCGACCCGGGCGTGGTATCCGCGGTGGACGAGCTTGTCGCGGCGCGCCCGCGCGTCGCGCTCCGAGCTGACCGAGGTCACCTGAACCCAGAACTCGCCCGTTTCGGGCGCGGCCGGCGGCGGGGTTCGCGCCGCGGGCGAGCGAACCGCGGGGCGCGCCGAAGCCGTCGGTTCGCTTTCGGACCCGTCCTCGAAGAACTGGATGGTCGGCTTGCCGGTGGGCTCCTTGCCCAGCACGGGCTTGGGAAACGGCGGAATCGGCGGCGAGGCGGGTGGATGGATCGCGGTCGGCGACGGCGCCAACGCGGCGATCCGCACGGGTTGCGTCGGCGAACGCGTGGGCGTCGCGGCCTCGGTCGCCGTTCTGGCCTGCTCGCGGCTCGCCATCCCGGTCAGGAGACCGAGGAAATACGCCGCGCCCAGCGCCAGGAGAAGACCGATGAACAGGGCCATCGCCTGGCGCACGGTGAATGAAAGCTGATAGTGCGTCGGGGGCTCAGGCACGCGACGAGTCTAAGGTCTCGGCGCTGAAAGTCCAACATGAGGACGTACGAGGAAGGACGAAGGACGTAGGGGTTCCTTCCCTACCACCTTCCTCCTGCGTCCTACGTCCTACTTCGGCAGAAACGACTTCATCAGCTCGATGGGCAGCGGGAAGACGATCGTCGAGTTCTTCTCGCTGGCGATTTCAGTCAAGGTCTGGAGATAACGCAGCTGCAGCGTGGCCGGCTGCCGGCCGATGACCTCCGCGGCCTCCGAAAGCGCGCTGGCGGCCTGCAGTTCCCCTTCGGCGTGGATGATCTTGGCGCGCTTTTCCCGCTCCGCTTCCGCCTGCTTGGCCATGGCGCGCTGCATCTCCGGCGGCAGATCGACCTGTTTGACTTCCACCAGCGAGACCTTGATGCCCCACGGGTTGGTGTGCTCGTCGATGACCTTCTGCAGCTCGACGTTCAACTTCTCGCGTTCCGAGAGGAGCTCGTCGAGCACGGCTTGACCGAGTACGCTCCGGAGCGTGGTCTGGGCCAGCTGGGATGTGGCGTAGAGGTAGTTCTCCACCTGCACGACCGCGCGGGCCGGGTCGACCACCCGGAAGTACACGACGGCGTTGACCTTCACCGAGACGTTGTCGCGGGTGATGATGTCCTGGGCCGGGACGTCGTGCACGATCGTGCGCAGCGAGATGCGCACCATCGTCTCGAAGGGCCAGAAGATCAGCACCAGCCCCGGTCCTTTGGGCTTCTGGGAGAGGCGGCCCAGCCAAAAAGTGACCGCCCGCTCGTACTCCTTGAGGATGTTGATCCACTTGAAGAGGAAGATGAGGAGGACCAGGGCGGCGAACAGGCAGCCGGGGGCGTAGGCAGCAGACGGCATCACGTCCTCCGTTCCACGGTGAGTTTCAAACCATCGACCCGAAGGATGCGCACGAGGTCTCCGGCGGCCAGATCCGGCGGCCCCTGGGCATCCCAGTACTCCCCTTGAAAGTGGACCCGGCCGTTCCCGTTGGCGAATGGCTCGACGACCCGCGCCGACTCGCCGATCATGCCGGCGATCCCGGTGCGCGCGGGCATCCGGCGCAGCCGCGCCGTCTGAAGCGAGAGAAGACCGATGATGAGCAGTGTGAGAGCGACGCCGGGAACGATGATCAGAACATCCACGCGATAGCCGGAGTCTCCGTGCGGCCCCGAGAAGAGCAGCAGGAAGCCGGCGATGAGCGAGATCGCCCCTCCCACCGCGAGAAGGCCGTGGCTGGCGACCTTGATCTCCGCGACGAAGAGGCCCGCGCCGAAAAGAATCAGCGCGACGCCGGCGAGGTTCACCGGCAGCACGGAGAAGGCGTAGAGCGCGAGGACCAGCGAAATCCCTCCGACGATGCCGGGAAGGATGGCCCCCGGGCTGGAGAGCTCAAAGTAGAGGCCGACGAGGCCGAGTAGAAACAGGATCGACGCGACGTTGGGGTGCGTCACCACACCCAGAATCTTGTCGACCTGCCCCATCTCGTCGTTCTCGAGGCGCGCGTGGGCGAGCGCGAGGCGAGCGCTCTTGCCGTTGGGGCGTGAGACGGTTTTCCCGTCGAGCTGCGCGAGCAGATCGGGAACATCCCGGGCGATGACGTCGATGAGACCGGCCTCCTTGGCCTCGGTCTCGGTGTAGGAGATGCTGGACGCCACCGCGGCCTCGGCCTTGGCGACGTTGCGTCCACGCTCGCGGGCCAGCGTCCGGATGAAGGCGCGCGCGTCCTGCTCCGCCTTCTCGTTCAGAGTCTTGGGAAGCTCGGCGCCCTCTCCTCCTACGGGATGCGCCGCTCCGGCGTTGGTGCCCGGCGCCATGGCCGCGAAGTCTCCGGCCTCCAGGATGAAAAAGCCCGCGGAGGCGGCCGAGGACCCGGAGGGGGAAACGAATGTCGCCACTGGCACCCGGGAGGCCAGGATGGCCGAGGTCATCTCGCGGGTCGACGACAGCAGCCCTCCGGGCGTCGACAGTCCCACCACCACCAGGCTTGCGTTCTCCTTCTCCGCGCGGGCAATCAGGCCCTGCAGATAGTTGGCGGCCGCCGGATGAATCGGCGTGTCCACACGGCCGGTCACGACGAGGGGGCCGCGGGAGGCCGGGTCTGCGGTCGGGCCTCCCGCCATGGCCGCGGTCGAAGCAACCGCAACGAGGAGAGACGCCCAGCGCGTCTTCATGCCGTGAGGATCCTATCGCAGGCGCCGGCGGGCGCGGCGCGAAGGGGATCGGTTATAACAGGCGACCGTGCGCCTGCGGCCGCTCGAAGCGCTCAACCTCGCGACCCTGGCGATTCTCACCGGGCTGACGGTCGCGTTGTGGAAGAAGCTGCCCGATCCGGCGGGCATTCTCGTCCGCTACGGCTTGATGGCGGCGGGAGTCCTCCTCGTGGTCGCGCTCCTGGCGCGCGGAGAGCGGTTGCCCTCGTGGATCCGCGTGCTCCTGGACTTCTACCCCACCGCCTTCGTCCCGTTGCTCTACGAGACTCTGGGAGATCTGATCGTGGCGGCGCGCGGCACGCCTCGCGACGACCTCCTGATCGCCGCGGACCGCGCGCTCTTCGGCGTGGACGTCACGGTCTGGCTCCAGGCAACCGTCAGACCCGGCCTGGCTGCCTTCTTCTACGTCGCCTACACGAGCTACTACTTCCTGGCTCTGGGGCTGGGCGTGGCCCTCTGCCTGCGCGACAAGCTCGCTCTGCGCCGCTACATCTTCACGCTCACCTTCGTGTACCTGATCTCGTACGCCGGCTACTTCGCCCTCCCGGCCCTCGGCCCCCGCTACGCCCTGGCCGACCGGCACAGCGTGCCTCTCGACACCACAGCGATCGCCCGGACCATCTCCACGACGCTGGACGAGCTGGAGCACACGAAGTTCGACGTGTTCCCGTCGGGACACACGATGATCGCGGTGACCGTCCTGATGGTTTCCTTCCGGAGGGCGCGGCGGTTCTTCTGGTGGGTCCTACCGGTCGCCCTATGCCTGATCGCTTCGACGGTGTATTGCCGCTACCACTACGCGATCGACGTGATCGCGGGAACGGTTCTGGCGCTGGCCGCCGTGCCGCTGGGGGACGCGATCTACGACGCGGTCACGGAGCGGGGAGTCCTGAGCCGCTAGCGCTCGGCCGGAATCGGCCGGTCGTACATCCGGTAGGTCTTGTAGAGGTGGCCTCCCCAGAGCCGCACGGTCCGGATGATGAGCTCGTTGTCCTCGAGGAGCCACGAGACCTCGCATCCGATGTACTTCCGTTTCAGCGACGCCTGCAGGGACTTCTCGAACATGATCGACTGGAAGCCCCGCATCCGGTAGTCCTTCTTGATCCCGAGCGTCAGCACCCGCACGTACCGAATCCGCTTCAAGCCCAGGAGGAACTTCAGCCATCCCAACGGCAGTAGCCGTCCTCCCACCGGCTGGATGGCCGCGTTGTAATCGGGCAGCGACAACATGAAGGCGACGGGCTCCAGACGTCCATCGGCGTGGCGCATTTCGCCGAGGAACAGGAGATCCTCGGCGAGAAGAGGCTTCAAGCGCGCGGCCATGAAATCCATCTCCTCGGGAGTCATGGGCACGAATCCCCAGTTCTTCTCCCAGGCGGCGTTGTAGACCTCGCGGATCTTGGGCAGATCTTCCTTCAAGCTCTTCTTGGACACGTTGCGCACGATCAGGTTGGGCTCACGGGCCGCCACCCGCCGGGCCATCCGCGACAGACGCTCGAGCGGGCCGGGGCCCACCTCGAACCAGTAAGCGAGCAGGTCCTTGGCCTTCCGAAATCCCGCCCGCTCGAAGAGCGCCGGGTAAAACCTCGGGTTGTACGTCATCATGAGAATGGGAGGCGAATCGAAGCCGTCGACCAGGAGACCGGCCTCGTCGTTGAGCGTCGGATTGGCGGGGCCTCGCAGGTTCGTCATGCCCCGCGCCTTGCCCCAGGCCGCAACCGCGTCGAAGAGGGCGGCTGCCGTCCCAAGGTCGTTCTCAGACTCGAAGAAGCCGAAGAAGACGGTCTTCTCGCCGTGAAAGTCGTTGTGGTTGCGGTCGAGGATCGCCGCGACGCGTCCGACGTCCACGCCGTGCTTCTGAGCGAGGAACAACTGGATCTCCGCATGCTGGAAGAGCGGGTTCGCATCGGCGAAAACCTTGGCCACGTCGTCGCGCAGGGGCGGGACCCAGTTGGGATCGCCGGAGTAAATCCGGTCGGCGACGTCGAAGAAACGATGGAGCTCCCGTTTGGAGCGTCCTAGGGGAACAACGGCGACAGACGATTCAAGACTCAAGATTCAAAATACAAATTGAATGTGGAACGGGCTGAAGTGGTTTCAATCTTGAATCTTGAATTCTGAATCTCGAATCTCTAAGCGGTGACCGCGCGCACAAGTCCGACCTCCCGCCCGACTCTTTCCACGGCGTCGAGGGCCCGCGAGAGCTGCTCGCGGGTGTGCGTGGCCATCAGTGACGTCCGGATCAATGCCCGGCCCGGCGGCGTGGCGGGAGACAGAACGCAGTTCACGAAGACGCCTTCCTCATGGAGCCGATGAACCATCTGGAGGGCGGTCGCATCCTCGCCCACCACGATCGGAACCACCGGCGTGCTCGATTCGCCGGTGTTCAGGCCGAGGGAGCGCAGGCCCTCCGAAAAGAAGCGGGTGTTCTCCCACAGCCGCGTCCTCCGCTCGGGTTCCCGATCCATGATGTCGACGGTCGCCAGGGCCGCGGCCACCGAAGCCGGAGGAGGGGCGGCGGAGAAGATCATCGTGCGCGCGCGGTGCTTGATGTAGTCGATGACCGTCTCGTCTCCGGCGATGAAGCCGCCCACCGAGGCCATGGACTTGGAAAACGTGCCCATGATCAGGTCGACCTCCTGCTCCAGCCCGAAGTGCTCCGCGGTTCCGCGGCCGGTGGCGCCCAGGACTCCGATCCCGTGGGCGTCGTCCACCATGACAGCGGCATCGAAGTCCTCGGCCACGGCCAGGATCTCCGGCAGAGGCGCGATGTCCCCCTCCATGGAAAAAACGCCGTCGACGACGATCAGGCGTCCGCGCGTGTCGGGATCGTTGGTCATCTGGCGGCGCAGGTCTCTGGGATCGTTGTGCTTGAACTTGCAGACATCCCCGAAGGAGAGCCTGGCTCCATCGATGATGCAGGCGTGGTCCTGCTTGTCCAGGTAGACGGTGTCGCCCTTGCCCACCACGCAGGAGATCGCCCCCAGGTTGACCTGGAAACCCGTGGCGAAGGTCACCGCAGCGTCCCGGCGCATGAACTCGGCCAGCCGCTCCTCCAGCCGGACGTGGAGGTCCAGGGTTCCGTTTAAGAAACGACTTCCGGCGCAGCCGGATCCGTACTTGCGGATCGCCTCGATAGCCGCTTCCTTGACGCGGGGATCGTTGGTCAGCCCCAGGTAGTTGTTGGACCCCAGCATCACCATGCGCCGGCCGCCCAGCGTCACCTCCGGATCCTGGGCCGAATCCACCACCCTGAAAAACGAGTAGAGCCCCGCCCGCCGTATCCGTTCAGCGTCCTCGAAGCGGTAGCACTTGTCGAATACGGGGGGATTACGGACCGACTTCTCTCGAGCCGGAGCGGCTTTCATCATCTTTTCTCCCACCTGGCTTACGTTCGGAGCTTCCCTCCTTACGATCTTAGCAAAATTTACAAAGGCAACCAGCCGCAAGCCGCGTACCAGTTCCAGGTCTCCCGCAGACCGTCCTCCAAAGGGGTCGGTGCGCCCAGACCCAGGTCGCGGCGAAGCGGCATGGGGTCGCAGACCCACTCGCCGGCGAGGATTTCGCGGGCTTTGTCCGAATTGAACGCCAGGGATCGGCCGAGAGCGCGCTCGCCGAAGCTCGCCAGGAATCCTGCCACGCGCACTGCGAAATCGGGAACACGAACGAGGCGCGCGGGCTTCTGCGGAAGGCGCGCGATGGCCGCGCAGAGCGCGCGCACGGCGATCGGATCGGGATCGCAGAGAAAGCCGCTGCGTCCGACGAGGTCGCGCCGCTCGACTGCCCGGGCGATTGCCTCGGCTGCTTCTTCGGCGGCGATGACCTGGATGTGGCGCCCGTTTCCCGGCACCGGAACCATTCCTCGCGCGGCGGCACGAAAGATCGTCAGAAGCCCTCGATCACCCGGGCCGTAGACGACCCCCGGGCGGACGATGATCCAGGCTCCGGCCCAGAGACGCTCGACGGCCTCCTCCCCTTCGCGCTTGGAGAGGCCGTACCAGGAGATGGGTCTGGGAGGGTCGCTCTCCGCGACGGGGCGGCCCATCCGGGCGGGCCCGGCGGCGGCCTGGCTCGAGACGAGCAGGAAGAGAGCGCCGGGCGCCGAACGGTTCGCAGCGCGCAGCAGCCGCTCGGTGCCCCGCGCGTTGACCTCGCGGTAGTCGTCCAGCCCTCTCGCCTTCACCAGACCCGCCACGTGCACGATCGCTTCGCAACCGCGGCAGGCGCCGTCGAGATCGGTCGCCGCGGAGAGATCACCGTGGTAGATCTCCGTTCCCGCGGGAAGAAGGGTCGCGGCGCGCGTCGGATCGCGCGCCAGCGCGCGAACCCGCCAGCCCAGGCCGCTCAACGCGCGCGCGACGTGGCCTCCGAGAAAGCCGGTCGCGCCGGTGACGAATGCAGTCCTCATGCGAGAGTGTCTCTGCGATAGTCTCGCGAAACTCCAATGTCCGCGTCCACTGCCGAGCCGATCATCCTCGGGCTGTCCGGCCGCCGGATTCTTCTGGCGCTGCCGGTTTTTCTCACGGGGGCGCTTCCTTTGGCCGCCGCCCGGCCTCCGTCTCCCCCGGTAGTGGCTTACACGATCGAGGCCTCACTCGATCCCGCGGCGAAGACCGTCACGGGTAAGGAGCGGCTGGTCTGGCGCAACCCTTCCGGAGACTCTGTCTCCGAGCTGCGATTTCATCTTTACTTGAACGCCTTCAAGAACAACCGCACGACGTTCCTCCGGGAATGGGGCGCCCGCCCTCGGGAGGGTCAGGCGGACTCCAGGGCGGAGGACTGGGGCTCGATCGACATCGACGCGATGGTGACCGAGAAAGGCGAAGACCTCAAGCCGGGCGCCCGATTCGTCCAGCCGGACGGCAATGACGCCTCCGACGAGACCGTTCTTGCCGTCGCGCTCCCCTCTCCCGTCCCGCCCGGCGGCGCGATCTCTCTCGACATCGCCTTCCGCGACAAGCTTCCTCGGGTCTTCGCGCGGACAGGATTCGTACGCGACTTCTTTCTGGTCGGCCAGTGGTTTCCGAAGATCGGCGTCTACGAGCCGGCGGGACTGCGCGGGCGGCCGGCCGGCGGGTGGAACTGCCACGCGTTCCACGCCTACTCCGAGTTCTACGCCGACTACGGCTCGTACGACGTGACGCTCACCGTGCCTTCCCGCTTCATCGTCGGCGCCACCGGCAAAAGGATCTCGGAGACGAAAAAAGGGGGTGCGACGACCTACCGGTTCCAGCAGGACGACGTTCACGACTTCGCCTGGACGGCCGATCCACGCTACGTCGTCGTGGAGTTTCCGTTTTCCCCTCCTGCCGACGTCCCGGCCGGCTGGAGCGCGCTCGCGGCGCGCCAGCTCGGCGTCGCCCCGTCCGAGATCGCCCTGACGCCGGTCTCGGTCCGGCTTCTCCTCCAGCCCAACCACCTCGCCGCGCGCGAGGCCTACGTCCGCTCGGCGAAGGAAGCGCTTTCCTTCTACGGGCTCTGGTTCGGCGCCTATCCCTACCGGACGTTGACGATCGTCGACCCTCCCGACGATGGGCTGGGCGCCGGTGGAATGGAATACCCGACCTTCATCACCGGCGACGCTCCGGCGCTCTTTCTGCGCTGGCCCTTTCAGCAGGTCCGCGCCGTCGAGGACGTGACCATCCACGAGTTCGGGCACCAGTACTGGTACGGCATGGTGGGGTCCAACGAATTCGAAGAGGCGTGGCTGGACGAGGGAATCAACTCCGATGCGGAGTATCGGAACATGGAGCTCGCCTATGGACGCGAGAATGCGATCCGACTGCCCGGCGGCCTGCGTGCGGGCCTCTACGCGATCGCCCACATCGTCTACATGTCGGAGGAAAACCTCGATCCCATCTCCCGATACTCCTGGAGGTTCTCGTCGGGGAACTCCTACGGATTGAACTCCTATATGAAGGTCGCGCTCTTCCTCGCACAGTTGCGCCACGATCTGGGGGACCAGACCTTCGCCCGCGCGGAGCGGGCGTACTTCCAGGAGTGGTCGTTTCGCCACCCTTCGACTTCGGACTTCTTCGCCGTGTTCGAACGCGTCTGCGGCTGCGATCTCTCGACCTATCGCGCGAACCTGGTGGAGGGGACGGCGCGGCTGGACTGGAGCGTCGCTTCCGCAGGCACGAGCCGTGCGGCCCGGGATGACGGAGTGTTCGATCGGGGCGGCAAGCGCGTGACCCTCGAAGAGGGAGCGCCGGCCGGGAAGGCGGGCGCCGCCGAGCGCGAGAAGAAGGCCGGTAAGCCCCAGGCGTACAACAGCAGCGTCCTTTTCGGAAATGTCGGGGAGTGGCCGCACGCGGCGCAGGCGCGGCTGGTCTTCGAGGACGGCAAGGTTCTCGATTGGACGCTGCCGGCGGCCGCTCGCTGGGTTCGCCTTCGAATCCGGTACCGGTCGCGCCTGGCGTGGGCGGCGGTCGATCCGGAAGGCGCCAATGTCTGGGAGTGGAAGCTCGAGAACAACTCCAGAGTCCTGGGCACTGGCAAGGGAGCAGCGGACACGGCGGGCTCGCGCGCGGTCGTCAAGTACTCCGGATGGGCCGCGCACTTCGCCGCGATCCTCCAGCAGCTCCTCTGGTCGCTGGCATGACCGAAGCGGCGGCCTCTCGATCGAGCCTGGCCTGGGGACTCCGCGCTCTCGGCCAGTGGCGTCTCATCGTTCTGCTGGCGGCGGCCACCCTCCTCCTCGCAGCGCCGGCCGCCCTCGCGCTGTGGCCGGCGCTCGATTCCGTCTTCGGCCGCACCCTGGCCGGCGATCACGTCCTGCGTAACCACCCGGTCTTCGCGCCGGCCGACGTTCTCGAGTTCCTGGTGGAAAAGAAAGACGTGATCGCCGCG
>Ga0066903_100003515_pt1 | contig 12853 bp, 13 predicted proteins | sample PanSoiMetaGPlot1_FD_67491 | JGI IMG/M metagenome (GOLD analysis project Ga0066903, IMG submission 67491) | Tropical forest soil microbial communities from Panama analyzed to predict greenhouse gas emissions - Panama Soil - Plot 1 (version 2) | ecosystem: Environmental > Terrestrial > Soil >... | reverse complement strand
GCGCGTGCGGCGCGTTCGGGGTGGTCGGGCTGATCGCCGCGACCGTTGAATACGGCGGCGATCCCGTCGCCGATGAATTTCTCCACTTCGCCGCCGAACTCACGCGTGATCAGCGGTGCCGCGACGCTCCAGTGGGCGTGCAGGACCTCCGCTACTTCGGCCGGCGACGAGCGTTCGGCGAAGCCCGTGAAGCCCTGTAGATCGCCGAAGAGGACACTTATCACCTGACGGCGTTCCCGCGTCGTCGGCAGATAGAGGTCCCGGAATCGCTCGTCACGCCACTCGCGCTGTGCCGCGAAGCCGATGATCAGGTAGGCGGTCACGATGAGGCCGTGCCACTCCCACCAGCTCGCGTGCCATCTGCGCTCGCCCGTCACGGCAACGCCGATCATCGCTTCGGAGAGCAGGACGAAGCACGCGATGACCGCGCCGGCGAGCAGGTTGCGACCGCGGCCGAAAATCACCCAGAACCGCGCCGCGCTGACCGCGTAGATCAGCGTTCCGACGACCGCGATAGCGACGACGAGCCTGTCGGTAGCAGCCTCACCGACCTGCCCTCGCAGCGGCGGGATTTTCGCGACCGTCCAGACGAACCACCCGGTCATCGCCGCGAAGACGGCACTGCGGAGAAGCGCGCGCCGACGGATCAGAGCTGCAGCGAACGCGGGACGGACATCGACGAACGCCGACGCACCCGCAAAGACGGCGCTGACGAGCAGCCCGACCGGGATCGCAACCATGAAGCCCGAGTACTCCTGGTCGAAGAGCACCTGCTTCGTTCCGAGTGCGTGCAGCGCCAGAAAGCCGCCGGTCGCCATGAAGGCAAGAGAAAGCAGGAGAACGCGAGCGTCTCCGCGCCTGTTGGCCGCCTCGCCTGCGGCATACCCGAGGATCAGCGCAATCCCACCAACAAATCCGAAGACGACGAAGTGAACCCGATAGTTCTCAATGGGCGGATCGAGCTCGGAGCGCAACAGCAAGGAGACGAGGCCGACCAAAGGCAGCGCAGCCGCAAGTACCGCGGCCAACCGCCCCGCGGTTTGAGCTCGGCTGTCTCGATCGTTCGGCATCGCGTTGCCACCTCCGGCCAATGGGAGTCCTACGAAGGAACGACGGCTTCGGTTTCACCGGCCGCTTCACGTGCGCGCTCGTCGCTGCTCGATTCGTTGGACGGGACCTGATGGGTCGCTGCGGGTGACTAGGTCGGTGACTCAGGGTCTTTCCGGAACACTGGCCAGGCGAGTGCAAGCGGCGCGCACGCGTCGTGCGCGCCGCTCGCGGACGTGATCAGCGCAGTGACCGGAAGCCCGCTCGGACCTCTTCGCTGAACAGCTGAGGCTGCTCCCAGGCGGCGAAGTGCCCGCCCTTGTCGACCTCGTTGAAGTGGATGAGGTTGGGATAGGCCCGCTCGACCCAACTCCGGGGCGCCTGGTACGCCTCGTTGGGAAAGACGCTCACCGCCACGGGGATGGAGACGCCCCTGGCGTCCCAGAAGCCGCCTTGGTATTCCCAATAGAGCCGCGAAGCAGAGACTCCCGTCTTCGTCAGCCAGAAGAGCGTGACGTTGTCGAGGATGTCGTCACGCGTCAGTTCGCCCGTGGCGCTGGCGGTCCGGCCCAATGCTTCGACGGCGGCCGCTGCCGGCTGACCGCCACCATCGTCGTGGTCGAGAAGCCAGGCGGCCAGGCCGACGGGTGAATCCGCTATCCCGTACAGGGTTTGCGGGCGGGCCGCCATGTACTTCGCGTAGGCGACCTTCTGCTGAAACGTCGTGTCCAGCTGTTCATAGGCCCGCCGTTCCTCAGCCGAGAGACCCGCTGGCGCTGGGCCGCCTGCGACGAGCACCGCGTAAACGTCAGTGGGAACGGAGCCGGGATAGTTGGTGTGGATGGCGAGCAATCCCGCAGGCTCCTGCAGGCCCATGTAATCAACGACGAACGCACCCCAGTCCCCGCCCTGGGCGACATAGCGGTCGTAGCCGAGGCGATTCATCAGCGCGGCCCAGGCGCGAGCCATGCGCTCGGGCCCCCAACCGGTGCTCGTCGGCTTCCCCGAGAAGCCGTAGCCCGGCATCGACGGAATCACCACATCGAATGCGTCGGCCGCGTCCCCTCCGTGTGCCGTCGGATCGGTCAGCGGGCCGATGATCTTCAACTGTTCGATGATCGAGCCGGGCCAGCCGTGATTGACGATCAGGGGCAACGCGTGGTCATGGGGCGACTTGACGTGGATGAAGTGGATGTCCAGTCCATCGATCTCGGTCACGAATTGCGGCAAGGCGTGCAGCCGTGCTTCGACCTTGCGCCAGTCGTACTCCGTCGCCCAGTAGCTCGCGAGCTCCTGCATCAGTGCCAGAGGCACCCCCTGCGACTGATCCGCCACGGTCTCTTTCTCAGGCCAGTTCGTGGCGGCGACACGTCGGCGGAGGTCCTCCAGGGCCTCGTCGGAAATGTCGACGCGGAACGGCCGGACTGCCGTTCCGGTCTCGACGGCGGTGCTCATACGCAACCTCCCCTGGGAGCGACCCCGCACCTCGAGCCTATCCCCGGCAGCCGGGCCGAGCAACAGGTGTCACCAGAATGCACCGGCCCAGGGAGCGCTCAACGACCTCGGCTCGAGGAACGGCAACGTAGGAACGACGGCCAGGCTCTCCGCCCGCCTCGTCTTCTAGTGGCGTACTCGGACCTTGAAGGGCCTGCTCCAGGCCTGCCGCTGGCCCTGCTCGCCGACCGGCTGGTACCTCACCTTGGCGATGTAGGTGGTCTTCGCGTTTGGATGAAGGTTCAGGCGCCAGACGTAGCCGCGAGCCGGCGTGCGCGTTTCCGAGCGAACGGTCGCAAGACGCCGGAACGGATGGTGACGGTCATGCCGCGCCAGCACGACGATGGGCACTCGTAAGGGGCCGAAGATCGGAGGCCCGCAAGACATGCTCCAGTCGAGCGTGCCGTGCAAGCGAAGGACCGCGGCCTTCGGAAGTGTGTGCCTTCTCGCCGTGAGCGTCACAGTGGTGGGAGGGAGAGCCTTGATGACGACGCTCGCCTGAATCGTTCCATCGACCGTGTATGGATACTCGCCGACCAGCAGCGGAAAGTTGCAGCCTTGGTCCGCACCGGGAGCGAGTGCAAACGAGCAGAGGGCGTTGGGAAAGACGACGGTGTGAGTCACCTGGTCGGTGTTGGTCCAGAAGGGGTACATGCCGGCCGGGATGGTCAGAGCGGCGGGTGACGGCCCACTCGGCGTCAAGGCGATCGGCGCCCCGCAGAATGCGGACGCTGCCGAGGGAAACGCGACAGTCAGTGCCCCTAGGCAAGCGACCTGCGCGATGAGCCGCCGGCGTCGGGGCATGACCTATCCACCGTACGGCAGCCGCCGCCTGCGCGCCCGCGTCGTTTGGTTAGGCGTGCGCTCACCCTTCAGGGGTCATTCCCGAACGCTGGTCCAACCGCCACGCGATCAGTGAGCCGCAGCCGCCTTTGCCGGGTCGACCTGGAACGGCTTTCCGCCCCCGGATTCGACCAACCCCCGCAGGCTGTCGAGGTAGTAGCCCCAGTTGAAGTTGTAGACGCCGTAGACGCGGTCGGCGAGCTCTCGGGCGTAGTGCTGGCGCATGATGACGTTGACTGGCGCCTCCCCGGAGAACTCGAAGTGGAACGTGTTGTCGAGCCAGGGATCGTGTCCGCCGATGCACGTCCACCGCACGACGCCGTCCGCGCTCTCGTCGACGCGCATGTCGGGGTTGAAGTCGCCTTCGAAGCCGAAATGGATGACGCCGCCTACGTCGGTCTGACCCGTGACGTCGGTCGTCCACCAGCCGCTCAGGCCTTCCAACGTCGTCAGCGCGCGTTGGACCTCGTCGGGGTCGGCATTGATATCGAAGGCATGAAGGATCGTCTTCATCCGATTCCCTCCCTGAGTCGATAGTCCCGGCATCTTCGCAGGACGAACCCGCCCACGTCGGCGCCCGGGCGACGGCACGGCAAGTAGCCTTTGCGCCGTGGAAGCGGGCGACCCTGTTGTCTTGACGGTCGTGTCGGGAGGGCCCGAGGCGGAGGTGGTCTGCGGGCTGCTCCGGTCGGCCGGCATCGAGTGCGGCTACCGGGACACCGAGGCGATCGACTCGCCTCTGGAGGACTTCATCGAGGCAGGTTCGCAGGAGATCCTCGTGCACGAGGCGGACCTGGAAGCCGCGAAGGAACTGCTCACCGCCGCCCAGGAGGATTGACCCCAGGAGGATTGACACGGCCATGCGTCTCGACGGCATCCACCACGTGACCTGCATCACCGGCGACGCGCCGGCGAACGTCGACTTCTATACGCGCGTCCTCGGCCTCCGGCTCGTGAAGAAGACGGTCAACCAGGACGACCCGACCGTCTACCACCTGTTCTACGCGGACGAGGAAGGGCGCGCCGGCTCCGACATCACCTTCTTCGAGTACCCGAACGCGCGGCCCGGCCAGGCAGGAAACGGGATGGTCCACACGGTCCTCTGGCGGGTCGGCTCGACGGACGCGCTCGAATTCTGGGCCGACCGGCTGAGCGCGGAAGGACACGAGGTCGAGGCCGCAGGCGATTCGCTCCACTTCGCGAACCCGGAGGGGCTGCTGCACCAGTTCGTCGTCTCGCAGGTCGATGACGAGCCGCTCGTCGCCCGACATCCCGAGATCCCGCGCGAGCTCGCGCTGCAGGGATTCGAGGGTGTGCGTGCCTACGGCAAGGCGAGTGACGAGTTCCTCTCCGCGCTTGGGTTCGAGCAGCAGGACGGCCGCTGGGATACGCGAGGCGACACCCGCGGCGGGTGGATCGACTACGAGGACGCGCCGGCGGCGCCGGGCATCGGCGGCGCAGGCACCGTTCACCACGTCGCCTGGGCCTCGACCATGGAGGACGAAGCGGCTTGGCGGGACCGCGTGCAGCAAGCCGGGGGGCACCCGACGCAGATCATCGACCGCTTTTGGTTCCGCTCGATCTACTTCCGTGAGCCGAGCGGCGGCGGCGTCCTGTTCGAGATCGCCACGCTCGGCCCCGGCTTCGAGGCGGACGAAGACCCGGCGCACCTCGGCGAGAAGCTCATCCTGCCGCCCGCGTTCGAGCACCTGCGCGACCGGGTCGAGCCGGTGCTCACGCCGCTCCCGAACCCACGAGAGCACTGGGTCGCGCAATAGTGCGCGCGTTCGCAAGTCGCAGGCACCCCCCGGCGGCGTCTCGCCGCCCTTGGCTGCGTCCTCGGTCGCCCCTGTAGGACCCGCTATCGGGGCTCCCTGCGTCCTTGCCACGAACGACGAGTCAAGCGCCGGATACGCGACCGAACTCACGGACGCGCGCACTCGTCGTCGGCTCCGGGCCTAACGGCCTGGCGGCGGCGATCGTCCTCGCTCGTGCGGGCCTCGACGTCGCGGTGCACGAGGCGGAGGAGCAAATCGGCGGCGGAATGCGGACGGAGAAGCTGACGCTGCCGGGCTTCCGCCATGACGTCTGCTCCGCGATCCATCCCCTCGCGCAGATCTCGCCCGTCTTCAGAGGGCTCGACGTCGAATGGATCCACTCGCCCGCGGTGCTCGCGCACCCTCTCGACGATGGCGTCGAGCTCGCCTGGCGTCGGCGCCGGCGGCGCTATGGCCGCGCGCTCTTCGCCGGGTGCTGCGCCCACTCCGGAATGCCGATCGAGCGCGTCGCGAGCAGGGGCGCCGGCCTCGTCCTCCTCGCGCTCGCGCACACGTCGGGGTGGCCGTTCCCCCGCGGCGGCTCGCAGGCACTCGCGGACGCGCTCGCGGCACGGCTGCGGAAGCTCGGCGGGGAGATCCACACGTCGTCACCGGTCGAGGAGATCCCGGACGCGGACGTCGTGATGTGTGACACGCCGCCGGGCTTCGTCGGCCGGAGCGTCCGCTACGGACCGGGTGCCTTCAAGCTCGACTGGGCGCTCGACGGCCCGATTCCCTGGCGTGACGAGCGGTGCGCGCTCGCGGCGACCGTCCACCTCGGCGGTTCGGCCGAGGAGATCGCGGCCTCGGAGCGGTCGCCGGGCTCGCTGCGGCCGTTCGTCATCCTCGCTCAGCCCAGCCTCTGGGACGGGACGCGCGCGCCGGCAGGCCAACATACGGCGTGGGCCTACTGCCACGTTCCGAACGGCAGCGAGAGGGACATGACCGAGGCGGTCGAGGCGCAGGTGGAGCGGTTCGCGCCCGGCTTCGGTGAGCGGATCCTCGCGCGCAGTGCGCTCGGGCCGCCGGAGCTCGAGGCGCACAATCGCAACCTCGTCGGCGGGGACGTAAACGCTGGGGAGCTGACGGTGCGGCGGGTCTTCGCGCCCGGGTACCGGACGTCGCGACGCGGCGTCTACCTCTGCTCCGCGGCGACGCGTCCGGGCGGCGGGGTGCACGGTCTCTGTGGGCTGCTCGCGGCGCGGCGGGCGCTCCGCGACCTTCGCCGGGCGTAGCTACTTCCCGGGTTCGGGCAACGAAGACGTGTTCACGACCTCGAAGTCCGCGCCGGTGAGCCGGCCGAGCGAGTGCAGGTCGTCGTTCGACCAGTGCCGGTTCGGCGCGCCCGAGATGTACCACGGCGAGCCGTTGTCGGCGAGGATCATCCCGTAGCGCTGCAGCGCCCGCAGCACGACGCGCGACTCGCGAGGGAAGGACGCGACGTTCACGCTTGCCTTCAGGCGGACGCGCAGGCCCATCGGGGGCAGTGCCGGGTCGCTCGAGCTCGACGCGAAGTGGCGGGCGGGGTAGACGTAGGCGCGACGCGTCTGCGGTGCCGTGAAGCGAAGCGCATGGTCGATGGCGCCGCGTGAGACCTCGTCCCACCGGGCGAGGCCGGGGAAGATCGGCAGCCCCGCGGCGTCCGCCGAGGTCCAGCCGGCGGGCCGCAGGTGGTTCGACCGCAAGCCCCAGACCGCGCCCGATCCGGCCGTCCAGCCGTGGGTCCCACGGCGCAGGTCGTACAACTCGAAGAGCCGACACGAGGATTTGTCGACGAGGATCGCGTGCCGGTCGCCCGTCGCGTGCACGCCGCCTTCGATGTGAACGTGGGTCGGGATCGGGTAGCGGGTGCGGTTCGACTCGTCCGCGTAGTCGAACGAGACGCGCGAGCGGTGCGTCTTCTTCGAGACGATGTCGAAGGGGATCCCGATCGGCCCGCCGTCCCAGGTGCCCGAGCCGAAGTCCGCGTGGACGGGCGAGTCGAGGCCGATCGAGGCGATCAGCTGTGCGGAGTCGGCGGCGACAGGGAGCTTGTCGACGCGCTGGTTCCAGGCGTTGTTCGCCGGAAAGATCGGGCAGTGCCGCGCCCCAGGGAGCCGAAGCGCGTGCGCGGAAGACCCCGCGAGGAGCGCGACGGCAGCGGCGGCGACGATCGCTGCGACGGCGAGGAGGGCCTTCATGGGCTCTTCATCGGCCGAAGCGTGTCCGATACTGAGTTCGATGGCGACCGCCCACCTCCGGCGTGTCCTCGTGGTCGACGACGACGCCGACATTCGTCTGCTGCTCGAGGAGCTCCTGTCCGGGGCCGGCTACGGCGTCGAGACGGCCGAGGACGGCCGCGCCGCGCTCCGGGCCTTTCACGCGAATCCCGCGGACGTGATCGTCCTCGATCTCTCCATGCCGGAGCTCGACGGGTTCGAGACACTCGAGCGCCTGCGTGACCTGAGCGACGTGCCGGTGATCCTCCTCACCGCGCGGAGCGGCGAGATCGACAAGGTCCGTGGATTCCGGGCAGGGGCCGACGACTACGTGGTCAAGCCGTTCGGGCGCCAGGAGCTGCTCGCGCGGATCGAGGCCCTGCTGCGACGGGCCCCCGAGCCGACGCACCTCGAGCACTACGACGACGGCGCGATCTCGATCGACCACGGGAGGCGGCTCGTCATGTGCCGGGGCCTTCCCGTCCGCCTCACGCCGCTGGAGTTCAGGCTCCTCGACGCCCTCACACGCCACCCCGGTCAGGTGCTCTCGGCCGAGCAGCTGATCGAGCAGTGTTGGGGGCACGGGGCCGGCGTTTCGCGTGACCAGGTCAAGCTCTACGTCTCGTACGTGCGGAAGAAGCTCGCGCCTGCCTCCGACGGCTGGCAGCCGATCGAGACGGTTCGCGGCTTCGGCTACCGCTACGTCCCGCCGTCGGGCTGACCCGCCGGAAGGGTGACGATCACGCGCGTCCCCTCGCCCTCGTTGCTCAGGAGGGAGACCGTCCCGCGGTGTCCTTCCACGATCGCCCGCACGATCACGAGCCCGAGCCCGGTGCCTGGAATCGCGCGGCGGGTGGCCGTCGAGGCGCGGTAGAAGCGGGAGAACAGCTGGCCGAGCTCGTCGTTGGGCACGCCGATCCCGTTGTCCGCGACCTCGACCCTCAACCCGCCGTCACTTTCGATGGCCGAGAGGACCACTTCTCCGCCGGCGGGCGTGAACTTGATCGCATTCGAGAGGAGGTTGTCGAGCACCTGACCGAGTCGGGCTGCGTCGGCTTCGAGGGGCAGAGGGCCTTCGGCGTCGAGCGTGAGCGTGATCTCCTTCTCCGCAGCGGCCGGTTGCGCCGCCTCGACTGCCGCGGCGGCGAGCTCGGAGAGGTCGGTGGGAGCGGGTCTGAGCTCGAGCCGGTCCGCCTCGATCTGTCCGACGAGGAGGAGGTCCTCGACGATCCGTTGCAGGCGGTCGGTGCCCCGGCGGATGACGCCCAGGTGCCTGCGGCCCGCGGGGCTGAGCTCGTGTTCCTCGTCACCGAGCATCTCGACGAAGCCGGAGATGGAGGTGAGGGGGGTGCGGAGCTCGTGTGACACGGCCGCCACGAACGCGTCACGGAGCCGCTCGAGGCGCCGGTCGGCCGTCACCTCCCGCAGCGACCAGATTCGGCCGACGAGCGCCCCGTCGGGCCGTCGAACCGGAGCGGTGCCGCCGCGGAAGACACGGCCGGTGTCGGCGAGCTCGAAGTCGTCCTCGCTCGCCGTGAGATCGCGGCCCAGCTCCTGCATGCGTTCGCCGAAGCGGGCGGGTTCCGTCGTCCGGTCGGCGAGCGCGAGCAGTCGCTCGGGCACCGTGCCGTGCAGTGGGAGGCCGAACTCGATGGCGAAGCGCTGCAACGGCGCGTTGGCGAAAACGATCTTGCCGTCGATGCCGGTGAGGCAGATGCCGTCCGCCGTGGAGTCGAGCAGCGCCTGCTGCAGCGCGTTCGTCGCCTGCAGCTCGAGCGCGTCGGACGAGATGCGGCGCGAGGAAAGGCCGGCTGCGACGCCGACGCCGACGAGCGGAGCGAGACGGAGAGCAAGGGTCACAGGGTCGTGAGGAAGCCCGACCGTCTCTGCGGCCGCGAGATAGAGCCCCGTCGCGGCGATCCCTGCGACCGCGCCCACGGTGGGGCCGAGCTCGGCCGCCAGAAGCGCCACCCACGGGACGTACATGATCGTCCCGATAGGCCCGGAGCCTCCGGTCAGCAGCATTCCGACGAACGTGCCGAGCAGACCCGCGGCCGCGAGGCCCAGGACGACGCTTCGGTGCCGGGCCAGCCGGGAGACGGTGGTCCGAAGCCGCTCGAGAGCGGCGCGATGCTCGAGAAGGAGGAGGTCGGCGACAGCGCTCACGTCACCCGACCTCCTCCTGCGTGCCGGTGTCTGGATCCCCTTCCCCGGCAAACGCGATCAAGAGGAACACGCCGAAGCCGGCCACGAGGGCGAGCAGCAGCGGCGTGTGGAAAAAGCGGAGAACGACCCAGGCGTCGGGGATCCGCACCAGCTGGGCCCCGATGACGTCCTCGTTCGTCGGGTGCCACAGGTCGGGCGCGGTGCGGTTGTCGCCCTGCATCGTCCAGCCGGACCGGCCGTTGCCGCCGACGATCCGGTGGATGACGACGTAGCCGGCACCGACCTGTCCCTTCGGCACGCGATACGCGACGACCTGGCCGACGTGATAGCCCGCCCGGCGCTCGACGAGGACGAGGTCGCCCGTGTGCAGGTGCGGCAGCATGCTCGAGCCACTCACGAGCACCCATCCGGCGCGGCCGCCGAGCGACTGCGGCAGGCAGAACCAGAGCAGCACCGCGACGAAGGCGAGCTGCGCGGCGAGGAGGGCGGCCGCCCTGGCCTTCGGCAGCCGCGGCCGGACCGCGGTGCGACGCGCGACGGTCTCGACCCTACTGCTCATAGCTCAAGGTCATCGAGGGACGCTTTCCGGCTGCGTTGTTCTCGGACGAGCCGACCGTGGCCACGGCCGTGCCGCTCGTGTCGCGGAGCTCCCAGCCCCACAAGGTGCCCGCCTTGATCGCCGCATCGACGTCAGCGGTGACGGTGACGGTGAGGGCCCCCGGGTTCGACGGCACGAACGCCGTCGTCGCGGTCGGTCCGATCGTCAGGCCTCCGAGGCCGTTCCAGCTCAGCGTCGACGAGCTCCAGCCCGAGTAGACCGGGAAGAGCGAGATCGTGTCGTTCGACTTGGTGGTGACGGTGAGGGTCAGCGTCGCGTTGTCCGCGCCGGCGGTGGTTGGGAGGCCGCAGCCGCTCAGGTCGAAGCGGATGAAGGCGTAGTCCTGCGAGCCGGCGGCGCCGCCGATCGTCAGATTGGTGTCGGTGGCGCCGGCGGTGCTGTTCGGGCTCGCCTGCTGGACGTACGTGTCGTCGGCGGTCGCGGACGTCTGGTTGCACGTCCCCTTGGTGAGCGTCTGGCTCCAGGCGTGGAGCTTGCTCGAGGAGAGCCCGAGGTTCGCGGCGTACGCGACGCCGGCCGAGGCGAAGCTCGCCGCCAGGATGGCGGCGGCGAGACGGAACGGCGTGAGGCGGAAGCGGCGCATGGTCGTCTACTGGGTGAGCGAAAGGGCGTAGGCGGTGACATTGGCGGCGGAGACCGTGCCGAAGCCCGTGACCGGGACGGTGCAGCCCCCCGTGCACGCGCCGACGATCGCCGAGGCGCTGCCGAGGCTTGCGTGCGCGCTGTTCTCGAGGGTGACCGCGACGATCTCGCCTGCGCAGGCCTGGGGGACGGCCTGCACGTTGACCTGGGTGACGTTGCCGCTGTTGTCGACGTTTCGTGTCGCCGTCAGCGACGAGGAGGTGCAGCCGGTGACGGCGGCGTTTCCGGCCGCCAGCTGTCCGGTGCCGATGCCGAGGCTCGCAGCGGCCGCGACCCCGACCGACGCGAGGCCTGCGATGACGACGACACCGAGAATGTTGATGAACCGCTGCACTCGTTACCTCCTGGGAACGGAACGAGCGGGGCGCCGCCGCACAGCACCCCGCTCGCAGTCCGCCGGTACGACGATCCGTGTTACGAGATGACGACCGAGATCCCGGTGACGAGGCTCGCGTCGACGTTGCCCGTCGTGTTGATGTTGGCGGTCGTGCCGGCAGCGGGCAGCGTGCCGGTCATCTCCGCGCCGACTGCAGCGCCGCCGCCGCCCGTCAGCTGGATCTTGTACGACTTGTTCAGGCAGCCCGCGGGGATGCTGGCGAGGTTCACCTGGCTGACGGAATAGCCCGGAATGGCGGGGACGTATGCCGTCGTGTAGGCGGCCGTGATGCCGCTGCCGCAGGACGACACGATTGCATTGCCGGCGCCGAGGCCGGAAGACGTAAGGCCGAGCGACGCGGCGAAGCCGTAGACGCTGGCGAAGACGATGGAGGCCAACACAGCGGCGACCAGGAATTTGGTCGTCCGCTTGGCGCTCTTGAAATTCCGCATGTGAGAACTCCTCTGGTCTCGTTCGTACCGGCCGGACCCGTTGTCCGGTGACCAGAACATCGGCGCCGCGCCTATGGATTCCGGTGTGTGCGAGGTATGCGGTTCGTATAAGTCGCGATGCCCCGAAAAGGGGACGTCCGCGCCTCAGACGACCGCGGGATAACGCGCTCGGACCTCGTCCACGAAGGCGGCGAGGCGGTCCGCAAGCGCCGCGTCGTCGAACTCGAGCACGTTCTCGGCGTTCAGCTCACCCGAATGGGAGAGGTTGAAGCTTCCGACGAAGACGCGGTTGTCGACGACGGTCACCTTCGCGTGCATGTAGTCGTGCACCGAGCCGGGTGCGTAGGGCGTCGAGACCTTCCCGGAGAACGGCGCGCGCGTCAGCGCCGCCCGCAGCAGCGGCGACTTCCAGTCGGCATTTCCGTTCGCGTGCCACTGGGAGAACACCTCTGCGACCTGCGTGGCGTCGACGACGCCGGCGAGATCGACCTTCCCGTCCGAGGCGACCTGCGCGAGCGTTCCCAGGACCGGGGCCGAGCTGATGACCGGTGAGGCGATCCGGACCCGCCGCTGCGCGGAGCCGATCGCCTTGGCGATCCGGTGCGCGAGCTTGCCGCCGCGGCCGGGGCAGAACCAGGCTCGCATGCCGTCCACCCGACCGGTGGGGACGCGCCCACTGTGGGCGACCTCGCGTGTCGTCCAGAGCTGCTCGAAGTCCGTGAGGTAGCGGCGGGCGAGGCCCGGCGAGTCGACGGTGACGACGACGTTCTCCTCGCGTGTCCACGAATCGGCCGTCCAGTTGGTCGACCCCGTCCAGACCGTCGCGCCGTCGCGCACGACGTACTTGTGGTGCATGAGGTCGGGGACGCCCGGGATGATCGCCGTGGGAAAGGGAAGCGCCTCGATCGCGTCCGGTTTGGTGCGCGGAGGAGGAGGGACGGCGGCGTCACCGGGGTGGTCGACGTTGTACGCCAGCCGGACCGCGACTCCGCGCTCGGCCGCCGCCGTCAGGGCCCCGGCGACGAGATCGTGCAGCGGCGGGGGGAGGTGGAAGTCGTAGACGGCAATCTCGAGCGTCCGCTGCGCGGCGGCGACGAAGTCGACGAGCGCCTGTGCGGTCTGCTCGGCCGGCTGGCCGCCGTCCGTCAGCGTGCGGACTTCGACGCGAGCCACTCCGCCTTGTGCGCCTTCTTCGCGGC
>Ga0066903_100003514_pt1 | contig 12853 bp, 10 predicted proteins | sample PanSoiMetaGPlot1_FD_67491 | JGI IMG/M metagenome (GOLD analysis project Ga0066903, IMG submission 67491) | Tropical forest soil microbial communities from Panama analyzed to predict greenhouse gas emissions - Panama Soil - Plot 1 (version 2) | ecosystem: Environmental > Terrestrial > Soil >... | reverse complement strand
TATCTCAAATCCGAAGGCGGTCGGCCGCAAAAAACCAGCGAGGTAGCTTTGGCGCCGGTGCCTCCCATCCCAACGCCGGCCTGGCCGCCGCTGGCGACGGTGCCATCGCTAGGGTAGTCTCACGGTTTGAATCCCTCCGGCAGAAACAATTCGTTGACCTTGTTCTGCGCGATTTTCGGCGCAGCTTCTGCGGTCCAGGGCGGAATCGGCTTCTTTCCGGGTGGATACAGTGATTCCATCGGCTGCCAGGCGGCATCCACGCGCTCGGTGAACAGATCGCCGATCAAAAGATCGGTAATGATTCCCTTGAGTTGCGGGAAAGTCTTGACGAATTGGCCGAAACTGAAGCCGTCGTAGTATTCACACACCAGGCGGCGCATGCGATCCACCCCCTGGTTGAACATCGGTCCCCACTTGCCGAGCTGACCGGCGGATACGTCGCCACGCTTTAGTCCCTCGGCAATGGCGTCGGCAGCCAGCTCGCCGGATTTGAGTGCCAAAAGAACTCCGGAAGAATAGAGCGGGTCGAGAAAGCCGAAGGCATCGCCGACCAGCACCCAGCCATCGCCGGCAACCTGCCTCGAGCGGTAGGAATAGTCCTTGGTGGCGAAATATCCGGTCACGCGATTGCCGATGCCAGTGCGTTCCTTGACCGCCGGCGTTTTTTCCAGTTCTTCCTGATAGGTTTGCTCGTGGTCGCCGCGGCCCTTGAACAGATAATCGAACGGCGCCACCACGCCGACGCTTACCGTGTTGTCGTGCTGCGGAATGTACCACCACCAGCCTTGCTTGTTTGGAGTTTGAATGACCAGCGTCGCTCCTTCGTCGCGTCCCGTGTCGCGAAAAGCGCCTTCCCAGTAAGTCCAGATCGCCCCTTTGTTCAAGACGGGATCCCACAGCCGCAGCTTGAAACGGTTTTGCAACATGGTGCTCTGGCCGCTCGCGTCCACCACCACCTCCGATCGCACTTCCTCCTGGCTGCCGTCTTCCTTCTGGATGCGCACGCCCGCGGCCCGGCCATCCTCGAACAGCACATCCAGCACGCGTGTCCCCTCGTACACATTCACTCCCTGTTCCTCGGCATTGCGCAACATCATCAGGTCGAATTCGCTCCGCACCACTTGCCAGGTCTGCGAACATTCGTGGGGCTTGTTGTCCCAGAAGTAAAACGGGGCCGACAGCTTGCCCATGGCATTGACGAACTGGACGCTGTATTTCTTGACGAAATGGCTCTTCTTCATCTTGTCGAGCATCTTGAGGCGGTGCAGCACCCAGTAGGTTTCGGGAATGAGCGACTCGCCGATGTGAAAGCGCGGGAAGCGCTCGCGCTCGAAAAGCGCGACCTTGATGCCTTGCTGGGCCAGCAGAGTGGATACGGTACTTCCCGCCGGTCCGCCGCCGATGACGACCACATCTTGTTTGTTTTGCGAAATCATGAAAATCCTCAGGTTGTTTATTGCCAGGTGCTATCGGAATCTTCGTGCGGCCCGCGAGCCGCCTTCAGTAGAACGATTAGGCTGTTGAGTTTCTTCTGAGACAGGTGCCCCAGTTGCCGGACATGGCATTCCCGGACGGCATTGCGCAATTCATCCAGAAGATCGAGTCCCCCCGCAGTGATGCCAACGTGAACAACGCGGCGATTGTCCGGCAGCCGATCGCGAACGATCAGGCGGCGCACTTCGAGCTTGTCCAGCAAGCGCGTGATGTCCGGCGCTCGCGAGACCAGGCGGCTCGCCAGTTCCAGTGTGGGCAGTTTGCCCGGATGCGCGCTCCGGAGTAGCCGTAGCGCGTTGTACTGCTGCGGGGTAAGATCGTACCTGCCGAAGAGATCGTCTTCCAGAGCGCGCAGGCGGTCGTAGGTTCGCCACAGGTTCAGAAAGGCTTCCTGCTCCAGCGAATCGAAGCGCCGGCTTTTGCGGATCTGGCGGCTTTGCACTGTCATCATAAGGACCATAATAGCAGTTCAAACAACTGTTGTCTAAACATTCTTTGGAAAACCGGTTTTTTCTTGATAATCGCCCGGCAGGGTTTACGCTGGCAAACATGCACATGCGTCTTACGCTGGCTGTGGTTGCTTTCCTCCATGTTGCCACCCATGCGCCGGCCCAGGCGCCCAAAGCCAATGCCTTGACCGATGAGGAAGCCGCCAATGGCTGGATCCTGTTGTTCGACGGCAAGAATCCGCTGGAACTGCTCATCGAGGGCGATTCAGAAATTGTGGATGGTGTGCTTGTCGTCGGAGGAGAAAGGCCAAGCAGGGTCGAAGTCAAACCCAGATTGGGCAACCATTTTGAGCTACGTCTGGAATATCGCACCGAGGGCGCCAAGCATATCGACGTCAAAGCCGCACATAAGAGTTTTTTTGAGTACGGTTTTAGTTCCGGTAGCCTCGACCGCCGATCCAAGAACAAAGACGAATGGATTGAGATCATCTACACCGGCGCTTACGACCCGGGAACGGACGCGCGCTCGGTTGACTCGCAATTTCGGGCGGTTGGAGAGGCTGTATTCACCAAGCGCGGAATTGGCGGCGGCACGGGCGCCAAGAACACGATCTTTTCGTTTGAAATTCCAGCCGGCAGCAAGTTCTACATTCGCAACATCAAGCTCAAAACGGACCCGGCTGCACCCGATTTGTTCTTGCCGATCATCGCCGGAATCGTCCTCGTCCTGGCAATACTCGGCCTGGTCCTTTTGATGCGGCTCCGCAGAAAAAAAGGAACAGCTAGCGAAGGTTGACCCTGACGAACATGCACATGCGTCGAACCCACCTCTCAATTCTTATTGCACACCACGATTCGAATCTTCCTTGACCTCCCTGCAGGCGCCTTTATACTGAATTTTCGAGGTAGCTTTCTCTCTCAGCGAGACACTTCATGAAACGCATGGGGATTGTGGCGGTGTTATTCCTGACGGCCTGGTTGGCGCGGGGGGACGAGACGCCGCAAATGCAACTGGATTTTGTCCGCAAGCTCAGAGACAAGGGCTATACCGATCTGGCCCTGGAATACCTCGAAGCCTGGCAAAAGAAAGCGCCTCCGGAAATGAAGTCCATCTTGCCCATGGAGATGGCACGCACGCGGATTGCCCTGGCTCGCGACAAGCCGCCCGAGCAGCGTCTGGCCCTGATCAAGGTAGCGCGTGGAGAATTGCAGGCATTTGTCAAATCCTATGCCGACAAGCCGGAGGGCGTGCAGGCACGGCTGGAACTGGCCCGGCTTGACACCCAGGAAGGCAAAGCCGTCCTGAGCAAGGCCCTCCGCAATGAAGACATCAAAACACAGCAGAGCGAAGCCAAGGCGGCGGAAAACCTGTTTGTCCGTGCCGGTCAGGAATTGGACGCTGCCGCCAAACAAATCGGCGCCCTGGCCACCAGCTACAAGGATCCCGATCCCAAGCGGGAGCAACTCATCAAGGAACAGTTGGCACAGGACCTCTTGCAGGCCCGACTCGATCGCGGCATGAACCTCATGGAGCAAAGCCGCACTTACATTGACCTGAGTAATGAAGCCGTCAACCTGCAGCGGGCTCAGGTCATCGATCAGGCGAAGAAGATTTTCGAGAAACTGGCGAAAGACGAAGACATTCAGAACCCTGTCTGTGGAATGGCCGCCGCATGGATGATTCGCTGTAATCAGGAAGGTCAGGCCCCGAAAGAAGCAATGGATTACTTCAAAGCTGTCATGAATCCAAAGAACAAAGTTCCCACTCCTGCCAAGCGCTGGGCCCGTTATTTCTACCTCCAGGGAATTCTGAAGGACGCAACCGATAAGCGCTCGGAGGTGAAAAAGCTGGCCGCCACCAAGGACGAGGCCCTCAAATGGCTGGCGGCCTATCCCAACCAGGCCAATGCTCCGGAAGGACAGGGGGTCCGCTGGGAGCTCGCCAACTGCTACATCAAGGAAGCATTGATTGCCGGAAAGAACGATCTCAATTCCCCCAAGGCCGCCCCCATTCTCGCCAAGGCACAGAAACTCCTCGCCTCCCTCGCCGAGGGGGATAGCGATTATGCCGAACAGGCCAACCAGCTCAATCTCACGCTCAACGTCGGCCGCATCGCCAAGGTCCCCATCGCCAGCCTCAATGGCTTCGACGATATCTACCTGAAGGGACATTACGAGTGGAATCAAGTAAAAAAAGTGGTGTCCAAGCTCGCTGCCCCCGACCTGAAGGAAGAAGAGAAAAAGAAACTCGTGAAAGAGAGGCACGATGGCCTGGAGAACGTCATCAAGGCGTTCACACTGGCCTTGAGGAAAGCAGACAACAGAACACCGGTCGGCAAGAAGGACGATGCCCGCTTTTTCCGGGTCATGGCCTTTCTGGAATTGGGCGATCTGCACAGGGCTGCCGTCGCCGGAGAAGCATTGGCCCGGCAGCAGCCGCCCCGGAAACGATCCGCCGCCGCCGCCGGCTATGCCCTCGAAGCCTATGCCTCCATCCTCGCCCGCGACAGCAACGACGACAATCGCGAGCGTCTTCTCAACCTCGCCAACTTCATCCTCAAGGACCAGGGCAAGTACTGGGCCCACGAGCCGGTCACGCCGGTCTCTCGCTACAAGCTCGCCATGGCCTTCCAGCGAGATGCCAATTTCAAGGATGCCGTGGAGCAGCTCGAACAATTGAACGACAGTTTTCCGGGCTTCACGTACGCTCAGGGCCAGCTGGTCTTGGTCGCCCTGGAGGCCGGGAAAAAAACCAAAGACGACAAAGAGAAGAAATATTTTCATGACAAGGCCGTGGCGGCGCTAAAGCGCATCCCCAAGTTGCCAGCGACCGTCGATCCAGCCACCGCAGATATGTTCTTCAAGGCGCAGATGGAATATCCCAAACTGCTGTTTGGCGAAGCGGCCAGCGACGTGAAGAAGAATGACCTGGTCAACGCGTCAGCCAAGTACAAGGAAATGGCGGCTTCCATCAAACAGCTGCAGGACCAACTTCTCAAGGTCCCAGTCAAGCTCAGCCCGAAAACTCTCGACAGGCTCACATTCGCACTGGGATTCTTGGAGAAATACAGCCGCCTGGGCCAGGCGGAGATCGAATATCGCAAGGGTAATTTCGACGCGGTGCTTTCGCCGCCCTTGACGGGCGCCGTCGTGGCGGAAGTCCAGAAGCTGGGCGCCAAGGCCGGGCCGATCCCGATGGCGGAATACGAAGTGGTGGGGAATATTCTCGGCCTGGCTCTCCGCGCCAGCGTGCAGAAGGGGAAGATTGCCGAGGCCAAGACGGTGCTGGGACTGATCCAGCGGCTGACCAGCGAGGGCGGCAATTTTGCCGACCGCACCGGAGTGTTGCAAACGCTCGTTCAGGATGTGGAAGTGCAGGTCCGGGCCTTGAAGAAAGCGAACGATCCGGCCAAGCTCAAGGCGTTTGTGGGGAATTTTTCCGGCCTGGTGGACGAATTGGCCAAGGGAGCGGACAAGAAGGGAAATGATTCCACCACCTCGTTTTTCCTGGCGCGTCTTTATGACATCCTGGAACAACACGAGAAGGCCGCCGACCTCTATGCCAAGATTCCTCCACCCCATTGGCTGAAAACGCCCAAGGGGCAACCGTTCGACAAGGACGAGGAGAAGAACAGTCAGGCGGAGAAAGAAGTGCAGACTTACTGGTATTCCCGCGTGCAATATGCTCGCCAGCTCCGGCAGATCGGCGGTGAAAAGAAGAAGGAACACCTCGAATTGGCCAACAAGGTGCTGAACGAACTTTTGCAGCATCCCCATGCTCGCGGCCAGCAACTTGCCGAGAAGGAAAAGATCTTCATTCTTCAGGAGAAGGAGATCTACGGCGGCGCCGCCACGCAGTGGGATAAGCTCATGAAGAATCCAGCCCTGGTCAAGCAGATGGCCAACGGCGATCAGAACGCCAAGGAATCCTATTTCGACGCCTACTATCAGATGACGTACTGCTTGTACAAATACAGCAGGACAGATGCGGCCAAATCCAGAAAATTGGACAAGGCGTATCTGCGCCGCGCCGCCGATTACATCTTCAAGCTGGAAATTGCCAGCAATTCCGAAGGCTGGGAACTGCTCCGCCCGCGCTTTGTGGAGTTGATGGAAAGCGAATTGCCGCTCCGCGATATGGTGGAAGAGCTGAAAAAGAACCAGAAGAAGAAAACTGCCAAGTGACCCCTTGCTGTCGCACCGGGCTCAGAAAAAGGACATCTCCATGCAACGTGTTGTGCTTGCCGTGATTGTTTTGGCAATGTGGACGGGAACGGCTGGGGCCGAAGAGGAAGTCTTTCTTCGCGGCCAGGCCAAATCCATCAAGGGTGACCTGAAGGAGGAAAACGCCCGCGGCATCACGCTTGGCAAGATGCCGATCCCTGCCGGCACAATCGAAGATGTCGTTTATCATGATCTGAAACCGGTCAGCGTCCGGCTGGAGTATCGCAACAACGGGGTGAAAGCCGAGAAGGACGGCAAACAAGCCGCCGCCATCGCCGTCTACGAAGCGACCTTGAAGGGAATTGATGCGGGCCAAAAATCGGCCGAGCGTCACCTGGAATACAAGCTGGCGGTTCTTCATGCCCGACAGGCGCGGGACGAAGGCGGCTCCATGGAGGCGGCCATCACGCGCCTCAAAAATTTCAACGCCAAGCATACCGATTGCTGGCAACTCACCACGACTCACAAGCTCCTGGCCAGCATCCTGCTCGATCAGAAGAAATTCGCGGAAGCGGAGGAAACGTACAAGGCCCTCGCCGCCGCCAGTGTGCCGGACGATGTGAAGCACGAAGCAGAGCTGTCGGCGGCCCTGGTCAGCCTGGCGGCCGGCAAACACGACGTGGCCCAGAAGAAACTGGAAGCCCTCATTGCCCGCCTACCCAAAAACAGTCCGTACATAGCCCGGGCGCGCATAGGGCAGGCGGAATGCCTGGCCGTCAAGAAGCCGGAGGCCGCCCGCGAACAACTCCGGCAAATTATCAAGGAAACCACCGACCGGAGCCTGAAGGCTGCCGCCTACAACGCGTTGGGCGAGAGCTTTTACAAGGCCAAGATGCTCAAGGAGGCCCGCTGGGAATTCTTGTGGGTCGATCTGGAATTCAACCAGGACCGGGCCGAGCACGCCAAGGCCCTGTATCATCTCATGGAAATATTCCACCAGCTCGGCGAGCCCGAACGCGCCCGAGAATGTCGCGAAGCCCTCCTGGACATCCAGTTCAACGGCCTGGAATACCAGCGCCTGGCGAAAGAAAGGAAACTGGCGGCGGAGTAGGTTGCGACAGTACGCGCTCCGCTCCGAAGACTTCGCGTCGCGGCTAACCTGCCGAGCCCTTGCGCCGCAGCCGTTTTCGCAATTCACTCATCTCCTCCGGCAACGGTGAGGTCCACGACAGCCGTTTCCCTGTTGCTGGATGCGTGACGGCCAGGAAAGCCGCGTGCAGTGCCGGCCGTTCGGCGCCGCTGCGATCGGGCAGAGGTTTTCCGTTGAGCGGGCGGTCATAAATTTTCTCCCCACATAACGGTGTGCCGTGCTCGCCAAGATGAATGCGGACTTGATGAGTCCGCCCGGTTTCCAGACGGCACTCCACCAGTGAATAATCACCGAGGTCTTCCACCAGTCGAACGTGCGTCACCGCTCGCTGACCTTTGCTCCGGTCGGTGGAGCTGCCGCGACGGCCATCGCCGCGGTCTGGAACCAGGTGTGATTCAATGCGCGCGTCTTTGGCCCGGCCGCGAACCAAAGCCAGATAACGCCGTTCCACCGAGTGCGCGCGGAATTGCTGTCCGAAGTTTCGTTCCGCCTGAGGAGTGCGAGCCAAGACTACGAGGCCGCTGGTTTCCTTGTCCAGGCGGTGGACGGCGCGGATGCGCCCCGGCCGGACGTGTTTCCCTTTTTTCTGCACTTTGGCGGCCAGAAGGCCGGGCAACATGTCCACCAGCGTCGGCGGCAGATAACGCCGGCCGCGAGCGCCGAACTCCGCTGTCTCATGGGCGTGACGCACCGTTGTCAATCCCGCCGGTTTATCCACGACGACGATGTGCTCATCCAGGAAGACAATGTTAATCCGGTCTTTCACCGAATGACCTTGCGGCTAAATGCGACGATGAAAAGCCCCCACAAGAGTGTGCCCAGCAGCGCTTCGATGATGAGGGGGAACGTGATCCAGCCATGGGCCAGCTCGCGCAAGCTGGCAAAACCGGATGAAAAAACCGCCACGCTGGCGATGATGCCCTGCATCAGGCGATTGAGGACGCTGTCCGGAGGGCCGGCGAACGGAGGCTTGACCGCGGCGCCGAGCTGGTCGGCACCCAGGGCATAAATTAGGGCGAAGAGGAGAATGATGATCAGCGCGGCCCGCACGGCCCGGCGCGGACTGGTGCCGTAGCTGCAACCGAGGTCGAGGAAGAACCAGCTACAAAACTGGCCGACCTTGGTCATCGGCCGTTCCCAAGTGCGCGCCAGACTGCGCCTTTCGTTTACCTTGAACCGGTAGAATGCCCAGTCCTCTTGCTGGTGGCGATAGAGAGCGGCAAAGGCTCGCTTCAAAAAGCCATATTCGTGCATGGCCGATTTGTAGTCGCCCTTCTCCTCGTTCACCAGCCGGCGCTTGAGCTGGTCGATGCCGATCAGGAGTTTTTCCCCCAGCGTGTTGAGGAACGCGAAGCGCTGCTGGTCTCCCTGCTGGATGCTCTCGAGGTAAACGTAGTCGTGCAACTTGGCCTTGGAGAAATCGAGCAAGGCTTCAAACCGACTGGTGGTGAAATCCAGTTTCTTGGCGACGGTGGAGCCGCGGAACAGGGCATCGGCGGTGAACTTGCAGCGGTTCAGGCTGAAGCCCTCCTCCGCATGGAAGCTGCGAAAATCAGCCAGCCCCTTGAACTCGCACTGGCTGATGTCCACCCAGCCCTTGAATCGAGTTTCCCAGAAACGCACCTGTCCTTCGAAGATCGAATTGGCGAGGAGGAATTTGCCGCGCGTGTGCATGTGGTCGCAAGTCAAAGGGCCCTTGACCGTCAGGTGGTGCAGGTTCGCCTTGACCAGGAAGGATTCGCGCAGCTCCAGCCCCTTGGCGAATATGGTCACCTTGTTGAAGCGCGGGCGGTCGATGGTGCAATGATTGAGGGAAACTTCGTCCAGAAACGAAGGGCCGTCGAAGATCGGCTGAACCAGGACCACATTCCGCATGCGCAGCGGCTGAGGAAACTCTCCCTCCAGACGAAGGCGGTACACGCGAACGTCGCTCAGGGTGTCCCCTTTCTTGAGGATTTCCAGGGCCTCTTCCGGCATCATCTCGGCCGTCGGCCGTGGCGGGGGCGGCTCCGCCGTTGCGGGTTCCTGGTCCTCGGTCAGTGTGGGTTCCAATTCGGCCATGATGGTTCCTCAACATAGTCCAACGGGGCGGCCGGGGCCGAGTCTTCGAGCCCCGGCGGACCGTCACATGATTAGTTTCGATTGCCGGGGCTTCGAAGACTCAGCCCCGGCCACCCAGTCCCGAAACTCTGCCCTTGCATTCGGAAAAATCGCTCGGGCTTCGTCCACCAGATCTTGGTAGCGATCCCGGTATCGAGTGGAAAAATGCATCAACACCAGCTCCTGTACTTTGGCCTGGCGGGCAAGCTGGGCGGCGTGGGTGGCCGTCATGTGCTTGTACAGGACCGCCGATTTCTTGTCCGCCAGCGCATAAAAGGAATCGCAGTATAGCCGGCTGGCGCGTGTGGCCAGCTTCACCAGTCCCGGCCGCGACTTCGTGCTCCACAATGTATCCGTAACATAGGCGACACGCACACCGCTCTTTTCCACCAGGGCGTAAGACAGGCAGGGAACAGTATGATCGACAGACACCGCCTCGACGTGGAGGTTCGGATTTTCAAAGATCAACGGGCTCTTCCAGCGCGTTTCCATTACTCTCGGATCGGGGAAGCGACGGACACATTCCAAATTCGCCCAGCGCAATTTCCTGCCCACGATTTCGTGCACCTTGAAGATCACCTTCTGGAACGGAAAGAACTGAATCTCGTAGCTCTTGATCCGTTGGTAAATCCGCTGGATCGTTCCGACCGGTCCGAAGATGTGCACCACTTTGTCGTTGTCCAGGTTGGCGCGCAGGATGCGATCGAAGCCGACAAAGTGATCCATGTGATGGTGGGTGATGAAGAGTGCTTCCAGGTCGGCCATTTTCTGCGTGTCGAGGTTGCAAAGTTCGCCGGCATCGAAGAGCAAGGCATTGTTCTTGCCGGGATAATCAATGAACAAGAGCGGGTCGCCGGTAGAACCGTTGACGAGTCGGCAGTCCGGGATCGCGCCGGTGCTTGGCATATGCGGTAGCATATTCGCGAGGCAAAGGCGGGACTAGCCCGGAGCGCTGGCCATGGGTGGGCCGTCGCTGGTGCTCGGTTCAGGAAAGGACACCATCGCCGGCTCCGAGATTTGTTGCCTTTCTCCACCACGCACCAGCGCGACGCCGGTCAAGATGACGGCGATGCTGGCGATCAGGCCTGCTTCGATTTGTTCGCCTCCGACGAACCAGCCGACGAACACGGCCACTACCGGATTGACGTAGGCATAAGTGCCGACCTTGGCCGCCGGCACGTGGCCCAATAGCCAGTTGAAGGCGACAAATCCGACCAGTGAGCCGACGATTAAGAGATACAAGAAAGCCTGCACCGCGCCCCAGGTAACTTGCGAGGGAAGCTGCTGGGTTTCGCCGATGGCCACACCGAGCAGCGTGAGGCAACCGCCGCCAAGGATCATTTGATATGCGGCTCCGGTCAGGTGCGGACAGCTCAGCCGGCGATGGCGCATCACCAGCGATCCCAGAGCCCAGGAACATGCCGACAAAAGGACCAGAAGAGGGGCGGCATTCTCCCAGAAGGCCGAAGGATCATCGAGCTGCGGCGCCAAGAGAATAAGGACTCCGCAGAGCCCGACCAACAACCCGAACCAGCCGCGGACGGTGAGTCGATCGCCGCCCGGCCAGAACATCTCGAACAGGCCGATCCAAAGCGGCGTGCTGGCGACGAGGACCGCGGTCACTCCGCTGGGGACTTTTTGCATGGCCAGTGTGACGAGTCCATTGCCGGCCACGAAAAGAAGCAGGCTGCTCCAAAAGATACGGCCCCAGTCCTGGCGCGACAGCGACAGCCGTTCCCGCCGCCAGGCCAAGAATGCTAGAAGGAGCACGCCGGCCAGACACACGCGAGTGCCGCCAAACAGGGCAGGTGGCAGGCGCTCCTGATCCACGCCAACGCGAATGGCCAGGTACGTGGTCCCCCACGAGATATAAACGCAGGCGAAGCCCAGCACCAGGGCCCATGTTGCAGGCCGGTGGGATGAATGTTCCAGATTGAGTGTTTTCATTTCCGTGGAGTGAAAAATCGCGGGCAGTTCAAAAGAGCATTGTAGCCGATCATGGAAAAAAGGAAAACGCCGGGCCGTATAATGTCGGCATGAAGCCTCGCCGCGCCATTGAACGCGAATTTGGCGTCCCGATCGCGGGGGAAATCCTCGAGCCCAGCCGCTGGACGCACACTGCCATCAAGCGTTTACCAGCCTGCGGTCCATTATCATGGAAAGACATTTTCGGCCGGGAGGCGCCGGTAGTCCTCGACATTGGCTGCGGCAATGGCCGATTCCTCATCGGCAGCGCCGTCTGGCGGCCGGACCATGATCACTTCGGCATCGATGTCCTGCCGCTGGTTCTCCGCTATGCGACGCGGCGGGCCAATCAACGCGGTCTATCCAATGTGCGTTTCGCTGCCATTGATGGCTTGCGTTTCCTGGAATATTATGTGCCGCCTGCAACCTTGACCGAGATTCACTGTTATCACCCGCAGCCGTATTACGATCCACGCCAAGTGCATCGCCGTCTGATCACGCCCGCATTCCTCGCTCTGGTTCATCGCGGTTTGGCCTGTACCGGACGATTCTTCATCCAGACCGATAATCCGGGCTACTGGCGTTACATCGAGCAAGTGTTGCCGATGTTCTTTGACTTCCAGTTCCAGAAAACAACCTGGCCGGATGCCCCGAAAGGTCGAACTCGCCGTGAGATTATCGCCTTGCGGCGCGGCTTGCCTGTTTTCCGCGCCTGGGGAACTTCTCGCACAGGTTTGAGCGAAGCGGACGCGATCCACCTGGCCGAATCCTTGCCGCCGCCGATCTTCGATGCCGACCGTTCCTTGCGTGAACTGGATGAACTGGAGTAATTGTTGTTTACGTTTATAGTAGCGTTCGGGAGGGTTCTGCGAATGCTAAACGCAAGAGCTATAATGGGCGTATGAACCTGGATGCAGCCCTGGCACTACTCTCCGAGGACATGGCCGCGCCGCTCGATGTGGCGGAAGTTGCCCTGCGCCTTGGCCAGGATGAATATCCCGACTTGGATGTGGAAGCCTGCCTCGGTGAGATCAATGCCATGGCCCACGAAGCCAGGGCCTATGTGCGCGGTTCACTTGAAGCCCGCGTCCACGGGCTTTGCCGCTATCTGTTTCATGAGCAAGGCTTTCGCGGCAATACGCGGGAATACTACGATCCGGCCAATAGTTATCTGCACCTCGTGCTGGAACGAAGGACCGGCATCCCCATCAGCCTTTCGGCCCTGACCATGTCAATCGGTGCCCGCGCGGGCCTGACGATCGGCGGCGTCGGCCTGCCAGGTCATTTCGTGGTCAAGGCGATGGACGACGGGCAAGAAATCATTTTCGACCCCTTCCACGGCGGCCGCGTGCTCACCGTCGTCGATTGCGAGAACCTAGTCCGGCAAGTAACGGGTCAGGATTTTCGGGCCGGCGAGGAATCGTTGCAAGCCCTGCCTCTCGGCTTCATGGTTCTGCGCATGCTCAATAATCTGAAGGGCATCTACTTGAAGGGTAATGATTACGTTCGGGCCATCCGTGTCATGGAGCGC
>Ga0066903_100003513_pt1 | contig 12854 bp, 27 predicted proteins | sample PanSoiMetaGPlot1_FD_67491 | JGI IMG/M metagenome (GOLD analysis project Ga0066903, IMG submission 67491) | Tropical forest soil microbial communities from Panama analyzed to predict greenhouse gas emissions - Panama Soil - Plot 1 (version 2) | ecosystem: Environmental > Terrestrial > Soil >... | reverse complement strand
GTGGACGTGGGGCCAAAAAATTGTGGGAGTGGGCATCGGTGCCCCTCCCTCATTTCCAGCCAAGTTGGCTGGAGTCAACCGAAAGGAGTGAAGTCATGAAGTCATTGCTAAGCAAGTGCTGGATGGTCGTTGCGCTTGCTGCCCCGCTATCGCTCGCATGGGCGGGTATGGCGCAGGCTGAAACGCAGTTCCAGCCGGTCTCCGGCATGATCGAGTGGGGTGAAGACGGTAGCGGCGAATACCACGTCTTTGTCCTTGGCGGGACCAGTCGCAACGAAATCGCCACGCTGACCCAGGAAGGCGGGCCGATCGAACTACGCAGCCAGGTGCCGACCAAAGAATTCCCGGCAGGCGACCACAAAACGGTCTACTGCGAACACCAGACGTCCATTGAAATGACAACGTCGAGCAGCTACCTGGAAGGCTCGCTCAACCCGTACAAAGTGGAAGGCTGGCGTCGCTGGCTCTCGCCCTACTGGCTGGCTTACGGCTGTACGGCTTCCGGCTTCGGCTCGCCCAGTCTCGGCTGTGGGTCGGCGGTATTGGAGGGCGTTCTCCCTGCGGGGGGGCTCTCTGTGTACGGCTACCCCGACGCCGAAGGCAAGCTGCATGAGCCGATTCCCGCGTTGCAGGTCTACTGTGGCGTGGGAGGTGGCCTGCGGGTGGCCGCGACGTTCGGTAGCGGCAGCGGCATCCTCTCGGGTATGACCGAGAGCGCCAACAGCATCGTGTCCAACCAGGCCAACCCTGAAGAAAAGAACAGGCTGGTCACGGAATGGCATTGGCACGGTACTGGTGCCTACGCAGGACGGCAGATCGAAGCCTCGGGCGTGGCGCGATGAGGAGGCTGATACCCATCCTCATCGCAGTAACGGCGCTGACGGTCCCCTCGGGAGCCGCTGCCCGCCACCATCACCGCCACCATCGGCTGACTTGGCCGATGTGGGTGCGAGTGCATTACGTCGCACCTGCTACTGCCAAGCTAGTGCCAAATGTTGGCAGTAGCGTCTCGGGTGTTCTGCCAGCGGACGATCCGCCAGGGCCGAATGTAGTCACGAGCTACTTCTGCTACGTCCCTCGTGGTGGACAACTCAAACCACTGGTTCATGTCGAAGGCAAAGAACCACCACGAGAACGGGAAGAATGCCTGAATGGCCCGATGAAAGGCGGGCTGTTCGTGCCCTCACCCTGCGTGGAAAGCCCGGAAGGGCCACCGGAAGAACTTATCATCATCGATCCGGTGACGAAAAAAGTAAAGGAAATCATCTTCCTACCTCGCTGGGAACAGCCAGGCATCACGGAAGTCTGCGGGATCACGATCAGGGCAGGTCATGAAGGCGTGCCGCTGCCTAGCGAATGGACGATCCTCGACAGGGGCATAGCGGTGGCCTCTGGTCCCTTCATCCGCACGGATGGATTCGGCCACGAGTTCGCCGATCTGCACACCCAGGCAGATGGAAGCTGGAGGCTGGACGGGACACCAGAAGGCTTCCTGCTCCCACCAGCGGACATCGAAGCTGGCCTGATCACCGCGCAGGCTGGCGGTGAAACGGTCACGCTCGATCCACGCTGGCGCTCCTGCACGATGGGCGGACAGGAGGCCTGCAGTCAGGCGATGCCGTAGCAGTAAGGGTTGCCGGGGGTTCGATTCCCCCGGCACCCTATCCCCGCATACTGGGGATAACCGAAAGGAGGAAGTCATGATTGTCACGATCGAAGAGACCAACCTCTTCCAAGCCGAGGTGGACGACTCTCTATCGGATGAGCAGATCTCTGAGCTGTTCAATGAAGGCGACATAGAGAACTGCGTCCTGCTAGACGAGGGCTCTGTAACCATCCATAGAAAGGGAAAGTGATGTCCATCTATAAACACTCGAACTTTGGGTGGGACTATCCGCCCGGAGTGACGGGGAACGAGCCTCAGATCACGGGCGAATGGCGCTGCATCAACTGCAACGCGGTCCTGCCCGAGGAATACGATGGCAAGCCCTGGGACGGAGAAGAATGCCCTGGTGGCTGCGTCAACGAACCCGATCCTGATGAGCTTCGTGATCGAGAGTTCGACCGCCAGATGCAGGATCGGGAAGCGATCGAGCGGGGAGAAGAACCATGACTAAATACATCGATCAAATGTATGCCTTTGTTGTGGTCGATCCTGAGGACGATACGGAGGGCATCACTGCCTTCGTTGATGGCGGTGGAATGGCGATGCCAATGGTCGGAGCAGATATGGATCGAGTTGATTCGCTCCGCCCGATAGCTGAAGGCATGGCCAAAAACATAGGTCGTTCCATCAGCGTCCTTCGCTTTAGCCAACGCACCGAGATCGAGGTGATCAAACCATGACCGCCCGATTGACGCCAGTTGAGGAACAGTGGTACTCAAGGGCAGCCACGGATCCCCAGTGCATGGCGTACCAGAACGTCCCCGATGCAAGGGGGGACGTTCAATTCCGCTGCCTGCTGCGACCGGGACACCCTGGTCCGCATGTCGAAACCAGGGGACGACACTGGCCACAGCAGGTGGAGGAACCTGGCCTACGCTGGCCTGATGAAGGTCCTCAGCCCGATGGCACGCGGACGGCAGAGCAGTGGCTGAACGCGATGGGCGAGGACGCTGCGATCATCCGAGAAAAGGTCAGAGAAGTGGTCACGATGGATCGGCCAGAGGAGATCTCCAAGACCCTGGCGCTGGCCGTCAAGGAGGCCCAACGCCTAACGCGGGACATCTACCGCTACGGCGAGGAGGTCTACGGGATAGCGCGGGGTCTGATCGACGAGGCAGGGAGGGGCCTATGAACTGGGATGGTGCACTCCGCCAGGCCGAGGATCTGGTCAAGAAAGGTGGCAGCCTAGCCTGGCAGTGGGGCGATCTTATGCTTGCGTGCGCATCCAATGGACGCGAAGATATTGAAAAGCTCCACGTCGAAGTTGGTGATGCGCCTTCTGTTGCAACGCTCATCAACTATCGAAGCGTTGCTCGCGCATGGCCAAAGTCATCACGCAAACAAGCAGCGTGGGAGGCCCACTCTATCCTTCGCACCCAGCAAGAGTTACTACGCGATGGCATGACTGGTGCAGATGCACGCCGTGCTCGTAGCCAGGAAAAGCCAGTGGTACCAAAGGTAGTAGCTTCTAGCAGCATCGAGCGACTAATGTTGGCTCGCCGATGGATCAGACTATCCATCCGTCTCGCTGATCCGAGATACAAGGATGAGGTTGCCGAGGCCATCGTGAGCATCGAGGAAGATCTCGATCGCCTACGTGAGGCGTATGAGATCGTCCGCGAGATCGTTTGATGAAGGTCCAACCGAGAGGAGTCTATGAACTTCGACTTCAATGAATTTGTGAACGAACTGGAAGAGGCAAGTGTGCTTGGTGCCTCACCCGGCACGACCACCAAGATCGAGTTCAGTGATCCCATTGAGAATCACCGTAGCTTTTCGGTGGTAGTGCGTGGCCAAAAGAAGTACCTGATCGATGTGCGGCCCTATCCATACGAGCGATGAAGGTCCTAATCACGGGCTCTCGTGACTGGGGGCCTGACCGCTATCGCCAGGTCTATCGTGCCCTGGCGGGACTGAGCCCCATGTGGGATGAAGTCATCCTGGGGGACGCGACAGGCGTTGATGCACTGGCGCATCAGGTCTGTCGGACCCTGGGTCTACGGTACGTTCGTGAGGAAGCCGAGTGGGAGCGCTACCGCAAGGCAGCAGGCCCGAAGCGTAATGCCGCGATGCTGGATCACAGACCAGATGTGGTCTGGTGGTTCCACGATGACATCGTGGCCAGCAGGGGCACCAAAAACTGCGTCGAGCAAGCGCAGGCACGAGGCATCACTACACAGCAAAGGTAGTTGGGCGGGGGTTCGATTCCCCCGCCCTTCACTGGGGCAGGCGTTTTCCTCATTCGCGTCTGCCCCTCTTGCAAGCAACCGAAAGGAGGCGATCCACGGGGCAACCCTGTCTGCGCGCCTGAAGTGAGGAGCAAAGTGCTCCGGGTAAGGACCAACGCGCGGGGGCTGTCCAAGGAAGCCCATGCATCGTGCTCTACTCGTGCCGGTCGCGGCCCTGGCACTATCACCAATGGCAACGGCCCGCACGCAGCATGTCCCCGGCTGTCGCAAGCCGGTGGGCTACTCAGCCAGGGTAGCTAGTATCTGCGCCCACTCTGGGCGGCACTACTGGCGACGGACTCACCACTTCCAGTTCGGCTCATTTGAACTGTGCGTGGCCAATCAGGAGGCCGGTGAACCTGGCAGCACATCATTCGCCACGATCAACTGGCATTACGATGCCGACTATGAGGGCGCCTACAACTGGGTGAACTCAACGTGGCTGGCAGAGGGTGGTGGTCGCTATGCGGCCCACGCCTACGAAGCATCCCCGGAAGCCCAGACGCTGATCTTCCGGGCGCATGCCAATGCTCAGGACTGGCCTAGGTCAGTGCCTGCCTGCGGAGGCTGATAGCTCTGCCGCCGCCCGTTTGGCGATCGCGGACTCTTCTCCCCGACCGTGGAAGAAGGGTTCAAGTAGCTCGACGGGCGGCGTGTAGGGCAGGTAGATGAAGGAGTTGTAGAAGGCCAGCCAGTTGCGTATGCAGGGCTTGCAACGCCCGCACTGCTGGAGCGGCAGCCCTTCTCTACTCGGCCCTTCAACCGGCTCATAGCAGGACCAGGCTCGGTCAGCCAGTTCGGTTGTGGCCTTGATCCCCTTGACTTTTACGACCTCGCGGATCAACTCCGCCTTGGTCAGATGCACGACGGGCAGCTCGACCTTGATCTCCCTACCCTGGGTCCATCCCTGTGGACGCCTACCAGGCTCGCCCGCCTGCCACAGGTAATCCAGTATTTCACTCGCCATCTTGGCGAACATGGGGGTCTTGTCGAGCATCCGTTCCCCCGCCACGGCACCCAACGCGATCTGTTCCCCGTAGAGCGACGCAATCGCCACCAGGAAAAGGTTGCGCATCGGGATGATCCCATCTGCACGCTCCCACCTTGTCAGTGGCAGCTCGACCTGGGCCACATCACCCCCCAGGTGGGCCTTCTCCGCCTCGCTATAGCGGGTCCGCATATCGACGTAGAGCTTGGAGTCGTGCGGCCAGAGTAGGGCGAGTGCGGAGCTATCAACCCCACCCGAAAAAAGCAGGACTCGCTTCAATACTTCCTCACCCTCTCCCAGTGGCAGCGCTCACAGCGTTCCAGATCGCGCATGAAGTAGGCCCACTTATGGATCCCCAGTTTGCAGAGGAGCCTACCCATTGACCTCATTGACCACGTCCGCTCTAGTGAGACCGTCAATACGGTCACGTTCCTGCATGGCGGTGTCCGCCACGTAGACCTGGGTCTGATTGGCTTCGTTGAAAGCCTCGACCCTACGCAGTCCGGCCTGCGTTCCACCATCATCCACAACATACATCTGCGTACGGTCGGGAAGATCGTCGATAGCCTTACGCATGCTGCGGGTGGCCAGTCGGATTAGCGCGCGGGTGCAGGCTCGTGTCCGGGGGCGCTCAAAGTCCTTGGGTGCCAGCCCGTACTCCCTGACCAGCCACCCGTAGCGCCCCCAGGCGAGCTTGTCTTTGACTTCCCATTTGCGCCATATCTTCATGTAGGGGTCATAGATGTTGACCTGGCCATATCGGTAACCCGAGCCAATACTGGAGGAGTCCACGGAGCGCCAGGGGTAGCGCTGCACGGTCGTCCAGTTGGTCATGCCAAAGCCGTGGATGTCCTTGCCGTTGGCGATCCCGAAGCACTTGTCCAACCAATGCAGCACCTTGGGATTATGGGTCTGCATCGTGCCACCGGCCATACCCCCCAGAGCCACATAGTCGTAGTCGGCGCAGAAGTCTTCCCACACCGACCAAGGCTCCCCGCCGTGGTAGACGGGAATCGGTTTCAACCCCAGGCCCTCCAGCATTTCCTGGTTGCGTAGGCCCTGCTCAACGTCGTTCTTGACATCCAGGTTGGCGTAGTGCGGGAAGTACTTGCGCCACTGGTGCACCCAGGACCCGTACTCCATGACGTTGACGGGCTGACCTTTGGTGTGCGCGGTATACGCCCCGGAGTCCGCGAACATCGGGGGCATCGGGTCCAGCGCCATGAACAGGCGTCTGAAATCGAGATTTTGCGTATACCAGAAGGACCAGAGGAATCCGAGCATCATCAGGGCATCACCAGCGCGGTCCTTAGCGCGGCACGTTTGGGCGGCACCTGCAGACCATGCTCGACACCGGCCCTATCGAGCACAGCGGCTAATGCTTCATCGGTCCTAGCCGCCAGCTTGCGCAGAGGATGGTGCCGGTGTCGATGCACGCCCAGGTCCACTTGGGCTAGACGCCCACCATAGCGGTAAGCATCGATCGTCAAGGCGGGCTCGATCGCCATGCCCAACTCGAATGGCACGGTTTCCGCCAGCCCCCGCGTGATCGCCGTCTCTCCCGCCAGTGGCTGTCTGATCCACCCGATCTCGGGCCAAAAGGCACGCATCAGAGGCGCCCCGAATAGGTGGTTCAGGCGTCCACCACCGTCCTTGTCAGCGCCCAGTGGCCGACGATAATGCGCCTTTACATAGTCGGCCTCACCGTGGATGATCGGCTCAGATAAACGAGCCACCCAGTCCTGCCCGATGCCCTCGCTGTCGGCATCCAGCCAGACGATCACATCACCCCTTAGCACCGACAGGGACCGATACATCGCGTCCCCCTTGCCCACGACGGGACCAAGGTGGGCCATCAGATCAGACTGGGTATAGACCTCGGCCCCCATCGCCCCCGCTATTTCGGGGGTCCGGTCGGTGCTCTGATCCACGACCACTAGCTGGTGGATCAGGCCCTCTTTCAGTTCCGATCGAAGGGGCCTGAGAACTGTGCCTATGGTTGCTTGCTCATTGACTGCGGGCAAGCAGACGCTAATCGTCATCGAGGAGTGCTGCTGCCGGGTCGGGGATGGCTGGTCTGATCGGATCCAGGTAGTCCAGCAGGCGGGCGACTTTTTCATGGTCTTCATCGCCAGGTAGGGTCTCGAACTTCTCGCGCCACTCCGAGTAGACGCTGGGCGGCAGGCGGAAGGTGATGCGGGGCCAGAAGTCTGAGGGATCGGGTTGGGTCAGGGGCATCTCGGGCGGTGGCCCGCATGCCTGCTCCAGGTCGTCCAGGAAGCCCTTGAGCACGACACCTTGGGCGTCGATGTCTTCCATCAGCAGCTTGACCTGATCCCGGTCAGCCACCGCCAGCGCCGACAGGGGATCCAGCGTCAGCAGGACCAGCTTCTCCTCGTTTTCATCCAGTTCGACGTACTGAACGGGGATCGACTGCTCCCCATTTTCGACCGCCAGATCGACCCTCAGATGCCCATCGATAACGTGCCCCGAGGCGCGGTTGATTATGACTTCGGATACCCACCCCACCTGATCCAGCGCGTCTTTGACTGCGTGGCGCTGGTGGAGAGGGTGGATGCGCCAATTCAGGGGGTTGGCGGTCAGCTCCTTGGGGTCCACCTCCCCGTGCCCAACGATGCGCTTGCCCCAGTTGATCTCGGTCATCTCAGAATCTCCATTGCCTCGGCCTTGGCCCCAGGCTGCTCACGGAAGCGACCTCGGGCAACGGACATAGTTGCGCGTGCACCTACCTTCTGCGCCCCCCTCATCATCAGGCATAGGTGGCTGGCACGGGTGATCACCAGCAGTCCGACGGGCCTGATCGTCTCTTCGATGCAGTCCGCTATTTCCTCGCCCATCCGCTCCTGCATCTGGATGCGACGGGAGAAGTGCTCGACGATGCGGGCGTACTTGCTCAGCCCCAGCACATATTCCCCCGGCAGGATGGCGATCTCAGCGTACCCGTAGAACGGAAGGAGATGATGCTCGCAGGTCGAGAAGAAAGGGATGTCCTTGACCGTGATGATCTGGTCGATCTTGGCGGCAGAGAAGGTCGTCATGGCGGGCAACTTCCCATAGCCACAGGTCAATTCCCGCCAAGCTTTGTCCGCCCGCCTGGGCGTATCGGCTAGCTCGGACCTGACTCTGCCCTCAGCCGCCAGGATCAGCGTCTCATAGACCTGACGCAGATGGTCATGAGGCTCTGCCCGGCGGCGGTCCACCATGGTGCCAATCAGGCTGACTTCCTCGATCTCAGTCACGGTGCCACGCCATCAATCGTTCGATAGCCGTATAGGGACTGAGCCTGCGCCTACGGGCATAGCCTGCCACCGCTTTGACGAACTCCCTCCTATAGATATCGGCGTATTCTTTGCGTTCCTTGGCGTCCATATCGGCCACCTTCTTCCACTTGCGCTCAGACGCCACGGCCAGTCCCGAACGCTAGTACATGAAGTTGCGGCAGGACCTTAGCGTGCTGGGCACGCGGATCGGTTGCCGCTTTGTCTGCCAGCCAGGCAAAGCGACGCAGGATGTAGCCCGTCGCGTATTCATCCTGCCCATAGGTCATCTGGATCTGCGGCGTGCCCACGCTGAGATAGAGGGGTGCCCAGGAGTAGCGAGCCGAGAAGGCCAGCGCCCACTCATAGTCCTTCTGGTCGAACACCACGATCTTGAGCGCCGCCCAGGCCATCTCGTATGGGGTAGGCATGCACCAGTTTTCTACTTTCTGCATGAAGTTGCGGGTCTGCGCATCATGGTCGGTGCTGGTCATGCCGCTAGAGGGTGGCTTGGGGCTGATCACAAGACGCTCGATTTCGGTCAGCCAGTTCTGCCAGCGGCTACCCTGCGTCTCAACTGCGATCGAGAAGTGCAGGGCATGTAGCTCCTTGACCAGTGGGGTCAGATCGTGCATGGCGGGATTGCCCCCCGATAGGACGACCATGCTTGGTCCATCCTGGAGGGCACACAATTCTCCTACGATCTCATCGGCGCTCTTGCGCTTCAGCTTGCGGACTTCCTCGGGCAGGACGGAAAATAAAGTATCGCACCAGGAGCAGTGCTGGTAGTCGCAGCCGCCCAGGCGGATGAAGTAGCAGGGGCGCCCCGCATCGGGTCCCTCACCTTGGATGGTCGGCCCGAATACCTCGCTCAGGGGCCAGGTCTTGACCTTGGTTGTGACGGTGGTGCTCATTTGATCGCTAGGAAGGCGCCACGGGGGTTGCGAAAGTAGACGCCCTGCATCCTGCTCACAGCCTGATTGATGTGAGGGTGCTGGGCGGCGGTATCGTGGACGAGCAACACGCATCCGGGACCGGCATGCCGCCGCCATTCGGCAATCTCGTTCAGCCTGTAGGTGGGATCGGAGTCCAAGATCACCAGGTCTGCGGCCCGGTAGTCTTCGGAGGTGGGAGTCGGATAGGGCATGATGTCCATGACCTCAGATAGGCGTGTGCGCAGTTCTGGGTCGCTCTCGAAGGCCATTAGCGTGTAGGCAAATGGAAGCAGGCGGCGGGTCGTGTAGCCCTGGCCAACGCCAGTCTCGATCACAACCGCAGCCCACATCATCCTCGCAATGTCTGCGGCTAGTTCTGCGAACTCTAGCTCCGGGCTCATCCCGTTCCAGGCATGGAAGCCGGGCTCTGCGTTGGGCGTGAACTCCCCCTCATCAACTAGCGGCGGCTCCTGCTGCCAGGAGTCCAGCGGGATCTCAACTGGTGGCATACACGGTGGCCGAGCTAGTGGCAGTCTCGTGCACGGTGACCTGGTTGATCTGCGGCACGAGCGGGCGGAACGTCCCCAGGATCCAGACGGCAATGTTCTCTGCCGTGGTAGGCCCAGGCAGGTCGGGGCCGATCGAGTGGTTCAGGTGTTGATGATCCAGACGCGGCTCGATGACTACCCGCCACACATCCGAGATCGTTGAGTAGTCAACGACCATGCCCTCATCCGAAGCGCCCTCCTGATTTGAGATCGCCCCTTCGGCATACACCTCGACCACGTAGCTATGCCCGTGGAGCCGTGAACAGGCCCCATTGTGATGCATGAGCTGGTGGCTCGCCTGAAAGCTAAAGCGCTTGCTGATCGTGGCGACGGTCACGCAGGCGCATCATAACAGCCCCTGCCTCCTCCTTTCTCGTCTGGCACGTTCCAGTTCAAGCTCACGGACCATGTTGCGTCTGCCTTCTGCACGGTACTTGCGCTGTTTTTCTAGGTAGCGCTCCTTGTTTTCACGGTAGTTCCGCCGCTGTGCCCTGAGCTGCTTATCCCGATCCTTGTAAGGCATCAGACCTCTTGATTAGCTCCTGAGCCACTGCACGCAGTTCCTGGGCCACCGCACGAGCCCTAGCACGGCGACAAGCTGGGCAGCACCAGGACCCATCCTTAGTCGTCGTCCAGTCCCGAGCGTAGGGCGGACTCGATGGCTTGCAACAAATCGAGCAGAAGCGGAACCCTGCGGCTGCGAAGGTGCGGGTCACCTCCCTCCCCCCTCCTTGAAGGCGGCGCGGACCTCCTGCTCGCCAAGCGGCTGGCTGTAGCAGGCGACCTCGGCAATGGTGCCCTTCATGTCAAGCCCAAGCCAACATTCCAGCGTGTTCGGCACTCTGCCCCCCACGACAGGTTTCGCGTCCACGTAGAGCGCCACCCGCCACCAGCGCGTGAAGGGCCGGGGTAGACGTGGGTCGAGCCACGGTCGCACCCGTTCTTCAAGGCGGCGCAGGCGCGGGCGGTGCGAATAGTTGCGCCCGACGGAAACGGCAACGTGATGCGCGCTACCCATCCCCTTCTCCTTCCTTGAGGCCAAGTCTGTCCATGAGCCGGTTGAGAGGCTTCCAGGTCAGCCGAACAATCACGAGCCAAACGATAACTGCAACAGCGATGCCCACGACTTCACTCATCCCCTTCTCCTTCCTTGAGGGCGTCAGTAGTCACCCCAGTCCGCCTCTATTCCCAGCATCCTGTCCACTTCTAGGCAGGCAAGCTGCCACAACCTTCTGATCTCCCGCACATGCTCCAGCGTCCAGGTCCGATCCGTATAGCCATGACCTATCTCCAGGCAGAGGCTCCCCAACTGCCGAAGGGCGGGAGGAGCCTTCTCATCCAGCTCGTAGAAGTGGTCCGAGGCCCCGTTCATCCACATTTCGATCATGCGCGAGATTCCACGCACCTTGTCCCCGCCGCCCATCGCCTCAGCGCTAGCCATCCGCGCCAGCCGCTGTGCCGAATCCCCAAAGCGATGGGTACCGGCCTCGACCATGTCGCGTTGTCGCTGCTCCGGGGTCCAGTCGGCGTACTCGCGGATCATCCGCTCCGAGAAAGGACCATGCTCCACCAGATGCTCCGAGAACTTGCAGAGGCACACCACAATGCCCTTGCCGAATTCACTCATCCGTCATCTCTGGGGCGTTTAGGGCGCGTCTGCGGGCTTGGAGGCGGGCGTCCTATAGATGCCCCTTCGATGCCCCGCTCATGGCGGTACAGAGCCGCTAACGCGCGTCTTTCCTGGGCACCCGGCGAGCTGGCAGGATGCTCCGCCAGCCGCCGGTAGAAGGACCGAACCTTCTCAGGCACCCACTCGATCAAGTCCATGACTCCTGTTTGACTGTCTCAACCCCACGGGTGCCCACCCAGATTTGACCCGAGTTCAACACCATGAAGGTCCCGTGCTCCTCGGTGGCCTGGGAAACGGCGTCCTTGCGCGAGGATGCTTTGATCGGCTCATTGGTGATCTCCACCCAGTTGGATCCATCCTGTTTGTAGACCCTGTAGGCCGGGTTCTTAGGACGCCTTACTTTTCCGTCTTGCATATCGTCTCCTTGTTAGATCGTTAGCGGACGCCGGGAGCCTCTCTCCCGTCATCCTTGACTCCCGGCGCCCATTTCGAGGCTGCATGGCACAGCCTCGAAACCTTGCTCCGATCATAACAACTCAAGCCGACAGAACCTACAAAAACGCCTCCACGCCAAGACTTCTGGCGTGCGCTGTGATCGCGTCCCCAAGTTCTTCGGGGACGGGGATTCCGTTGATCATCCAGCAGCCCGAGTCGTAGCTGAAAACTGCTAGAGGATCGCCACTCTGAGGCTCATCACCCTCGCCTACTAGCGCACGCGGGGGCTTACCCTCCTCCGTTCTTAGAACGTAGATGTAGCTCATCTTTCCCTCTCTCGATTCGTAATGAGGGCAGTCCCGGCAGCGACGCCATACCCATGAATGGTTAGGGCTGGGGCTGCCCGCCCCCGGATCATAACAGCGGGGGGGGATCACGCGCTGTGCCCTCGGGGCATCAGGCGATCTGAGTCTGACCAGGGATCTGCTCAGATGGAGCGTGCTTGAGCGTGGCAAGGGCGGCTGGCAAGGCCACGAGCTGCAACCAGCGGACCGACGCCTCATCCAGACTGATGTTGTTCGGCCACGCCTCGATCACAACCTGGCCACGTTCAACCAGCACCTGCGTCTGTCCCCGCTGTGCAACCTGTCTCATTGCGTCTGGCTGGTGGTGTGCCAGCCGTGGCAGTGCCTGCACGGATAGATGTCCTGCTCCATAAACTTTCTGCCTTCGGTTGCCCGGCGCTTCTGCAGCTTCTTGAGCTGACGCTTGGCCCTATTGCGCGAAGAGAAGGTCCGCTTGCCCGTCGGGCACGATGTCTCCAGCGGGAACCCGGCCTTCTTGGCCCGATCAACTTCTGCGGCTTGGCCCCTTGTCCAACTCATCTCCCTGGCCACCTAGCTGCCTTCTGGGCTCTAGTGATTTCTGGATCCTGGCGCGGGGGCAGAACGTAACCTTTACGTTTACGGTAGATTGCGATCATGGTCTGGGGTGGGGTCTGTTCGGACCACTCCATCGCCCTGGCAATCTCCTCGTAGCTGCGACCCTCCGCCCACAGTCGATTGAGCAGCGCACGCTTGCTGCCTCGATCGCGGTTTAGGGTCTTGGCCTTTGTCATCGAGTCCGATCGCCCCCCTGCGCAGGATG
>Ga0066903_100003511_pt1 | contig 12858 bp, 9 predicted proteins | sample PanSoiMetaGPlot1_FD_67491 | JGI IMG/M metagenome (GOLD analysis project Ga0066903, IMG submission 67491) | Tropical forest soil microbial communities from Panama analyzed to predict greenhouse gas emissions - Panama Soil - Plot 1 (version 2) | ecosystem: Environmental > Terrestrial > Soil >... | reverse complement strand
CATGAGCGTCGCTCCGATGCCGGCGAAGATCAGCCCGACTTCGCCGCGCGGAATCATTCCTAGACCGATTGCGAGGCGGTTGATCGGGCGCTCAATCACTGCGAGCGAACAGACCTGCTTGCCAACGATTGCCGCGAAAGTCAGAACCGTGGCGAACCCCAGCAGATCCGGACGCGCGAACGCGCTCAGATCGACTTTCAAACCCATCCACACGAAGAAGATCGGAATGAACACCGCGCCGACCGGTTGGAGCAACTCATCCAGTCGATGTTCGCCACGGTCGCGAAACGATTCGAAGTATGCTTCATCAAGCACAAGCCCGGCGGCAAAAGCGCCCACGATCGGAGCCAATCCGACCTGGGAGGCCACCCAAGCAAGCAAGAAGCAGAAAGCGAGGGCGAGTGCGAGCAATACGCCGCGGCTTTCCAACCGTCCCGCGCGGCGGATGAGACGCGGAACGACGTAATGTCCCGCGACAATCGCGACGACCAAGAAAAGAACGGCCTTGACGGCAATGACCACCACTCCGGATGCGGACAGCGCCGTTCCTGCCGTCGCGGCTTTGATAGCCCCCACCACGATCGCCAGAATCAATAGCCCCAACACGTCGTCAATCACCGCCGCTCCGAGGATGACGCGCGCCTCTCGAGTTTGCAACAGTCTCATGTCCTTCAAGACGCGAGCCGTGATGCCGACGCTGGTTGCGCACAGCGTCGCGCCGATGAAGATATGCGCGAGCGACGATTCGCCTGGCATGAAGTAGGCCGCCACGCCCCAGCCGAGAAAGAACGGCGCTGCCACTCCCGCCACGGCCACCAGCAATGACGACCATCCGACCTCCATCATCCCGATCAGATTTGATTCCAAGCCTGCCTCAAAGAGCAGGATGATCACGCCGATCTCCGCGAGCGCGCCGATCACTTCATTTGTTTTCAACCGCTCAACCGCAGTAAAACCTGCGAGCGCAAGATTCCCGACGATGATCCCGCCAATCAATTCGCCCAGCACGGCAGCCTGTTTGAAACGTTCGAACAACTCGCCGCCGAGCTTTGCCACAATTAGAATTACCGCCACGCCGATCAGCACGAAGGGATCCAGTCCGTGTCCCGCGCCCTCACTCGCCCCCGCCTCACCACCGGAATTGGCCGAGACGGTCTGCCTTATCAGCCATGTCGCGGTGACTGTCAGGGTGAGAGCCAACAGAATACGTTTATTCATTACTCAATTTCTATTCTATGAAAGTTTCACGCCTTCACTCTGTTATTTCATTAGCCCGCCAATACGCGCATCCGGCGCTCCCATCTGATCAGACGCACATAGCCATCTACTACCAGACAGTGGGCAACATCGTCAGTCTCCACCCCTTGATGAATTCCCCGAAACCGCTATATGGAATTGATTGCGTCGCGTGACAGGGCGCGCGATATCCGCGAACTCGACCACTTATGAAACTTATCGCGGTCTTGAATCGGCGCGCCCAGAATTTCAGTGATGATTGTCATCGGCAGCGGCAGCGCGTACTCGCAGATCAAATCCATTTCGTCATAGACGGCCCTTCAGCGAATAATATTTTGGCCCACTATGATAGATGACACGCTTTAAAGTCAGTCCTTTCAGCGCTCGTAGATGTCAGGAAGGGTAAAAATGTTAATCGATTTCCATCTGTTGAAACCGGCGCCGCACAGTCGTTAGCGAATCGCATTTACTCTCACGATTGTGAAGGCGCCGATGGCGATCTTGTCGCCTTCCACCAGCGGCGCTTCGACTCCGGCGGTCATCTCTGTGTCGTTGAGCGTTCCACCGTTCGTGTTGTCAAACAAACGCGCGACGTAAGAACCGTCGGCCTGCCGGATGATCAACAAGTGCCTGCGTGAGACGCCGTCGTCACCTTCCAGTCCGAGGGTTTGCGGAATGGAGCGGGAGCGCCGACCGATAAGGCTTTCCTCGTCATACAGCGAAAACTTCCGCGGCGGCGCCCCCTTGGGCGCTTCCGCGTTGGACTCGTCGAAGGTAACTTCGATCTCGATGTGCGGGGCGTTTAACGCCGAGATCACGCGCTCTGGCTGAGAGGCTATCGGCTTCGCCGCCGGAGGCTCAGGCGCCGCGCTGGCGACAACGGCGCCGCCCTGCCTTGTCACGAAGTTGTAACCGCACACGCCGCAGAACACTGTCTGGTGATCGTCCCGTTCGGTCTTGCAGATAGGACAATTCTCGCGAGACGCGGGACGAGCGCTGTCGGCGACGTCGCCGGAGGCGCTCTGGGCGGCGTTGGCCGGCACGCGCATCTCCAGACCACACTCTGAGCAAAAGTCACCTGTCGTCGAATCATGTCCGTCTGGGCATTTGAATGTCATAGGTTGATCTACGAACCCTCCTTCCTGGTGCGCGCGGTCCGGGTGGAGCGTGTGTCCAGTTCCTTCACGTCCATCTTGTCCACATTCTTCTTGATGCGCAGTGTGCCCTTCTCGTCAACGTCCGCGAGCTTGCGGATGAGCTTGCGCGTCGCTTCGTGGCCCGTCTGCTCGGCGAGTTCGTTAGCCCGCTGCAGCGCCCTGGTCGCCTGCTCCTCGTCGCCCGCTTCAAGCGCCTTGACGCCCTCCTGGATGCGCTGGGCGAGTTCCGCCTGGCCCGTGTAGTTTGCGACCCTGGGGTTAATCACGGCGCTCTGCTTCTCGTCGTCCGTCCAGACGGCGAGCACCTGCCCGCCTTCGTTCAGCTTGACTTCTACCTCCTGGCCGCCCTCGCTGTAGACCAGGCCGACGCGCGCGCAAAGCTTCGTGTCGCCCACTTTGCCGACGGCCGTGTCATCGAGCTCGATAATGATGTGGAAGTCGCGTGTCTCCTCACCCCAGTAGCCGGTCGGGACCCGCCGCGTGCGTGAGTTGGGACCCGCCTGCATCTTGGACGTGAGGTCGAGGATCTCGGCTCCGAATTGCTTCACCATCTCGATGGTGGCGCCGAGAGGCGTCCAGATTTGCAGATAGACGTCGCTCATCGCCAGCGACTTGGCCCGATCGAGAATTGCCGCGAAGTCGTCCGCAAGATCTGCGGGTTGTCGAATGATGTCTACAGAACCGCCGAGGGCATGCTGGATGAGTCGTAGTTGATCGGGACGGTAGGCGTCGCCGACGCCTCGGCTCTCGACTTCGAAATGGCCCGCGCACCTCGCCAACTCGGCCGCGAGCGGGGCGTCGCTACCCTCGTCGTTCTCGCCGTCCGTCAAGAAGACGAGCACGCGAATGTCGCCATTGCATTTCGCGAACTCGCGGCGTGCCGCCGCGAGCCACTGCGCGAACTTCGTGCCGCCGCCGTCCTTGGCGTGCGCGAGTACGCCCAAGGCCCTGTCCTTGTTCTCCCGGCCGGCCTGCTGCGCGGGGATGATGACGTCGGCTTCGCTCCGTCCGATGATGACGAAGAACTCGCTGTTATCGGGCAGCTTTCCGACGGATTCGACGAGCGCCTGCCTGGCGTTCCGCCATTTCTCGCCTGACATTGAACCCGAGCCATCGCCCACGAAGCCGACAACCAACTTGCCGCCGCTGGGCTGGCCTGTGCTAGGCGCGACGAGGGATTTGATGGAAACGATGGCATTCACATCAGCCGCGCCGGACGCGAGAAATTTGTTTTGGTGTACGAAACCTGAGAACGTGTTGGACATTAAATAACCTCCCTGACGATTGATAAGCTGTTCAACAGATAACGGCGACGACTGTGATATTGTCTCTGCCGCCGGCATTCCGGGCGTACTCCACCAGGCGCCGAGCCAGCGTGAGCGCGTCAACGCCCTTAGGCTGCCTCTTCACGAGATCGGCGATCCTCGCCTCGTCCGCGTACACATAAAAGCCGTCTGAGACGATGAGCAAAATACCCGGTTCGGTCAGGTTCAAGGTAAGCGCATCCGGCGCAACGCCGGGATTCCCGCCGTCGAAGTCGGCTCCGAGCGAACGTACGATGCCTCGCGCCCGCTTGTCCTTAATCGCATCTTCGGCCGTCATTTCGCCGGAACCGACGACCTCGTTGAACCACGAATGATCGGTCGTCAATTGACGCGCGCCGTCCGCGTCCACCCAATATGCGCGGCTATCGCCAAGCCACCCGATGGTGATGCGGCGGCCTTTGACAAGCGCCCCGACGGCGGTCGCCTGCGCAGGCGGAATATGCTCCGCTTCGCCCGCCGCCATCTCCGTCAACCCCTTGACGAAGGGCACCTCGCAGATCGCCTCTTGGGCTCGATTCATCGCCTGCTTGAGGATGGCGTCAGGATCGTCGACGCCGCTCTTGAGATCGGCGTATATCGATTCCAGCGCCGTCTCGCACGCCACCTTGGAACCTTCCATCGAATTCTGCGACCGTGACACGCCATCGCACACAATCACCGCTAGTTCCCCGCTCTCGGCCCGACCGATTACGAAATAGTCCTGATTCTCGTGGTACTTGACGCCAATGTCAGAGACGCCCGCAGCTTTCGCCGACAGCGCGTCTTCGAAGTGATTGCGCCAGGGGGCTAGACGGCGGCTCCCGCACTGAGTGCAAAAGCCGTCGACGTCCACAGCATTCGGTCCGGCGCCGCATTTGCCGCAACGCAATTTTGGATCAACATTGTTCGAGGCGACGGCGGTCACGCGCCCCAGAGTCGATCCGCATTCTTCGCAGAACTGGCTGTTTTCCGTGGCTTCAACGCCACACGCAGGACATTGCATACGCTCTTCTCACATGAAGGTTTTGGGGCGCACTTTGTTGGCCATATCCACGAGCTTGATTTTCTCGCCCTCATTGTCGGTCAGCCTGGCCAGATTGCGGTAAGCGTGCTCAAGCCCAAGCCTGAGACTCCTGTCGTCCAGACTGTAACCCAGCAGTTTGACTTCGGGAGCAGGCTTCAACTGTCCGGCGTTCAGCAATCCCAGCGCCGTGGTGAAGATGGCGCCTGCGAGGCTGAAGCGCTCGACGCCTTCCAGCATGAGCGCCTCGATCGTGGCGGACGCCCGCGCAAGCTCGGTCGAACCAGGTCTGTTCGGCTTCTCGCGGAGCAGCGTGTTGGCAATAGCCTTTTGCGCGGCTCCGTACAGACTGGACGTCTGAGCGACGCGCCCGAGCGCGGCCACTGCTTCGTCGCGCTTGCCCAAAGCGGCCAGACAACGTCCCAGACCAAACAGAGCCGTGGTGTAGTTGGGATCGGTTAGGGACACGCATTCATAGTATTTGATGGCGCGCGCCGTATCGCCTGAGAGTTCGTCGGCGATCGCGATCGCGAGTTTCACGGCAAGCTCGCCTGGCGCCTCGCTATAGCAGGTCTCGAAGGCAGGCGCCGCCTCTGCGGGCGACTTCTGAGCAATGAGAGCCAGTCCCCGATACCAGATGACACGCCAGTCGAACGGATCCAGTCCTTCGACCTTGACCAGGTACTTTTCGGCTTCCTCATAGTTGCCGAGGCGAATCTGGTTGCGCGCCATGGCCAGCAGCGCTTCGATTGAATCGGGAAACTGGGTGAGCGCACGCGCCAACACGGGCGTCTGCTTGCGCGGATCTCCGGAGCCCAGGTTGCCCAGTATGAAGCCTGTGGCAGGGTCCTCAGGATTCATCTTTAGCGTCGGCAGGGAATCTATGTCGAGCGCGTTGACTCCGTCAGCGCCGTCGAGCGTGCGCACGCCTAGAGTGTCCGGACCGAAAATTCTGCTCTCGGCAGGCCTGGCTGCGCCGGTATCGCTGGCCACGATCTCCCGAAGCACGCCGACAAGTTGCTCCGCCATCTCTTCCGCATGCTGGAAACGCATGTTCGGGTCGTCGTGACAGACCTTCTGGAGGAAACGGTGCAGAGAGTCGTACTGTTGGTAGACCGCCGCCTCAAGCGGCGTGCGCAGTTTGTTCCGGTGGCTCGACTGAAACCCCGTGAACTCGGTGACAAGGACGGCGATGGCGCGCCCGATGCTGTAGAGATCCGACATGATCGAAGGGCCCACGGAGGCTAATTCGGGCGCCGCGTAACCGACGGTCGAGTAGATGTCCCCGTCTCCCTGAGTCATCCGACAGACGCCGCCCAGATCAATGAGCTTGATGTCACCCTCTTCGAGCATCACGTTATCGGGCTTGAAGTCGTTGTAGAGAAGCCCGTTCGCATGCAGGTATCCGAAGGCGAGAAGCACGGGGTGCATGTAGGCGAGGACCTCGGCCGCGGGCAGCGGCCCACGATCCTTGCGCAGCGATTTGAGCGTCACGCCGCCGACGTACTCCATCACCGTGTAGGCATGAGTTTCCGTTTTGTCGCCCGCCGTACGAGTGTCCGAAACACAGGTGTAGACATCAACGATGTTGGCGTGCTTCACCTCGGCCAGGAACTGCCGCTCGGCGACGGCGGCCTTCGCGAGATTCGGGTCGGAGCTATTCAACAGCCCCTTGAGCACAACATAGCGGTTCAGCGTTACGTCCTTGGCCAGATATATCCAGCCCATGCCGCCGAACGCGATACAGCCGGACACCTCGTACTGGCCGGCCAGCAGGTCGCCCGGCCTGAGCTTGGGCCTGAAGTCGTACGGCGTTCCGCAGACGTTGCAGAAACCTTTCTCACGCGCAACGATCTCGCAATTGCCTCCACACTTCGTACAACGTTCGCGCGGCTTGCCGGTGTACTCGTGCGTGTGCCCGCACTGCGCGCATTTCTCTTTGGTGAGCGGCAGTTCGCATGCCGCGCCGTCCGGTTTCGTTCCGGTGCAGAAGCGTTTGTTCTCCGGCACCTTTGCCTCCGGCATCAGGTTTTTCAGCGGATCGGCTTTGGGAATTTCGGGAACGGTGACGAGACCGAGGCCCAGCCTGCGGCTGCTGCTCAGTTTTGTCGCCTTCGACGAACGCTTCGAGCCGCGGGCGCTCATGCCGGAAAGCTGGGTCGAGCCTGTGCGGCGCGAATCGGTGGCGCCGCTTGCCGTCTTCGCTTGCGGCTCGGCGGCGGAAGCGGCCTTCGCCGGCTGCATGCCACAGACGTCGCAAAAGCCATCCACGATTTGCCCGTCACAGCCAGGCGTGACAGAGCATATGTCAGCCATAGGTGATTCCTTATCTCACCGACTACCGGACCGCAGCCAGGTAGTCGGAAACCAATTTCTCAGCCCTTGCCATAGGGGTCGGACGTGAATAAAGAAGCTCGTATGCTTCCCGGTAGAGGTCGGCAAGCGCCTCATCCTCCGCGAGGCCGGTGTTCACGGCTTTCGCTCTGAGACTTTCGAGCAGGCCGCGCAGCTCACGCCGGCGATTGACGAGGCGCGCGTTTTTGCCGGCCACTATCCGGCATTCGGAAAGCCGCGCGTCGAGCTGCGCCTTCCAGTTATCGAAGCCGACTTTCACCGCCCGCCACCTACCCTGCCGGAGCGCCGCCTTAAGGCGTTCGAGCCAAAGCCTGAGCTCATCAATGACGGAAGCCGCGAACGGACCGGGCAGGCCGTCGGCATTGTCCACTGCCACCTTGAGCAGCCGCTCCTCGTAGGCCGTCTTCGCCTGGGTGAATGCCTCCTCGAGCGACGTGATGAGCGTGTCGGCGGAGGGGATGTCATTGTCCAGCCGGGCGCGCTCGGCCTGAATGTCGGCGAGTCGCCGTCGAACCGGTTCAATGGCAGGCAGAATCCCCTTTGTGAAGTCGCCCGTGACCGAGAGCGGATCACTCGAGGCCTCAGCGCTCAAGGCGGACAATCTTGATTCCACCGCCCGGAGTTCGGGCGACGGTTCGCCGAGCAAATCGGAAAGCGCCCGGAGACTGCTGATCTCGTCAGTTATTTGATCAAGCTGGCCATTAAGCAGCGCAACAGCATCGCCGACCTTGACCACGACTGCTTTAGCCCGATCGTAGCCTTCCGCCATCGCCCGTAGAATCTGCATGGGCGTGGCGGCTTTCGTGACTTCGTCCGGCGTCAGCAGGCCGCGCTGCTCATACTTGGTTTTGGTGGTGATCCTGACCGACGCATCCTCGATGAGCTTCTGAATTTCAAAAAGCTCGTCCGACGTTCCGAAGAACGGCAGGTTTTTGCGCCGCTCGTTGACCTCGTCGAGCAGCTTGTTCAAAGCGGGAAGCAACTGCCAGAGCTCATCCAGAGACTTGATGGCGGGCCGCGCCTCCCGCTCCGTCAGTCCTTTGACGGCAGCCGGAGGGCGTACACCGTCGCCGGCCAACCACTTGTAGGACGGATCCTCCATCAATTCGAGAATGTTCTGGGTGGCGAGCTGGAGATCGCGGTTCCACTTCGCGACGGCCTCATCGACCTCGCTACGCGTCCAGCGCCTCCTGTGATCAGCCATACGCGCTCCCTCTTGCAGACCGCTCCACGCGCGTGATTAACGGATTCCGTGTCATACCGAATACTCCCGAAGGCGCGAGCGAAGCCCGAAGAAGGCTAGCGCCGCAACGAGTATTGACACCAGCGGCGCGGCGTATTGCAGTCCGGCCATATCGGCAAAGGCCGCCTCCGTATATCGGCGCATCCATTCCTCGTTGAGCTTTAGCCAGTTCCCCAGCGACTCGTCGAACTTGAAGAACGCCCAGTTGCTCTCGCCTTCCTTCATGCTCAGACAGAAACGAACGGCCTCAGCGTGGCTTCCACCCAGTTCGAGCGCCCGGATCCGGGCGTCCAAGTCATAGTAGACGCCGAAAGTCCGGAGAGTCTCCGCGGACTGCGTCGGCTCGTCCTTGAGCGGGTCGGCGTCAGGGAAGGTAATGTTGTCTAGCGCCTTCTTGAGCGCCCCGTCCATGCCGTCGAGTGGATGCTCGGTTCGGGCATAAAGACCCGCAGTAACGGGGTCTTCTCCCTTTTTCATCCGGTCGGCCATGATGCCGTTTCTGCGCTGTGCAATCGCATAAGACTTCTCGAAGGTCTGGCCGCCCGAGAAGCTGACGAGCTTGGCGGCGTACTCGCGAAAGGTTCGCTCATGCTCGGCTCTCGCCTGTGGGTCGAGGAGCCAGCGGCTCTCGGCGGCGTTTGCCTCGTATACGTTGGCGCGCGCGTCGAGAAGCGCCGCCACCGAGTCGTAGGAGTCCTGCTTCACGCCTTTCATGTGCTGGGAGTGGGAGACGAACTGAAAGAGCGTGTAGCCGATGAACACTGCGGTCACGACGGTCGCCAGCGCGAGAGCCGGGTTGAGTTGGCGGCGGAAGCTGCGTGTCACGTAGACCTGCGTCACGACCAGAAGCAGCGCGAGCGCGCCGCCCGCCACAAGGGTGAGCAAGAGCATCCGCTGCGACGCGCTCTTCTGAGCCTCGTAGGTCGCCTGCAGGACACCGTCGTTGGCGGCGTTCAGCTCTTTGGCCGCGGGCACGAGCTCCTTTTCGAGGAGCGCGTAAGACCTGCGATACTCGCCGAGTACGGACGCCTGATCGCCTCGGACATGGGCGTTGCGGGCGGCCTGGGCCGCCATCAGGTAACGGCCCAAACTGTCCTCGATCTTCTGAATCGGAATCAGCTCGGCGTCGCCGTAGGTGATGTTCTTGCTGGCGGCGACAATCTGCTTGCCGATCTCAACGCGATTCTTGTCGAAGTCGGCGACATACTCGGTCATCTCGCCCGGCCTGCCGAGCAACTCGTTCGCCAGGTCGGCGTCGAGGGTCTCGATGTAGATTCTGATCTTGTGAGCCGCCACCACGGACGGGGCCGCGTCGACACCGAGTGTCTTCGCCGCGCGCTCGTGTTGGGCCTGGCCTAAAAGAACGACGACGCACAGCGCGCCGGCCAGCGCCCAACTTACGCCGAGCGCAGTCTTCAGGCGTGCGGGCGTCGTCCGGGACAACCTCGATAACCTTGCGGAAAGCTGATTCGATTTATGCGGGGAATACTCAAGGTCTATGGAGTTCACAAACTGCGGCTCCTCATTTATTTGGGCCTGACGCCGGTCAGGCGTTCGGTTTGATCGATCGAGGCCATTCGCAACTCCTTTGCACAGGCCGAAAACTTTGTTGCTTGCGTAGTCTGACTCTAGACTCAGTCGGCTCGGGCGGTACTGCCGAGACTGGCGCCGTCGTGGGTAATTGGTAGCGTAAAAGTGATGGTTGTGCCCCTTCCGACTTCCGATTGGGCGCTGATCTGCCCGCCGTGGGCTTCGACCAGTCGCTTGGATATGGCCAGCCCGAGCCCGGTGCTTCCCGCCTTCGCGCCGGGAACAGACAGGAAGCGGCGGAAGAGGCGAGTGAGATGTTCCGGCGGAATGCCGTGCCCCGTGTCGGCGACGGAGATTGATATGTAATCTTCGCGCCGGTCCGCGGTGACTCGTATTTCCCCGCCGCGCGGCGTGTTGCGAATGGCGTTGCTGAGCAGGTTTTCAAGCACTCGCTTGATCTGCTCCGCGTCCGCGTTCAGCGTAGGCAGCGCGAGGGCAATGTCGGTCTTGAGAGATTGGTCCTTGGCCTCGGCCCTCAGACGGAAAGTCTCGACGGCGCTTTGAACGACATCTTCTATCCTGACCGGCGCCATGCTCGGCGCGACCTCGCCCGATTCGATGCGCGACAGGTCGGTCAGATCGCGCATCAGCCTCTCCAGGCGCTCACTCTCTTCACGGCAGGCGTAAAGAATGTCCTTCTGCTCATCGGTCAACTCTCCGGCGGCGTCCGTGATCAGGCAGTGCAATCCCATCTGCAAATTTAACAGCGGCGTCTGGAGGTAATGAGCGGCGGTGTTCACGAATTCGGATTTGAGCCGGTCTACCTCGCGCAGGTAAGTGATGTTTTCCAACAGCGCGACGGCGCCTAGCAGATGGCTCTCCGCGTCGCGCATCGGCGTCGTCCGGAGGCGAAAACTCTGCTCCGATCCGTTAATTGAAATAGGTATGGCCGCTGCGACGCTCTCCGCCGCCACCGTACGCTCGGCGCGCAGGGCTTCCGACACGGCCATCGCGATGCGCTGGTCGTGAGCGACCTCGGCGATGGGCTTGCCGACGACCTCCGCCCTCGGGCCGAAGAGCGATTCCGCCGCGCGGTTCAGCCTGGTTATCCTGCCTTCGCCGTCGGTCACGATTACCGGCTCGAAGAGAGAATCGATCGCCGCTTCTGTGGTCTGCTGCGCGGTGACGAGTCGGCCCAGGTCGGAGCGCCGCAACTGCTGAATGCGCTCCGCCATGCGATTGAACTCGGCGGCCAGAATCCCTATCTCGTCGCGCGACGTGACCCTGGCCTTCGCCGTCAGGTCGCCACCGGCGATCTTCGCCGCCGTTGCGGTCAACTCGCGCACGGGCCGCATGATGCCATTTGCCAACAGAACGGCCAGCGCCAGTCCGGCCACGACCAGCGCGCCGGCCAGCGCCAGCGTGAAGAGCAATTCGCGCCGCGCGACTCCCGCCGCCCCATCGGATTTCGCGGCCATCGCGCGCTGATTGAGCTGTAAAAGTTGATTGAGCTCAGCGCGGGTTTTATTGAAAAGCGGCTCGAGCTGTTGGAAGTAATCGCCGGGCCGACGCCTTTCCCCACTGGCGACGAATGCCTCGAAGCGCCTATAGTATTCGTCGCGGTCGCTCCGGATCGCTTCGACGATCTCACGCTCTCCCGGCTCTGTGATATTCCCTGCCGCCTTCTCGAAGGCCGCGTCGAACCGGGCGCGATGCTCCTTAAACTGCGCTATCGCGCGATCGCGGTTCCCCAGCAGCAGAAAGAGGGCGGCCGAGTCCATTCGCTCCAGGCTCTCTTTCATGTCCTGCGCGGCGACCACCGAATCGTAATTGGATGAAATAATATGCCGAGACACTTCGCCCAGCCCGCGCAGACTCAGGGCGCTCCACAAGCCGAGCGCCACGAGCGCGGCGATGAAGATGAGAAAGCTGAGCAGAAGCTTGTTACGAAGATTCATCCTCTTCCATTTCTAGCCGAAAAGAGAGCCATTTTCCATCTGTCATTTTAGAACTGTCATTCGCCATCGGCCCATGACTTCAGAGAACTAGACAAATGAAATGAGAAACGGAAAATGTTCGCCCATACGAGATCATCCGGGCGTCCCATCTGTTCCGCTCTCGCGCGAACCGGGCCTTTCCAACGGCACGACCTGCACCGTCGCGTCGCGCGCTTCGTTCAGGAAGCGGTTGATGACCGAGCCGCGCAGCAGAATGTCCCAGCGCGAACGCGCCGACTGGCCGAAGACCACATGTGTGATTCCTTCGCGCCGGGCGAAATCTATCAGCGAATCGGCGACGTTGGCGCTTTTCAATTTGACCACCTTCGCCCCGAGTTCCTCGGCGAAACGCAGGCTCTCCGCGAGCGAAACATAATTTTGCGGGTCGATGCGGCCCGGCTCTTCGCGCGGCGTTTCGACGTAAACGGCGTACCAGTCCGAAGCCAGCCGCCCGGCGATGCGCGATCCGACTCGCAGCAGCTTCTTGGCCCCGCCGCGTGAAGCGACGCAGACCATCACTTTTTCGGGAATGGCGGCCGGCTCCAATCCTTCGCGCTCGCGGTAATCATGCGCCTTCTCGGCCTGGTCTTCGGCCACCTGGCGCAGCGCCAGCTCGCGCAGCGCCGAGAGGTTGCCTTTGCGGAAGAAATTGGTCAGCGCCTGCTCGATCTTCTCGATTCTATAGATTTTGCCCTGGCGCAGCCGGGTGCGCAGCGTGTCTACAGAGACGTCGACGTTGACCACCTCGTCGGCGCGGCGCAGGAAGCTGTCGGGAACCGTCTCGCGCACCTTGACGCCGGTGACGCGCGCCACCACGTCGTTGAGCGATTCGATGTGCTGGATGTTGACGGCCGTGATGACCGAAATGCCCGCGTCGAGCAGTTCTAGAACGTCTTCGTATCGCTTGTGATGCTTCGAACCGGGGACGTTCGTATGCGCCAGCTCGTCAATGATCGCGATCTCGGGCCGGCGGGCGATGATTTCGTCGACGTCCATCTCCTTTAGCGTGACGCCG
>Ga0066903_100003510_pt1 | contig 12859 bp, 11 predicted proteins | sample PanSoiMetaGPlot1_FD_67491 | JGI IMG/M metagenome (GOLD analysis project Ga0066903, IMG submission 67491) | Tropical forest soil microbial communities from Panama analyzed to predict greenhouse gas emissions - Panama Soil - Plot 1 (version 2) | ecosystem: Environmental > Terrestrial > Soil >... | reverse complement strand
TAGGAATCAACGTGACCGCAAAGGTCGGGATCGAAGATCCGCGGCGATGCCGCAGGAACCGCAGGGCGAGACGGCACAGCGCAAGGGTCTCGAGCATGGCGATCATCCGCTTCGTGGCGAGCGGGTCGCATCTGAGCCCGAAACTTTTAAGTCGGAATTAGGTTGGAGGCCGTATTTAGCGGGATATTTAGCTCGGTTTTTACGGAATTTTCCGGGCTCTGGCGGATTGCTGGATCGTCAGCTTTCCCGCTCGATCTCGAGGCCTGCTTCGGCGAGCTCCTTGAAGCCGCCGGCATTGTAGACGGAGCGGTAACCAAGCTCCTTGAGCGTCTTGCCGCTGAGCGCTGCTCGGCCGCCCGAACCACAATAGACCAGAACCGTCCGATCGGGCTGCAGTGCCGGATGCCGGGAGGGGCTCTCCGGGTCAGCCCGAAACTCGAGCATGCCGCGTGGGACATGGACCGCGCCCTTGATCTTGCCGCTCGCGGCGAGCTCGGGGGCGTCGCGAACGTCGAGGAGCAGCACGTCGCCCCGGCCTGCCATCTCGCGAACCTTGGCGGTATCGAGCCGCGGTACCACCGCATTGGCGGCAGCCAGCATTTCTTTTACGCCGGGCACAGTAACCTCCATTGGATCGGCACGGCACCCGTTGCGGCCGGTGCCGCGAACTCAACCTAGCACGGAGATCCTTCCAAGTCGGCGGCGGTGCCTAAGCCCGGCGAGAAGCCTCGCCGGCCCGCCGCATCGTCCTTCTCCCGTCATGTGATCCTCGTATAGGATACTGGCGCAACGAACCAGGAAATTTGGGGAGGACCTCGCATGTTCAAGCCGTTCGCAGGGCTGGCGGCACTCGCCGCGATCGGGTTTGCGGCGCCGGCCTCGGCCGAAACCGAGCTGCAATGGTGGCACGCCATGGCCGGCGAGCTCGGCCAGAAGGTCGAGAAGCTCGCCACCGATTTCAACAATTCGCAAAAGGAGTTCAAGGTCGCCCCGGTCTACAAGGGCACCTATACGGAGGTGATGACCGGCGCGATCGCGGCCTATCGCGCCAAGCAGCCGCCGCACATCATCCAGGTATTCGAGGTCGGCACCGCGACCATGATGGCTGCTCGGGGTGCGGTTTATCCGGTCTATCAATTGATGAAGGACGCCGGCGAGCCGTTCGATTCCAAGAGCTATCTGCCGGCGGTGGTGGGCTATTACACCGACACCCAGGGCAACATGCTTTCGTTTCCGTTCAATTCGTCGACTCCGGTGCTCTATTACAACAAGGACTTGTTCAAGAAGGCAGGGCTGGATCCGAATTCGCCGCCGAAAACCTGGCCCGAGATGGGCGCGGCGGCCGCGAAGCTGCGGGCGGCGGGCGTCGGCTGCGGCTTCACGAACCAATGGCCGTCCTGGATCAACATCGAGAATCTGTCCGCCTGGCACAATGTGCCGATCGCCACTCAGGCCAACGGCTTCGGCGGGCTCGACACCGAGCTCAGGATCAATGGACCGGTGCAGGTCAAGCACCTCGCCCAGCTCGCGGAGTGGCAGAAGGACAAATTGTTCGACTACGGGGGTCGCGCGGGTTCGGCCGACCCGAAATTCACCTCGGGCGAATGCGGCATGTTCCTCGGCTCCTCGGCCGCGCGGCTCAACGTCATTACCAACCTCAAGGCCGAGGTCGGCATCACCACGATGCCGTACTGGCCCGACGTCAAAGGCGCGCCGCAGAACTCCATCATCGGCGGCGCGACGCTCTGGGTGCTGAAGGGTCAGAAGAGCGAGGACTACAAGGGCGTCGCGAAATTCTTCAGCTACCTGTCGAAACCGGACGTGCAGGCCTGGTGGCATCAGCAGACCGGGTACCTGCCGATCACGCAGGCCGCCTACGAGCTTTCGCGGCAGCAGGGCTTCTACGAGAAGAATCCCGGCACCGACATCTCGATCAAGCAGATGACGTTGAATCCGCCCACCGAGAACTCGAAGGGGCTGAGGCTCGGCAGCTTCGTCCAGATCCGGAACATCATCGAGGAAGAGATGGAATCCGCGCTACAGGGCAAGAAGAGCGCCAAGGATGCACTCGACAATGCCGTGGTGCGCGGCAACGAGCTGCTGCGGCAATTCGAGCGGGCAAATATGTGAGGTCCTGGGGACGGAGGTCGGGGGTCAGTGATCAGAAAAGCGAGCAACCGCGCATTCTGATATCTGACCACTGACTACTGACTACTGACTACTGACGACTGATACCCGGCACATGCAGGAAAAGCGCGTCATCTTCCCGGGCATGCTGGTGCCGCTGCTTCTGCTCGTGCCGCAGCTGGCGATCACCTTTGCGTTCTTCGTGTGGCCGAGCATCCGCTCGCTCCAGGGCTCGCTGTTCGAGCAGGACGCATTCGGACTTTCCGAGCGTTTCGTCGGCTGGGCCAATTTCGCGCGCATCCTGTCGGATCCGGATTACCTCTCCTCCTTCGGGATCACGCTCGTCTTCTCGTTCGGCACGACCGCGCTCGCCATGAGCGTGGCGCTTGCGCTCGCCGCGGTCGCCGATCGGGCGATCAGAGGCTCGGGAATCTACAAGGCGCTGATCATCTGGCCGTACGCGATCGCGCCGGCGATCGCCGGCGTGCTGTGGTGGTTCCTGTTCAATCCGACCATCGGCGTGCTCCCGCGCCTGCTCGCGCCGCTCGGGATCGTCTGGAATCATTTCCTCAACGGCCACCAGGCTTTGCTACTCGTCATCATCGCCTCGGCGTGGAAACAGGTCAGCTATAATTTCCTGTTCTTTCTGGCCGGCCTGCAGACCATCCCGCCGTCGCTCCTGGAGGCGGCGCAGATCGACGGCGCGAGTGCGCTTGCCCGGTTCCGGGCCGTGGTGCTGCCGCTGCTGATGCCGACCACCTTCTTCCTCGCGGTGGTCAATCTCGTCTACGCCTTCTGCGACACGTTCGCGGTCATCCACGCGACGAGCGCCGGCGGGCCCGGCACCGCGACGACGACGCTCGTCTACAAGGTGTTCCGCGACGGCTTCGAGGGACTCGATCTCGGCGGTTCGGCGGCGCAATCCGTGGTGTTGATGATCATCGTCGGCGCGCTCACGATCGTGCAGTTCCGCTACATCGAGCGCAACATTCATTACTGAGCGGGTCTCGCATGGCGGAGATCGAGATCAACCGGAACACGCCGCTGTCCCCTTCCCCGGGGTTGCGGGCAGAGCCGACGGTTCCGGGCGAGGTCACCGAGCGCGCTGTCGGCTCGCGCCGGGTCAAAGCAAGAGTAATCACCCACAAGACGGCAACCGACCTGCTCGCCCACGCGGTGCTGATCTTCGGCGCTGCCTTGATGGCGTTCCCGATCTACATGGCGTTCGTCGCATCGACCCACACGCTGACCCAGTCATTGACCGGGTTGCCGCTGCTGCCGGGAGACCGCCTGATCGACAATTATCGCCAGGTGCTCAGCGAGGGCTTGCGCAACTACGGCCTGCCGCCGATCTGGCCGATGCTCGTCAACAGCGTCGTGGTCGCACTGGCGATCACTGCCGGCAAGATCGCGGTGTCCATCCTCTCGGCATTCGCCGTGGTGTTCTTCCGCTTTCCGTTCCGGATGCTGGCGTTCTGGATCATCTTCGCCACGCTGATGCTGCCGGTCGAGGTTCGCATCCTGCCGACCTACGAGGTCGCGGCGGATCTCGGGCTGCTCAATTCCTACACCGGCCTGACGGTGCCGCTGATTGCCAGCGCCACGGCCACGTTCTTGTTCCGACAGGTGTTCATGACGATTCCTAACGAGCTGATGGAGGCCGCTCGTGTCGACGGTGCCGGCCCTCTGCGGTTCCTGTGGTCGATCCTGATCCCGATGTCGAAGACCAACATGGCGGCGCTGTTCGTCGTCACCTTCATCTACGGCTGGAACCAGTACCTGTGGCCCCTGCTGATCACAAAAGACGCCGCTTATTACACGGTGATCATGGGCATCCAGCGCATGGCGCGCGCTTCCGATTTCGAGCCGCAATGGCATCTCGTCATGGCGACCGTGATTCTGGCGCTGCTGCCGCCGCTGATCGTGGTCGCCGCGATGCAGAAGCAGTTCGTCGCCGGTCTGTTCGAAACGGAGAAGTGAAACGTCGTAGCTCGCATCGAGCTCAGCGGAATGCGGGAATACCAAATATGTTGATCGAGCTACCCGCTTTTCGGGGACGGTCGGCTTTGGCGGCCCTTGTTGCCGCGGTCGCGCGCTACTAGACTGCGCGCAAACGGGGTCCGAACGATTTTCACCGCTTGAGGAGAATGCGTCATGGCCGTGGATGGCACCTGGAATCTGACCATGCAGACGCCGATGGGCGAACGCAAGGCAACGCTCGTCGCGAACTCGCAGGGTGGCGCGCTCACCGGCAAGCAATCGGGCGACGGCGGCAGCACCGATATCTTCGACGGGACCCTGAGCGGTAACGAGGCCACCTGGAAGATATCGATCACCAACCCGATGCCCTTGACGTTGCAATTCACTTGCACGGTCGAAGGCGACAAGATGTCGGGAAAGATGAGCGCAGGCGTGATGGGCAGCTGGCCGTTCTCGGGAGTGCGGGCGTAGCCGCGGTCGCGATCAGGAGAGCGCGGCAGCCGGCGCAACGATCAAAGAGCCGCGCCGGCAATCCGCGAGAACATTGGCGAACAAGGGAATTCCATGCAATTCGGCATTTTCTACGAGCATCAGCTGCCGCGGCCATGGGCCGAGGGCGCCGAGCTCAAACTGTTCCAGGAAGCGCTCGACCAAGTCGAGCTCGCCGACAAGCTCGGCATCGAATACGCCTGGGAGGTCGAGCACCATTTCCTCGAGGAATACGCACATTCCTCGGCTCCGGAAGTGTTTCTCGCGGCCTGCTCGCAGCGTACCAAGCGCATCCGGCTCGGCCACGGCATCGTGCTGATGCCGCCGCCTTATAATCACCCGGCGCGGGTCGCCGAGCGCATCGCGACTCTCGATCTCGTCTCCTCGGGCCGCGTCGAATGGGGGACCGGCGAGAGCGCCTCGCTCGCCGAGCTCGGCGGCTTCGGCATCTCGGTTCAGGACAAGCAGCCGATGTGGCAGGAGGCGACCCGCGAGGCCGCCAACATGATGGTGATGGATCCCTACCCCGGCTATCAGGGCAAATACTTTTCGATGCCGTGCCGCAATGTCGTGCCCAAGCCGGTGCAGAAGCCGCATCCGCCGATCTGGGTCGCGGCCTCGCGCCGCGAGACCATCCACGAAGCCGCACGCGATGGCATCGGGGCACTTACCTTCGCGTTCATCGATCCCGCCGAAGCCATCAAATGGGTGGGTGAATATTACGACATCATCAAATCGGAAAAATGTGTTCCGATCGGTCATAGCGTAAACGCCAACATCGCGATGGTGGGAGGCTTCTCCTGCCACGCCGATCCCGACGAAGCCCGCCGCCGCGGGCTCGACGGCTTTCGCTTCTTCGGCTACGCGCTCGGCCACCATTATATTTTCGGGGAGCACCTGCCCGGCCGGACGAACATCTGGGCGAACTACGAGCAGGCTCGTGATCTGCTGCCGATCGCCCACGGCGGCGCCGGCGCCATCGGCTCGCCCGAGCAGATCGAGCAGCATCTACGCCGGTTCGAGGAGGCAGGCGTCGATCAGATGATTTTCGTGCAGCAAGGCGGCAGGAACCGGCACGAGGACATCTGCGAGTCCATGGAGCTGTTTGCCAAATCGGTGCTGCCGGGCTTCAGGCGGCGGCATGCCGAACGTGCCGCGAAGAAACAGGCGGAACTCGAGCCGTTCATCGAGGCGGCGCTGAAGCGCAAGCTGCGGATGGCGCCGCTCGCCGAAGCCGACATCCCGACCATCGTCGCGCTCGGGCGCCAGCAGGCCAAGCAGGAATCGATCGACGGCAAGACCGCCAATTTCGGCCGCGGCAGCGAGATGAGCGTTCCGCTCGAGGATCCGCTCAAGCGAGCGAGCGCGGCCAGCTGAACGCCTTCCCGCGCGATCTGCCGCCGGCGGGCCGGGCCGAGCCATAGCCAGCTCCTGAGGCAGCGGCCGAATTTCGCTTACCCGGTAACCTCTCGCGCAATTCGCGGGCTGCGGGAAAACCGCGCAAGGAAGCGATTGCGCAAAACGGGTAAAATGTCGCACTCTCGCGGCGACGGGCGTCCGCTCGTCGCGGGTCTACCGCGTTGCCACAACGTGGTCGACCACGCGGCAAAGCCGGCTCGCACGAGGGAGGAAACGATGACCCAATCCGCTTCAAGGCGGCGAGCCCTGCTGCTCGCCGGAACCATCACGGCGGTCGTAGCCGCTTGGCCTGCGGCCGCACAGCAGCCGGCAGCGCAGCCTGCACCGCCGGCGGCGCCGGCCACGCAGGCCACAGCGCCCACCCCGCCCCCAACCTGGGCGCAAGGGCGACCGGATGCTGCCATCGAGGCCAAGCTCGCACCGATCGCGCCGCCGCCGATCCCCACGGCAGCGGACAAGCTGCCGGTCGAGAAGTTGAAGCTTCCGAAAGGCTTCAAGATCGAGGTTTATGCGGCGGGCCTCGCTAATGCGCGGACGCTGCGGCAGGGCGACAAGGGCACGATCTTCGTTAGCACTCGGTTGCTCGACAAGATCTACGCCATCGTCGAGAAAGGCGGCAAGCGCGAGGTCAAGACGCTCTATTCCGGGCTCTATCGGCCGAACGGCCTCGCCTTCAAGGACGGGACGCTCTACATCGCGGAGCTCTCGAAGATCTCGAAGGTCGAGAAGATCGAGGACAACCTCGACAACCCACCGAAGCTGACGCTCATCTACGACGACCTGCCGAAGGACGAGCCCCACGGCTGGAAGTTCCTGACGTTCGGGACCGACAACAAGCTCTATTTCAATGTCGGCGCGCCCTGCAACATCTGCATGCCGCCGCCGACCCACGCGCAGATCCGCCGCATCAACGTCGACGGCAGCGGAGTGGAAGTCGTCGCTCGCGGCATCCGGCAAATCGTCGGCATGGACGTGAACCCCGTGAACAAGCAGATCTACTTCACGGAAAACAGCCGCGACTGGCTGTCCGAGGATATTCCGCAGGACAAGCTCAATCGCCTCGCCCAGCCCGGCAAGGACAATTTCGGCTATCCGTACTGCCACCAGGGCAACATCCTGGATCAGGAGTTCGGATGGGGTCGTTCCTGCGACGAGTTCACCAAGCCGGTGGCGCTGCTGGGCCCGCACTCGGCACCGCTCGGAATGCGGTTCTACACCGGCACCACGTTCCCGGCCGAATATCGCAACGCAATCTTCATCGCGCGCCACGGCTCCTGGAACCGGAGCAAGAAGATCGGCGGCGACATCGTCGTGGCGAAGCTCAACAAGGACGGCACCGTGAAGTCGATCGAGCCGTTCATCACCGGCTTCATCGAGAACAACAACTACCTCGGTCGGCCGGCCGACCTGGCGTTCCTGAAGGACGGCTCGATGCTGATCTCCGACGACTATAACGGCGCGGTCTATCGCGTCACCTACGGCAACGCAGCCGTCGCCGGACACTGAGCCGATCTCGGCGACTGATCGAGGGTGGCACGCGCCACCCTCGATCGTTTCTCGGACCTGCGCGGCCAGCCGGTCGTTTCAGCAAATGATGCGTGCATTCCTGATTGCCTCGGCGCTCGCATGCGCGACCGCGGTTCCATGCTTCGGCGAGTCTTTATCGGCGCGCATGGACCTGTGTCTCGCGTGCCATGGCGAGAGTGGCCAATCGAAAGATACGGAGGTTCCCTCGCTCGGCGCCGAACCGGCGTTCTACATGCTCATCCAGCTTTATCTGTTTCGCGAGAATCAGCGCAAGGTCGACGTGATGAACGAGGCGACCAAGGGCCTGACCGACGACGACCTGCGGCAACTCTCCGACTCGATCGCCAAATTGCCGGCGCCAAAGCCACCCCCTGACAGCCCCGATCCGGCCCGCATGGAGCGCGGCCGCGAGCTTGTCCACAAGTACCGCTGCGGGTTCTGCCACAACCGGGATTTTGCCGGACACGACAATGTCCCCCGCCTGGCAGCGCAGCGGGAGGACTATCTGATCAAGTCGCTGCGCGAGTACAAGGTGAACTCGCGACCCGGCTACGATGCTACCATGGCGGAAGTGACCCAGCCGATCCCCGAGCCCGAGATTCTGGACCTCGCTTATTTCATGGCTCGGGTGCGCTGAGCCGGCGCTTTCAGCCCGAGATCAAGCTGTCGGCCTCATTCTTCGAACGATTTCAGGAAATCGATGAAGTCGGCGATCTGATCGGGTTCGAGACGGAACTCCGGCATGTCGGGATGACCGGTCACGATGCCCTCGGCCAGCGCCTCCTCGAGATATTCGACCGGATATCGCTTGTGCAGCGCGCGGAACGGCGGAGCGGCCTTGAGCGTGCTCTCGCCGGTCCGCTCGATCGAATGGCACCGCGCGCAGTTCACGCGCGCGAACTCCTTGCCGCGTTGCACGCTGTCCGATCCCGCCCGGCCGCCGCCTGAGAACAAGCACAACGCCGCTGACGCCGCCGCGGCGCTTGCAATTGCCCACTGACGCGCGGGTCTCGGCATCGATCTCACTCCACCGTCACGAGTTTTCGTTCGACGACCGCGTGGCAACGATCCGCGTGCCGCGAGCTCTAACGGCAGCTTCAAGCAGATGGCACGGTCAGGCCAGGCGGCGCGGAACGGGACATCCGTCGCGGGGTCGTGCGCTCGTCGGTGAGCCAGCGCGCGATCTTCGGCCAGATCGTTTGCAGCGTTCTCGCGCCCATGAACAAGCCCAGGTGCTGACATGGCGCAATCGCAGTTTCGATCTCGGACGCGGGGGTGCCGACACGATCCTTAGTGGCGAACACCTGCCCGGGCGCCACGATGTCGTCATCACGCGCAGCGAGCAGGAACAAGGGAATCCAAACACGCGCGAGATCGATGCAGTGCCCGAGCGCCACGAGCCTGCCTTCTGCGAGGCGGTTCTGCTTGTAGAGCCATTCCACGACTTCGAGGTAATAAGTGCCGGGCAGATCCACCGTTGCGGCATGCCATTCCCGGAACTCCGCCTCCAGGCGATGGAACGCCGGTTCGCCGATGCGTCGCGGAACCTGCAGCAATTGCCGTATCGACTCGCTGTCCAGCGTTCGCGGACCCCACAGCCCCAACACGCGGTCGCCGAGAATTCGCCCCCCGCCGAGGTCGACGAGCTGCTGGAACACGGCGAGCGGCATTTGCGTCGCCAACAGGGAAAGCGTCGACGCACCCGCCCGAATATCGACGGGCGAGCCGGCCAGGACCAACTTACGGACTTTTTCGGGGAATCGCGCCGCGAACAGCAACGCCATCCAACCGCCTTGGCACAGGCCGATGAGATCGACATTTCCGCCGAGCTCGTCGACGGCAACGTCGAGATCGGCAAGGTAATTGTCGATCGAGAGATACCGCATCTCCGGGGTGGCGCTCAGCCAGTCGGTGACGCAGAGGTGCGAAAGTCCGGCGCCACGGAGCGCGCGCACCAGGCTATGCCCCGCGGCGAAATCCGCAATCGTCGCGCGGTGCAGTGCGAACGGCGCGCAGATCAGCGTCGGCTTCGCCCGCTCGTCGGCGAAGAACTCGCGTAGCCGCATGCACGGCAGCTCGAGAACGACCCGATTCCGAGTCGCCCACTTCGGTGCGGGCGGAGGGACGGCGGCAACGCTCCCAAAATTCGCGAGCTGACCGGCCAAAGCCGACATCATGCCGCTGGTCGAAGCCGCGGCGAGCGCCGGCCACAAAAACGCAATGGAAGGGAACGGCTGGTCCGCCATGGCACCATTGCAAGTTCCAGCCAATCTACCCCCGAGACTCTCAGAATCGTTGCGCTGGATCAATCGAATTTCCGGCCGGCGGTGCTAGAACGCGAACGGTATTTTTCAGCTCGGCTCGGGCCCATGTCCGTAGTGCACCTCGCGCGTCCCCCCAGCCCGCCCCTGGAATCCCGGGCGCAGAAAAAGCTTGCGTCTTCGGCCGCGCAGCCGGTCCGCGACACGCCCGCGCAGATGCTCGACCGCAGTCTACACGCGACGATCGCGCAATTCACCGGCGGCCTGGCTCCGGCCGCTCTCGCCGGCGCCTATCTCGATTGGGCGGCCCATCTTGCGGTTTCGCCCGGGAAGCGGCTCGAACTCGCCGGAAGGGCTCTGGCCGGAGCCGTGGATCATGTCGGCTTCACAGCCAAAGCGCTGCTCGGTTCAGTCTGCGATCCCTGCATCTGCGCGCTGCAACAGGATCATCGGTTCCGCGACCGGAGCTGGCAATCCTTCCCGTTCAACTATTATGCCCACGCGCTCCTCTCGATCGAACGCTGGTGGGAGGCGGCTACGACCGGAGTGCGTGGCGTGAGCAAGCAACACGAAGCGATGGTCAGCTTCGGCGCGCGCCAGATCCTCGATACTGCGGCCCCGACGAATTTTTTCTGGTCGAACCCGCAGGTGCTCGCACGGACGCGCGACGAGCTTGGGAGCAATTTGCTCAGGGGATCGATGCATTTCTTGGAGGATTGTCTGCGTGTGCAGTCTGGAGCGCCGCCGGCCGGTTCCGAAGCGTTCCATGTGGGCGAGACCGTCGCGGTCACCCCCGGCAAAGTGGTGTGCCGCACCCGGCTTGCCGAGATCATCCAGTACGCGCCCGCAGGCGATCGCGTTCACCCCGAGCCGGTCGTGATCGTCCCGGCATGGATCATGAAATATTACATTCTCGATCTGTCTCCGGCCAACTCACTCGTGCGCTATCTGACCGAGCAGGGCTTCACGGTGTTCATGATCTCGTGGAAGAATCCCGGGCCCGAGGATCGCGACGTCGGGTTTGACGACTATCGTACCGAGGGTGTGCTGCCGGCGTTCGAGGCGGCGACGACGATCACCGGCACTCCCAAAGTCCATGCGGTTGGTTATTGTCTCGGCGGGACGCTGCTCGCGATCGCGGCGGCGGCGATGGCGCGAGACGAAGATGATCGGATCGCAACCCTGACGTTCTTTGCCGCGCAAGCGGATTTCACCGAAGCCGGCGAGCTCCGGCTGTTCATCAATGAGAGCCAGGTCGCGTTCCTGGAAGATTTGATGTGGGAGCGCGGTTATCTCGACGCCAAGCAGATGGCCGGAGCGTTCCAGCTGTTGCGCTCGAATGACCTGATCTGGTCGCGCGTGGTGCACGATTATCTGATGGGGGAGCGTTCTACCCAGATCGACATCATGGCGTGGAACGCGGATGCGACCCGGATGCCCTATCGCATGCATTCGGAGTACCTGCGCTCGCTGTTTCTGAACAATGACCTCGCCGAAAACCGCTTCAGGGTCGAGGGACGGCCAATCGCCGTCCACGACATCCGCGCGCCGATTTTCGCAGTGGCGACCGAGCAGGACCACGTCGCGCCGTGGCGGTCGGTGTTCAAACTGCACTTGCTCGCCGACGCGGAGCTCACGTTCGTTCTCACCAACGCGGGTCACAACGCCGGGATCTTGTCCGAGCCCGGACATCCGAACCGTCATTTTCGCATCGCTACCCGCGTCCACGATGCTCCGTACGTCGATCCGGACGCCTGGATGGCTGCCAATGCCTCGCGTCCGGGCTCGTGGTGGCCGGCATGGACGCAGTGGCTGGCGCAACGTTCAGACAAGCTGACCGCACCTCCCGCGCTCGGACGACACGGCAGCCGGTTCGCGCCGCTCACCAATGCGCCCGGCGAATACATCAAGATGAAGTGAGGACTGCCGTTCCCCGCCGTGGAGCGACGAGCTGGAAGTTCCAGGACCGCCTATGCGGCGCGGACGCGGGAGAAGAACTCTCCGACGCGGCCTTCGAGATCGGCCGCGGCAGAGGAGAGCCGCTCGGTCAGGGCGAAAATGTCCCGCACCATGGCGAGGCTGTCGTTCGTCGAGTGCTCCACCGCTTGCACGTCCTCCGTGGCGCGCTTGGTAGTGCTCGCGGCGGCCTGCACGGCTTCCGAAATCTGATTGGCGGCAGCGGATTGCTGCACCACCGAGGTCGCAATGGCGGAGGCGACCGACGCCATGTTGGTCACCGCTCTGGCGACCGCCCCGATCTGCTCGACCGATTGGTTCGTGGCGTTCTGGACCGCGGTGATCTGCCGGGAAATCTCGTTGGTGGCCTTCTCGGTCTGATTGGCCAAGGCCTTGACCTCGGCGGCTACGACGGCAAAGCTCCGGCCGGCGTCTCCGGCGCGTGCCGCCTCGATCGTGGCGTTGAGCGCCAGTAAGTTGGTCTGACCGGCGATCTTCGAGATCAAGTCCACGACCGAGCCGATCTGGCTGACGGCCTCCGCGAGTTGCCCCAGCGTCTTCATCGAGATCTCGGCATCGCGAGCTGCATGGTTGGCGATGTCAAGGCTCCCCGCGCTCTGGTTGCCGATCTCCCCGATCGATTTCGACAGCTCTTCGGCGGCGGCTGCAGTCGTCTCGACGCTCTCCGTCGTGGTGATCGAGGCGTGCGCGGCCGATTTCATGCGGCTCGACACCTCGTCCGCGGCTCGCCGCACCGCGCCCGAGCCGACGCTGAGCGCCTGCGAGACCTCTTTGACGCCAGCGACGACCTCGTTGATGGTGAGCTCGAAAGCGCTGATTGCGGAATCGAGCGCCTGGCGCCGCGCTTCCGAGGCATTGATTGCCGCGTCCTGGTGCAGCGTTATCGAGGTGGCGATGTCGAATCCGATCGCCTGGGAGACGAGCTTGGCCCCTGAGACGACTCGCTTGGCCGAGAAGCGCGCGTTCCGAGCCAGCGCATCCATCACGGCGCGCAACACCATGTTGCCGGCAATCATACGGGTGCGCGGCGTGATGCCGATCTTGTATTCCTGCTCGCTGAGCGAGCGGCTCGACTCGAT
>Ga0066903_100003509_pt1 | contig 12861 bp, 14 predicted proteins | sample PanSoiMetaGPlot1_FD_67491 | JGI IMG/M metagenome (GOLD analysis project Ga0066903, IMG submission 67491) | Tropical forest soil microbial communities from Panama analyzed to predict greenhouse gas emissions - Panama Soil - Plot 1 (version 2) | ecosystem: Environmental > Terrestrial > Soil >... | reverse complement strand
TGCGAACACAGTGGGAGATGCAGCCTGTGGCTGGGGCTGAGGAGCAACTGGCTGAATGCGTGGCCCAGGCACTATACGTCTTCACGAAGCTTCAATTGGCAGATGGAAGATAGCGCGCTGTACTGGTCAGCTCGAAAGCTGACGCCGAACGGCTTGGGGCTATCGAAATGAATGTCCTGCAAGAGCCAATTGGCAGGTGGGTCGTAGCCAGGAAAGACCGCGATACACTCACCGCCCTCCAGTCGCCAGAGCTGGCGTAGAAAGTCGCGAGCTACCATGGCATCCACCGCTGGCTGGCCAATTGGTTGCTGAAGCTGCCAGATCGTGACTTGTCCTTTACCGTTAGGCATGGCGTTGTCAGCCACGCTCAGCATCATCGTCCGAGTCCAGCCGGTAGCGGCACGGACAATAACTTCGATCAACTTCACAGCCGACGTCATAGTTGTTCCCGACACGCCCGATGTGGTCGTGACGCGATACACCAATTTGGTCGCGATCTGATTGATGCGGAGGCGAAGCTGAGTCTGGCCAACAGTAGCAGCCCCGCCTGCGACTGTAGTTGTGAAATCAGGTGTGGCATTCAGGCTTGCCGGGTCTTGGTCGAGCCAGACGTCGAGCGTCACCGTAATGTCTGATTCGTTTGGAAGTCCTGGTTGAGCCCAAGTCACCAACACCTGGCGAAACAGCTTGAGCTGAGCAGAGGTGAAGTCAATCAGGCTGGAGACGATCTGCGTACCAGGCTGTTGAAAAGAGCTAAAGGTCCCATTGGAACATCCAAACAACAGACGTTGAACATTGGTGATGTCTTGAGGACTGCTATTGGCCGACAATACCGGCACCGCCACGCCCCATTGAGCGGCCAGACTCGTACCGCCCTGAAATGGATGCTGCATACTGGAAATAACTGCCATGCGGGGGCCGTGATTGTTGCCCAGAAACTGACCATAGCCAGATAGATCGTCCAGCTTGAACAATCGGCCCCGTAGCACATCGTAAGCGTATACGGCTACGTGAGTCGAAGTCCCATCGTAATAGTAGATTGGGAAGATCGCGTACGGACCATAGGCAACCGGATAGCCCTCGCCAGTGATGAACGACGATAGGCCCCTGGCGCCTTGAATCTGCAACGGCCCGATGTGCTGAACAGACCCACCCTGAATCAGATACATATCAACAGAGTTTGGTTCGTTGTTACTTGCAGTGTCATTGGTGATCAGCACGAACAATGACCCATTGATCGAGCACATGTACCCCGCATTGGCATTGGTAAATCGTGCGAGCGTTGACCAGCTCCGAGAGATGATGTCGAAATACGAGACCGTCACCCCGGAACCGGTAGTTGCTACCAAAGCAAAGCCATTGCCATGAAATTCGATTTGTTGTGCCTGGTTTGTCGGACTGCTGAAGACCGGCAACGGGATCAACTCATCGGTGAACGTTGCAAAAGTCTGTTGTGATATATCAAGGATGCGGATGTTAACAGCAGAACCTGTCTGCGCTTGCCAGGCAAACGCGACATACCATTTATTGCCGATCATTCCAGCAGCGAGAAGTCCAGCAGCAGAAAAAGCGCTGGAAAAGTTGGGCAGCGTCGCATTGTTGATCGTCATCTCGGTGACCACTGCTCCGCCACCGGTGATTGCCGCCAAGACTACGTTCTGTGCGGGGCCAGCGCCAACCAGAACGGAATACAGGTACCAGATATTCCCGAGAGCGACGATATAGTCCACCGTCTGCACACTGTTATTTCCAGACGACGGACCGCCGGGATTGGTCACCGTCGTTACTGATCCATCACCCTGAATGACCAGAATGTTGTTATTCGGCGCCAATGCCTGGCGATACATGTAGACGAAAATGGAGATCGGGGGCGAGAAGCCCGACAGGGCTCCGCCAGCAGTCCCAACGCCAGCGGTTATCATTTTAGCCCCGCTCTCGTGCTGATCTGGCGTAGCTCGTACCGCTCGTACGGGCAGATAGTCCGTAGTCGGCCACAATAGCCCAAGCCCGTCCCAATACTGTTTAGGATCAGACTCAGTACCGCCCGTAACAGGTGTCGCGCCCGTAAACACCCTTTGGCCTGTACCATCAGACCAGTCGCCCTGACTGACTTGAGGCCACTGATTGAACTCACGGTCGATCAGATTGGGTGAGCTGAGCTGAACGAGCTGATCTTTGTGTTGCAGCTCAGTCTCTTCGTGTTGAGTCTGATTGCGGTCGATGGTCGTAGCAAAGGCCAGTTTGGCAATGTTGACAACCTGACCATCCTTGTTCTTACAGGGCAACGTTGTCCCGTCGCGCGTTGCCAGTAGCAAGTCATAGACCGGGCCAATATCCTGGATTTGAGGGCCAGGCCCTAGGATCACATTGAGGCCGGAAGTGAGAACGGGCACTTACTCGATATCCCAAACCCAGGTCGGAGCGGCTGTGTACGTCAAAGTAATGGTACCGCCTGCGGGCACCCTGAATGCTTGGCCGACCCCCCCGTTTGCCAACACGATACCAGTCGCAACGCCATTGATTGCCACCGCGCACGTAGAGGCGCCCGGTGTCAAATGAACTGTCGCATCGAACGCGAACTGGTTGGTTAGTGCGACCGTAGTCGCCGGCACCGCCGGGGCAGCAACATTGGCGGGGGGCGCGTTGGCGTAATTGGTGCCTCCGATCTGGAGCGGCGCCAACGCGTTTCCACTCAGCAGCGGACTGCCGGTGATTCGAATCGTAGCAGCGTCGGCTGCTGCCGATATACGGATTCCATTCAGGGTGTTGTTGCGAAAATCCCCGCCCACAATTCTCACGATGGGGGTATTGCCAAGAATTATCCCGGAGAATGCGTTATTGCGAGCGTGGCAATTGGCAAGTAGATAATCACCTCGTGAGAGGTCGAAACCTTGAGCGGAGCCATTGTCACTGATACAATTTACGTAGCTGACAGCCACTACCTGCTGGCTGCAAAAGAACCCGGAACCGCCGTTGCCCAGCGATACCGCAGACCCGAACGGATACTGCGACCCGGCAGCGATGCTGGAAGATGTGCCGCCGGCGCGACAATCGGTATAGGTGACATTCGCCACGTTGACGTCGTCAATATGATAGCCCTGACTGCCGCACAGGTAAGCATGGCAATTGGTGTAAGAGACTTCCCGACTACCCACTCCCACGTTGAAACCAAATCCGAACGCGGTGCCATTGCCGATACTGGCCGATCGGCAAGCAACGTAGCCGACTCCCGTGCACCCGTTGGCTACAAAGCCGTTCGCCATCACGCCGGCAGTCTGAATAGCCTGGCAGTCAACGAAACTGACGTCAGTCGAGCCTTGAGCGTAAAAGCAGAAAGTCTCAGTGTTACCGCCAGAATTATTGGTCCCCCGGCAGTTCCTGATTCGGACTCGGTGGCACTTCACCCCGCGCTGGCGTGTGATGTAGAGCCCACTGATCTGGTCGGTCTGATTGCCGGCGTTGCCATCGATCGTAAAGTCGACAAAAGTGACCTGGTCCTGCTGATTGTTCCAGGGCACGATGATGCTAGCAACGTTAGACCCCGAGCCCACGGTGCCGAGACTATTGTTGGGGATGCGAAAAATAGTAGCGTCAGTCCCAGCTCCCCGAAGCACAGTATTCGGGCCGTACATGAGCGCAGTCGTCCAGGAAGCACCACCCGTCCGCACCGCAGGCGTAACTTGGTAAGTTCCAGACGGACAGTAAACCGTCCCCCCGCCCGATAGTCGGCAAGTGTCCAGAGCGAGTTGAATTGCAGCCGTGTCGTCTGTAACGCCATCGCCCAGGGCTCCATAGTCCTTGACGTTAAACCAAAGAGTCTGGATGCCAACCGGATAGTTGCCATCGCCAGTCGCAGTCCACGGACCCGCTGACGTCGGCCCGGTATTTACTGTGTACAGACCAGACGGCGCCGTGATCGTAAACAAACCATGTGCTGCTGGTGGGCCAGTAACTGCCGTCGAAACATACGCGATTCCCGTAGAGTTACTCACAAGTTGTACCCATACGTTATCGACGGGCTGGACCGCTCCAGCCGTCTGGGCGTATAGATAGTCGCTAAAGGTTGGCATTAGAAACTAATCTTCCCTGACTGTATGGCTGGCGCGTCTACCGATACCCGCTTCACCTCCTGCATGGAGGCATACACAAAGATATCATCCATTGCCCGGCGTAGCATCGCCTTGGCTACACGCGCCGCTTCCTTCTGGTCGAACGCGTGCTGGGCACAAGCACCAATCGCACCATCTTGAAGATCCAGCTCGCAGCCAATCTTCCGAAATCTCCACTCCCATTTAGGTCGCTCCTGCTCTTGCAGAATGCGAATGATGTCCATCACCTTGAGTGGATTGGTCCAAGCATAGGTCTCGATACGGTCACACAGCTCACCAATCATGCCGTACTTCTTGTAGTCAGCAGGAATGGCGTGTTGCATGACTTCATCATCGGGCAGAAAGTTGTTGTGTAGGCGTTGACGGATCAGCTTTTCAATACCCGTGAATGCTCCTGCGCACACAAAGAGGATGCGCTTGGTATTGAACTTGACGCCAGCCAACATCTCCAAGTCTTTCGACTCGTCCACGAACGTAATGATGTCCTTCTCTACGTACTTCAGCATCTCGGCTTGAGAGCGAACGCCCATACTGACTGACTCAGCATCCTTGCCTATAGCAGCATGGCACCACTTATCAATCTCGTCGAGAAAGATGACGCCAAAATCAACTCCCCAGTCGAGCCAATGCTGAATGAAGATGTCAAGCATGGTCTTGCCGCGATAACTGGGAGGGGAGATGCTGGCCGAGCTGGCGATGCTGTAGGGCAACCCCGCCACCTCGATCAACTTCTCGATCGCATACGTCTTGCCCGTCCCCGAGCGCCCCGCCACCAGCACTAGAGGACGTCCCGCGCCTTCCTCATTTAGGTACAGCGTGTACTGGCTGAAGACAGAAGCGAGCTTGACCTTCAAGTCATCCTGTCCGACCAGCCCCTCCAGGGCGTCCATAAACTTAGAAGGCCGTACGAAGCCCGGGACGGACTGCTCTGTCCTTTTACGCGTCTGAGTAAAGCCAGCCCCATGCCGAGCCTGTGTGGGCCTCCCAGAGCCTACAGCGGGCATCAGGCCATACCAGTCCACAACGGGCTCAGATTCAGCTTCTCGGCCACCCTCGTCATAATGCTATGCCGGGCAGGGTAACCCAACGAAAGCTTCTGTAGGGCCGGGGCGAACATGCTTTGCATCCACCAACTGGCCGTTTGAATCGAGCCGCCTTTCTCGGCCCCCGCATTCTCGGCGGTCAGTGCGGGAAGGTCATCGGCACGACTACGCATAACTTCCTGATCCGACATGAGCCGTGCCACCGCGTAATACACTGGCAGCATGGCTGCGATCTGGGGGACCTGGCTAAGCGTGGCATAGGGCGTGGCATACGTAATACGCACAGTCCCGCCCACTGGGGGTGGCTTCGCAAAGATCAAAGTCGGCGTGGTGGAATCGTTGAGAAAGCGCCAATTGCTGAGACGGGTGAAGATGACGAACGCCGACGGCGGCATCGTCTCCACTTCCATGATCACCGTACGGGGGTCGCCATACGTCCCCACTGGCAGCGCGTACTCCCACTGGATGGGACTTGGTAGCACGCTAGTCGTATCCACCGGCTGCGGCGTCCAAATCTCAGGCCAGAGCATGTCAAGGCCCTCGTAGAGAGCATCAGTGACTTGCTGGTCGGAGAATCGAGAAGTCTGGTATCGCACCGCCACCGTGCCCGTAGGCGGCGCCAAGGGGAATTGCAGCTCACCCGTATCAGAAGTGATCAGCATGGGCACTGTTGCCGAAGTCGCGCCGGAGGGAGGGTTGGTATAGGTCGCACTGGCCGCCGTACCAGAAGTCACCACTCGCTGCCCCAGGCGCCCCACTACCTCAGGAGCGACGCCAACAACTAGATAGTCATTGATCGCAGTCACCGCCGCTGGCAAGTTGGTCAGCGCAGCTACGGTAAGCTGGTGATTGGCCACCAGCGTTGCGATATTACTGAGGGGCGACAGTCCGTACTCCACGCCGCTGAGCACATACGTATACGCGACCTGGTGGTTCCCCACGGTGAACGTCCCGCCGCCACCTCCATCGCTCGCTACGGGAGCAGTCGTAGGGTTGGCTGTAGGCGGTGGTGGGTCGAGTAGGGGTAGGTAGGACGTGGCCCCTACTTCGCCAGTAGCAAAGGAGGCGCTGAGGTACACGGACACCGCACGCGACACCGGAGGGCGTTGAACGTGCAGCGGCCTAGAGCCAGCCGCTGCAATAGCCCCAGAAGCCCCATCCGACGCCGGGCTCTCCTGGTGCCAGCTCGGCTGGTCCCGGAAAATACGCCTAACTTCGGCGATGAAAAACGCATCTGGCTGACCATTCTGGACAGCCACCGGGGGAGCCAACTACTCAACTTCTCCTACTACATAAGAGCCCTCCCGTTCGGCCACAGGAGGGCTCTCAGTTCTACCCCTGACGGATAGGTAGCCCCTCGGCTACCTATGCGTTAGCGGCGACGACCGCGACGGCCACGACGCGCCATAGTCGCACCTCCCCTTTTCTTACTCGCTCCACGGCCATGCTTGCGCTTCTTGCCGCGAGCGGGGGCAGGCATTGGCACTGGCATTGGCGGAGGCATCGAAGCCGCTGCCGCGCCCGGCTGGCCGAGCCCCGGCATCCCGGGCATCGCCCCAGGACCCGAGGGCATCGGCATCGGCATACCAGCCGCCATCAGTACGCTGCGCCTGCCCGAGAACGACGCCCTGCACTCTTGCCGCGTGCCCGAAGCTTGTAACCCCTACGAAGCTTCGGGAGGGCGCTCGTTCGAAAACGCATACCTCGGAACCCCCGGGCCATCTACTTAGTAGTAGCCCCCGTGAAGGTCCGTAGTCTGGTTACCGACATGCATCGGACGAGATGCGATGTCGTAACTCAGATCCAGACTGCCACCCACTACATGATGCGCGCCCGTGTCCGGCTGTGAAAAATGCGGCATCGGGCTGAGATACGTGCCATTGGGGTAGCGACCACGAAAGCGCTCCTCGGCCAGAAACTCGGCTGGCTCTCCAGCGGGATTGATCGCGCGGTTGCCAAAAGCCACCTGTTTCCTCCTAAGCGGATTCCGTATTACCGTCTTGACGAATAATGCCCTGATTCCAGTTGTCCCGGAACAGGACGACCGTTGCTCCGCTGGGCAGCGCTGGAACGATCGTATACACGCCAGTTGCCTGCGCGGTACCGTTCGACCAGCCGGCCGCCGTCAGCGTCAGCACAGTACCTGTGTTGCTGGCGATACGGCCAAACGTCTGAGCCCCACCAGCAGTCTGAGCGATCACCGTACGCCCAGCCCACTGGTTGGTCGCCCAGGCTGCGTTACCAGTCTTGTTGCCGTCTGTCAGTGTGGTCGCCGCCGAGGCAGTGCTAACGCCGTTATCACCCTCAGCCGGCTTCGACAGGCCAGTACGAATCGGCGTGCCCCAGTTGGTCGCAATGCCGATGCCCGAGCGCACTCCCAGCAGATTGTCCTGCCACATCGCCGAGACCGACGTGCCCGGAGCTGCCGCCGGCAGCAGACCAGGAGCATCGAACTTCAGATGCTCGACGTACTCCTGCTGGTTGGTTCCCTGCGGTGGGTTCGGCATGACGTTAGCTTACTCCGTCTTCCTCTGGACCACAACGAGCTGGGTGCGGCCCGCCCAACGGATGAGCGATCATCCGCTGACGGTCAACGGAGTAGTGCTCCACTCGCGAGCGCATCCCTATGCCCGTCTCCTCGCCTCCAAACCGGAAGTAAGGAAACACGTCCGGTGATCCAACCAGCGGATTGCTGGCGTGTTCGCCGCCCTCACTCCAGCCAGCGCTTACGGGAGGCAGCGGATGCTTGATGCCGAGGCGGAATCCTTTTTCAGCCATTGTCAGCTCCCCGGGAATAGCAGTGCCTGCCAGGAGCCACTGCTGAGAAGCTGAAGGTCAATCCGGCCAGCATTCCCGCTCAGGACCCAACGCTCTCCCGGACAAGCACCGGCATTCACTGCCGTACCCCCAGATCCCGTACTGGCAGTAACGCCCATCCCGATCCCGTCCCAGTTCTCACGCAGCACCCAGGTACCGGCCAGCGCCGCCTGGGCGTTGGCCAGTGCCGTTGCCTTAGCCGCGTTCGTAAAGACCTGTGGAGTGGCTGCCATTACGCGTACTCCGCAATAACCGCGAGCTTGTTAGGGCCAATCTGCACCGCACCGGCTGCTGTGTTAGCCAGGTTCGCCGCCAGCATGTCACCTGCAAAGAGCAGATAAGGGTTGGAAGCAAGAGCGGTCCCGGTCAGCGTCGCCACGCGTTCAGTCGGCGGCGCTGCCAGTGTCAGCAGCGTCAACGGACCAGCGAGGCCGTTGATAGCCGTAGACGCCACCACTGAGGTGTTCACGCTCGTTGCCTGGCCCACCGCCGCCGACGAGAGCGTCACTGTCACCGTGGTCGTCGCAGCGATGTTGTTGACGCCAGTACCGGCTGCGTTCAGCGAAAGCAGCCACAGTCGCGTCAGCACGCCGATCGGCGCCGAACCGGCGCCGATTGCACGCGAAGCAGTTGCTGCCGCCAAAGCCGCCGGGAAGTTGTCGCCCGTACCCACAAACGCCTGGACGCCGAGCGTATCCGGAACCGCCAACAGCAGCGCAGTCGCCGCACCAGTTGTGGCGGCCAGGGTGACATCGCCGAAATCGGCGATGCCATACCCCAGATCCCAGGACGACTGGCTCGCCAGCAGTCCCGTCGCGACAAGCGTCTTGTACTTACCAGGCATTAGACCGAGAAGTTCCTCATCACCTGCGACGTATACCCGGCATCCGTTCCCGTGTTGCGAAACTCTGTCGTCCACTGTGAGACCAGCGACACCATGTCGGCATCCTTCATGGAGGGCGAGCTGATCAGGAAGCAGAAGCGATCAAGGAAGGGAACGATGACCAGTCGGTCCAGATCCAGGAACGCCGCCACACCCTCCACCACGGTGGGGTCGGGCATGTACCCAGACATGATCAGCTTGACTGGCTTACCACCCAGGCTGAGACGGATCGTGTCCACGTTGAACCCGCGCACCAGCTCACTCTGGGAAAGACGAAGCTGATCACGGAAGATACGACTTGTGCGGTCGATCACGACCGGATGGCCGACGATCGCGTCCGGAATCTCACCACCCTGAAGGTAGATGTTGATACCGACCTGGTTGAAGAGGAGGTCAGTGATGAACGCGCCGTTGGCATTGAACAGAACCGAAGTCGCATTCGGGACCGGAGAAGCGTAGCCCAGCCAGGCCAGAACGCCCCACATCTCCTGGTAGTCGGTCTGTGTCGCAGACGGCGTACCGATGCCGTAGATGACCGAACGCTCCATGTCCTGAAGCGTCTCCCACCAACGCTCGTGGAGCTGGAAGGCGACCATGTTGGGCTGACCAGGAACCAGGCCATGACGGGCCAGGGAGACCATAGAACCGGTGATGATGACGTCACGCCGCCAGGACTGGATGGTGTTGGCCTTGACTGCCGGAGAACGCGACATGTCGCGGCCGATGTCGGAGCCCTCCGGGACCGGCGAGCCTACCACCTCCATCACCGCGTTCTGGGCATGGGAGGCTGCTGTGGTGCCGTTGAAGCCACGCTGGATGGTTAGCGTCACGTTGGACGCACCTACCGTGATACCCGTGACCAGGATCTGCTCAGCCACCAGCAGGGTCTGAGAGCGATCCTTCAGGATCGTGCCCACGTCCACCACCGCGCCGTCAGACAGGGAAACCGTCGTCACCGTAACGGCGCTGTTGATACCGCCACCGTCGAGGATGGTGACCGAACGCGGGTTGAGGCGCGTCTCCGTCCAGTAGTGCAGGAGCTGCTGGATGGTGTTACCAACGCCAGTACCACCGCCACCATATTGGCCGATGGAGAGCGCACTCAGAAGATTGGTGAGCATGACCAGTGAGACGTACTGGGCGTCGCTCATCTCGGTTCGGATCGTGCCGGGCGTGTAATCCAGCTCGGCTAGACCCGTATGGGTGAACAGTGGCAAGTCTTTATCTACCCCCTAAGAACTTGCTTCAGTACGTCAGTACGGCACTGACTCTCCAATACGCCCAGCCAGCCCCTGTAGCCCAAACGGGATCTGCGGTTGGCCCTTGGCGGTATAGCTCGGCACCTGCGCCACTACCTGCTTCTGGCAGACAGGACAAACCGGGCAGCCATCGCCCTCGAAGTAAAACAGACGAGCCTCGTCCAGCAGACGTGGACTATGGCCATTATTCAGACAGTAGTAGTTCGGCGTTGGAGCCTGAGACTTCCTAGAGGGAGCCTTGGGCGCCGACGCTTCATCGCCTTCTGCCTGATCTCGAAGATCCGCCAGTGAACTCATACCTTACTCCTCGTCATTATGCACTACTGACTCTAGCTGGGGGAAGGAATGGGTGCAACTGGCATACCCATACGCCGCTTACGCTCTTCCATGTGCTGGTTCCAGCCCATCCGGAAAAACGTCTCAAATGCCTGCTCAGCCTCAATCGGGTCCAGCGTCTTGCGCAGATGGTTGTTACGCACCTGCGTCTGCCAGCGCCGAATCTGGGACTGTTCGGCCGTGATCGCGGCGTCGGTCTGATTGCTGGGCGGAAAGGGAATGCCGTTAGAGTCAGCCTGGCGGATCTGTGCACGTTCGTGCAGCTTGGCCGCGTAAGCCAGAATCGCGTCTGGATCTTGTGACGGATACTCGCGAACCAGATCCTGGTCTGCCAGCGGATACGACACGCCAACCTGCGCCAGCGCACGCTCACGACGCTCGGCTGCGTACTTCTGCTCCAGATCCAGTAGGCGCGTCGAGTTGGCGTCTCGCTTGGCCTGCTCCTCGGCTGCTAGCGCCGACTCCAGCTCACGGAGACGCTTTACGACATCACCCGGGTCTTCAGCCTTGGCGCGAGCTGCCGCCAGTGCACCACCCTTGTCCGCTGGCGTCTCAAAGTGGCGCCATGGATACCCGCCGCCACCGCCACTGCCCACTCCACGCCTGTACATGTTCATCGGCCTCCTAGCCTACGCGTAATCATCTTAGTTCGTGAATCGAGTCGCTCTTCGGCGACTCTGACTCGCTCGATGTGCGGCCCGTTCTTACGGTAGCCCTCGATGATAACCTCGCCGTGCGCGTTCGTATGGCTGCCAGTAAGCGAGATAGTGTCACCGCTATCCACACGAGCTTCTCCAGAAGGACCACGATCGACTGTCGGATGGCGATCACCAGCCAGGCCACCAAAGTAGCGCCGGACATTCTCCATGCCCTCCTCGGTAACCCCCGCTTCTTGAGCGCGAGGATGGTTGAGCACCATCTCCCTCATCGTATCCGCCGCAAGTTGAAGACGATCTACCCGATCATGGTGCTCACTGGCCGGCGAGCCTTTGAATCCGCTCATAGAAAAAATGCGCTTGCCCATCCCTACCCCTCTCCTGGTGGTCTCTGTGGTGTATGCCCTGGCTGACCAAGCTGCGGGTCAGGCGGCCAGCCACCTGTGAAGTATGGAACTACGAACTGATTAATATTGGCTTGATAGCGCAGCGTACCTGTACGGTTGTCAAACTGCATAGTGTCAACTTCGCCGTCAGAACCAATCTGCTGAACCCAGCCCTGGGGAACAATACCCTTCAAATTGCCAGCAGTGCCGGGTGCTGGTGCTGGCGAGGAAGTAGGTGCCGAGCGACTATCGACCAGCACCACGTCAGTCGTGAGAGTGCCCTTGCGGGTGTACTTACCGCCAGTCGGGGTTGGGTTGGCCCACGCCTGTCGCAACTAACGCACCGCCGTGCCGGTGAACAACGGCTTCTGAGCCACAACGCCCGTCGCCTCCGCTCCACCGCCAAGCTGCTTCGCACCCATACCAAACCGCCAGAATGCAGCCAGCGTCGCCTTGTCAGTAGGCTGTTGCTCTTCCATTTGCTGGAACTGTTGGAGAGTCTGGGTATATGTCTGACCCGCGCTCAGCCAAGGCATATCGCCCATAAATTGCGCCGATGCCAATACCTGACCCGAGCCTGTGCGATTGCCAAACATCGCGAGGTTACGCACCTCGTCTGGGGTCCAACTCTCTCGAATACCTTGCCACATGCCTGAATTTTTCATCGCACTACCGTCAGCACTGAGCTGATCCCCGGTCCACTCGAAGTAGAAGGAGTTTAGCTTAGCCACGGTCGTGTTGTACAGGTCTTTATCCATGCCGAACTGCGCCCACTGATTAGCCGTGCGCTGGGCATCAGTGAGTTTGTTATCGAACAGCCACTGGAAGGCGTCTAGTGGAGCTGAACTGGTAGTCAAGTTCACGCCTGACTTCGCCAGCGCCAACGCCTGACCCTCTGAATCGAATCCCTTCGCCGCCCCACCGATCAGGTTTTGGAATTTATCCACCAACTGCGTTGCCGCCGAATGGACTGCGCCCGAAATGTCGGCCCAAAGATCGGGAGGCGGTGGCGCTGAGGAAGAGGGCTTGGAATTTGCGTGGTAGTAGGAAGTCGTTGTAGACGGACCAGTCGGAACTGAAGCTGGGGCAATGACCGGGAACACCTGCCAGTCTGGCGGCAATCCGATGCCGGCTCCACCACCAGGATCGGTGTAGGGATCTACGGGACCACCGCCTCCCCCACCGGGGTCCAGCATCTCCAGATGCCGCCAAACTTGCTGGCTGGATAGCTCGCTAACCCTCACCGTTTCCACTCCGAGCCGTCACTAGCGTAGTGGTCATGAATCTCATCAGCGGTGAACCCACCCATGTTGAACATGTGCAGCTCAGCGGTAATGGGATCACGGCCGATGTAACGATTCGCCGCCTCCCG
>Ga0066903_100003508_pt1 | contig 12864 bp, 8 predicted proteins | sample PanSoiMetaGPlot1_FD_67491 | JGI IMG/M metagenome (GOLD analysis project Ga0066903, IMG submission 67491) | Tropical forest soil microbial communities from Panama analyzed to predict greenhouse gas emissions - Panama Soil - Plot 1 (version 2) | ecosystem: Environmental > Terrestrial > Soil >... | reverse complement strand
ACGCGCGCCTTGACGCGGCGCCGCTGATACGCGTTCTTCATGGTCCAGAGGCCCTTCCGCGCGTCCTCCGACCAGCGCAGCTTGCGGCCGTCGTAGGTCGTTTCCTCTTCGAGGCCGCCTTCGACCTCGGCGATGCGCTCGATCATGTCGTGCGAGATCACCTCGAAGTCGGTCGCGCCGCAGACGGTGCACTTCACGGGATCGCTCTGCGTCGACGTCACGCCGCACTCGCGGCACATCGACACCGGACCCGACTTCGCGCGCTCGAGCGCGACCGCCTCGGCCAGCGCCTTCGTCGCGGCCGACGCGCTCTTCGGCATGAACCGATCCATCGCATCGTCGATGACGGCGCTCGTGATCACCGAGTGGCCCTTCTCGAGCGCGAGACGGAGCACGCCGGTCCGGGCGATCCCCTTGACCTGATCGGGGACGTTCTTCATCCGCGCTTCGGCCTCGGGCGTCCACCGTACGGTTTCTTCGGCGCGCACGTCGATGCGCGGCACCTCGAGGCGCGTCGACAGCAGGACGTCGCACGGCGCGGCGCGGAGGATGTTCTCGGCATTGCTGCCGAGCCCCGCTTCGTCCTTCGGGCTGTGGACGCCGATCCGGCCGAGCACGAGGAGCCAGGGATTCGTCTTGCGCGCGTGGTCGAGGATCTTCTGGAAGGCCTTGCCGTCGAGCAGCGTCTTCTTGACCGGCATGCCCGCCTCGGCCGCCATCCGCTCGCCCACCTCGAGATGCGACTGATAGATCTGCGCGAGCCCCGTGTCGATGATCTCCTCGTGCAGCTGGTTCTGCTCCTCGAAGCGGAACACCTTCGCCGCCTGCTCGGTCAGCACGTTGACGATGCCGTTGAAGACCGAGTAGTGGAGGTAGGGGTCGTACACGGCGATCGTTTCGACTTTCTTCCCGAAGGTGCGCGCGAGGTCGAGCGCCGTCATGAGCGCGCCGAACGACTGCGGGCTGCCGTCGATGCCGACCAGGATCGTGTCGCGATCGGCGTCGCCGGGCTCGGGGACGTGCTTGACGACCCAGACGTCGCGGTCGGACTGGCGGGCGACGCGCTCGCAGACGGAGCCGATGACGCTGTCGCGCGCGCGGCCGATGCCGAGCGCGCCGATCACGACGAGATCGGGACGCGAGGCCGCGAGGTCCTTCAGAATCTCGACGTGGTGCTTCCCGTCCATCATCCGCGGCTCGAACTCGAGGCTCGACTCGCGGCAGAGCCGCGACATGCCGTCGAGATAGCTGTCGGAGATGAGCTTGAGGCCCATCGTGATCAGGCTGTCGTGGATCTTCCGCTGCCGTTCGAGCTCGACCTCGTCGATGTATTCCTCGGGCAGCGTGTACTCCATCTGCCTGAAGCGGTAGTCGTGCAGCCCCGCCGCGTAGACGTGGCAGCCGACCAGTTTGGCGGAAAACGCCTTGCCCAATTCGACAGCGCAACCGGCGGCGCGGTTGGAATGGTCGGAGTTGTCGACCGGGACGTAGATGCTCTTATACATGTTGCCTCCGGAGGTCGCCGTGCGCGCGCGGACTGTTGCGCCACCGCACCCAGCCGATCACGGCCAGTTCGATGGCGAGAATCAACAACGCCGTCTTCACCATGGGACCGACGGCGGATGGAACCACTTCCGGCTCGACGTAGATGGAATTCCACAGCGTGATGCCGCGGCGATTGCCGCGCTCGCGCGAGAAGCCGTCCCAGACCGAGAACGCGATCGGCAGGAACTCGCCCTGCACGAACGGCGCGCCCGACGAGGCGCGAAGCGGCCGCTTGAAGATGACCGACCACTCGCCCTGGTCGTAGGTCGCGGTCCCGGTGACGTCGCCCGCCGTGCTGGGCGCGACGTCGCCGCTGCCCTTCCCCGTGAACTGCTGCGGAGCGGGGCGCGCGAGATCGAAGAACCAGAGGTCGACCGTGTTGGTCGCGTCGCCGAAGATGAAATACGGCTTGCGCGCGCTCGTCAGCGCCGCCGACGGAACCTGGATCGACACGGCGTCGGAGAACTCGGACGCCGGCGCGGCGGCATCGGCCTGCTGATCGGCAAAGGGATCGGCCGGCGGCTTCGCCTGGCCGGCGGGCGCGGGCGTGACGGCCTCGTCGCCGAACGGGTTGTCCTTCGAGGGGGCGGCCGACGCGGCCTCGTCCTCCTCTTCCGGCGGGACCGGCAGCGACGGCCCGTTCTTCCCCGTTTTCTGCGCGCTCATGTCGTGCCAGCGCACGAGGATTGCGATCGAGTCCGCGTCGTAAATCGCCTGCACGAGCACGCTCGTCGCGGGCGGATGGAACGATCGCACGGGCTCCATGATCTGTCCCACGATCGCGAAACGCGCGGGGGGCGCGGACGCGAAGCTCGCCGCGCCCTTGCTCAGATCGATCGGATCCTGCACGTACCGCGCGGTGACGAGGTTCGTGTAGCCCGGCGCGGCGTTGGTCGAGAGCGACAGGATGAAGTCGGTGATCGCCCATCGCTGGTCCACCGAGAGCGAGTCGGCGAACGACGGCATCGGCGTGCCGTTCAACCCCGTGCTCATCGTCCGGAAGATGTCCTCGCGCGAAGGTCCGCCGCGGAAGGTCCAGGGCTGCGAGAGATCGGCGGGGCGAATCGGACGGCCCCAGTCGTCGGTCAGCGTCGGCGCCGACGGGCCGTCGGCCCGGCCGAGCGCGCCGTGACACCGCGGGCAACCGGTGTCTTCGTACGCTTTCTTTCCCACCTCGATGGCGTTCTTCGAGCTGCCCGGCGGGCTGGGGAGCTGGACGGGCTTGGGGGCGTTCTCGGGATTGGAGAAGTCGGCCGAGAACGTCGTGACGAAGTACGCGAGATCCGAGACCTCCTGATCGGTGAAGTTCGGCCACGCGGGCATCGACGTGTACGGCATGCCGCGCCGGATGATGTTGACGAGATCCTGATGCGTCGGCAGCGCGCCGTTGGGCGTCGTGCGGATCTTGAACTTGCCCGTCGTGAAGTTGCGCGGGCGCGGGCGCAGGTGATTCGCGGCCACGCCTTCGCCGTCGCCCGCCTCGCCGTGGCACTGCGAACAGTGCATGAGGTACAACGCCTTGCCCGCGTCCCGTTGAGCCGGGGTTCCCACGTCCTGGGCGGTCACGCGTACGGATCCCGCCAGCGCGGCGCACAACGAGGCGCTCAGGACACCCATCCAAACGCGCGCCGTCGTCATTTCTTCTCAGCCTCCTCCTTGGCGCGAGGCTTCTGGCCCGTGTGATCGTAGAGAAAGAGGATCGCGTCCCACATCTCCTCTTCCTTCAGGAATTTTTCCCAGGCCGGCATCGCGGTGTCCCAGGGACCGCCTTCTTCCGGCAGTCCGGGGCCGCCCTTCGAAATGCGCCAGAACAGGAACGTCTCGCGCAGCATCGCGATCGTCCCCTTGTCGGTGAAGTTGGTCGGGATCGGATCCAGGCCGTGCACGTACATGCCGTTGCCCGCCAGGCTGTCGCCGTGGCAGAACACGCAGTTCTGATAGAAGACCCGCCGTCCGTTCTCGACGTGCTTGCGGAACTCCGTGGGGTTCGACGTCTCGAGACGGCGGAACGGGTTCTCTCCGGTGTCGAGATCGATCTTCTTGTCGTGCACGGTGATCTCGGACGGCGACGCCGGATGGACCGTTCGCGAGAAGAACGGCGGCTGAAGCGGCGCGTTCATCTGCACGTAGACGTTCGCCGCCGCCAGTGCGGGGATGGCGACGACGATCACGGCGAGCAGCGGCGTGTACCGCTTCTCCGTCATGAGTCTGACGAGCGGCCGGGAGACGGCTTCGCGGCGCTCTTCGCTCGAGGACACATACGCCAGGAGCGCCATCGTGACGATGCCCATGTAGATCGTCACGACCGAAGCGGGAATCGGGGCTGTGAAGCCGAATCGGATGAGGACGTAGATGCCCGCCCACCACGCGAACGCCCACAGCAGCAGCGGCGCCTTGCGGAAGCGCAGGACCGCGAACACGACGAGGACGGCGAGAACGACCAGGATCTTCATGGCTGCTTCCCGGGCGGCCCGGCAGGGGGCGGCGTCGCGGGCGCCCCCGCAGGCGCGGCGGCCGCTCCGCTGTTGTAGTGATGCTTCGTCTGCAGCGTGACCGTCGTGGTACCGCCCAGCGTTTGCAGGTACGCGATCACGCAGAGGATCTCCTGATCCGTGAGGCCGATCGGCGGCTTGTTGATCGGCGGCATCGCGGGCGGAAATCCGGGCACGATGTAGGCGGTGGGCTCGTACAGCGACTGCGCGAAGTACTCGACGTCGTTCAGGCCGGGCACGCGCGTCTTCGCGCGGACGGCGACGCCCGCGAGGTCGGGGAAGCGCAGCGCCCCTGTCTTGCCGATCGTGTGGCAGGTCAGGCAGAGCCCTTTGCCGTCCATGATCTGGCGGCCGATCTTGGCCATCTCCGCCTGACTGATGTCGCCCGTCAGCGTGGTCGCCTGGGGAGGCTGCACTTCCTTCTGCGGCACGAGCTGGCCGACATAGCCATAGAACAGGGTCGTCGCAAGGACGAGACCCGCGATCCGGACGCTGTGCGGGATTCTCATACGAGCTCGTCGGCCTCCGCGGCATGCGCGCCGGCCGTTGTTCCCCGGAGACGCGGCTTCCTGACGAAGTCGGGCCGGTCGTGCAGGCTCGCGATCCAGAACACGCCGCCGATCAGGACAAAGAACAGGAGCACGGTCACCGAGACCACCTTTGTCGCGAAGCCAAGGGTGGGCGTGAACGCGTCGACCGAATTGTCCCGAATGATGCCGTAGACATGCCAATGCTGGCGGAGCCCTGAGCGCACGTAGCCCATGAGCCCCATGAGCCAGGTGAAGGTGACCGCGATGAAAATCAGGACGTACTGCGAGATCGCCGGAATCCTGCCCCAGCGGACTTCGCCGGTCTTCTTCGGCGCGCGGTAGAGAAAGATGTCGATGACGGTGATCGAGACCATCGCGGTCAGGACCGACAGGACCTGGGGCACGGACAGCTTGATCCGGACCGTCGCCTCGACGAAGTATCCGTACACGCCGAGGAAGATGACGAAGATCGCGACGAGCCCGAAGATCGTGAGCTGCACCGCATGTCCCATCTTCGCCCACGCGACCGTCGTGATCTTGCCGGTCCGGCGGTAGAGCATGAAGCTCATGAACGTCGTCAGGATCAGGATGTTCACCGCGGTGTTCTTCGCGGACATGACACCGAGGAAGCCCAGCACGGGGTGCGACGATCCGCCCATCGCGCGGATTTCGGAAACCGTCGCGATGATCGACCGGGGTGTCGCCCAGACCATGAAGCAGAGCACGATCGCGGCGAGCAGGTACTTCACGAACTTCTGGAACGGCTGCGCCCCTTCGACTCGTCCCATGCCGAGCCAGAGATAGTAGTTGGCGCCGAGGAACAGGTTGCCGATGAGAACGGCCTGGATGATGAAGAGCCACGAGAACGCGCCGCCCATCATCGTGAGGCCGAGCGTCTGCGAGTAGGCGTAGATCTCTTTCGCGAGCCAGTAGCCGGCAAAGGGAAGCGGCAGGAAGGCGCTGATCGCGACCATGTTGCCGATGTAGCCCATCCAGTCGTAGTGCGCGCGCTCTTCGTCGGTGGTCGCGTGGAGGAACTTGAAGGCCGCGTAGGCAGCCGCGATCGATCCGCCGAAGGCCACGTTCGCGATGACGCGATGGACGTTGATCGGCATCCACGTGTAGTTGTAGATCGCGTCGGTGAGGGAGAGGAGTGCCCCGCTCGTCGAGACGCCCTTCGGAGACATCATGAACGTGAGCCAGGAATTGGCGATCAGCATGATGCCCGTGCCGACCAGATTGAGGCCCAGCCCAAGACCGAGATGCACCAGCGGATGGAACTTCCCCCAGCCGTAGTAGTAGGTGTAGAGGAAGAACGCTTCCGCGAAGAACAACAGCACGTACGGGAGGAACGTCGGCGAGAACACGCTCATCAGGTAGTTGGTGAACTTCGGATACAGAATGATGAGCATGAACGTCAGCGCCGCGCCGAAAGTCGCGGTGATGGAGAAGGAGACGGAGAGGAGCTTGGTGAACTCGTGCGCGAGCCGGTCGTATCGCTCATCTCCCGTCTTGTAGCCGATGGCCTCGACGATGAACGCGAAGATGGGGACCGCCAGCACGAACGCCGCGAAGAGCAGGTGCAGCTGCGCGGCCATCCAGATCGCCACGCGGCTGCCGACCAGAGGAAACGCGCGGTAGTCCACTTCCTTGTAGGGCGTGTCCTGCGCCACTTTGGCCGCGTTGGCCGCCTCGTCGGCCTCTCCTGCGGCACGCGGCGTCTGATCGACGGTGGCAGCGGGCGCGCGATAGGGTTCGCGGTACTCGCGTTTCACGAGCGCCGAGGCCATCCAGATCACCGCGATGAACATCACGATCCCGGTGACCGGACCGAGAACGATCAGCAGTTTGCGGTTCGACGCCCCGTTCATCACGCCGTCTCCCTTATTTGGTCGCCTGCGCGGGTGCGTCCGCCGCCGTGCTGGCCAGCCGCTTCTGCTCCAGCTCCCGCACGTAGGCGATGATCGCCCACCGGTCCGACGGAGGGATCGGCCAGCGATACCCGGACATCAGTCCAACCCCGTTCGTGATCACGTCGAAGATCTGGCCGTCCGGGTACTTCAGGATCTTTTCCTGGTGAAACGACGCGGTCGGCACGTTCCCGCGCTGGAACAGGATGCCTTTGCCGTCGCCGCGCGCGTCGTGGCACGGCTGGCAATAGATGGTGTACCGCTGGCGGCCGCGCTCGACGAGCGCGTCGTTCACCGGCACGGGACTCGTCGCGACGAACGATCCGTCCGCGCCCTTGCCCGTGAAGAACGCCGTGTCTTCCCTCAGCCCGCCGATCGGGACCGTCCCCGGGACGGGCTGCCGCATCGACGACCCGTCGTAGAAAAACGTGCTCGCGGTCTGCGCGAGCACTTTCGGCTGATCGTCCATGCTCGGGTTGAGATGGATGGGCGGCTGGCTCGACGTGCAGCCGCGCGCGCACCCGGTGAGCGCGACCACGGACGCGAGCGCGAGCAGGCGAAGGAGGCGGCCGTTCATACGACGCCCTTGAGATCGGGATTCGGGTTGCGCACCTTGGACAGATACGTCGTCCTCGGCTTGGTGTTGAGCTCGTCGAGCAGCGCGTAGTTCCGCTCCTCGGCCTTCGCCTTCGCGACGCGGCTCGACGGATCGCGAGTATCGCCGAACTCGATTGCGGCGGCGGGACACGCCTGCTGGCAGGCCGTCTTGACGTCGCCGTCCTTCAGCACACGCCCACCGAGCTTCGCGTCGAGGCGGCCGCGATTGATCCGCTGCACGCAGTAGGTGCACTTCTCCATCACGCCCCGCGATCGGACCGTGACGTCGGGGTTCATCGCGAGCTTCAGGATGTCGGGCGTGTCCTTGGTGAAGTTGTAGAAGTTGAACCGGCGGACCTTGTACGGACAGTTGTTCGAGCAGTACCGCGTGCCGATGCACCGGTTGTAGACCATCACGTTGAGGCCCTGCGCATCGTGCACGGTGGCGGCCACCGGGCAGACCTGCTCGCAGGGCGCGTCCTCGCACTGCATGCAGGGCACCGGCTGGAAGACCATCTCGGGGCTCGCGGCGGCCTCACCCGAGAAGTAGCGATCGACGCGGACCCAGTGCATCTCGCGTCCGCGCGCGATCTGATCCTTGCCGACGACCGGGATGTTGTTCTCGCTCTGGCAGGCGACCATGCACGCGTTGCAGCCGATGCACGCGTTCAGATCGATCGTCATGCCCCACTGGTGGCCCTGATCGTAGACGTGCGGCTGCCAGAGGGAGAAGTGCTCGGATTTCTCTTCGAACACGCCGAGGGCGCCGGGCGCCTCTTCCTTCTTCTCCTTCGCCTGAACCGCGGCTGCGGTGGTCTCACGGACGAGCGGACGCTCCTCCATGCTGCCGTGATTCTGCGTCGACGACAGCGGAAACGTGCGTCCGAGCTTCGTGAGCGTGACGCCGCCGTCGAAGCCTTGCGCCTTGGCGCTTCGCACCGTGAAGGTGTCGAAGCCGACGCCCGAGCCGACACGGCCCGCGTGCGTACGGCCGTAGCCGAGCGTCAGCGCCACGACGCCGTCGGCCATGCCGGGGAGCTGCCACACCGGAATCTCGAGCGAGCGGCCGCCGTAATCGAGACGCACCATGTCGCCGTCCGCGACGCCGAGCGATTCGGCCGTCTTCGGACTCACGAGCGCGGGGTTGTCCCACGTCAGCTTGGTGAGCGGATCCGGCATCTCCTGCAGCCAGCCGTCGTTCGCGAAGCGGCCGTCGTGCACGGCGGGGGATGGCAGGAACACGATCTCCAGGTTCGTGCCGTTGTCGCTGCCGATCGCGCGCCCGAGCTCGGCGAACGGCCGACCCGCCGCGGCGGGCGTGACTTCGGGCAGCTCGCTGCCGGCCAGCAGCCCGTCGTGCAGCACGCGGTTCCACTTGGTGTCGAAGTCGTCGCCCAGGATCGGCGCCCACGTCTCGCGGACGATGTCGTAGCCGGGACGGTCCTGGCCGGTGGCCAGCAGTCCGAGCACTTCGATCGCCGACTTGCCGCCGAAGAGCGGAAGGATCAGCGGCTGAACGGCGCTCAGCATGCCGCCGGCCGCGCGCGTGTCGCCCCACGATTCGAGGTAGTGCGCGCGCGGAATGTGCCACGTCGCCTTGACCGACGTCTCGTCGACGCTGTGACCGAGCGCGATCGACTGCGCCGCTTTCGCCATCGCGGCGGCGAAGCCGAGATCCACAGGCGCGTCGAACACGGGATTGCCGCCCAGGATGACGACCGTCTTGACCGTGCCCGCGTTCAGCGCGGTGACAACGGCCGCGAGCGAGCTGACGCTCGGCAGCGCCGCGTCCTTCGTCTCGTAATAACTGACCGTCTTGCCCGTGTTGCCGAGCAGCGTGTTCAGCGCGCACACGGCGGCATGCACGGCGGGAGGCTGGCGATCGCCGGCGACGATCAGTCCCTTGCCGCGGTTCGCCAGCAGATCTTTCGCCAGCGCCTCGATCCAGCGCGGGTCGACACCGGCAATCGCCGGTGCCTTCAGCCCCGCTGCACCGGCCTCGGCGGGCGCGAGGCGCGCCGCGAGCGCCGTGAGGAAGGCGGGAATCTGGCGGCTCTGCAGCCGGAGCCGGTGATCCGCCGCCGCGCCCGTCAGCGTGTAGACGCCTTCGACGGCGTACAGGCGGTTCATCGCCTGCCCTGACGCGCCCGGGCGCCTGGCGTCGGCAAAGCCGCGCGCGTGACGAATCATCTCGGGATCGGTCAGCAGCGGATCCGCGTCGAGCGCGAGGACGACCGACGCGCGATCGAAGCGAAGGACGACGTCGAGATCGCGGCCCGTCGCGGACCGCACGCCGGTGAGGCGGTTCTCATCGCTGACCGCGTCGTAGGTCGCCCATTGCGCCTTGGGATACTTCGCACGGAACTCCGACGCCAGGCGGGCGAGTGTCGGCGACGAGAACGACTCGGCGATCACCGCCAGCCCGGCCCCCTCGTCTGCGGCATGCGCCTCGGCCAGCGGTCCCCAGGCCGTCACGAAATCGCTCCAGGCTTTCTTCGACCCGCCCTGCAGCACCGATTGCGAGCGATCGGGATCGTAGAGGCCGATCACGGACGCCTGCACGCGCGCGCTCGACGCGCCGAGCGTCGAGGGATGCGCGGGATTGCCCTCGATCTTCGTCGGCCGTCCCTCGTGGCTCTCGACGATCAGGCCGTACGCGCTCCGCCGGAACGGCATCGTCGTCGCGTAGTAGCGCGGGACGCCGGGGAGGATCTCCTCCGGTGCCACCACGTATGGAACGATCTCTTCGACGGGCCGCCGAATGCACCCCGAGAGCCCCGCGAGCGAGAGCGACGCGCCGACGAGCGTCATCATCTCGCGGCGCGTCACGCCGGCGGGCAGCTCCGACGCCCCTTCGGTGAACTCGCGCTCGAGCGCGTCGCGGAATTCGGGACGGTTTTCGAGGTGCGCGAGACTGCGCCAGTAGGTGCGGCTCACCGGTGGCACCCCGAACAGTCAGTCGGCGGATTGACCGGCCGCGCGCTGGCGAGCTGCGCCGCCAGGGCCTGCGCGTCCCGGGGAGGCGTCCACTTCATGTTGGTGATCTCCGAGACGGGGCGCCTGTTCGGACCGGGATTGCGGTGGCAGTCGAGGCACCAGCTCATGCTGAGCGGCGCCATCTGCGTGACGGTCTCCATTTCGTCGATGCGGCCGTGACAGGTGGCGCAGCCGATCCCCGCCGCCAGATGCGCGTTGTGCGCGAAATACGCGTAGTCGGGCAGCTTGTGGACGCGGATCCAGTGCATCGGCCTGCCGCTCTGGAGGCTGTCGCGAATCGGCGCGAGCTTCTCGCTGTCCTTCTTCACGAGCAGATGACAGTTCATGCACGTCCGCGTCGGCGGCACGTTGGCAACCGCCGAGGTCTCGACCGACGCATGACAGTAGCGGCAGTCGAGCCCGAGCTCGCCGGCATGGAGCTTGTGGCTGTAGGGCACGGGCTGGACGGGCTGATAGCCCACGTCCGTGTACCAGGGCGAGAAGTAGTACCAAACGCCGGCGACGACGAGCGTGGGACCGAGGGTGCCTGCGAGCGCGGCGACAATCGGAAGCTTGTTCCACCAAGGGGGAAAAATCTGGGCCAATGGCTAGGACTCCTCCCGGGCGCGGGAGGACAGCCGCCCAAGCGGTGAGTCCGCGACGGAACAGAGATGCCACATGCACGCGCCCCCAAATGAAAAAAAGAATTGCCCAGGGGAACAGCCGGAATCCTGCCGATTTGCGGCGGATCTTATGCGCGAACTGCGACGAGGGTCAAGGGCGCATCAGCCGTGACGCGGCTCGATCCCTGTCACACCTGCGCTCGACGGCGTGAGCCGCATCAAATCCTCGCCCCAGATCACCTTGCCGTCGAACGTCTGGCGGATCTCGTGGACGATCTGCTCGCGCACGGCGGGCCGATCGATTTGTCCCAGGAGGTGCGTGAGGACGAGCGCCTTGGCGCCGGCGCGCTTCGCGATGACGGCGTTGTCGCGGTGATTCCCGCACGCCGCCCGATACGCCGGCGTCGGCTCGGTCCCGCTGAAGTAATGGTTCATGTGAATCAGGATGTCGCAGCCTTTCGCGAGATCCACGATCGCGTCGTGGGACCCGCTGTCGCCCGTATAACAGATCGACCCGCCGGGCGTGTCGATCCTCAGCGCGAGGCATTCGAGGTACGGCTGCACGTGCTGCGCGTGGCCGACGGTGATCTTCCAGCCCGCGCCTTCGACGACCGATCCCGCGTGGATCTCGGTGACGTGAGGCGCCGGGCGCCGGCGCGGCAGCGTGCCGCCCCGGGCCTCGAACACGTCGAGGCTGCTGCGGTGCTCGCAGCGCGCGCGGATGTCCGGTCCGTAGATGCCGTCCTCGCCGAAGAGCTGCGCGGTCATCCGCGCGACGGGCGGCGGACCGTACACCTGCAGATCCGGAATCCGATCGGCCCCCTGGTCCCACCGCTGCAGGACCAGGCGTCCGTAGTCCATGCAGTGGTCGTAGTGGAGATGCGTGAAGAACGCGTGCGTGACGTCCGTCGAATGATGCCCGGTCTCGAGGAGTCGATGGTGCGCCCCGGGCCCGTGATCCCACACGATCACGTCGGTGCCGGCCTCGATCAGATACCCCGAGCTCTGCCGTACGAGCGACGGGGCCGGCGTCCCGGTTCCCAGAAGCGTGATCGACAGCGGCTTCGGCGTCCGCTTCTCAGTGTCGGCCGATCGCTCCTGGCTCGCGGCCGCCAGCGGCGCGGCACCCGAGACGGCGAGCGCTTCGATGAATTCCCGGCGATTCATCTTCCCTCCTCCGAGGGGCGTCGCCCCTCGGACTCCCCTGCACGCGCGCTCGCGCGCCGCTTCGCCGGCGCGCTCCGATCGCGTGGCTCACTCGCTGCGCTCGTTCGCGCTGTACCTTATACAGCCTGCGCCCGTTATTCGGTAATATCCGCACGGTGAAACGCCTCGCGATTCTGATCTGCATCCTGGTGGGGGGACTCCTCTCCGTCCCATCTGCCCAGGCACCCGCGCGGCCCAACATCGTCCTCATCTTTCCCGACAATCTCGGGTGGGGAGAGCTGGGCGTGTACGGCGGTGTCCGCGGACCCGTGACGCCGCGGCTCGACCGGATGGCGGCCGAAGGGATTCGGTTGAACAACTTCAACGTCGAGTTCTCGTGCGTCGTCTCGAGGGCCGCGCTCCTCACGGGCCGCTACGCGGTCCGCACGGGCGCCACGCAGGGCGCCGGCATCACGTTGTGGGAAGTGACGATCGCCGAAGCGCTGAAATCGGCCGGCTACGCGACCGCCCTCTATGGCAAGTGGCATCTCGGCGGCGATCGGCCCGAGGGACGCCGCGAGCCGTCGCAGCAGGGATTCGACGACTTCTACGGCATCCCGCGGACGAGCAACGAGTCGTTGACGACCGTCGCCCAGGGACAGACGGCGGAGGGGACGTCCTTCATCTGGGAAGGCAAGGCCGGCACGCCGGCACACAACGTCAAGACGTTCGATCTGAACTCGCGGCGCACCGTCGATCGCGAGTCGGCCGACCGCGCCGTCGCGTTCATGGAGCGGAACGTGCGCGACCGCAGGCCGTTCTTCCTCTACTACCCGATGACGCAGGTCCATTTTCCGGCGCTCGCGCATCCCGATTTCGCGGGCAAGACGGGCGGCGGCGACATGGCCGACGCGATGGCGGAAGTGGACGCCAACGTCGGCCGCATGCTCGACACGATCGATCGGCTGAAGATCACGCGCGACACCATCGTGCTGTTCTGCACCGACAACGGCGCCGAGCAGCGCCGTCCGTGGCGCGGATCGGC
>Ga0066903_100003507_pt1 | contig 12864 bp, 13 predicted proteins | sample PanSoiMetaGPlot1_FD_67491 | JGI IMG/M metagenome (GOLD analysis project Ga0066903, IMG submission 67491) | Tropical forest soil microbial communities from Panama analyzed to predict greenhouse gas emissions - Panama Soil - Plot 1 (version 2) | ecosystem: Environmental > Terrestrial > Soil >... | reverse complement strand
GCTCATGAACACGGAACGCGCGGTGTTCGTCTATACGACTTATCCCTCTCTTGTCGAGGCGGAGGAAGCCGGCCGTGCGCTGGTCGAGCGGCGGCTATGCGCCTGCGTCAACATCCTGCCAGGCATGATCTCCTACTATTGGTGGAACGGCGCGCTCGAGCGGGGCGAGGAGGTCGTCATGATCATCAAGACTCGCGCGCTCCTGAGCGAGCAGGTTTCGGCTGCCGTGAAGGCGATGCACTCCTATGAGACCCCGGCGATCCTGGTGATGCCGATCGAGAGCGTCGAGAAGAGCTACTTTGCCTGGCTCCTGGCGGGAACGACGCCAGGAGGATCGGAGCAAGAGGGACAGGAGTGACGCGGGCAGGTATCGACACAGAGATGAGTTGGCATCCGTGAAGCTACCGACCGAGCGTTACCTCGATCAGGTCGCCACATGGCCTTCCGAAGGGAGGCACATCCTTGCGCACTTTGATGTGGACACGATCGTGGTCTATCAGGCTTACCGGCCATCGATTGGCACATATGCCATCAAACACGGCGCGTTCGGTGACGGGTTCTCCTATACGCGCATGAGCTGGATCAAGCCAAACTTCCTCTGGATGATGTATCGATCGGGCTGGGGCACCAAGGAGGAACAGGAAACAACGCTTGGCCTGCGCCTTCGCCGTGAGTTCTTCGACAGCATTCTGGCGCAGGCCGTGGCGTCAAGCTTGAACCAGTCGCACGACGCGAGCCAGGACGAATGGAAGGCAGCGCTCGCGCGCTCGAACGTGCGCCTGCAATGGGATCCGGATCACGATCCGCATGGCAACGCGCTCGCCCGGCGGGCGATCCAGCTCGGTTTGTGGGGCCCGGTGCTGGAAGACTTCGGCAAGCGCGAGCTCATCGAGGTCATCGACATGACAGAGTTCGTCTCCGAGCAACGCGCGCTCTTGTCACGCGTTGGGGTTGGCGAGCTGCGAACCCCGATAGAGCGCGTCTACGTTCCGGATGAAGCGATCGTCCGACGCTTGAAGCTCGATTGAATCGGAACAGCTCCTCGCAGTGTCATTTGGCGCTAGTCCCGTCTGAGTGTCCTTCCATTCTCTGCTCGAGCGAAGAAGAACCGCGCCGACTCCGCCTGTGATCTAGCGATTTATTTCGTCTGCGCGGATTGGCTCAACGACAAGCAATTCGGCATCGCGAGCAAGAAATCCTTCCTCTTCGCGTGCGACGCGAAAGCGCAGATACTCCTCCTCGTCAATCTGCAACGTATGTTTGTCGGCCAGTCTGGCGCCCGTTTCCCGCAAATATCCGAAGATGCGTTCGAATATATCGAAGTAGCGCTGCCCCTCGTGATGCCCGCTCGCGTGGGCCGCGAAGTTGGGAAGTCCGAGCAACGGCGCTCCGTAGGTGCGCATCCACACGCCGGGAATGTCTTCCACTTCGTGTTTTACGAAGCCACAATAGAGAATCGAGAGCGGAAGTGCCCGCAAGAGGTCCATGATGTCGCCCTCACAATCCGACCCTGACAGGGCGGCGGCCGGAAACGATGTGTGCCCGGACTCATTGAGGATTACGATCGCACCGATGCCCGCCAGGGCACCCGCCGTGGCGGCTAACGCGACGTATTGCTCAAACGGCGAGGCCTCACGCCCAGCGTAGTAGAGAATGATGTGCGCTTGGTGCGATCGCGCGCGCTGTTTGAGTTCCTGCGGGTAGTGGGACGCTGCAACACATGCCTCGACTATGTTGGTTGGATAGGGCGCGTCAAATCCCACCAATCGAATGACATGCATTCCCCATCCGACCAGTCCCAGCACCTTGCCGTCCCGAATGAGCTCCGTGTTGATCTCGCACCGAGCGCCTGACATCGAGCTGTGATACGATCTCAACGCTTCGGCCAGCCGATCACTATCCACGTGCCAGGGATCTGAAAAGAGGACCTGCAGGCTGAGCGGGTGCTTGATATCGGGATCGGCTACAAGCGGCTCGCCGGCAAAATCATCGGTTTCCTTCCTGCCAAAGAAGCGCGAGAAGATGCTCATGGTGCTTTCCCCGCATAGCGATTGACGGACGATGGACGCTCGAGCCTCGGCTTCTTGAAGCCTTGCTCGGCGGGCGCGAATACCGAAGTCATCGAGCGGAACTTTGCCGTTATGGCGCGCAGGTGCGGCGACCGCAAGCGTTGATGCTTCGCACGGTAGTGATGACCGGCGAATACGCACTTTGCTCGTGATTGGAATACCGGAAGCTCATATCGACGCCCCCCTTTCGCGCGAACCGGCGGGCGTTGTAGTTTGATTCAAAGAGCTGCTGCCTGGGGCAAGTCGAGAATGACTTGCCTCGCGGTGCGGCTTCGATCAATCGCAGGGAGGAAGCTATGCCTGACCGCGCCATAATTGCGTCAATAGCGCTGGTGGCGGTGCTGTGCGCGGCCAGCACGAGCGCCTGGACGCAAGAGAGTTCTAAATTTCCTGATTGGAAAGGCCAATGGGTGCGAATCGGCGGCGGCGCCCAATTCGATCCGAGCAAGCCGCCGGCGCGCGGGCAACAACCGCCGCTGAAACCGGAATATCAGGCGATCTGGGAGGCCAACATCGCGGAGGCGCGGTCCGGCGGCCAGTATTACAACACGCAGGTGCGCTGCATGCCGGGCGGCATGCCGCGCATGATGATGGCCTATGAGCCAATGGAGGTGATTGTCCTGCCGGACATCACCTACATCCACATCACCTTCAACAGCGAGTTCCGCCGCATCTATACCGATGGCCGCGATTGGCCAGTGAATGTCGAGCCATCGTTCTCGGGCTATTCGATCGGCAAGTGGGTCGATGAGGATGGCGACGGCCGCTACGACGTGCTCGAGGTCGAGACGCGTAATCTCAAGGGTCCGCGCATCTTCGATCCGAGCGGCATTCCGTTTCACGAGGACAACCAGACCATCGTGAAGGAGCGGATCTTGCTCGACAAGGCAAACCCGAACATTATGCGCGACGAGATCACCACCATCGACAACGCGCTGACGCGCCCCTGGACGGTGACCCGTAGTTATAACCGCACACGCGACCCCGTCTGGATCGAGCACAGTTGCGCGGAGAACAACGACTATATCTTCATCGAAGGGCAGACCTACCACGTCGAGATCGACGGCAAGCTCGGGCCGAGCCGCCCGGGCCAGCCGCCGCCCGACCTGCGGCATTTCAATGAGGCGCAGAGGTGACCGGCACCGACGCACTAGTACGGCGAATTTGAAGTTCCTGCAGCAGTTGCGGCAAGCTCATTCAGGAACTTCAAATTCAAAGCCGCACTAGAATCATAGAGTTGCTAGTGCTCCTTTGTTTCCGAAGTTCGCATTGAGCGTGCTGCAGTGTCAGGCGAACTTCGGAAACGGAGCACTAGGGTAGGGTGGGGCCGGCTCGCCTCCGGGCGGCCGGCGCAGTAGCATGAATGACAGACAAAGTCTGCCATGGGGTGATGGCGATGCGATCGACGATCTTGGCGGTGGCATTCTGTTGCTTGACGGCTGGCGCGGCGCTCTGTGACGATGTGATCGACGCGATCGAGGCCGGGCGTAAGGCCTATGCGGACGGTGAGCTCGCGAAGGCCAAGGAGGCGTTCGGGCTCGCCTCTCAGCTCATCGGGCAGAAGCACGCTGAAGCCTATGGCAAGCTGCTGCCGCCACCGCTCACCGGTTGGACTGCGGACGAGATCGAGATCACGGCGGTCGGCAGCGCAGCCTACGGCGCCTCGAGCGCGTTGCGCCGTTATGAGAACAAGGCGGGCGACCAGATCGAGGTGCAGATCTCGAGCGACTCGGCGGTGATCGCGCAGTTCGCCACCATGATGGCCACGCGCGAGGTCGCGGGCGCGATGGGCAAGATCATAACCATCGGCAGCGAGCGCGCTCTGCAAAGCATGGATGGCGACTTGCACATGACCGTCGGCAGCAAGTTCATCATCGCGGTGCAAGGCAGCGCATCGGTGATCGACAAGCTTGCTTATGCGCGGGCGATCGACATCGCGGCGCTCTCGAAGCTCTGAGCGGCGCTGCTCATGTGTTGCGCGCAATGTTTGACCTCCGTCATGGCCGGGCTTGTCGCGGCCATCCACGTCTTTGATGAAACCAACGAAGCAAGACGTGGATGCCCGCGGCATAAGCGCGTCCACGCGTGTCTTCGACGCGCTATGCGCGGACATGACGTAGAAGGTTGTCGATCACCAACGAAAGCCGTTGTTACTCGCCTTTGATGTCGAATTCGCGCGCGACCGCGCCCCAGGTCTTCATCTGGCCGGCCAGGAAGGAGCGCAGCTCCTGCGATCCGGCGAGGGACATGGTGACTTGCTGGCCCTCGGTGAGCTGCGTGGCAATGCGCGGCTCGCGCAGTGAAGCAGCCAATTCGGCAGCAAAGCGAGTGATCATCTCGCCCGGCGTGCCGGCCGGTGCGAACACGCCCCACCACGCGTAGGCCTCGAAGTTCGGAAAGCCGCTTTCGCTGACGGTCGGGACCGTGCCGAGCGTTGGCGTGCGCGCCTTTCCGGTCTGCACAACTGCCCTGATGGTGCCGGCCTGGACCTGCGGGATCGCCAGCGCCGTGCTGCCGATGAGCAAATCGACATGGCCGGCGATCGCATCGTTCATGGCGGGCCCGCCGCCGCGATAGGGAACGTGGACAAGCCGCACGCCGGCCTGCTTCGACAACAGCGCCATCGCGAGATGGCCGACGCTGCCGCTGCCGACCGAGCCATAGCTCACCGTATCGGGTCGCGCGCGCGCTGCAGCGATGACATCAGCGAGCGTCTTGAACGGCTTTGCCGGATTGGTGGCGAGCACATAGGGCGCGGTGCCGATGAACAGCACCGGGTCGAGATCCTTCTCGGTGTCGAATGGCAGGTTGCCCAGAACAAACGGATTGGCTGCATGGTTGTCGAACACGAACAGCCAGCTGCTGCCGTCCGGCGGCGACTTGGCAACGCTTGCCGTGCCGATGCTGCCCGAGGCGCCCGGTCGGTTCTCGATAATCACACTCGTGCTGAGGCGTCGCTGCAGCTCAGGCTGCACCAGGCGCGCAATGACGTCGGTCGAGCCGGCGGGCGGGTAGGGCACGACCAGTCTGATGGTTGGCCAAGTCTGCGCATAACATGCTTGCGCATAGGCTGAAACGGGCGCTGCCATTGCGCCTAGCATCAGGGAACGCCTTGTCAGTGCCTGCACGTTATCCTCCCATTTTGCCGTCGTCTGACGGTTCTTGTGTGAGCTCTTGCGCCAGCCTTCACGGTCGAACTCTTTCAAGGCAGCCAGCGTTAAGGCTATATGTCGCGGGCCGACAAAGCCATATGGCATTCACGACCATGGCCCGCTAGGCTTGATCGGCGAGTAAAGTCATCGACTGGAGCGCAAGCATGACGGACAACTTCGAGGACCATTGCTGGAAGGACGTCGTTCCGCCCGAGGTGCTCGAGGTCTATTCCTGCTACCAGCGCGAGACGTTCGTAGGGCCCAATCCGGCGCTGCTCGCGATTGATCTCTATGAGGTCGTCTATCGTGGCGGCGCGCTTCCGCCGCATCAGCTCGCCAGGACCTTTGCGAATTCCTGCGGTCGCTATGCCCATGAGGCGATCGAGCCGACCAGGCAGCTGTTTGCGGCCGCGCGCACGGCGGGACTGCCGATCTTCTATTCCACCGGCGACACGCGCGAAGCAAGCAAGCCCAGGTTCATTTCCGCCACCAGGCGGAACCGGCCGGCCTTCGATCCAACCGACTATGACATCAGGCCCGAATTCAAGCCGCAGCCGGGCGATGTCGTCATCACCAAGCAGCGTGCAAGTGCGTTCTACGGCACGCCTTTGCTTGCGCACCTCACCCAGCTCGGGGTGCAGACATTGGTCATGTGCGGCGAGAGCACGTCGGGCTGCGTGCGCGCGAGCGCGGTTGATGCGTATTCCAGTGGCTTTCATGTCGTGCTGGTCGAGGAATGCTGCTTTGATCGCAGCGAGCTCTCACACAAGGTGAACTTGTTCGACATGCACCACAAATACGCCGATGTGATGCACCTCGACGAGGTGCTGGCGCATCTGCAAAAGATGGCCGAGTCTTCGGTGCGCAAGGCGGGCTGACGACAAGACCGAGCAAGGAGAAATGACGATGACACTGCTCACGCGCAGGCGGTTCTCAGCGGGCTTGGCGACCGCAATGGTTGCTATGCCGAGCATCGCCCGCGCCCAGGCCTATCCGAGCCGGCCGGTCCGCTTCGTGCTGCCGTTCGCCGCCGGCGGGGTCGCCGACATCACCTCGCGCCTTGCCGCCGATAAGCTTGGCGACAAGCTCGGGCAGCGGCTCGTGGTCGAGAACCAGCCGGGACCCGGCGGCATCGCGGCCGCGAGATCCGTGACCACGGCGACGCCCGACGGGCACACGCTCGCTCTCCTCACCAATGGCACAGCGATCAGCGTCGCCTTGTACAAATCGTTGCCATTCGATCCGGTCAAAGATTTTGCAATGATCTCGGCGCTCGGCACCTTCGATCTCGTGTTCGCCACCAACGCCGAATCCTCGTTCAAGACGCTTGGCGATTTCATCAAGGTTGCGCGCGAGAAGCCGGGCACGCTCAATGTCGGCACCATCAATGTCGGCGGCACGCAGAACCTGGGCGCCGAGCTGTTCAAGTCCACCGCTAATCTGGATTTCCAGATCGTGCCTTACCGCGGAACGCCGGAGATCATCGTGGCGCTTTTGCGCAATGACATCCAGCTCATGGTCGATTTCTACGCACCCATGAAAGGTGGCCTGACCGACGGCAAGCTGCGTCCGGTCGGGACTTCAGGCTTGGCGCGGGCAAGCTACCTGCCGAACGTGCCGACGGTCGCCGAGGCCGTGCCGGGCTATGAGGTGACGTCGTGGAACGGCCTCGCGGCACCGGCTGGCACGCCGGCTCCGATTATCGATCGCCTCAATGCGTTGATGCGCGAGATTCTCGTGATCCCCGAAGTGAAGGCGAGGTACGCCGAGTTCGGAGTCGAGGCGCAGGCGAGTTCGCCGGCCGAGCTCAAGGCGCGGCTCGAGGCCGACATCAAAAAGTGGTCGGCCGTGATCGAGAAAGCCGGCATTCCGAAGCAATAACCCCAAAGCAGTCGAGCAATGCCTGCGATCCTTCGCCTCTATGAAGACGTGCTGTCGAACGATTCGCCCGAGGTCGGCCTGCCGCCGGCGCCGCGCATGATCTTTGTCGTGCATGGCTCGGCCACGTTCGAGGGCCGCACCGTGCGCGAGGGCGAAGCCTGGCACGGCGAGGGCGAGCTGATGATCGAGCCCGGTCCCGAAGGTGTCGCCTGGTGGCGATTCGAGCTGGTGCCGGGCGACGCGAGCGAGTGGCTGCTGGGCGGCGCTACTCGCAAGAAGCTCTCGGCCACGCTTGCGACATTGCCAAAGGGCGAGCTGCTGTTGCGCGGCGACAGCGTGGCGTTTCCGCCCGGCGGCTGCGCCTATCTGCATCGGCACCAGGGCCCGGGCATCCGCTGCTTGATCGAAGGCGGCATCCGCATCGACACGCAGGGCCACTCGACGAGCTACGGTCCGGGCTCTGCCTGGTACGAGAGCGGACCCGATCCGGTGTTCGCGCAGGCTGCCGTCGACCGGCCAAGCCGCTTCATTCGTGCGATGATTCTGCCGCGTGCGCTCCTGGGCAAAAGCTCGCTTCAGCTCGTCAATGAAGAGGACAAGAGCAAGCCGCGCGCGCAGCAGTACAAGATCTTCGTCGATGCGCCGATCGAATTTCAGGCAACTGAAGACTGATTGCGGTCTCGATTGAGCCCGCAACCAGTCCTCTATTTCTCGGCTGTGGCGCACGTCTGCAACGCGCGCCACGACAACATCTGTCAAGACAACATGCGCAAGGACGCCGTGTTGCGACGTCCCTTATTTTCCACTGATCATCGCGATGATCTCGGAGCGGCGCTTATCGTCGCCGCCGGCAAGCTCATCGGCAATTTCGAAAATGGCTTCCGATAAAATGGCCTTCCAGGCTTCCGGCTTCAGATCTGACGCGAAAGTCAATCCGACGCTCCCGTCGTCGTCCTGCCACAGGCCCAGGATGTCGCCCGCTTCCCCGAGTGGCTTCTTGACGGATTCCAGCTCGACGCCCTCGTCTAACGCCATTGCACGTCTCCCTGCTTGGTCGCCCCGTGGATGCATGCTTCCGCCTTCTGGCGCAAGAGGCACCCGCATGCGGCGGCGCGGGAAGTGGAAAACTCTGGGTCGCACGTCCGCGCCGAATGGGCGGTTCGTCGATACTCCGAAGCTTTGTGTCAGCTTTTCAATACGTTATTGGATGGTGACGCTGGACAGCACAGCCGCGACCAAACTGCAGCCGGCGGATGCTGTTTTCGCGCGCACGGCGGCAGTACCGCATTGGGCGCCCGCGGCTCACTGCAGCGGACGCGCCGCCATGATCACGGGTGTCTTTAGTCCTACAACCGGCAGTAACGGCGGTTGTCCGAGCGCTAAAATATCGCCTGCGATTCTTGATCAGATTAGTTTGGCATCGAGTGTGATCTCGGCATTGAGCACCTTGGAGACCGGGCAGTTCTTCTCGGCTTCAACGGCCATGCGGGCAAAGGCGGCTTCGTCCAGGTTTGGCACTTGGGCACGCAGCGTGAGCGCCGACCGACTGATGCGGAACCCCTGTCCCTCCTGTTCGATCGTGACCGCCGCCTCCGTACTGAGCTCCGTGGGTGTGTAGCCGGCGCCCTGCAGCTGAAAAGCCAGTGCCATGGTGAAACAGCCAGCGTGAGCCGCAGCGATCAGCTCTTCCGGATTGGTGCCCTTCTCATTCTCGAAACGAGTCTTGAAAGAGTAAGGAGTTTCGGCAAGCACTCCGGAATCGGTGGACAGATGACCGCTGCCCGCGCGTCCGGTTCCGCGCCAAACCGCTTTCGCCTTGCGGATCATGAAATGTCTCCCTTGCCGATGCTGGATAGCGTGCGGCTCATCCCGCGCGCATTTTGCTGGTGCCGGGTGAGAGATTTGAACTCCCGACCAACGGTTTACAAAACCTGTGACGACCCACGGTTTCCCCCGGAAAACCGCTATCTCGAACCGATACTCTGGCCGTGGCTCGCGATTGCCGGACTCGGCGCTTTCCATGGGTTGAACCCAGGTATGGGCTGGCTTTTCGCCGTGGCGCTCGGCCTTCATCGGCAGGATCGGCGCATCGTCTGGCTCGCGCTCGTGCCGATCGTGTTAGGTCATGCAGCCTCTGTTGCGGCCGTTGCACTCGTCTTTCTCTGGGTGGGTTGGTTTGTCGACGGATGGGCGTTCCGGGTCGGCACTGGGCTCACCATGATCGGCTGGGCGCTTTACCACCTTCGCTCCGGCCATCGTCATCGCGTGCGCTTCGGCATGCGGGCAGGGCTTGCCGGCCTTTTCGTCTGGTCGCTGCTGATGGCGACTGCCCACGGCGCCGGCCTGATGTTATGGCCGGCCCTAATGCCGGTGTGTCTCCCGGACGGCACGAGAGCGGTGGCCGAGAGCGGTCCGTTAGCGGCCGGACTGCTCGGCATCGGTCTCCATATGCTGTCAATGGTGTCCATCACGGCGGCGATCGCGGCCACGGTTTACGAGTGGGCCGGGCTCGAGGTCCTGCGCAGAGCCTGGCTGAACATCGACGCGCTTTGGGTAACGGTCCTTGGGGTGACGGGCATGCTGGTGCTGTCGAGCGCATTCTGAGCGAAACTGCCTCGCAGAGGCGTGGCGCTGGGCACGGGGCAAGCGCTCGATGCTGCTCGCCGAGGCGATGCCGATGTTGTGTTTGTGCATGCCAAGGAGTTGGAGGAGAAATTCGTCGCCGACGGCTTCGGCGTGAAACGCTATCCGATCATGTACAATGACTCCGTCTTGATCGGTCCGCACAGCGATCCGGCCGGCATCAATGGCATGCATGACGTCGTGGCGGTGTTTGAGGCCATCGAGGCACACTCAGCCCCGTTCATCTCGCGCGGCGATCGCTCAGGCACACATGTCCGCGAACTCGATCTCTGGAAAGCCGCCGGCATCGAGATCGCGAAAGACAAGGTCATTGGTGCAAGGAGATCGGTCAGCCACGCTCCACGCCGCTTCCGCGTCCAACGCTTATACGCTTTCCGATCGCGGCACATGGATCTCGTTCAAGACCCGCGGCGAACTTGATATCCTCGTTCACGGCGACCAGCGGCTGTTCAACCAATACAAAGTGATATTGGTTAACCCCGCCAAGCACCCGCATGTGAAGAAGGACTTGGGCCAAGCCTTCATCGATTGGCTGACTACGCGAGAGGGCAAGAACGCGATCGCGGGTTACAGGATCGAGGGCCAGCAGCCTTTCGTCCCCTATTTTTATATGTCGCGGGCCTTACGCGGGCTCGCGCTTTCGCAAGAACTGCGGGCTGGCGCGACTTCCACGATTGACACTTAACGTCGTCAAGGACGTCTGGTTCTCATGACGCAATCAGGGACTGAGACCAGATAATCATGCGCCTCGCAGAACCTGCCCCTAGGATTTTGGTCAGGGTTGCTCCACCGGGGTAAAATGATGCAGGCTGAATTCTTCGAAGTCGCTGCGACCTGGCTACAGCCTGGCATAAGTCACAGGAGCGTCTGTTGAGATGTCGGATAGGCAGAAAAAACGAACTGACGCAGTAGGGGACGATTCTCGGCAACTACAAGAAATAAGCAGTCTGCTTATTCAGGAGGGAAACCTCGACTCCCTTTACGAGCGCGTGCTCGAGGCTGCCATCAGTCTGATGTCGGCCGACATGGGATGCATGCAGAAGTACAATCCTGAGCTCGGTGAACTTCTGCTGCTAACCGCCAAGGGGGAATTTCATCCTGGAGCGGCTGCCTTTTGGGAACGGGTTAACCGCGCCTCTGCAACGACCTGTGGCATGGCCTTATCGCTGGAACGCCGGGTCATTGTGCCAGACATCGAGTCTTCGGACTTCATGGCGGGCACGGCTGACCTAGATGCCCTTCGTCAGTCAAGTGTTCGCGCTGCGCAGTCCACGCCACTCGTCTCGCGTTCTGGGCGACTACTCGGCATGATTACGACCCACTGGCGTGAGCCGCATCAACCTACTGAACGCGCGCTTCGATCGTTGGATGTTCTCGCTCGACAAGCCGCAGACCTCATCGAACGGGTCCAGGTCGAAACAGTCCTCCGCGAAAGCGAGCAGCGACTTCGATGGCTCGCCTCCATTGTTGAGTCCAGCAATGACCCAATCATCAGCGCAGGCATTGAGCACGATATCACAAGCTGGAACCGTGCGGCAGAGCGGCTATTCGGTTACACATCTGACGAGGTAATTGGCCGGCCGGTTACAATTCTGATTCCACCAGACCGCCACGATGAACAACGCAAGATTTTCCAGCGCATTGTAGCCGCAGAGTGCATCGAGAACTATGAAACTGTTCGTCTGCGCAAGGATGGTAGCTCGGTTGACGTTTCACTGACCATCTCTGCGGTCAAAGATGCCGAAGGCAAGATCGCAGGCGTATCGGCAATTTACAGAGATATCACCATGCGAAAGCGTGCCGAGGCACGCGAAAAAATGCTGATGACCGAGCTCGACCATCGCGTCAAAAATATGCTGAGCCGTGTGGATATGGTTCTTATGTCATCTCGTAACGGCAGCAGCTCCATTGACGAGTTTACCCGAGTAGTGAAAGGGCGCATCCAGTCCATGGCGGCTGCCCATTATTTGCTGAGCCAAAAAGGGTGGCAGGGTGTCGGACTAGAGGCCCTGGTACGTAACCAGCTTGCGCCGTATGCGTCCCCCGCGAACGTCGCGATCCACGGAACGGATGTGATCCTCTCCCCAGCCGCGATTCAGGCAATGGGAATGGTGCTTCACGAATTGGTCACCAACGCTGCAAAATATGGCGCCTTTTCGGTGCCCAGTGGAAGTGTGGCGGTGAGCTGGGATCGCAAGCCGAACAGACATGTAGCAAACCTCGTGTTTGCATGGCGCGAGTTTGGCGGCCCGCTAAGAGCGGTTGAGGGCAAATCCGGATACGGAACTCGATTGATACGTGAGCTCGTGCCACACGAGCTAGGGGGAACGGTTGATCTGAAATTCGCGCCAGAGGGGGTGAACTGCAGAATTGAGTTTCCCCTGAGCAGTGAACCTCCTTGCTGAGGTTGCACGACGTAACCACCCTCGACGGCAGTGATCGACCAGGCGCGCAGCTTATGACTGCTTCTGGCCGATTTTATTGCAGAAGTTGCCGAGCGGGCTCTGCGAAATTGAAAGCCGGGTCGGCCAGCAACATTGATTCAAGATCAAGAGCACACTCGCAATCTTGATTCAAAAAATCATCTGTTTGAATTCGTTTGTTTCAATTTCTAATTCCACAGCTCTAATGCGGTGACTTTTTCGACAGTATCGGCCCGAAGCAGCCGATGAAGAATGTCCGCTCTACGTCCGCTTTGGGGAGGCAGAGCGGACTCGTTTTGCTCGTTCTGAGTTCTTCCGGATGTGACCTTGAGCGGACGCCGCGGGTGGTCGCAGCGAATGACAGACATGATTACAAGTTTTGACGCTTTTTGCGGGACGGGGGCGATTGGTGATGACGGGCAGCACATCAGCGGGACGACAGCTTCGCGCGTTCGGATCAAGACCGCGTGCCTGGCCGGTCTGGCCTTCGTCAGTAGGTGTTCGCTCGACGAGCGGCTATGGTCGCGCTGCACTTATGGAAAAAGCGATACTAGGTAGACCCTAGCGGTTTGACGGTCACCCTCCAACGTCTTGTACTTGACCCTATAGGTAAGCCTGGACTCTTTGGGTGCTTTGACATCTTTCGCCGTTGCCACCACAATGCCGCCCGCTACCGAATTCGAGCAATTGTCGCTG
>Ga0066903_100003506_pt1 | contig 12865 bp, 9 predicted proteins | sample PanSoiMetaGPlot1_FD_67491 | JGI IMG/M metagenome (GOLD analysis project Ga0066903, IMG submission 67491) | Tropical forest soil microbial communities from Panama analyzed to predict greenhouse gas emissions - Panama Soil - Plot 1 (version 2) | ecosystem: Environmental > Terrestrial > Soil >... | reverse complement strand
AGCGTGGGGTCCTCAGGAGCCTGACGGATCCGGCAGGATGGCTTTCAGGCGCTTCGCCGACGCGGCGCTCAGCTCCGGCATCGCTCCCGTCAGCGGCAGGTCTTGCACGCCCAGCTCTGCCTCCTCCTTCCCCCCGCCCGGCTCCCAGCGCAAAAGCTCCAGGGGAACGCGCGACCGAGGGATTCCCAGGATCTTTTCGAAGGGGAGATCATCCACCTCGATGGTGGAGAGATCCTTGATGCGCTTCTCGCCGGGCTGGCCCGCCAGCCGGTTGGCGGCGCGGCTCCAGGTCTTCTGGAAGGTGTTGCGCACGAAGCGGCCGTTGGAGAAGCCGCGCGACTCCGCTGCGGCGCGCTCCCTGGCGAGGTAGAACAGGGCGCTCGCCAGCCCGATAAACTCGGGAGAGACGCTGAACCTGGCCCTTGCGAGCATGACGGCGAAGATCTGCGTCAGCTCGCCGGGCGAATAGTCGGCGAAGTCGATGAAGATGGTGAAGCGGTCCTCGAGCCCCGGATTCGAGCGCACGAAAGCGCGCATCTCGTCGGTGTAGCCGGCCACGGCCACGGTGAACTTGCCCCGCCGGTCCTCCATGAGCTTGAGCAGCGTGGCGATGGCTTCGGCCCCGTAGTCGGACGAGCCTCCGGTCGACAGAGCATAGGCCTCGTCGATGAAGAGCATGCCGCCCATCGCCTGATCGACGAGATGCTCCGTCTTGGGAGCCGTCTGGCCCACGAACTCGGCGACCAGCCCGGCGCGATGGGTCTCGATGAGGTGTCCTTTCCTGAGAAAGCCCACCGCGTGCATGAGGCGGCTGAGAATCCTCGCGACGGTCGTCTTGCCCGTCCCCGGACTCCCGCTCAGCACGAAGTGATAGTTGGTCTCGAGATCCGGCAGCCGGACCCTGGCACGCTGGGATTCCATGCGCATGACGTTGGCGAGCTCGGTCACGTAGGCCTTCACCTCCCGCAGGCCCACGAGATCGTTCAGATCGTGCAGCGCTTCGTCGAAGAGCCGCCGGTCGGATCCGGGGATGGCGTCGAGAAGCTCGATGTCCTCCTGAGGACGATCGCGCATGGGAAACATCCCGGGAGGCGGCTCGCGATCCTTGATCGCCTCGCGCAGCAGGTCCTCCCGGTTGTCGAAGCCGTCGTGGATGAGCCCCTTCACGAAGGCGCCGGTGAACCGGGTCTTGCCCGCGAAGTGCGCGCGCATCGCCTCCGCGCCGGTGAAGTTGGCGCCGCTGAAATCCATGTCGTCGCCGGCGCTCTGGAAGAGCCGGGCTCGGCCGAAGTTGGCATTGCGGAACACGCCGCCGCCGAGCAGCGCGCCGGCCAGGATCGCTTCCTGGAAATCGGCCCGCTCGGCGCTCGCCTCCACCAGCGTGGCGTAGAAGAGCTGGGCGTGGGCGAACAGGGCCGCCGTGAGATGGCTCCTCGAGAGATCGGCCCGCGTGAGATCGGCGGTCTGAAAGTCGGCCTCCTGGGCGAGCGCGCCGCTCAGGTCGGCATAGCGCAGGTTGCACTCCTGGCGGAAGCGCGCCCCGGCCAGCGCGGCGCCGCCGAGATCGGCCCGCTGCAGCGAGGCGCCGTCGAAGCGCGCTGCCGACAGATCGCAGCCGCGCAGCACCGCCCGGTCCATCTCGACGAAGCTCAGGTCGACTCCGCCAAGGTCCTTTCCCGCCAGGTCGATGCCGCTCAGATCGAGCCGGGTGCGCGGGCGGCTCCGGTTGAAGCCCTCGACATCGCCCCGCTCGAGGAGCGCGCGCAGCGCCGGCGGGTCGGCCGGCTGCTCCGAACCGCCGGCGGCCGAGGGCAGGGGAGGCTTCTCGTTATCCTTCATGGGTGGTCCGCATCCCGGACGGCCATCAGGGGATCGGCGCTCCGAGGGCGCGGGTGAGCAGATCCATCACCCGGTATTCGGGCGAGGGCACCGCCGACAGGATCTGCTTGGGGATGCCGCGCGCCTGGAAAACCTGGGGATCGTTCATGGCGCCGATGGCCCCCGAGCGGAATCCGTGGTGCTCCCAGGCGAGCTTCTGCACGGCCGGATCCTTGAGCGCCTCTTGCAGGCGCTTGCCGTTGTCGGTCAGCGCGATGAAGGGATGGCTGCTCCACACCGTCGGGTCGGGATAGAAGATCACGACCTCGCTGCGCAGCGTGGGCGGCGCGCCGGGCGCGCTGATGGCCTCGATGTACTGGTTCTCGTAGGCGACGATCATCGGATACGAGCCGATGCCCTGCGCCAGAAAATGCTCGAAGATGTCTCCCGAGGAGACCTCCTTCAGACCCATGAGGCTGAAAATCGAGCGGATGCGCGGCATGAAGGCGTCCACCTTCTCCAGCGGGCAGGGATCGCCGCCATTGAAGACGTTGGCGATCAAGCCGGCGAGCATGGCGCCGCTATTGCTTTTCGTCGGATCGGTGGACTTGAAGCTCACCCGCCCGTGCAAGGGCAATCCCACATCCTTCCAGGAGGCGCCCTTGTCCATCAGCTTCGTCAGCTTGTCCATGTCGAGGACGTTGTAGGAGCCCTCGCGCATCTGCACGATGCCGCGGCCAGGCTGGCGGAACGAGTCGGCGACCTGCGGCCACGACGCGATGACCAGCGGCGAGTTGAACTCATCCTGGCTGGTGAACCGGATCCCCTCGCGCTGCGCGCGAACCTCGAATTCCTGGCGGCAATACTCCGAAGCGGGCCACAAGCCGTCGAGCCCCGCGATCGGCTGCCGGACCATCTCGATCGAGCCTTCTTTCTCGGGCTTGAGCTGCAGGTGATACTTGCGCTCGAGAGTGGCCAGCAGCTCGGGATCCCTGAGGAACCCCATCTTCTCGCCGCCCGCTTTGAAGGCCACGGTGACCTCCGGCAGGCTGCGCGCCCCGCTGAGCCCGCCGTTCTCGCCGGCCGCCTGCATGCGCCGCCGCGCCTGCAGGCCGAAATAAAGAGCCGCGCCGACGGCGACCAGCAGCAGAAAGGAGATGATCCCCTTCTTCATCGCCGCTCCTCGTCGGGAGGCGGGGAATCGTCGAGCTGGGATTTCATGACCTGAATCAGGGTCTGGGCCTGCGCCGTTCCGTCCATGATGTCGTTGTGCAGCATCCTCTGCTCGAGCTCGGAAAGCCAGCGAATGGAGGTGCTCACGGCGTCCTCGATTTGCTGGAGCTGTGCGTGCGCCTTGCCCTTCATGAAGGAGCGGGGCGCGACGTCCTGATAGCGCTCCAGCATGCTGGCGAGCATGGCGAGGAGCGCGGGGAGCTGCGGCTCCACCCGGATATCGGCCGGATCCTCCCGGCAGTCGTCCAGGATGCGCCGGAGCAGGACCGACAGCTCCCCGATCTGGGGGCTCACCGGCGTGCCCTCGATTCCCTTGCCGGCCTTCTCGATTCTCAGGATCGCCTGCATGCAGTCTCCCACATAGGCATCCAGCGTCTCCTGGCTGACGCCGGGTGCTAAGACCGTCTCGCCGGGCGTGCGCGCGCGCGGCACGAGCGTCCAGGCTGCCCAGAAAGCGGCGGCCGCGGCCGCGCCGGCGAAGACCACCGGGATCCCCGCGGCCAGGGTTCCCGCGAAGAGGCCCAGGGCCGCCACGCCGCCGGCCAGCTCCTTGCGGAGGTCGGGCATCCGGTCCTTCACCGGCAGCGCGGGCTCATCGGTTGTAGCCCTGCACCTCTTGCAGCGTGGCCACGAGGTTCTTGGTGCCGTCGAAGGTGCGCCCGGAGAACGCGCTCGCCAGCGCGTTCATCTGCTTCGGATCGGCGTCGCCGAAAAGGATGGCGTACACCGGAATGTCCTCTTCCAGCTGGGCCCTCTGCAGCTCGTCGTGCACCTGAGGAAGGTCGTGCCCCTTGTTCGCGCGGCCGTCCGTCATGACCACGATGGCCGTGTGGTAATCGCGCAGCGGCACGCCCAGCCCATGAATCGACTTGAAGGCCAGGAGGACCGCGTCGAACGTCGCGGTGCCTCCGCCGGGCGTTTCGTTCACGACCCTGCCCAGCAGGTCGCGCATCTTCTGCGGATCGTTGCCGCGCACGGTCCAGTCCTCGACGTGGCCTTCGTTGCGGGGCGAGGTGTCGAAGGGGATGACGACGCTGATGTCCTTCGGCCCGGCGAGCAGCATGTGCTGTCTCGCCATGTCTGTTTCCAGCACGTTGCGCATCCCCTCCTTGAGCTGCGCGTCCCCGCCGTTCTCGCCCATCGATCCCGAGTAGTCGAGCACCCATACCGTGAGCGACGGCTTGCGGAACGTCGTCTGGTAGAGGTTCATCGCCTCGCGCAGGACCGGCGCGTCGGGGATAGGAAAGGGGGAGAGAACGCGGGTCGTGTCGATCCCCCACTCCGGATTCCAGACGGCCGGGTCGGGATTCGGCACCTTCATGCCGATCTGGTTGGCGGGACGCCGACCGAGCCGCTCGATCCCGTCCTGGATCGGCTGCGACAGCAGATATTGCTGGAAGGAGAGGAACGCTTTCTCTTTCCAGGCGTCTCCCTGGTCGACGTAGCCCAGCGGCGAGTCGGCAATCGCGAGCGATCCCTCGGGGTAGAAGACGATCATCGGGTCGCGGCCGCGCTTGACCAGCTCCAGGTTCATCTCGACGAGCATCGACTCGTAGTTGATCAGGCCGTTGAACGGATGATTGCCGCGCATCAGCTCGTCGACGTACAGGGTCTTGAGCCAGCCGGAGCTGCCCGAGGTGCGGTGCTGGCTCTTCAGCATGCGCGTGATCTCAATCCCCACCTTCGGGTCGCGCAGGTTGTCGAGCGTGAGGACGTCGGGGTTGCCGGCGAACTCGTAGAGAAAGCCGAGGAAGGCCATGTTGCCCGAGTTGCTGCGCGTGGCGGAGGTCATGGCGAAGCGCAGCTTGCCCGATTCCGCCGCCTTCAGCCAGATGGCGGCGGTCATGTTGATGGGACGGCCGTTCTTGAGCCATCCGAGCTCGCGGGCGAGAGGCGCCTCCGCCCCGTACACCAGCGGGCTGAACTGAATCGCCTTGACGTCCTTGACGATGTGGCTCTGTTCGTTGCCGAGGGTGATCCAGGTCGAGGCGGCGGGGCAGACGATGTCGTACTCGCACTGCTTGCCGGCCGCGATCTGCTGCATGATGTCGACCGATCCGGCGTAGCTGACCTGGATGTCCGCGTCGTTGTCCTTCTCCCACGCGCGGACGATGTCGGAGTCCAGCGCCTCTCCCCGGGCGTCCTTGCGGACCTTGCCGCTCTCGTCGAGAGCGCTGAACAGGGCTTCATTTTCGGATCCGGAGATGAGCTTCAGGACGTGGCGGCCGGAGGGCCGCGGCGAGGAGGTTCTCCCTGCCGAGTCGCGGGAGGACCCACCGCACCCCACGAGGGCCGCGAGCAGCAGCCCGACGACGATCCGCATTGCTCTCATCGACCCCTCAGCGATCGAATCGTGCGCGGTTCCGGTTCCGGAAGAATGCGAGAGCAGAAGGGCATGCCAGAAGCGGAATTGTATAACGCTGGCCGGAGGATTCTCAAACCTGTCGCCGGCGCAGGGTTAAGGACCTTCCGGCATCGAATACACCGAGCCTATGCAGGCCCTTCCGGGTCGGCCTGCCGTTCATCGCAGCCGGAGCGTTCTTCCGACAGACAGGTCGTGGCGCTACAGATCTTCCTGGATGAAGCGGGGGCCCAGGTGCACGTCGACCTGGACCAGCGGGCCGTCCCCGATGCAGCGGAAGCTGTGAATCTCGCCCGCCTTGATTACGAGAATGTCGCCGGCGCCCGCCTCGAATTCGACCCCGTCGACGTTGTACAGCCCTTTCCCTTCCCGGATGAACTGCACCTCGTCGTAAGGATGCCGATGGGGCCCCGGCCCCTTGCCGGGCTGGGCGCTGAGCAGGAACACGGAAATGCCGACATCCCCGTGCAGGGCCCCCTCGAAGCGATGCGAGCTGCCCTTGAACGGCAAGTCCGCCTGGCGAACGCGGTACATGGAGATCCTCCTCAATGAAAAGCCTGCGGGAAGTCACGAGTCTAGGCAGTTGGCGCGATTCTCACAAGAGGTGGGCTGGGGCGGGGGTGGACTCGGCCGGCTCGAAGCGCGCGACGATGACGGCCGCGGCCAGATCGCCCGTGACGTTGAGCGCCGTGGCGACGGTGTCGGGAATCGCATCGAGCGCGATCAGGATGCCGATCCCCTCGACCGGCAGGCCAATCTCGGTGAAGAGGGGAGCCAGCATGATGAAGCCGCCGCGCGGAATTCCCGGGGCGGCGGAGGTGAGAAAGACGGACGCCAGGGCGACAATCGAGATCTCCCTCGCCCCCAGCGGCACGCCATAGAACCAGCCGACGAACACGGCGCCCACCGTCCAGGTCACCGGTCCGGCGAAATGAAAGGTGGTGACGGCGAGCGGCAGGACGAAGCCCGAGATCCGCTTCGACAGCCCCAGCCTCTGCTCGGCGCTCTCCACCAGCGCGGGAAGGGAGGCCACCGAGGAGCTGGAGGTGAAGGCGATCAGCTGCGGCGGCAGGGCGGCGCGCGCGAACTGGCCCACCGGCACCCCGCCAAAAAGGGCGACCATCGGATAGGCGAGCAGGATGCCGCCCAGGCTCAGCAGCGAGTAAGCGAGGATGTAGAAGCCGATCGCTCCGGCGAGGCCGGATCCGGCGTGCGCGGCGAGCGGCAGCATCAGGGCGAAGATCCCCGCCGGCGCCGCCAGGATGACCCAGCGCACCAGCGTCAGCATCACCTCGCTCAGCGCGCGGAAGAAGCCGACGATCGTCTCGCGGCGGGCCGGGGCGACGCGCGCGGCCGCCAGGGCGAACAGCAAAGTGAACAGGATGACGGGCAGCATCGCGCCGCCGGACGCCGCCGCGACGGGATTGGTGGGAACCAGGGAGACGAGCCAGCCGGCGAAGGTCTGCTTCGGATCGGAGGCCAGCAGGCGCGCCGCGTCCTCCGCGCCGGGCGGCAGCGCGGGCGCGCCGGCGCCACGCGCCCCGAGAAGTCCGAAGACTGCCAACGTCGCGGGGACGGCGATCACGGCCAGCGCGGCGAGCATGCCGAGGAAGACCAGCAGGGTCCGGCCGCCCAGCCGGCCGATGGACTTGACGTCGGCGGCCGAAGCGACGCCGGTGACGAGGAGCGACACGACGAGCGGCACCACCGTCATCCGGATCGCGTTGACCCAGAGCGTGCCGACAGGCGCGATGAAATCGGCGGCGCGCAGCAGCGCCGGGCTGCCCGAGGCGGCCACCGTCAGGCCGAGGGCCAGGGCGAGGCCCAGGGCGAGGAGCACGCGGGTGCTTTCCTTCACCGCGCCCGCCTACATCATCAGATCGCCGCCGTTGATGTCGAAGGATGCGCCGGTGATGTAGCCGGCCTCCTCCGAGGCGACGAAGCAGATCAGATCCGCGACCTCCCGCGCCTCACCCAGCCGCGGCACCGGAAAAGAGGCGGCCAGGCGCTGCAGCAGCTCGGTCGAAGCGTTCTCGCGCGTCAGCTCGGTGTCGATCATGCCGGGGCAGATGGCGTTCACGGTGATGCCGAAGCGGCCCAGCTCCTTGGCGGCGGCGCGCGTCAGGCCGAGCAGGCCGGCCTTGGAGGCGGTGTAGTGGGCGCCACCGAGGGTGCTGACGGTCCGCCCGGCGGAGGAGGATATGTTAATGACGCGGCCGTAGCCCTGGGCCTTCATGGCGGGAAGCGCCGATTTCGTCAGGCGAAACGGCGCGGTCATGTTGGTGTCCAGCGCCAGGCGCCACTCCTCGACGGAGAGCTGCTCGAAACGGGTCGAGCGCGCCAGCGCGGCATTGTTCACCAGGATATCGAGCCGGCCGAAGCGCTCCAGCGTCGCGCGCACCAGCTCCTCCGGCACTCCCTCCCGGTTGATGTCGCCGGGCACGGGCAGCGCGCGCGCTCCCAGCGCCTCGGCCAGCGCGCCGGCGCGCTCGGCGTCGCGCACGTTGATGGCGACCGAGGCGCCGCGCTCGTGCAGCCGCACCGCCGCGGCGCGCCCCAGCCCGCGCCACGCCCCGGTGACCAGCGCCACTCGCTTGCTGAAGTCCATGACATTCCCCGTCGATTGGAGCGGGCATCCTACACTCAAAATCGGGCTCTTGGAAGGGTGCCTCCACGCGACCGTCGACGGTCGCGGGCCCGGCTGGCGTTCGGCGCCCGGGTGGGAGTACGATGAGCCGACCCATCCGATCATCGCGAGGTATGAGCTTATGCGTCAGCGACGCATCCCATGGGGCGGCGCGGCAGGGGCGATGCTTGCGCTGCTGCTCGCCGGTTGCGGCGGCAGCCCGCCCTCCGGGCAGCAGGACTTGTCGGCCGTCGAGGCGAAATTCCGCAGTGGCCAATTTCGGGAGGCCGGTGCGCTGGCGCGCAGCCTTCTTCATCGTCTGGACCAGGAGGGGCGCGCAGACAGCCTCGAGGCGGCGCAAGCTATCGACTTCATCAGGCGATCGGCTTGGAACGATGGCAGGCGATGCGGCGATGCGGACGGCGTGAGCCTTTGCCGGCGAGCCATCCGCATCAAGGAAAAGCTGGACAAGACCGATGACCCGGGATTCGCGATCAGCCTGAACAATCTTGCCGGATGCCTGGGACCGGGCGGGGGTGGAGACTTCCGCGCGGCCAGGCCCTACTACGAGCGCGCTCTCAGAATCCGGGAGAGGACGCTGCCGGAGTCGGATCCCGATCTGGGGCGCAGTCTGTCCAACCTGGCATCGGTGGACGCAGAGCTGGGCGATTATGCGGCGGCCCGACCTCTTCAGGAGCGCGTCATCGTGCTGCTCGAGAAGAACCTGGGTCCGGGTCATCCGGATGTCGCGGTCGCGCATTACAACTTCGGAAACGTGCTCGAGCTGGTCGGCGATTACGAGGGCGCACAAGCACAATACCAGTGGATCCTGGAGCACCGCGGCGGCAGGCCTCCGGACGTCGCCCTGGCAGGGGTTCTGGTTCACCTCGGAACCGCGCGGCGCGAGCTGGGGGACGCGCAAGGCGCCGAAAAGAGCTATCGCTCCGCCCTCGCGATCTATGAGAAGACCTCGGGTCCCCGGATACAGGAAGTCGCCTGGATCCTGTGGAACCTGGGAACGCTGCGGCGCGAGAACGGCGATGCGGAAGGAGCCTTCCGAATGACGGAGCAGGCCTGCGGCATCTCGCAAGCGGCTCTTCCCCCAGACCATCCGGAACTCGCCAATTGTCTCGTGCGGCTGGCCGGCCTGCTGACGGAGCGCGGCGATCTGAAGCGGGCGCAGGCGCTGTACGAGAAGGCTCTTTCCATCCAGACCGCGCTGATCGGTCCGGATGGGTGGAATCTCGCTCCCACGCTGGTCGGGGTCGCGAAGCTCCACCTCAAAGCGGGACGACTCAGGCCCGCGCTCGACAGCGCGCTTCATGCGGAGGCTTTGGCGCGCGCCCAATTCCAGGACACCGCCCGCGTGCTGTCCCAGCGCGAGGCGCTGCGCTACGAGGAGGTTCGGGAGTCGGGCCTCGACGTGGCGCTTGCGGCTCTCCTTTCATCCCGCTCTGAGGACTTTTCCGACAAGGCGGTCGGCGAGGTTTGGGATGCCGTGGTCAAATCGCGCGCGCTCGTCCTCGACGAGATGGCGTCCCGGCACCGCAGCATGCTGGAAACCCGGCCTCCGGAGATGGAGGCGCGATTCGCCGAGCTGGACGCGGTGCACAATCGCATGGCGCGCCTCGCGGAAGATGCGTCTGACGAATCTGAGATCGAGAAGCATCAAAAGGATGTCATGCAAGCGCGGCAGGACAGCGAGCGCCTGGAGATGGCCGTCGCCGCGAAAAGTCCCGAGTTCCGCCGGAGGCTCGAGGCCAGGCGGGTCGGGCTGGACGACGTGCTCCGCTCTCTCCCGGAGGACAGCGCTCTGGTCGCCTACGTCGAAGCCGGCCGGCCGAGCGGCTCCGTTCGGCGGACCTCGAGGCCGACCTCCTATGCGGCTCTCGTGGCGGTGCCGGGAAAGACTACGGTCCGCGTGGTCCGCATCGGCGGCGTCCGCGAGGTCGATGCGCTCATCTCGAGCTGGAGGCAGGTCGTCTCGTTCCCTCCGCCCCCGACGCTGGGCAAAGCCTCCTCGAGCTCCGGCGCCAGAGATCAGGAAACGGGCAACAGGCTGCGCCAGGCGCTCTGGGATGTGCTTCCCGTCGAGGTGCGTGCCGCGCGGAGGGTCTTCGTCGTCCGCGAGGGCAACGTGCACAAGGTGAATTTCGAGGCGCTTCCGGACGGTCGAGGCGCCCACCTGATGGACTCAGGGCCTTTGCTGCACTACCTCTCCGCCGAGAGGGATCTTGCAACGTCCCGTCCCGAGGCGGCGGAGCACGGAGGTTATCTGGTGATAGGAGCTCCCCGCTTCGGCGAAGGCTCGGGGCAGATGGCCTGTCTGGAAACGAAGGGTCCCACCTTCGCCTCGCGGCGCCCGGCGGCGGCTTTCGATCCCCTGCCTGCCAGCCTCGATGAGGCGAACGAGGTGGCGGGCATGCTGACAAGCTCAGGCTTCTCCCACGCCACCATGCTGGTGGGTCCGGACGCCACCGAAGCGGCCTTCAAGCGCCTGGCTCCCGGCCAGCGCGTGATTCACCTGGCCACGCATGCCTTCGTGGCCGAGGGAACCGAAGCCGACCTGTTGCCCATGTCGGGGCTGGCTTTGGCCGGCGCCAACGACGGCAGGTGCGACGGCGCCGATGCCGACCACGACGGGATTCTCACGGCAGACGAGATTGCCTCGGAGGATCTGTCGGCGGCCGAATGGGTGGTGCTGTCGGCCTGCGATACCGGCAGCGGCCCGATCCAGACGGGCGAAGGAGTTCTGGGACTGAATCGAGCCTTCGAGATCGCGGGGGCGCGCACCCTCGTGATGAGCTTGTGGAAAGTCGACGATCAAGCCACGCGTCAGTGGATGAAGCGATTGTATGAAGCGCGGCTGCGCGGCTCTCCATGGCCGGAGGCGATGCGCCAGGCGAGCCTTTCCGTCATGGCCGACCGGAAAGCGGCAGGCTTGAGCGTGGATCCCTTCTACTGGGGAGCGTTCGTCGCCACGGGCGATTGGAAATAACCTCCCCTATCCATCCTCGATCTTTCTGACGCTTCTGTCGTGCGCTTGATCGAAATTCCGTGGATTGCCGCCCGTGTTTCGAGTCAATACAGCGGCTTGAACCAGCGGGAGAAGGTCTCGGCGAGGCGGGCGGAGGCGCCGCGGTGCTTCCAGGCGTCGTAGGTGATCTCCTGACATGCCTTCAGATCGCGCTGAAACATCGCCTCCACGGAGGCCGCGAAAGAGCGGTCGTAGAACGACACGCTCTCTTCCGCGTTCTTCGAGAAGGAGCGCGAGTCGAAGTTGATCGAGCCGATGGTGGCGAAGAGGCCGTCGACGATCAGCGTCTTGGAGTGGATCATCGTCGGCTGGTACTCGTAGATCTTCACGCCTCCCTGCAGCAGCTCGCCGAAGTCGGCGCGCGAGGCCATCCGCAAGGGCGGCACGTCGATGTGCTTGCCGGGCACCATGACCTTCACGTCGACGCCGCGCTTGGCGGCGGCGACGAGGGCGGCGCGAATCTGTTCGTCCGGCAGGAAGTAGGGATTCTGGATGTGGATGCTCACCCGCGCGGACTCGATGGCCATGAAGTAGAGCAGCTTGGGAAACGAGGAGGCGTCTCCCTTCGACGACTTGATGGCCTGCGAAAGCATCGGACCGGTGGCCTCGAGCTTCGGATAGAAGACGTCGCCCGCCAGGATCTCGCCGGTGGTGTAGGTCCAGTCCTCGCTGAAGATGGCCTGCATCTGCGCGACCACGGGGCCGGTCACCCGCACCGCGCTGTCGTGCCACTCGTCCTTGTCGCGGGCATTCCCCAGCCAGCTCTTGTCGATGCAGAATCCTCCCGTGTAGCCAATGCGTCCGTCGATGATCAGCAGCTTGCGGTGCGTGCGCCGTCCAAAGTAGGGATGGCTGCGCGCCGGGCGGTAATCCTTCACGATCACGCCTCCCGCCGTCATCTCCTCGCGCAGCTGGCCCAGCTTGCTGCCCTGCGCGTCCGCCAGCAGGCGCACCGGCACGCCGCGCCGGCTTGCCTGGATCAGCGCGTCCGCGAACATCCTGCCGGCCTCGTCCTCCATGTAGATGTAGGTCTCCAGCTCGATGGACGATCTCGCCTTGGCCAGGTCCGCGAGCATGGCCGGAAAGACGCCGTCGCCGTTCTCGAGGAGGCGCGCGTCGTTCCCCTTGACCATGAGGCTGCCGAAATTGTCGAGCGAGCGGAGAAAGGCGGGATCCTCGACCTGCATCGGGGCCGGCAGGACGAAGCGGCTCTGTTTGTGGGAAGCGCACCCACCATGGATCAGCACCACGGCGGTGAGCACCAGCAGGCCAGCGGTCCGTCGGGTCATGGCGTTCCAGCTAACCACACGATCACGCCGGCGGAAAGGACTCCTCGCCGCTCTGCGGTCTTTTCCCGCGTCCGCTTCGGGGATTTACCTGCGCTCGAAGGCGGTCTGAGTCGCTTTCAGGGTTCCTGCGGCTTGCAGGAGGTGGTGGTCTCTGACGATGGGGTGTCGGGGGCCGGTCTCAGATAATCGGTTCGGGTCGGGACTTCACGAGCGCGCGCTTTCTTCCTTCAGTCGAGGGTTGCCGTCGTGACGGTCGCCATGGCCGGCTCGGGCGGCTGGAGAGAGGGGTTCCATGCATACAGGAGCGTCGAGTCCTTGATCTGATCGATCAGTGGCCGCGCGATCTCCGGGCGCACCGCCGGGCAGCCCCAGCTGCGGCCCAGCCGGCCGACCTTGTGGACGAAATCCTCCGAGACGTAAGGGGCGCCATGCAGCACGATGGTGCGCCCTTCCGCGTGATCGTTGAGCCCCGGGTCCATGCCGCGCAGCTTCAGCGAGTA
>Ga0066903_100003505_pt1 | contig 12865 bp, 15 predicted proteins | sample PanSoiMetaGPlot1_FD_67491 | JGI IMG/M metagenome (GOLD analysis project Ga0066903, IMG submission 67491) | Tropical forest soil microbial communities from Panama analyzed to predict greenhouse gas emissions - Panama Soil - Plot 1 (version 2) | ecosystem: Environmental > Terrestrial > Soil >... | reverse complement strand
GCGGTGATCTCCTGGGCGGAGGGCTTCCAGCAACGGGTGCTCGCCCGCCACGGTTTCTCCGGCGCCGATCCAAGCTGCGCCGATGCCCAGATCTGTCCCGCGCTCTCCCTGACCGACTTCTTCGGAGGCACCGGCCCGACCGGCGCGACGAGCCCGTCGAGCGCCGCGTCCACGCAGAGCGTCGGGAGCGTCCACGCCCTCGTCCAGGCCCTGCCCTGCTTCATCTCGCAGATCGTGATCAGCCACCGGGGCGAGTGCAGCCCCTCCGGCGGTACACCGATCGGCGATACGGCCGACATCGCCTTCGGCATCCGTGTGCAGCCGCTCTCCGACCAGCAGAACCTGATCGACGACATCCGCGCCCAGATCAACCCGCCGGGAGGCCCCGGGCCGCCACCGGGGACGACGGTCAGGCTGGCGGGGCTGCCTGTGCTCGCGGCACAGGCGAACACCGACCTCTCGCACAGCCGCTGGTGGCTGCCCCTCGTCGGCCTGATCGCGGTCGGCCTGGTGCTGGCCGCCGTCTACCGCTCGGTGAGGCGTGCTGTCGTCCCGCTGATCCCCGTGCTGATGGCGACCGGCTGGTCGGGCCTCGTCGTCGCCGCCCTGGGAATCTCGCTCAACCCGATGTCGGCCACCCTCGGCGCGCTGGTGATCGCGATCGCGACCGAGTTCAGCGTGATCCTCTCGGCCCGCTACGCGACGGAGCGGGTGACGGGCCTCTCCGCGGGTGAGGCACTGCGGCGCACCTACCTCCGCACCGGCGCGGCCGTGCTGGCATCCGGCCTCACCGCGATCGCGGGGTTCGCCGTGCTGGCGATCGCCGGCCTGCCGCTCCTCGATGACATCGGCCTGATCTCGGTGGCGCCCGTGCTGCGCGACTTCGGCCTCGTCACGGTCGCGGATCTGCTGGTTGCGCTCGCCGGGGTGATGCTGGTGCTGCCCGCCGCAGTCGTCTGGGCGGAGGAGGGCTTTCCCCTGCCGTCCCGCGCCCGGCCGGCCGGGGTGGCGCCCAGTGAGTCCCCCTCATAGGGGACGATCCGGGTCGTGGAGAACGGCGCTGGAAGAGACGGCGGTTCCGGCAAGGGCCCGGGCGAGCGCCCCCGCCGCGCCGGGATCTACTCGCTGATCGTGGGGATGGCGTTCATCGCCCTGATCGCCGTCGCCGGAATCAACACGCTCTCGACCAAGAACAAGGGCGTCCTCGGGGCGACCAACGAAGGGGATCTGCCGCTGGCGCAGTTCGCCGTCCCGGACGCCCGGAGCGGGGTGAGCGGTGATGCCAACATCGCCCAGGACAACTGCGATGCGGCGAGGATCCCGTGCCCATCCGGGAATCGCCGGACCCCGGCTTGCCAGGTGGATGCACCGGGCGCGATCAGGGTGTGCGACTTCTTCGACAAGCCGCTGGTCCTTTCGTTCTGGTTCACCCGCGGCGGCGACTGCGAGGACCAGGAGGACGTCTTCGAGCGGGCGTACCGCAGGTACGCGCGTCAGGTCAATTTCCTGGCGATCGACGTCCGCGACTCCGACTCCGAGGTGAAGAAGCTGATCGCAGAGCACCACTGGACCCACCCGGTCGGGCTCGATCGAGACGGGGCGCTCTCGAACCTGTACAGGGTGGGGGGCTGCCCGACCTTCGTCTACGCCTATCCCGGTGGGATCCTCCACGCCACCTCGATCGGCCAGCTGAACGACCAGCAGTTCTTCGCCAAGGTCGATGACCTGATCGCCGCCTCGAACCGAAGGAACCGGACCCTGCGCTGATGGCCGAGCGACCGCAGGAATGGGAGGTCGCGCCAGAGCCGGGCTGGGTCGAGCCGGGGCTGGCGGAGGAGTTCCCGGGCCTCTCGATCGTCTCGACCTCGCTCGAGGCGAGGGCCGGCCGCAGCCCGGAGGCGCTCAAGGAGCAGCTCAGGCTTCTCAGCGACCGGATCGGAGGCGCTCAGGCGATCCAGCTCCGCCAGAAGCCGATTCCCTGGGCCTACCGCGTCTTCTTCCGCCACATCGGTCTCGATCCGGACGCCACCCGCACTCCCATCGAGCAGCTGATCTTCGAGCGCATGCACGACGGTCGCTTCAAGAGCCGCAACCGCGTCGAGGATGCACTGACCATCGGGATGGTCGAGGTCGGCGTCGCGCTGCGAGCGTTCGACGCGGACCGAGTCGAGGGACCGGTCGGATTGCGGCTCTCGGCGGACGGCGAGGGCTTCGAGGGCCGGGTCTCCCCGCTTCCCGAGGGCACGATCGTGGTCGCGGATCAGAAGCGGCCGCTGGGGATCCTGTTCGATCGCACCGCCGAGGGGCGCGGCGTCAAGCGTGGAACCAGGCGGGTGCTGCTCGCGGCGATCGGCGTGCGCGGGGTGCCCGAGATCGCCATGGACGAGGCGCTATGGGTGGCGGGCAGCGCCCTCCGGGCGTAGACTCCGGTCAACGCGAGGGCGCGCGCAGGCGCGACCCGTGATCTGCGGAGGAGAGGGTTTTGCCCGAGGAACTGCTCGAAAGACCTGACGTTTCCGATCTGGTCACCGCCCCTGATCGGCCGGAGGTCCCGCCGGCTCCGCCCGAGGGCCTCGACACCGTCCTCTACGAGCACGACGAGCGAGCCGCCCGAGCGGATCTGCGAAGGCAGATCGCCGCGATGGAGCTGGCTCTCGCCAGGCTGTTCGGCTCGGCGTTCCCGCGCAAGGGGATCGATTTCGCCGTCCCGGGCATGGGCGGCCCGCGCCTCCTCTCCGTGGACGAGCTGGAGAGGGTGCGTGACGGGCTCGCCGCCCGGATCCAGGAGGTGAGGGCGGACCTGCATCACCACGCGGTGGTCGAGGAGGCGAACCGGGAGCTGATCGAGGAGATGACGGCGGATCCCGCCTCGTACAAGTGGGTGCGGGTCCAGAACGAGGACATCGGCGAGCCCGGCTGCAAGAACTGGCACGCCAGGCCGAGTTGGGGCCCGCTCGGGCTCCTGCTGGGCTGGTGGCGCGTCAAGATCTCGTCCGGTTGCCCGTTAGCCGAGGGGCGCCAGCCCCCTGAATGCCCACCAAACGCCAGCGAAGGAAGAGGCGGAGACGCCTCTCGTCTGCAGAGGGTCGGCCGCCCGAGAGCGCGCCGCCGGCCGCGGCCGCAACCGCGCCGAGGAGCTCACGAACTTCCGCCGGCCGCCGTAGCAGCTCGCAGCCGGCCAGGCGCGGAGCGGACGACAGACCCGCTGCGCCCTGGGGTTCCTTCCCCCTGACCGAGATCGTCATCTTCCTCGGCCTCGTCCTGCTCGTCGCCGGGTTCTTCGTCCCGCCGCCGCAGGGCTTCGTGATGATCGCCGTCGGACTGGGGCTGGGATCCCTGGCCGGGCTGGAGCTCGCGATCCGGGAGCACTTCGCCGCCTACCGGTCCCACACACTGGTGCTCTCCGCCGCGGTGGGCGTGCCCGTCTTCGGCGTGCTCTTCGCCCTGACGAAATTGAGCCCGGCGATCTGCGTGGCCGCCGGGCTCGTTGCCTTCGGAGGCGCCGCCTGGCTCTTCGCCTCGGCGTTCCGCCAGCGCTCCGGCGGCGCCCTCTATCGCCTCAGGGCCTAGTTCAGCCGGTTGGAGAGCTTCGCCTCGAGCGCGCGCACCAGGATCCTGCGCTGGCGCTCCGTCAGCGTCCCGACCTTCTTGCCCTCACCGAGGGCTGCGGAGGAGAGGAGCTTCCGGGAGCGGGCCCGTCCCCAGCGCCGCTGGCTGCAGAGCAGCTCGCTGAGGCTCATGCTCTCGGCTTCCCACGGGGATTCGATGATCACGTCGGTGACGGCCCGTTGGCCGGCGCCGATCTCGCGCTTCAGGGCGGCACGGGCGAGGCGAACCTCGTTTGCCCGCGCCAGGGCCTGCATGCACTGATCGGTACCTCCCCGGGGCTTTGGCTCAGTCTGGCGCTCGACGACGGTGGGCTCGATCCGCCGGTTGGGGACTGACAGAGGGCGGGCAGGGGCAATCGTCGAAGCGGCAGACATCATCTCTCCCTCCTGCTGGGGTCAGGGATTGTTGGCGGGCTGCTGTTGCGGCCGGCGGCCCCCAGTAGCTCTACTGACGAGCCGGGGGAAGTAGACGGTCCTCTCCTAAAAGTTCCCGTCCGCTCCCTGCCCCGGAAGCGCGCGGCTCGGCGAAACCTACACGCCTGCCGCGCCGACGGTCAACACCCAATTAATCATCCCGTTCGCTAAGAGCAGATCTTTTGTCGGAGAGGAGGTAACCCGTCCGAGGGGATCGCGAACGACCCCACTTAATACCCGGGAGGCCAACTTTCAAACCTCTCCGCTCAGGCCGTCGGGAGATCCGGGAAGCGCCTCTTGACCCCGGCGATGACCTCCAGGGCGCGGTCGAGGTGATCGCGTTGATGGGTCGCCATCAGGCTGGTCCGCAGCAGGGCGCCGCCGGGTGGGACCGCGGGATGGAGGGCGACGTTCGTGTACACGCCGGCGTCGAACAGCGCCTTCCAGAGCAGGACGGCCTGCCAGTCCTCGCCGACGATCACCGGGACCACCGGAGTGGTCGCCTCGGTGCCGTCCGGGAGCGTGCCGGGCTCGACGACCTTGAGGCCCAGCTCCCGGAAGCCCTGACGCAGATACGCCGCGTTGTCGAGCAGCCGCGCCATCAGCTCCGGGCCCTCGGACCGGATGATCCGCAGGGCTCCGAGGGCGGCGCCGACCGCGGCCGGGACCGCCGAAGCACTGAAAATGAATGAGCGGGACGCGATCCGGAGGTACTCGATGACCTCCTCGGGGCCCGCGATGAAGCCGCCGCAGGAGGCGAGGCTCTTGGAGAAGGTTCCCATGCGAAGGTCGACCTGGTCCTCGAGGCCGAACAGCTCGCAGGCGCCCGTGCCGCGCTTGCCGAGGACGCCGACCCCGTGGGCCTCGTCGACCATCAGGCGAGCCCCGAAGCGCCGGCAGAGCTCGATGATCGGCGGCAGGTTGCAGACGTCCCCCTCCATCGAGAAGACCCCGTCGACGACGACCAGAGTGCCGCTCTCGTCCGCCGCGGCGCGCTCGAGCATGGTCTCCAGCTTGTCCATCCGGTTGTGGCGGAACGGCCGCAGGCGCGCGCCGGAGAGCTTGCAGCCGTCCAAGATCGAGGCGTGGTCGCCGGAATCGCAGACGACCGTGTCCCCCGGCTCGAGGATCGCGCTGATCGCGCCGAGGTTCGACTGGTAGCCCGTTGTGTAGACGAGCACATCCTCGGTCCCCATCCACTCGGCGAGCTCGCGCTCCAGCTCGACGTGCATGGGGGTGGTGCCATTGAGAAGGCGCGATCCGGTCACCCCGGTGCCGTAGCGCTCGAGCGCGTCCCTGGCGGCCTGCTTGACCCGCTCGTCGGTCGTCAGACCCAGGTAGTTGTTGGAGCCGAGCATGATGGTCTCCCGTCCCTCCATCTCCACGACCGGCCCCGCCTGGGACTCGAGGATGCGGAAGTACGGGAGGAGGTCGCCCTCCTTGGCGGCCTCGAGCTGCTCGGCCCGGTCGTGGGTGCGGGCCTTCTCGAAGACGTCCACCGGGGTTTGGGTGGAGTCGGACATCCCCCGGAAGTCTCGCAGGTGTAGCTTGCCCGGCCATGCCAGACGCCGTTCAGGTGCGGCCCGTGCAGGGCCGCGGCGAGCTCAAGAAGTTCATCAAGCTTCCCTTCCGGCTCCACCAGGGGACTCCGTGGGTCCCGCCGCTCATCTACGAGCGGCGCGAGTTCCTGAACAGGGACAAGAACCCCTACTTCCACCACGCCGACGCCGAGTATTTCCTCGCCTGGCGGGACGGCGAGCCGGTCGGGCGGATCACGGCCCAGATCGACCGCCGCTGGGACGAGTTCCAGGGCGGCAGCGACGGGCAGTTCGGCTTCATCGACGCGGAGGACGACCCGGAGGTCTTCGAGGCGCTCTTCCGGACCGCCGAGGCTTGGGTTCAGCAGCGCGGACGGGAGCGGCTGGTGGGCCCGATGGACTTCACCACCAACGACGAGTGCGGCCTGCTGATCGAGGGCTACGAGCTGCACCCCTACATCCTCGAGCCGTGGCACCCGCCGTATTACAAGGAGCGCATCGAGGCGCTCGGCTACGGCAAGACGATGGACCTGCTCATGTGGAACCTCGAGATGGGCGGGCTGAAGAAGGGGGATGCCTTCGCCGACGCGATTCATGCGGTCGCCGACAAGGTCGAGTCGGAGCACGGGATCACGGTGCGGAACATGAGGAAGAAGGAGCTCGAGGCCGAGATCGCGCGCTTCATGGAGGTCTACAACTCGGCCTGGGAGAAGAACTGGGGCTTCGTCCCGATCACGGACGAGGAGGTCGCCTTCCAGGCGAAGAACCTGAAGCAGATCCTCGACGAGCGCTGGGCCTTCATGGCGGAGCGCGACGGCGAGATCCTCGGTGCGGCGCTGACCCTGCCGGACATCAACCAGGTGACCGAGAAGATGAACGGCCGGCTGCTCCCCTTCGGCTGGCTGCGGTTCCTGCTCGGCAAGGGCAAGATCGATCGCGTCCGCGTCTTCGCGCTCGGGGTGAAGCCGGAGTACCAGCACACGGGGATCGCCGCCCGGTTCTACGTCCGTCACATCGAGACGGCGGCCGAGGTCGGTGTCTCGGGTGGGGAGGAGGGCTGGATCCTCGAGGTCAACGAGCCGATGAACCGCGCCATGGAGGGCATGGGCGGGACGATCGTCAAGCGCTACCGCCTCTACGAGAAGAGCCTCTAGGTCCGCTCGTAGGTCCCGACCAGCCTGGCCTCCTCGAGGACGTGGCCGTCCAGCGCGGCCTGCAGCTCGTCCCTCGTCGCGCCGGGCTCGAGCTCCAGGTCGCTGTCCACCGCGAACAGCTGATGGACGTAGCGATGGGAGCCGTGGCCAGGCGGGGGACACGGGCCCATGTAGCCGACGGCACCGCCGCCGTGGGTGCCCTCGGCCGGCGGCGACCGCCCCTCCTCGAGGGAGCCCGGGCCAGGGTCGATGTTCCACGCGAGCCAGTGGATGAAGTCACCGGAGGGGGCATCGGGGTCGTGCACGATCAGCGCCAGGGTTCGAGTTCCCTCGGGAGCGGCGCTCCAGGACAGCGACGGCGAGAGGTTCTCCCCCTCGCAGGTGTACTTCCGCGGGATCGGCCCGCCGTCCTCGAAGGCCCCGCTTGTCACCTCCAGGTCGGGCATCCGGTGTTTGCGAGCTTTCCCGCTGACCGTCCGGCGAAACTCGGGAGGGGTCTTGACGCGTTACTAGGATGGGTTGAATGGCGAAGGAGCTGCAGAGGAGAGACGAACTGGTCGAGGCCGAGCCGGTCCGGCCGTTGCCGATGGCCCCGCAGGGGCGTGGGATCGAGCTCTGGGGACGCGAGGTCGGCCCCCTGGCGGTCGCCGCGGCGGGAGGCGCGGCCGCCGGCGTTGCGGTGGTCGCCGTGGCCCGGGCGGCGCGGGCGCCGCGCGGCGCGAGGCGCGTGCCGCGTCGCGGCCTCCTCCGGCGTCGCGAGAAGGTGGTCGCCAGCAGGAGCTTCCTGGTCGACGTGCACGTTCTCGGTCGCTAGCGGGGCGGCGGTGCCGCCCGTCATCGAGGAGCGGGTCATGCCCCGCTGGCCCTACCGCCTGCGGCGCTCACCCGGGCGTGACGGGGTGACGCGCTCGCGCGGGGGAGTGCTCGAGCGGTTCATGTACGTCGGCCCGGCTCCCGTGCGGGTGCGGGCCTGGCAGACCAGGGAGGGCTTCGTCCACATCAGGGCGGAGTCGATCGACCCGGCGGCGGTCGAGCATCCCGACGAGCTCGGAGGGCCTCCGGATGAGGTCGAGCCGGCCGGGGAGGGCGAGCTCGGCACCGCGATCGAGCGCTTTCGGTTCTCTCTGGCCGTTGAGGAGGAGATGGGCGAGTTCTACGACGCCTTCAAGCGGGACCCGTTGCTCGGCCCCACGATCCACCACAGGCCGTGGGTCCGGCCGCGGCGGCGCCCGTGGCCGTGGGAGGCGCTCTGCTGGGCAGTCACCGAGCAGCTGATCGAGGGTTCGAGGGCCTCCGCGATCCAGCGCCGGATCGTGCGCCGCTGGGCGCCCACGTACGTGCCACCCGATGGCCCCACCCCGAAGCGGGGCTGGGGCCCGTTGCCCCTGCGCGACGTCCCCGCGGCGGCCGTGATCGCTGGCCGGGCGCCGGCGGAGCTCGCCTCCATGGACCTGAGCCAGGGCCGCTCGCAGGCGTTGGTGCGCTGCGCGCGCGAGGTGGCTCACCGCCGGGCCGACCTCTTCGACCCGGATGCCGACCGTCGCCTACTCGCCATCTCCGAGATCGGGCGGTGGACGATCCAGTGCCTTGGGCTCCACGGGCGGGGGGATCCCGATTCGCTGCCGGCCGGCGACCTCGCCTACGTGAAGCTGGTGGGGTACCTCGAGGACCTCGGGCGGCATGCCACCGTCGAGGAGGTGGAGGAGTACTTCGCCCCCTACGCCCCGTTCCGGGGCCTCGCGGGCACGTTCGCCCTCGCCGGCTGGCACAAGGCGATGGGGGCCGGCCCGCCGGCCCGGCTCGCCGCCTAGGGCAGGAGCGCGTTGGTCAGCACCGCTTCCGTGGGCGGAGGGGACGAGATCAGGTTGTGCTCCGCCATCCAGGCGGCGTACTCGCGCCACTCGTTCGGATCGAGGTAGCCGTAGGGCCTCCCAGGGGTGCCGGCCAGCAGCGGCAGCGTCGCGTTGACCTCCGCGCGGGTCTGCATCGGATCGAGGCCCTTGCCGGCGGACAGGACCGCATTGGCCGCCTCGGGAGGGTGGGCGATCGCGTAGGCGGTTCCCCTGGCCAGGGCCGTGATGAAGCTCCGAATCGCCTCCGGATGCTCCTCGACCGTCGACCTCCGCGCGACCAGGACCAGCTCGTCATACGTCGGGACGCCCAGCTGGTCGACCGGGACGATCCGCGGATCGAGCCCACGCTGCTGGAGGTCGATCCCCTCGATGTTCCGGTAACCGCCGAGGATCGCGTCCGCCCTGCCGCCGATCAGGGCGGGCAGCAGGTTGAGCCCCACGTTGACCTCCTTCACCGACGAGGCCTGCACCCCGGCTGTTTGCAGGATGGTCTGCAGGTAGTCGCTCTGATACGGGATCCCGGCGGTGCCCACGGTCTTCCCCGCCAGGTCCGCCGGGCCAAAGATCCCGGCCCCGGGCAGCGAGATCAACGAGGTCAGCGGCTGGTCGACGATGGCTGCCACCGCCTGGACGTCGAGGCCCCGCTCGTGCGCCAGCAGGACCTCCGGCTCGTAGGAGACCGCCAGGTCCGCTCGCCCGGCCGCCACCTCCCTGATGGGTGCGGATGGGTCCGAGGGGACCTGGGGCTGGACATCCAGGCCGACCTGCCTGAAGTAGTCACGAGCGATGGCGGTGAAGATGCCGGCGTGGTCCGGGTTGACGTACCAGTCGAGGTCGAGGGTGAAGGGCTGCGGATTGGACGGCGAGCCGGTCGTCACGTCGCCTCCGCCGCCGCAGCTCACCGGCACGAGGGCGAGCAGCGCCGCGATCAGCGCAGCCACAGCCCAGACTCGCGCGCGGCCGCCCCTCACGCGCGGGTCACCTCGCGTCGGTCCCAGGTCACCACCCGGCGCTCGACCAGCGCGACGAGGCCGAAGAGCACGATCGCCATGACGCCGAGCAGCGTGATCGCGGCGAACATCCTCGCTGTGAGCAGCTGGCTGGAGGAGATCAGGACCTCATGGCCGAGCCCCGAGCCGGCGCCGGCCCACTCCGCGAAGAGTGCTCCGATCACGGCGATCGCGATGGCGATCTTCGTTCCGCTGAAGAAGAACGGCAGGGCCGACGGCAGCTCGACCCTGGCGAGGATCTGGATGCGGCTGGCACCCAGGGTGCGCATCATCGTGATCAGCTGGGGGTCGACGGCGCGGAGCCCGTCCAGGGTGTTGACGGTGACCGGGAAGAAGCAGACGAGCGCGATCAGCAGCAGCTTCGGGCCGAGCCCGAAGCCGAACCAGACGACCAGGATCGGCGCGATCGCGACGGGCGGGATAGCCTGGGAGGCGACCAGCAGCGGGTAGAACGCGCGCCGGAGCGTGTCGGAGAGGTGGAGGACCACGGCGAAGACGAGTCCGGCGACGAGGGCACAGAGGAAGCCGAGGAGGACCTCGCGCAGCGTGACCCAGGAGTCGTCGGCGAGCAGCGAGCGGTCGCGCCAGAGGGAGGTCGCGATGTCGCTCGGGGCGGGAACCAGGAAGTCCTGGATGTTGAGGGCGTTGGAGATCCAGTGCCACTGCGCCGCGATCTCCCAAACGCCGAGGAGGAGCACGATCACCGCGATCGGCGCGAGGTATCTCCGCACCGCGCTCACCGGGCCGCCTCCGCGAGGCTCCTGAGGGCGCGCTGCTTGAGCTCCATGAACTCCGGGGAGGTGACGGCCGAGTCTCGGTCGGGCGCCCGCGGGGCGTCCACCTCGATCAGGTCGGCGACCGCGGCGGGACGGGACCCGAGGACCAGGACGCGGTCGGAGAGATAGAGCGCCTCCTCGACGTCGTGGGTCACCAGCACGACCGTGTGCCGGTCCGGGCCGAGGACATCGGCCAGCCAGGACTGCATCTCCGCGCGCGTGATCGCGTCGAGCGACGCGAACGGCTCGTCGAGCAGCAGCACCGGCCTGCCGGCCATCAGGGTCCGGAGAAAGGCCACGCGCTGGCGCATGCCCCCCGAGAGCTGCTCGGGCCGCGAAGACTCGAATCCGGCGAGGCCGAGCCGCTCGAAGTGCTCGCCGGCTCGGGCCCGGGCGTCGTTCCTGGGGATGCCGGCGATCCGGAGGGCGAGGCCGGCGTTGTCGACGGCCGAGAGCCAGGGGAGGAGCAGGTCGCGCTGCGGCATGTAGGCGCAGCGCTCCAGCCGGGCGGCCGCCTGCGAGTGGCCGCCCACCGTGACGGTGCCGGCATCCGGCGGGCGCAGCCCGGCGACGAGCTCGAGGAGCGTGGTCTTGCCGCAGCCGGAGGGCCCGACGACGGCGAGCACCTCACCGGCCTCGACCTCGAGGTCGACGCGCTGGATCACCCGGAGATCGCCGAAGGAGTGCCCCACGCCGCCGGCGCGGATCGGCGCGCCGCGAACGGCCAGGCCGTCGGCGCTCGCCGCGCCGGTGCGGCCCTCGTCGGCCGCGTCCGGAGTGCCTTCGCGAAGTCTCGTCAGCATGCTCCCTCCGCGCGCATTACCGCACAGGTTCAAAGGGTCAGCGGAGGGTTTGCGTAGTCCGCTATCTCAGCCCGCTTGCCCGCGAGCCCCCCTGTTGGGTGAGCATCCAGTCTAGAAACATCGAGCCGCGGACGGGCCTTAACGTGTCGGCGTGGAGGTCGAGCGCAAGTTCCTCGTGGCCGAGCCCCCGGATCTCGGTGGGACGGAGGGGGACGAGATCGATCAGGGCTATCTGGCGATCGGCCCGGATGGGGAGGTCAGGGTGCGGCGCAAGGGGGAGGCGCTCCTCCTCACCGCCAAGCTCGGGGAGGGTCTCTCGCGCCACGAGGCGGAGATCGAGCTCGACCGGAGCGGGTTCGACGAGCTCTGGCCGCTGACCGAGGGCCGCAGGCTGCGGAAGCGCCGCCACCTGATCCCGCACGAGAACGTGAAGATCGAGCTCGATGTGTACACGGGAGAGCTGGAGGGCCTCGTGGTCGCCGAGATCGAGTTCCCCTCCGAGGAGGATGCGGTGGCCTTCGACCCGCCCGGCTGGCTCGGCGAGGACGTCACCGGCGATCGCCGCTATCTCAACGAGACGCTGGCCAGCGAAGGCGCGCCCACCGACTGACCGGCGTTATCGGCGTTTTTACATCGCCGGGCGTTAATTCCGCACCCATATGTGGGAGGAGTCACCTAGATGGCGTCCTCTCGCGATCAAGCCGCCGCAATCGCCGCCGCCGGGACCGTCGGCGCCGCCGGGGTCCCAAGCAAGCGAGTGCGGAGCCGCGACGGCGAGGGCTTCGACTCGGACGCCTACCGCCTGCTCGACGGGGAGGCGGTCGGTCCGGGGATCAGGCGGGTGATCGCCGGGCAGGTCGACGATGCGATCGGGCAGCTTCGGGGCGAGACGGGCGCCGAGCCCGCCGATGCCATCCACGAGGCGCGGAAGGACGTCAAGAAGATCCGCTCGGCGCTCCGCCTGGTGCGCGACGCGATCGGCGACGACGTCTGGCGCCGCGAGAACGACCACTACCGCGACGTGGCGCGGCAGCTGGGCAGCTTCCGTGACTCCGAGATCCTGGTGGAGGCGCTCGATGGTTTGGCGGAGCGCTTCGGCTCGACCGCGGAGGGGCGCTCCGAATCGCTGCGCCGGAGGCTGGAGGAGGAGAACCGCACCGCCCACGACGACGGCTCGGTGGAGCGGGCGATGGCCGGCGCGGCGGCCGAGCTGGCCGCGGGCCGCTCGCGAATCGGCGGCCTGCCCCTGGAGGGCGACGGCTGGAAGCTGCTGTCGCCCGGCCTCCACCGCAGCTACCGGCGGGGTCGCAAGCGGCTGCTGGCGGTCGAGGAGGAGGCGAGCGTGACGAACCTCCACGAGCTCCGCAAGCGGGTGAAGGACCTCTGGTACCAGCTGCGCCTGATCCGGGATGCCGACAGGGAGCTGATCGGCTCGCTCGCCGATCATGCGCATGACCTCTCGGACCATCTGGGCGATGACCATGACCTGGCGCTGCTCAGGGAGCAGGTCCAGCGGCGGCGTGACGCCTTCGCCAGCCCCGTCGACCAGCGGCATCTGATCGAGGAGATCGACCAGCGACGCGGCGAGCTCCAATTCGCGGCGATCTCGCTCGGCGACCGCATCTACGCCGAGAAGCCGAAGCGCTTCGCCAAGCGCCTCGAGAGGCGCTGGGACGCGTGGCGCGAGCGCGAGCCCGCGGTCGCCTGAC
>Ga0066903_100003504_pt1 | contig 12868 bp, 17 predicted proteins | sample PanSoiMetaGPlot1_FD_67491 | JGI IMG/M metagenome (GOLD analysis project Ga0066903, IMG submission 67491) | Tropical forest soil microbial communities from Panama analyzed to predict greenhouse gas emissions - Panama Soil - Plot 1 (version 2) | ecosystem: Environmental > Terrestrial > Soil >... | reverse complement strand
GTTCACGTTTAGACTTAGCACATACGCTCTATTCCACCTGCACACCTTGCTTTGTTTGTGCAAAGATGATCGCTAACACATCAATACAACGAATAGTCTGTGTTCAAGCATACGCTGATACTAGCGGCACTGAGTTACTTATTTCCAAAGGAGTGAAAATAATCCTGGACAAAGAGATCGACTAAGTTTATAATAATAGCCAAAAATGGATCTTTTTACACCGGAACGCATTGAGCGTTACGACTTTTGGAAGCCTCCCACACCACCATCCTTACACGCTGTGAAAGAGATCGTTTTAGACTTCGAAACAGACGGTCTGAAGTGGTGGGACGGGAATAAGCCAGTGGGAGTTGGTTATTCACTGCCAGATGGCACCACAGGTTACTTACCGTGGGGACATGCGTGTGGCAACCAATTACCGAAAGAAAACGTGGTATGCTGGTTGCGAGACCTGCGTGGTGTACATATCACAAATCTATCCACCCGCTTTGAAGTTCACATGGCCCAAACTATCGGTGTGGACTTCGAGGAACAAGGGTGTACGGTTAGTGACGTATCGCATTGGGCAGCATTGCTTGACGATCATCGTAAGCGGTTCGCTTTGGAAGAGTTGTGTGAATCTTACTTACCAGATGAAAAGAAAGTTCTTGCTGTCGGTGGTGAGGTGCTGGACGGGTCGAAGATGGCGGAATACCCATCGGGTATGATCGCTGTTCGCGCTGAGGCCGACTGCCGACAAGTACGTGAACTGATGAAGGTTCTTGAACCACAGCTTATTGAACAAGATCTCATGCGCGTTAAACAGCTTGAGGATGATTGCATCTTCGCGGCGTGTGAGATGGAGCGCAACGCTTTACCTCTCGACTTATCACTCTTAAAACAATGGGTGGATGAGTCACAACAACGCTACCTTCGATACCTTTTTAACATTGAGCGAGAAACGGGTATCGATTTCAACCCTGGGTCGAGTAAGTCGTGGGGAGAACTCTTTTATAAGCTCAATATCAATTGGTTTGAACGCACAAAGACCGGACAATTTGTTACTACTGACGATCTTATCAAGCACATCGACCATCCCGTGATTAAGATGGCACGGGCGGCTGGAAAATTGAAAGATCTCAAGAGTGATTTCATCGATAAGTATTACAAGACATTCGATAAGCAAGGTTTACTACGCTTTGCTTTGCATCAACTGAAGTCAGATGAGGGCGGCACGGTTACTGGTCGCTTCTCTGCATCAGCCATTAAGATTGGGAAAGAGCAGATTGGCGCCAACCCACAGCAAGTGCCAGACATCAATAAGCAACGAGAGAAGGGTCACGATACTGACTTTCTCATTCGTCGACTCTTCATTCCTTTAGAAGGTCAGTTTTTATCAGCTGACGCGAAGCAAATAGAATATCGACTTTTTGCCGACTATGCGCGTAACCCACGAGTGATGGCCGCTTACGAGAAGGATCCTGACACGTCCTTTCATCGGCTAATTCACAGCATGATCTTACAACAGAAGCCTGACTTGTCTTACGAGCAACAAAAGAACGTCAACTTCATGAAGATCTACGCTGGTGGAATGGCCAAGCTTGCATTCATGTTGGGTTACATCAATGGCGTACAGCTTGCTCAGCTGCAATCACAATATCCTCGAGGTGTACCGAAGGACCACCCACTTCTTACGGAAGCTCGAGTTATCAACGAAATCTACGAGCGAGAGCTGCCGGAAGTTGGACCACTGCTTAATCGCGCCGTGCACTTAGCGAAGGACCGCTGTGACAAATATTGCGATCCTCATGATGAGTTACATAAAGAACCTCATCGTGGATTCGTTCGAACGTTGGATGGGAGACGTGGTCGATTTCCACGGGTGTTTGGACAGCAGCAGCGTTTACACAAAGCTTTGAATACCATCATTCAAGGTGGTGCCGCATCCATCATGAAGCGTAAGATGGTTGAGGTACATCGAGAAAGAAAGCGTATCGGCTTTGTGCCACGTTGCACCAATCACGACGAGATTATCGGCGACGCATTAGGTGGTGATGAGACTAAGAGAATGATTGCAGAAGTACTTAATCAGCAATCATTTCCACAGTTAAAGATCCCAATCTTGTGGGATGTTAAACTAGGAGCAAATTGGGCAGATTGCTAAAGTTAGTATATAGCGAGGCATCGCTTCGCGGTGACTTGCTTAAACTGTTACGTAATCCTCGAACGCTTCCTAATTTTGTAGTGTTACGACATGAAGATCAATTCGAGTCAGGTCATCCTGACTTTTCAGTGACAGGAAACCACATCACCTCGTGGTTTGAGATTAAGTATCTTAGACCCAGTGATAGTGACATCAGATCACGCGGTATACAAGACTTTACGTTGCTTCGATTGGGATGTGTGTCAAAGCATGTCTTTTACATCATCTATGATAATCGAAAGAACAACCCAATTACACGTATCATCCATGCAACACAGGTTGCTAAGTGGAAGGAAGATGGAGCGGGAGTAACGGCAGTTGGATTCAATCATATGTTTGTGGTTGAGTTCATAAGAGGACATCATGGCTCAGATAAACATGACTGGTGAACGACGAGAGTTTGTTGGTGCAAACATCTCGTCTGAAGTCAAACAAGCACTACGAGAAGAGGCTAAGAAGGCTAAGATGAGCGTCAGCAAATACGTTCATACTCTTCTAAAGAAAATACTCATCGACGATCACGAAAAGGCTGCATAACCATGAAGGTCTTAGCAATCAACAGCTATGCGGGTTCGTTGGTGTTGGGTGCGAGAGACTTAGGGTGCAACATTATCGGGTCGTATGAGGACGCTGGATTCGGTCTCGAGATTCAGCGTGCTAATATACCCGACTTGCACTTCATTGCTAATCGACGTGATTGGCCATCACAAGATCTTTCTGACACCATCGTCATTGCACACCCGCCTTGTTCGGCATTCAGCGTTCAGAATTGCTCTCCTACGGCTCGAGGTGTCAATAGTGAGGCTTTTGCATGCACGAAAGTGGTGCTGCAATATGCCGTAGAGAACAATGCGTTAGGAATTGCTATCGAGTCAGTCATGGGAGCACTTGGTGGGGCATGGAATGCCCATCAAGATTACGCTGACGCTTACGGGTACCATCTCTATCGAATCCTCGAGAACGGATGTATGTATGGTTGCCAATGGCGCGAACGTTTCTGGGTGCTCTACGTGAAAGAAGGTGTGGCATCACCCAACATGCGCTTTGCTATCCAACCCACGTATCAAACTGTCTATGAGACGACGTGGAACTGGGAGGATGGACCATCAGCCGGCAATCAAGACGTGCTTTTAGAGAAGCAGAAAGAACGACTTATCAAGGACGCCAAATTGACCGACGAAGAGATGTCATATCTCTTTGACCCACAATCACCTCCACATCCCACCAAGGCGCTCGGCACGATTCTCTACGAGAAGAAGTTCAAGACGGAATACTCGACGTCGATGGATAAGTGGGATGTCTTCCAACTTTACATCGGCGGCTTTGCTAGTGGGACAATGGTCTTCCTTGATCCCGACGGACTTGCGCCTGTCTTGATGGGTGGCAGTCACTGGTATATGAACGGGCGCAACGTCAGTGAAGACGCCTTCAAACGGATCATGGGTTTCCCGGGAGATTATTACTTTCCTGACTACCCACGCAGCTATCGCAATCAGATGCGAATGTATCTGTCAAAAGGCGTTATGCCGCCCATCGCCCAATGGATACTTGAAGAGACTGCTGTCCACCTCGGAATGACCGACGGCCTCAATCTTACTCACACCCAACCGAAATACGAACTGGAGTGTGAACCCAATCACATCGTCGACTTCCGCATTAAAAAGGACGACTGGTGGTTACGTGACTCGACACTTCCTCCGCTACGGCGTGAGGAAGACATCATGCTTAAACTTACTCGTACACAACCTACACCAACCACACATATTTCTATCACACCGCCTCCACCACCGCCTCCACCCAAGCCAATACGTGAACGACCTATACCTATCCCACGTGACCGTGTCTTCACCTCGAGGTTGGGGCAACGGCGACTACAAGCAGGCCCGTGGTCTATTACACCACTTGGCGGCATCACTGACAAGAAGCGTCGTATCATTCACCAGATCATTGAAGAGATAGGAGAGATCAGTCACGAGGATGCTATCACACGTTGCTGTGAACATCCCGAATTGGCTATTCTCCCGACGACAATGCACTGGCACATTCGGCAGATGGTAAAGTACGGACAGCTCATGGAGGTTGGATGAGCTCAAACTTTAACGACGTCGGCCTCTTTCACCAGAAATTCGATCTTGACAATGCGGTTGAAAGAAACCACATTGGCCCACGTAAGCCTTCTGAGGAACTCATAAAGTTTCGCTTGAAGTTTCTCAAGGAAGAACTACATGAATTAGAAGAAGGACTTGAGGTACACGATCTTACAAAGGTCGCCGACGCGTTAATCGATCTTGCGTATGTCACGTTCGGCTTTGCACACGTCCTTGGCTTACCGTGGCAAGAGCTATGGAATGAAGTACAGAAAGCCAACATGCAGAAGATACGTGCCATACGCGCTGAAGACTCTACACGTGGGTCGACGTATGACGTCATCAAGCCGAAAGGCTGGACACCACCTAACCTCGAGGAAGTCCTTGAGTGGTATGGGTGGAAGCGATGCGATTGTGGGTGTGGAAAGATTGGTGTACATCAACCATGATTCACACCATCCTTAATCTCACACGACCACTCATCGTCTTGGATTGTGAAACGACCGGCTTTGAAGGACGCATCTGTGAACTTGGCTTTCAAGTGTGGGACAGTAACGGACTATCGGCAGAGTGGTGTTCATTCATCAATCCTGAAATCCCCATCCCACCTGAAGCCACAACAGTACACGGCATCACTGACCAGTTAGTTACTGTCTTGTGTCGTCGCTGTAAACAGTTGCCAATCGAACACCCGTATAACAACTGTGAGACGTGGTCGCCTGTCCCCACGTTCGGTCAGATCGCCGTGAAGATTGCTAAGGGCTTTAGTGATTGTGACTTCGCCGGTAAGAACATTCGCTTCGACTTACGTCGACTGGAATCTGACTTCAAGCGGGTGGGCATAGCGTGGTCATACGCAACAGCCATCATCATCGACGCTGAACGACTTGAGCAATTGGGAGAACCACGTTCACTATCACATCTCTACAAGAAGCACACCGGCAAACACCTCGAGGGAGCCCACGGCGCCTTGACTGATACACGCGCTAGTACCGAGGTGATTGTGGCACAGCTACAAGCTTATCGTGAAGCTCTTCCACGTGACTTGAAGATGCTACACGAAGCTCAATGGCCGGGTTGGATTGATGGTGAGGGTAAGTTTCGATTTGATGAGCAAGGTATCCCACGTTCTAACTTTGGAAAACATCGTGGTGAGAAGATGGCAAGCATTCCGCCTTCTTATTGGCGATGGATTATCGAGCACGACTTTCCGACGGATGTGACAGAGATAGCAAAGAACGCTCTCGTCGGTAAATTTCCTACTCGCTCGTCGTAATATCTTACACACTTAGTTGCAGAGAGATATAAGAATTGAATAGAATATTGTATCCTCGATGGGGTTTGAAAATGCAACAAAGTGGGGGACAACATGAGCGACAACGAACGAAGCTTTGGACAGGATGAAGAAGCGATGGGCATTGCTAACGATCCTGAGCCTTTAACTGACGAGAAGTTTGACAATGAACGTATTGTTCGACAGTTAGACCAGCAATATGTCGTCATGAACGAGTGTGCCAAGTCACTGCTTCATGGCATGAACACCCTCACAAATCTCAACACTGTTTACGATAGTGATCCAACCGAGGTGAGGATCATTAAAGCTATGAACCTCGAAACAATCACTACGTGTTTACGGCATCTTTCCACGATACTCAAATGATTCCTGACCTCGAACCGTACTTCTCACGGGCGCGCTTTCCACTCTTTGCCCATCAGAAGATAGGAGTGAAGAAGCTGATAGAAATGTCTGTCTTCGCCCTCTTTGATGAGATGGGAGCAGGTAAGACCATTCAAGTCATCATTGCCGCACAAATCTTATATGAGATGGGTCTTATCGATAAGGTCATCGTCGTCGCACCGGCTTCTGTTAGAGGTGTGTGGTTCGACCCTGAATTGGGAGAGCTCAAGAAGCATCTCTTTGAGAACACACCAAATCATATTCAACAATATCACACTGTCAATCGTTATTGGTCACAGAACATAGTTGAGAGCAAACCATTCTTACGGTGGGTGATCACCAATTACGAATTTATTCGTAACCCTGAATGGTATATGGGTCTCTTACAAACTGTGAACACTAAGACGCTGTTGGTGTTGGACGAGTCAAGTTCAGTAAAGAACCACAAAACACAACAGACAAAAGTCTGTATGCGATTTAGAGCGCGATGTGGACGTGTTGTCTTACTAAACGGGACGCCAATTGCTAATTCACCCAACGACATGTATAGCCAAGGTCATCTCATGGATGGGAGGATCCTTGGCTGTAAAACGCATCTTCATTTCAAATCAGAGTATGCTATTATGGGAGGCTTTCACGGGCGTGCTATCCTCTCATGGCGCAACCTCGATAAGATGCAACGACTATTTGCACCATACGTCCTACGTCGACTGAAGACTGACTGTCTTGATCTTCCAGAGAAGCTCCCATCAGTAGCCATACACGTTCCACTTACGGCTATTACGTGGGCTCGATACAAAGAGATGCGTGACGAGATGGTCACGTGGCTGTCGCACAGCACTGTAAGCGTAGCCGCTCAAGCTGTGGTGAAAGGCCTTCGTCTTGCACAACTCACGGCTGGCTTTATCGGTGGTGTCCAAGAGATGGATCCAGAGCTAATCCTCGAGACAACACTTAACGATGTTGAAACTGTAGACGATCTCAAACGTATAGGAGACGTCGCTGTTATCGATTATCAAGGTGCGACCAACACAAGCGCGGTTGTCGAGGTGGGACACGAAAAACTCAGTGCGTTCATCGATTGGGTGAAGATTCGATTGGAAGAGGATCCCAATCTCAAACTCTTAGTGTGGTGTCGATTCCGGCCAGAGTTGCATCGCGCCTATTATGAACTGACTGAGATCTTCCCACATGTCACATTCGGCCGCATACAAGGTGGACAAACGCGAAAGAGTCGTGCAGATGCTCTTCGACTCCTCGACCCTCGCACAACACCACAAGGGCCCGTGATTGTAATTGGCACCACATCATCTGGTAGCATGGGTCTCAATCTTGCTGCTGCTCATACTGTCATCTATCTCAGTAACGATTTCAGTTTGAAGACGCGCCTTCAATCTGAAGACCGCGTGCATCGTCCGGGACAAGTCGAAAAGGTGTCATATACAGACATCGTTGCGACTGGTCCATATGGTCAAAAGACCATTGACCATATTATCATTAAGGCCTTACGAGATAAGGAGGACTTAGCCACCTGGACACAGTCAGCATGGATACAAGCACTACAGGAGGAGTGAATGGGAAAGTGGGATAAGATCATCGACCGCCTCAAGCTTCCACGTATCGGTGAAGAACCGAAGAAGCAAGAGAAGATCAATTTTGTGAAGGATGCCATTCGTAAGAATCTGGGTGTGTCCTATTCAGCAGCGGCACTCACAGCACTCTACGTCGGACTCCGAAACGAGAAAGACGAACTTACTGAAAAGCTCAGTAAGATGCACGTCGCACAATTGGCATTCGAGCAGTTGCTGGACGAGCAGTTCGAGGTCGAGGATCTCAGCAACTTGAAGTTGACTGATGAGTCACAAGTGATCGTATTTCATCAGCCATACACACAAGTCATCGATAAGGATGCCAATCGATTGTGGGCAGTTGCTGTTGGCCTTGAGCGAATGCTTCGGCTACCGTGGCAAACACTCAACTCCCACACGAAAGAACTGCTAACCATCGGCGCCGCACCACCGGATGGCACCTCGATTTGGTCAAAGGCGACCATTCAACTCAGGCGTGGACCAAATGCGAAAGGAGCGGTAAAAGAAAGTGACGATACGATTCTCGATGACATTCAAGACGGGGACGAAGACTATCACGACCGTCGAGGGCCTCAATAGAAGCGGCGATGAGATCAACATCGAGCAAGCAACATCACATGTGATTCTCATTGAACAAACGCTTGAGAAGCTCTTGGGCTATCGCGTGCACATCACATCAGAAGTCATAGAGGAGGACCCTACAACAAGTGCCGGCTGGTATGAGAAGATCACGGGAAGACCGCTGTAAGAAGCAACACACAACGCACAACTCAGAAAGTAGGATTACACATGGCTGATGACAAGCTTGAGAAGACAGCGTCAATGAGCATGACGCGTCCGTCGTTCATCCCTGTCGGGGATGAGGGTACCGAACACATCACACGTGAGGACCTTCAGATACCCCGACTGGCACTCGCTCAAGGGCTCACACCACAGGTCACCGCTGGCCTCGAGGGGTTCAGTGTGGGGATGTTGTTTAACAGCATCTCTAACAAAATCTACGGGAAGGGTCCCATCTACTTTTACATCCTGCGGGCTGACAAGCCGCGCTTCATCGAGTTCTATCCTCGAGAGACAGGCGGTGGTGTCAAGGACATGAACGTGGCAGCTGGTGATCCACGCACGCAATTTACCGTGGGTCCGCAAGGTCAAAGCATCAAGCCTGCAGCGACGAAGTTCTACGACTACTTCATCTTGATGGAGCCGTTCACGCCTGACAACTTCATGGAGCAACTGATTGCATTGTCCTTCAAGTCTTCGGGATTGAAGATGGCACGTCAGTTGAACATGTTCATCAAGCAGCGGCAGACACCTATCTGGAGTGGTCGATACGTCATGCGCACCAAGATCATGACGAATGCCAAGGGTACGTTTGCCGTGTACGACATCGACAATGCCGGCTGGCCGCCAGACGACGAGACGATGCATCTGCTCAAGAGCACTTACGAGTCGCTGAAGGATCGGCAGGTCATCGTTCACTACGAGTCAGCTGGTGGTGACGATAGCTTCGATGCTGAGACACTCGAACGCGAGGCAGAAGAAGCACGACAAGCACCACGCATGTAAGATCACGATTGGGGCGGGAAAGCAAGATCGCGCCTACACGTATGGCGCGCGTATCGTGTAGGAAAGGCAGACGCCCAGATGTGCGGCGGACGATCACGTGCCAGCACATCATGGTTTCGGTGGTTTTCCAGCACGTCCGGAATACACACGTCAGTCATGCTGATAGGAAAGCCGGAAAAAACCACCTGTTAAGGACACACATGTATAACCGTTCCCGTGAAACTGAAAAGTTCCTCACAGAGAATGCTCGCAAACAAGCGCGTGCTCATTATGAAGACATAGGACGCGTTGAATCTGAACACATTCATATTCCCGAACACGCACACGTTCATCTTGTAGATGACGGTGCGTTTGTCGATGCGATTATTTGGTTGCCTCTCGAGGTGATTGAGAAGCCATGAGATACGTATGCTACTTTTGCGGCAAGTCTGTTTCGACAGAGATGCCATACGACTCAGTTATTCGAGCGCTGCTGGTATGCCCAGAGTGTATTGCTACCGGGAAGATCATCATTCCAGAGAAGCCTCATGAAGCTGACCATCCTCTGCGTGACGTCGATTGATCACGGGCAAGCACTCAACTTCATTCGTCGTCTTTTCGACCAAGCCGCAACGCTTCGTGCACAACTTGTTGTTGCCGCTGATGGTGACCATGCATACAACGCGTGCACGGTATTGTGGCCACAACAAACAGTGAGAGTGCATAACCCAGGAGATCCGTCACTTGAACGCCTCATCGACCAAGCGCTCCCCTCGTGTTCAGGCGACTACGTGCTTCGAATTGATGATGACGAATGGATCTCGCCCAACATGTTCGCATGGTTGAAGTCAGGCACATATCTCAATCAAGATCACTGGTCCTTCACACGTGTGTATTGGTGGAAGCGACGTGGATTGTTGATTCGCACGTCTGAACTTTTTCCTGATGTGCAAACGCGACTCTCTACTCGAGAGAAGTCGGGTGGACGATTGCAGTTGCACGCTGGCTCACCATTCGGTTGGGGCATCATGGCGCCTCCCGAGGTGGTCATTGAACATCACAAGTTCTTGGTGAAGACTTATGCGGAGCGTGTTGTGATCGCTGATCGTTACGAACGCTTTCATCCGGGCTTCGGTCGCGGGAGGATGCTTGGGTACACGCTGCCTGAGGATGCCTATACGAACAGCGTGCAATTCATTTACTTTCAAGCGGGCGAGTACGACGTGACGCAACCCTACGAGATCAGAGTCCTTCCGATTCACGATGTCACGTAGCCAAACCGCATCCTCCCCAGAGGACCCGACTGGCGGCTTTGGTTGCCAATCGACTGACCAGCCAGACGTGCTTTGGCAGCCAGTTTTGACCTGTTCAGGTCCAATCGACAGGCTACGGCTACCCCAGCCAATCTCCCGAATTGTTCAACAAACCCAGCGGTTTGGTCAGTCGACCAACTGACGTGCCATTTAAAGGACCCATTTTCCGGACGATAGAATACTCGACCGGTCGGCCAAAAGTGCCTTGGCGGCTGGCTGGAACGAGCCTGGATGGCATTTAGACTCCCCAGCTTGGCCTTAGAAGGACTTTAGCAACCAGCCGAATAGCCAATCGACGGCTAGACTAGGGATGCCTTGGGGACGAGGCTGGACAAACGAGAAGAGGCCGTCGATTGACGGCCTCCTGAGGAACGCGAGACGTGCGGTTGGCTACAAGTCGAAGTTCACGTATTCCATGACGATGGCCAACAAGTCGTCACGGTCCTTGGCTTTCGTGTATCGATTGCTAAGCTCACGGGCCTTCAGTGGCCAGCCCGCCTTCTTGAGTGCGTGCGTGGCAGCGGCGACGACAGCAAACGAATTGCCATCGACTGGACCCGTGACCGTGGGACGATGCTCCTTGCACAGCGGCCCTTGACCAACCCGGCTGCAGCCCGGGCACTCGTCGCTGGGCGCGAACGGTGTCGTGTCTTCGACCAACCGAGTACGAACCTCGATGTCGTTGGTTGAAGTCCAGACAACTTCCTGTGAGAGGATCTCGCCGTGGAAGATGGCACCAATGATTTGCATCTTAGCAAACGTCCGTGCCATCTCTTCGATGTGTTCATGGTTGAACACGTGAACCTCAGTGCGCTCTTTCTTGGGCATGACTACTTCTTGACCTCCTTCGTCCACTTGGCGGTTTTGTTCTGGGGAGCACAGGCTGGATGCGGCACCCCATTGTATGGCGCACACCGCTGGCCAACACACCAGAACGGTTTGCGACACACCGGGCAGAGATGCGGATGGCCTTTCACTTGACACCTCGGTCAGTTGCCATGTCATCGCAGCTGCAAGGCTTGTGCTGTTGGCAGGCAGTGCAGAACTCCTCACCACAGTTCTGATGGGCAGCTGGATTGCCAACCACCTCACCGCAGTACTCACAGCGACGGTCTACCTCAGGCAGCGGCTTGGCACGCTGCTCAAGGAACAACCCGATGGCCGTGCGAATGGGGTTCAGCAGCAACACAATAGCTGCCAGCTGTTCAGGATTGGCCGCCTCAGCCATGTCCTCAAGAGTCAGCTGCCACTTCTCCGCCACTGACAGTGCCGACTCAATACCCTCGTCGATTCCCAGCTCTCTCAATTCAGAAGCAATACCTCGTGCCATGATTCCCTCCTTAGCCCAGCTGGACTTGAGACCAGCTTGTGGCATTAGCCCACCAGGTGGTGGGCCTCTCTGCCTAGGCCTTCAGCTTCTTCATCGGGTCTTCCCCAAACATGTCACCAGCCATGACCACCAGCGTGGCCTTGGGCAGGCGACAGAAGTGGCTGAACGTGAAGAGCAGTTTGCCGTCCTCGTAGCCGTAGCCTTCGCTGATGAGTTTGGCAACCGTCACCTTGTCTACCAACGTGAATCGGTGCATGGCCGATTCGGTTGCCGCGAACGTACCGTGTCCCGGAACTTCGACGATGTGCTTCGTGTTGGTCATGATCATTCTCCAGCTTGCTGTCAGTTGTCAGTTGAGGTGTCCCTTGGGTTTGCCTGTGTTGCCGCCGACTGCCTTGCCACCGAGGTTGATCTTGTCAGCTGCAGCCTGTCCTCGACGAACGCCCTCACGGTTGCTCGGGCTGCTGATTGCCAATCCACGGATGTTACGGATCTTGCCTTCCTCACCGCTTTCCTTTTCACGACGTGCCTTGAGGTGCTGCTCGACGGCGGCATCCTCACGATTGATTCGAACGAGTGCCGTGCTGGTCGAATCCCCAGCCTTGGCCTTCATAGCCTCGAGCCGCTCGAACAACCGGAAGAGGAAGCCCGTGATGAACGATTCCTTGAACCCACGAGCACCGAAGGTACTGCCGTCCCGCTTGTAGCACTCGTAAGCGTACTTGCCGTGTTCGTGCTTGCTGATGTCGATGACCGCCCTGGTCAACGTGACGATCATGTACTCCGCAACAGCGCGATGTTCCTGTCGACCGACCAGCCAGAAGTTCGAGGTACCCGAGGTGACCAGCGTGCGGCAGAAGTTGGCCCGTGCCACCATGGTTGCCAACCGTTCCATCCAGTTCACACGGGTCTTCTTGGTCTTGATGCCGTGCTTCTCAAAGTTGACGAACTGGTCCTCGATGGGCTGCTCTTCAGCCAGCTTCTCGAAGTCCAGATCACTCATCTGGAGGTCGTGTTCCAACAGCAGCTTCTGGAGCATATCGGCGAAGGCCTGTGCCTCAGCCTCAGACCCGATAGCCTTGGCGCTTTCGGCGTGAGCCTTGAGCTTGGACAACTTATCGAGCAACTTCTCTTGAGTCATGAT
>Ga0066903_100003503_pt1 | contig 12868 bp, 10 predicted proteins | sample PanSoiMetaGPlot1_FD_67491 | JGI IMG/M metagenome (GOLD analysis project Ga0066903, IMG submission 67491) | Tropical forest soil microbial communities from Panama analyzed to predict greenhouse gas emissions - Panama Soil - Plot 1 (version 2) | ecosystem: Environmental > Terrestrial > Soil >... | reverse complement strand
GGGCCGCGATGCGCGTCCCCTCACCGCATGGGCTGCGCAGGTCGAGCCGGCCGCCGATTGCCTCCACACGGTCGCGGAGGCCCTCGAGCCCGGAGCCCACACCGATCGTCGCCCCTCCGACACCGTCGTCGACGACCTCCACACGCAGCTGCCCGGGCTCGCGGCTCACACGCACGCGCGCGCGGGTCGCTTGGGCGTAGCGCGCCACGTTGGTGAGCGCCTCGGAGACGATGTAGTACGCCGCCGCCTCGACCGACTCCGGCAACGGGTCGCCGTCCTCGACGTCGAGCTCGACCGGAATCGGCGACCGCTCGGCGACTCCGGCCAGAGCGAGCTCGAGCCCACTGCTGAGAATCGCCGGGTGCAGCCCGCGGGCTAGCTCGCGCAGCTCGGCGAGCCCGAGCGTCAGCTCCTCCCGCGCCGCGGCCACAAGCGCCACGGCGCCGCGCGGGTCCTGCTCGAGCTTGACTTCGATCAAGCCCAAGCCGACAGACAGGGCAACCAGACGCTGCTGGGCCCCGTCGTGAAGGTTTCGTTCCAATCGACGGCGGGCGTCGTCGGCCGCCTCGACGATCCGGGCGCGCGAGGCGCGCAGCTCCTCCAGCTGTGCCCGCAGCTCGGCCTGCAAGCGCTCGTTCTCGAGAGCGAGCCCGGCTGCGCTCGAGACCGCGTCGAGGAGCTCCTGGTTCTCGCCGAGCGCAGGGTCGTGGACCAGTGCCGCCACCCTGTGACCGCCCCGCTCGAGCACCGTCACGGCCCGCCCCTTCTCGGTATCGACATCAACCGGCCGGCCGTCGATGCCCACGTAGCTCTCCGACTCCGGGATCCAGTAGGCGAGCTCGAGCGACGGATCGCGCAGCGCCCGTGCGAGCGCGTCGCGCAGCCGTCCCGGCTCCGGCATCCGCCCGAGCTCGACGACGAGATCGCTCACCCCGGCACGGGCGAGGCGGGCGTTGAAGAGACCGAGGAGGAATGCGATCGGGACCAGCGCGAGCGCGACCTGGTCGGCGGTCCCGAACGCGCGCGAGAACGTCGGCACTGGGCTCGCGGCGATGAACGCGATCGCGAACAGCGCGATCACCAGCCCTCCGATCGAGAAGAACGGCGCGACGGCTCGCCGCATGGGCCCCGAGGCCGAGCGCCAGCGACGGACGAGCAGAACGGCGACGAAGAGGGCGAGCGCGAAGCCGAGGGCGCGCTCGGCGCTCATGATCGCGTCGTGGACCTGCATGTCGTCGTCGACGAGCAGAAGGTTGCTCGGGAACGGGCCGCCGCTCTGATGCTCGAAGCCCATGAACATCAACATCAGGAGCTGAACGGCCACAGCGTCGACATACGCCAGCACAACGGCGGCGCGTTCCCAGCCCGAGTGGAGTCGCCCGTCAGGGAAGGCGAGCACCAGATGGACAAGGATCGCGGCAGGCAGAGCCCCGATCGCGAGGCCGATGGTGAAGGGCAACGCGTGGCTTGCCTGCGCCAGCGTGCCTCCGAACAGCAGAAAGCCGGTCGCGACCATCAGCAGCCCCGTCCGGTTCTCGGGTCGCCGCAACCAGGCCGCGAGCCCGCCGGCGACGAAGGTGCATCCTGCGACGATCGTCGTCACCGCGAGCGCGCTCGTCGACCCGCGCGCCTGCCCGTGGGCGAGCGCGATCGCACCCGCCGTGGCGGCAGCTACCGCGCCGAGCCCGACGCCGACGGCAACGCCGCGTGTGTGCCGCGACGGTGCGAGACGGGACGGGACGACGGCGCTCACAGGCGGATGATCCTGCCCGGCCAGGCCGGCCGCAATGGTGTGGACAGCCACACGTTCGGAGACGAGCTGTCACCCGGAACAGACGCCAGGCCACCACACCGACACGGCCGAGGCGGGGAACGACGCTTCCGTCGTGCTCCACACCCACTTCGACGGAGGTATTGCCATGATTACCAGCAGCTATCTCGAGAGCGATCTCCGCCACGGCGGCGCTTCGCGCGCACGCTTCTTCCGCCACTACGCGGAGATGGTCGTGGCGATGTTCCTCGGGATGTTCATCCTCGGGCTCCCGGCCGGCTGGCTCTTCAGCGCGGTCGGCACGAGCTGGTCGAGACTCTCACCGGCCGCGATGCTGTTCGCGATGGCGGTGACGATGGCCGTTCCGATGGCGGCCTGGATGCACTATCGCGGCCACACCTGGCGGCTCAACCTGGAGATGGTCGGCTCGATGTTGCTGCCGACGGTCGCTCTGATGGCGCTCCTCTGGGCGCGTCTCGTCGCCGGCATGGGCATGCTCATGGTCGTCGAGCATGCCGCGATGCTGTCCTGCATGCTGGTCGCGATGTTGCTTCGTCGCGACGAGTACTCCGGCGGCGCGTGTGCACGGCGCCAACCAGGCGAGAGGGCCGGCACGGTGCCGCTCATCCGGCGCGCGTGGCGCACCGCTGTCGATCGGCCGCTTGTTTGAACTGCCCTTTCGCCGTCCGCGGCGAAGAATGCGAGCTCGTGGCGATTCGCAGCCTGCGCGAAGGACGCGCCTCGGCCGTCCCCGACATAAGAGCGTCGGGGACGGCCAAGGCCGAGCTTCGACTACGGAATCGCGACGATGCGATTCAGAGCCGGAACCGCGACGCCGGTCGTTCCCGCAGCGCCGAAGTAGGCGACGAACGCGTCGAGGTCGACGGCGCCGCCGAGCGGGTCCGTGCCCTCGTTGAAGACGGTGAAGCCGTCCCCGCCCGTGGCGAGGAAGTTGTTCATCGTCACGCGGTAGGTCGAGGAGGGCGTCACCTCGACGCCGTTCACCCACATCTTCCCGATCTTGCCGTCGCACGTTGCGGCGGTCGGGTTCGACTCGTACTTGAAGCTCGAGGAGATCTGCAGGACCCTGATCCCCAGGGCGCCGTTGCTGCCCGCGCACTGGGCTCCACCAGCGTTGAACTGCTGCTCCAGCAGCCGCCGTAGCATGTCGCCGTTCATCGTCTTGGTGACGAGGGTGTTGCCGAACGGCTGCACTGTGAATGCCTCGTTGTATGTCACCTGTCCCGGTAGTTCGCCGTCGCTGCTCGAGTTGAACGGCAGGTCGGCTCGGATGCCGCCCGGGTTCATGAACGCGACGTCCGCGCCGCCGAGATTGGCCGGGTGCGTCGCCACGTACTGAGCGTCGGCGATCACGTCGCCGAGCGTGGTCTCGCCGAACGTGCTCGCGGTCCTGTTGAGGTCGCCCTGGGCCGAACCGATCACCTTGCTGGCGAGCGGCTTCGCAGCCGCCACGTACTGGTTCACGATCGCCTGGACGGCCGGATCGGCCTTGCTCGGGTCGGGCTGGCGCGGGGGGCTGCTCGAGGGGTTCAGCGCGTTCGTGATGAGGATGTTGTTGGCGCTGACGTCGAGCAGCTTGTCGTTATTCTCGTCGATCGTCAGCGTGATATCGCTCAGGACGCGGCCGAACGACGACGCGCTCGTGATCACGCGCGTGACACCGCCGGCGGTGATCGTGCACCGGTACTCGGCATGGGTGTGTGCCGAGACGATGACCTTGATCGACGGATCGAGCTTCGCGGCGATGTTCGCGATATCGCTGCCGGCGAGGCTTCCGTTGCAGCCGTTGACCGAGCTGTTCGACGGAGTCTGGAAGCCGCCCTGGTGGATCACGAGGACGGGGATCTTCACGCCCTTGTCCGCGAGCTCCGCCACGGCGCGGTTGGCCGCCTCCGCCTCGTCCTCGAACGTCAGACCTGCGACACCGGTCGGCGTGACAATCGTCGGCGTTCCCTCGAGGACCTCGCCGATGAAGCCGACCTTGTACTTCCGCTTGCCGTCGGTCGAGGTGAACTGCTTGATGCCGTACGAGGGGAAGAGCGTGGCGCCGGTCGAATTCACGACCACGTTCGCGGCGAGGTACTGGAAGTCCGCGCCCGGATAGACGTTCGTCGTCCCGCCGTCGGCGAGCGCATACGGAGCCGCCTGGCAACCGTCGACCGGATGGCATCCGCCGTTCTGCATCCGAAGCAGCTCGTCGGATCCCTCGTCGAACTCGTGGTTGCCGACGGAGCCGAAGTCCACGTGCATGAGGTTCGTCGCGATCTGGATGGGCTCGTCGTGGAACAGGGCGCTCGCGAGCGGGCTGGCGCCGATGTTGTCGCCCGCGAAGATCGTCGCCTGATAGGCGCCGTAGGTCGCCTGGAGATCCTTGACCTTCTTGGCGAGGAACGCCACGCCACCCGTGTACTGCCCATACAGTGTCTGGCTCAGCGGGTCGAGCGTCCCGTGGAGATCGTTGAACGCGAGGATGTGCACCTTCTGGGTCGTGTGCCCGGGCGGTGCAGCCTCGAACTTGACCGAGACCCGGTCGGAGAGCGACCGTGCTCCGGAGATGACAACTTTCGCCGACGCGCGATTCGGCGAAGCCAGCGGTGCGACGAAGACGAGAGTGACCGCAGCCGCAGCTGCCGCGACCGGCCACGCCCAGCGCCTCAACGACGCACGTGTGAATACGTCTCGCATGAATACCCCCTACCTGCCTCGAAGAGTTCAGCCAACGAAAACAGCGCATGCTCTCACGTTCGCGCGCTTGCTGCATCACGTTTCGACGGGACGCCATAAGGCTCCAACCCCCTGCTACCCTCGCCGCCCATGGCACCTGTGGTCGGGGACGAGGTCACCGCCAGCGCCGGTCGGCGTGACGAGAACGTCGAGCGCGGAGGTCGCGACGGAGCCTGGGGTCAACGCGGTCTGCTGGTCGTGCTGGCCGTCGTCGCCGCGGCGGCCGCACTGCGTCCGCTGCTCGATCACCTCCTCGACCATCCCGCCGTCGCTCACTGGGCGACGATCTTCGTCGCAATCGCGATCCAGGCGCTGCCGTTCCTCGTGCTCGGCATCGGCATCAGCGCCGCAATCGCCGCATTCGTTCCGGCGGGGCTGCTCCCCCGTGCGCTTCCTCGGCGACCGACGCTCGCCGTGCCGGTAGCCGCAGTCGCCGGAGCGGCGCTTCCCGGCTGCGAGTGTGGCTCGGTGCCGATCGCGAGACGGCTGATCGGGAACGGGGTCACGCCGGCCGCCGCACTCACGTTCCTTCTCTCGGCGCCGGCGATCAACCCGGTCGTGCTCGTCGCGACCGCCGTCGCGTTCCCCCGCAATCCCGAGATGGTGCTCGCGCGGTTGCTCGCCAGCCTTCTCGCCGCTACCGCGGTTGGCCTGGTCTGGACGCGGATCGGACGCGCCGAGTGGCTCGGACGGCTCCGTCGCGAACATCGGCACGAGGGCACGCGGTTCACCGTGTTCACCTCAACGGCGCAGCACGACTTCCTGCAGGCCGGTGGGTTCTTGATCATCGGCGCGGCGACAGCAGCGACGCTGCAGACGGCAGTCCCGCGGTCCGTCCTGGACGCGGTCAGCGGGACAGGCCTCGTCTCGGTGCTGATGCTCGCCGCGCTGGCGGTCATCCTCGCGATCTGCTCCGAGGCGGATGCCTTCATCGCCGCCAGCCTGACCCAGTTCTCGCTCACCGCACGACTGGCGTTCATGGTCGTCGGGCCGATGGTCGACGTGAAGCTGATCGCCTTGCAGGCAGGCACGTTCGGCGGTCGTTTCGCTGTGCGCTTCGCCCCGTTGACGTTCACCGTCGCGGTCGCCTCGAGCATCGTCGTCGGATGGTGGTTGCTGTGAGCGCCGCGGCCGGAACGATCACCATGCTCGTCGGCGCCGTCCTGCTCCGCCTCTCGACGACCGGCACCTACGAGCGCTACGTCCGAGTCGGGATGGGCACCTGGATCACGATCGCCGGGGCGCTCGTGATCGCCCTCGGTGCGATAACCCTTGTACGTGCCCTTCGGCGGCCCTCAGTCGACGGCGGCATGATCGATCACGACCACGACCACGACGACCACCACGAGGACGGTGTCGGGGTCGGATGGCTTCTCCTCGCCCCGATCGCGGCGCTCTTGCTGGTCGCGCCGCCGACGCTGGGAAGCTTCGGCGTCGGTCGCGGGGCAACGGTCGACGTCCGCCAGGGCGCCCCGGTGTTCCACCCGATCCGGCGGACAGGAACCCCGGTCGACATGTCACTGCTCGAGTTCGGGCAGCGAGCTTTCGACCATCGCGGGCTCAGCTTCAACGGCGCCATCGTGCGCCTGACCGGGTTCGTCGCGGCAGGCGGGAAGGGCGCCTTTCAGCTTGCGCGGTACCAGATCGCATGCTGCGCGGCGGACGCGATCCCGGTGGTGGTTAAGGTCGTGGGGACCGCCGGAAGCGCGCCGTCTCGCGACGTATGGGTGACGGTCACCGGCTCGTACCGCGGCACGAACGGCGAGCTTCCCGTTCTCGCCGCGACGAGCGTGATGGAGATTCCCGCGCCCGAGGATCCCTACGAATAGCCCGGCGCCCTCCCCGCCTCTGCTCAGGAGGGGATCGGGAAGTAGTAGGTGTCGTACGAGAGTGGTGAGCTCGACCCTGCGGTCATGTTCCAGAAGAGCCAGCCGCCGCCGAGGTTGCGAAGCGTGCCGGCGAGAAAGCTGTCGTTCACGATCGCGTTGACTGTCGGATCGTCGAAGCCGCCGTCGGCGAAGTTCCCGATGTCGTGGCATTCGAAGTAGAGAAACGCTTCGTCGCCGTGAACCTGGATCGTCGTCTTGTACGAGGGAACCAGCGAGAAGCGGTGGTGTGTGAAGGAGCCCGAGCGCTGCCAGAACGACCTGATCTCGTCCGAGCCGACGTACACCGTCCCGTTGGTGAACGTCGCGTCATCGGCCCAGAGTGACATCATCAGGTCGAGATCCTGGGTCGTCTTTGCACGATGAAAGGCGGCCTGTAACTCGTAGATCTCGCCAATCTGCTCGCTGCCGTGGCTCACGTCGGCCCTTGCGAGTTCTGCCACCGATAGTGCGGTCGCGCCGATCACGGCCCCCGCCACTCCCTTGCGCAGGAGCTCACGGCGCGTGACCGCCTTGTCGAGCACTGCCCCGTGCTGGTTCGTCGCCATCGTCTACCTCCGAGAGTTCGCCGGTACTTCGCCTGCTCCGAGCTTGCGCGTGGGCGTCGCTTGTGTCCATATGACGTTTGTCATATCTTGTGGACGATCGTGACCAGGCTTTCGCAGTGGGACCTGGAGGCGACGCTTGGGTTCCTGCGGGAGGCGAACGCGGTGACAGGCCCCGATCCGTTTCCGAGCGAGCTCCTGGATCTGCTGCGCGAGCTGGTGCCGTGTGATGCCGCGTCCTATTGCGAGCTCGATCGCGTGCAGGAACAGTTCCTGTTCGGCGACGGGTGTGCAGAGTGGCGGCAGGCGGTCGCCGGACGGAGCACGGGTGCATCCCCCGAGGAAGACGAGTTCGTCTTCTGGTCGGTGATCGGAGAAAGCCCGATCTACGCCTACCACGCGCAGACCGGCGACTTCGCGGCGTCGAAGCTGTCCGACTTCATGAGCCAACGGAGCCTGCGCGGGCTCGAGGTTTACCGACAGTTCTTCCGCCCGAACGAGATCGAGCACCGAATGGTCGTGGGGCTGCCGGGCCCGCTCTCGCACACGAAGTGCTTCCTTCTCGACCGCGGTCGAGGCCGGGACTTCGGGGAACGTGACCGGATCGTGCTCGACCGCCTTCGACCGCACTTGATTGCGCTCCACGCAGCCGCGGGGCAGCGGCGGCGCGCGGCAGCCCTCGCCCTCGGCGGGGAGACGGGCGGCCTCGTCGTGCTCGACGCATCGAACCGGATCGACTTCGCCACCCCGCTCGCCGTCCGGCTCCTCGCGCGTTATTTCGGCGGCGGCGGAGGCGGGGAGCTGCCGGACCCTGTCCGCGATTGGCTGCCCGACGGGACGCAACGCCGGTCGGCGTTTCCCCCGCGGTCCCGACCACCCCTGAGCGTGAATCGAAACGGGCGCCGACTCACGATTTGCCAGGTGGCTCGGACACTGCTCCTCGAGGAAGAGATCACCACACTGACCGATCGCGAGCGCGAGATCGTCCACGAGCTTGGAGAGGGGCGATCCAACGCCGAGATCGCCGAGCAACTCACGATCGCCCCCACCACCGTGCGGAAGCACCTCGAGAACATCTACGCAAAACTCGGCGTCCGAAACCGCACCGCCGCTGTGGCTGCCGCCCGCCTCGAGGTCGACCGCCACGAGGCCGAACGGTAAGAACTGCTACCGCGGATCGAGAGATCTGCGGATCCCAGACATGGGCTGAGAGATCAGCTACCTCATGCTGCTCTCATCCGGCAGTGGCATCCTCGGGTCATGACTGCGGCTGCCGCGGCACAGCCGCCGTCTTTGCGCTGGACGCTTCTGAACAAGGTCCCGGAAGTGACCCTCTACTTATGGGTCATCAAGTGCCTCTGCACGACCATCGGCGAGACGTTCTCGGACAACCTCACCACCAGCTGGGCAGGCGGCGACAACGCCGGCGTCCACGCCCTCGATGTTGCCTCTCGCGAGGTGATGCTCGTCACCGTGGCAGTGCTCGCCGTCCTGTTGGTGATCCAGTTCACACGTCGGCGCTACGTGGCCCCGGTCTACTGGGCGACCATCGTCGTGATCAGCCTGGTCGGAACGCAGATCACCGACCAGTTCGAGGGCAACGGCGATCAACCCAACAACATGTGGGCGATCACGATCGTCTCGGTCACACTCCTGGCGCTCGTCTTTCTCATCTGGTGGCTCGTCGAGCGCACGCTGTCGATGCACTCGATCCGCACGTTCCGGCGCGAGGTCTTCTACTGGCTGGCGATCCTCGTCACGTTCGCGACCGGCACGGCCGTCGGCGACCTGATCGCGGAGAAGTTCAGCATGGGCTACCTCACGACACTGCTTCTGTTCGTGGCGGCGATAGCTGTCATAGGCGTGGGTTGGAGGTTCACCGGGATCAACGCCGTGCTGGCGTTCTGGCTCGCGTACATCATGACCCGCCCGTTGGGCGCATCCACCGGCGACTTCCTCTCCCAGAAGGGCACCCAGGGACTCAACCTGGGCACCTCCGTCACGAGTTACATCTTCCTCGGGATCATCGTCTGCCTGGTCGCGTTCCTGCAGGTCAGGAAGCCCGACGTCACTCCGGTCGAGCTCGTGAACGCGGATCCGATCAACCACCCCCACCTGCCGCATGCGCACATGCCACACATGCCGCACCCACATCTTCCACACCTCGACATCGAGGGGAACCCGGCACCGGGCGCTGCAGAATGACCGTGTAGCCGGGCGTGCTCGAGGAGCTGAATCCAGGCCAGGTCCTCAGCGCCGAAGCAGCACTCGAACCGCCAGCGCGACGCCGGCCAGGGCGGAGACGCCGGCAAGCGACGGGCTGCCGTCGGCGTCCGTGACCACCGTCACGACGGTGAGGCATGCGACGACGCTCCACGCGCCTCGAGCCGTAGCCGCCCACTGGAACGATCGCCGCACTCCGACCTTGTCGGCGGCACAGCCGGGGCCCTAAATCACCCGAGAAGTGCATCCTCGGCGCCGTAGTCGAAGTAGGCGGCGAGGTAGGTGTCGCTCCAATCCTTCTCGCGCGCCTCTTCTGCAAGGGACAGCGCGGTCTCTCCCACGGCCTGCGAGTAGGTCACCACGGGCCGGTAGCCGAGCTCGCGTTCGGTAAGGCGCATGTCGAGCACGAACGGCGACGGCACCGCCCACGGGTTCGACAGGTCCGGCCGCTCGAACCCTGACTCCGGGATCGGCACCGCCTCGAGCTCGTGTTGCAGGTAGCCGCCGATCGCTGCGCAGATCTCCAGTGTCGAGGGCGCCTCGGGGTCGACACAGTTCACCACCCGGTCGCCGGGGCTCACCGCCGCGAGGTACACGACCTCTGCAAGGTTCGCGAGGGAGGTCGTGTGGAAGCGGCTCTCGCCGTTGCTGACCAACACCACGGCCCGCCGCCCGTCGAGCACTCGCTTGACGAAGAAGAGCTCTCGCGGGAGCCGCGCAAAAGGGCCGTGAATCGCGCACGGGCGGACGACGGTCGTTGCGATCGGGCCGTCGCGTAGCTCCTGCTCGAGCGCCACCTTCTGGCCCGAGTAGGTCCCGTCGTCGGCCGGCACGGTCGGCTGGCTCTCGTCGACAGGAACGGGAAGCTCCGGGAACGCGTCGAGGCTCGACGCCGACTCGAGTGCTCTGCCCCGTGCGTCGGCGTACACCGCCGCGCTCGAGATCGCGACCACGGAGCCGACGCGGCCCTCGAGAGCGTTCACCTGCCTCCCGTCGCGGGCCGTGAACGCTGCGATGTCGATCAGGACGTCGGCTCCCGGGCCGAGCGCCTCCTCGAGCTGCCCCTCGACGCGCCGGTCGACCATGAGCGTCGAGACGCCGGCGGCGCGCAAACCGTCAGCACAACCCCCGGAGCGTGACGCGAGCGCCACCTTCCATCCGGCCTCGAGCATCCGCGCGGCGACCGCCGTCCCGATCGGCCCGCTCCCTCCGACGACGAATACAGACGGCACGAGAGCGGACGATAGCGCAACCATTTGGTTGCACTATCGGCCGCATTGCCTAAGAAGGGTCCTAGAAAGCTCCACCCCGGCCAACTCGACGCCGGATCCGACGTCTCTTCTGTTTACGTGGACGTGGGGCAGGTCGAGGGGGCAGCGGTGAGACGACGCGCCGGGTGGGCATGGCTCGCCGGCGGCGACGGCTTCGTGCTCGCCACCGTTCCGAGTGAGCGCAGCTTCCTCGACGGGCTCGGTATGTGGGTCGCGGGAATGGCGATGGTCAGCGGGTTCGCGATGAGCGTCGCCGCCAGCCAGTGGTGGAGCACCTCCCTCGTCAGCGTCCTCTGGGTGCTGCCGCTCTGGGCGATCCTGTACTGCCTGATCGAGCGGCTCGTCCTCAAGAGCTTTGGCACGAGCTGGCTCTGGAACCTCCTCATCTCGGTCCCCCGCCTAGTGCTCTCCCTCGCGATCGCGCTCGTGGTCGGTCTGCCGATGGCGCAGATCATCTACAGCGGGTCGATCAACGACCAGCTCAGCAAGAACCAGACGGCGCGCATCCACGCCGCGACGAATCAGATCACGCACCTGTATGACGCCAAGATCTCCGCCGCGCAGAAGGAGATCGCAGCGACACAGGCCAGGGAGGCCGCGCTGCAACGGCAGGTGACGACCAGCCAGTTCCTCGCCCAGTGCGAGGCCGGCTACGCGACGTGCTCACAGACGCACAAGGTCGGCCGCGGCCCGTACTTCCACCGCGACTCGGCTCGCGCGGCTGCAGCAGCGGCGGCGCTGAAGGCGGCGAGGCCGCAGTTCGCAGCGACGATCGCCGCCGACCGCCGCAAGATCGCGCTTTGGCAGGCCGCCGAGACCTCGCAGGTCACGGGCCGTGTCGCCGCGATCAAGGCCGACCGCGACTTCCTCGCCCGCCAGGCGGCGCTCGACCAGGTCGAGAACGCGAACCCGTCGGTGCGCAAGTACGTCGAGTTCTTCCTCGCGTTCCTGATCGCGATCGACCTCGTGGCTCTCGTGCTCAAGCTCACCCACCTCTTCAGCACCGGCGGCGCCTATGAGCGGAGCGCCGCAGCGCTGCGCGGGCTCGACGTGGTCGAGGCGCATCGACTCGAGGAACGCGCCCGCGTTCTCACGCGCCGCATCACCCTCGAGGCGCGCGCCGAAGAGGACGCGGACGAGCTCAGGATCCGCGGCGACGTCACCCCCGCCGCGGAGGCGCCCCGACCGGACGGACGACGGGCGCACCGCTCGCCTCTGGGCGGACCGGCAGCGGCCGGCCCGCCCGGCGAGTGACTCAGACGGCGACGGTCACGCGCGCGAACGTCGCAGGGATCGACGTCGTACCGGCGGTCGTGCTGACGTTCTGTTCCTCGAACAGCGCCCCGAGCTCGGCGTGGAGCTCGCCCTCTCGTCCGTCGGCCGCAGCAGCGGCGTAAGCGTTGATCATCGGCCCGTAGTACGTCCGAAACTCCCCGAGGAACTGCGACGGCGTGCCGGGGTAGTGGAACGTGTAGGTGTCCCGCTCGAACGAGATCTGCGACGCAGGCACCCCGGCGGCGGTGAACCGCCTCACGACGTCCTCCTCGACGCCCCACGTCATCGGACTGACGAACCCCGCCGGGGGCGGCGGCGAGTAAGTGGAGCTGATCCGCAGGACCTGCGCGACGAGCGTCGGGTCGCCCGGGATCCAGTTCCCCATCACGATCCGACCGCCCGGCCGCGTCACGCGCACGAGCTCATTCGCGACCTCGTCGGGCCGCGAGGCGAACATCGCCCCGAAGATGCTCACGACGAGGTCGAAGCTTTCGTCGCCGAGCTCGTGCAAGTCGGATGCGTCGCCCTCCTGGAACGTGATGTTGCTGAGGCCGAGCCTCTCCGCCCGCGCCTTGCCGGCAGCGACGAGGTTGGCGGCGATGTCGACCGCGAGAACCTCCGCTCCGAGCTCGGCTGCGGGGATCGCGGTTGTGCCGTCGCCCGAGCCAAGGTCGAGCACCTCGAGGCCGCGCGTGATTCCGAGCGAGGCCACAAGTGCCTCGCCGCTTTCGCGCATGGTCGCTGCGATCCGGGTGAAGTCGCCCTTCTCCCACAGGACCTTGTTCGGATTCATCGGGGCACTCCTGGTACGGTGGCTCGCGGGCACAGGTATTCTTGCCGAACGAGCAACCCCCCTGGTGCAGCGCCCGGGGCGGCGTGCCTTGTGGGTCCGGCCCGTCTACCCGCCTGAGCGAGCAAAGGCCGCCGCGTTTGCCCGGATGTACTCGTCGATCGGCCGCGGCTGCCGCCCCGTGAGACGCGCGACGGTGTCGGTCACTTCGCGGGCGACCCCAGACCGGACGACCTCCCCCAACGCGACCTCGGCGCGGGCGTACCAGGCGGGCATGCCGTGGGCGGTCAGGGTCTGCGCGTACACCTCGGGGGGCTGATCGACGTAAGTGATTCGACGGCCGAGCACCCGGCTGAGTGCCT
>Ga0066903_100003502_pt1 | contig 12869 bp, 11 predicted proteins | sample PanSoiMetaGPlot1_FD_67491 | JGI IMG/M metagenome (GOLD analysis project Ga0066903, IMG submission 67491) | Tropical forest soil microbial communities from Panama analyzed to predict greenhouse gas emissions - Panama Soil - Plot 1 (version 2) | ecosystem: Environmental > Terrestrial > Soil >... | reverse complement strand
CCGGAGCCGTACCGCGACCGAACGCTGTGCCGCGAGTGGCGCGTCCGCCGGAGGCGTCGGCGGCAACATCCTGCAGCCGTGGAAGGTCGCGGACGTCAAGCCGAAGTACCCCCTGGATCTTCAGAGCGCCAACGTCGGTGGCGTCGTGACGCTCGACGCGCTCATCGGCACCGACGGTACCGTCCGCGACGTGCGCGTCGTGTCGGGCGTGAATCCGGAACTGGACAACGCAGCGGTCGAGGCCGTGCGGCAGTGGGAGTTCAGCACGACGCTGCTCAATTGCACGCCGATGGAACTGCACATGGGGGTGACCGCCAACTTCGTCGCTAAACCCTAGATCGCGGAGGTCACGGACGAAGCGTTCTCCGTTCTCTCTCCATCGGTCCGAGCGATGTGTCGAGGACGCGGCCGTCGGCTGACATGCGGACGGTCGCGGTGAACAGGCCGCCGCGTGGCGCCGGCTGATCGAGGGCCGTCACGCCTCCGACGAAGCGGACGTCGGTGAAGCGGACGGTCGCGATGCCGCGTGGATCGAGCGTGCTGCGCGCGGCCGGGAAGCGCGAGAACGCCAGGAACTTCTGTCCGAGCCGCGTCGAGGCGGCGCTCCGCACATCCGCCGTCCACACGTTCGGATAGCGCAGCGTCAAGCGCCAGGGCGCTTCCGACGCGGAGTCGGCGTCGGTGAATTCCCGGTTCAGCAGATCGATGTCGTGGATCTCGTACGCGTTCGACATCTGCGCGATGATGCGCCACTGGAACGGTGAGACGAACGACGGCATCGCTGCGATCTCGACGAGACACCTCCGCCCGGGCGGCGGTGGCGACGGCGGCGCTCGCCGCGGCCACGACTCGATGAGCGTCACCGCCGCTGGCGGCGCGTCGCATGGCTCGGGCAGCGTCGGACCGAAGAGCCGCGGCGCCAGATCGAGCGCCTGCCGGTGCGTGGCGCCTCGCAGGCCGTAATCGGCGGCGATCAAGGCCAGCACGATCGCCGCCTTCCGCTGCGCCTGCGACGGCGTCGCTCGTCCGAAGAGCGACGCCACGAGGATCATCAGCAGGTAAATGTCGATGATCGGCATCCAGTCGGCTCCGAACCAGTGCCAGTCGAACGGCGAGAGCAGGCGAGTGCCGTACGACGTCGGCAGATCCATCAGGACGTGTACGAGTACGCCGATGATCGAGACCGCGGCGAGCATGCCAAACGACGCGTCTTGCGCCTGCGGCCGCGCCTGCTCCTGTAGTTGCGATTGACTCGTTTCGCGCGCCGCGGTCCAACGCGCGCGCACGTGACGCCCAATCCACACCAGTCCGGCGCTCGCCAGTCCGAGGCCGACGATGCCGATCGGGCCGTGGGTCGGGCCGCGGTGCCACTCGAGGTACTTCAGCGCGCCGCCTGCGGTGGCGACGATGTCGATGTCCGGAGCGTTGGACGCGAGAATGAGCGCCGCGGTGGTGCCGCGGCCTGCGCGCGCGAGCGGCGTGCGCGCGAGCGTCGCGGCCACCAGCGTGTGAGTGACGTTGTCCAAGGCCTGCCTAGCCGAGGCTCCGGAAGCGGAGCGGAGGCTGGTGCCGTAATATACCAGCATGCGAAAAGCGTTCGTCGTTGCAGCCGCGATCGTCGTCGCGTGCCTCGCGCCGTCGGACGCGCGCGCGTGGGGTTTCACAGGACATCGGCTCATCATGAGCCGCGCGATCGATCTGCTGCCGCCCGAGCTCAAGACGTTTTTCGAGCACCACCGCACCGAGATCGTGATCCGCGCGATCGATCCCGACCTGTGGCGCAACGTCGGCTGGGACGAGGATCCCAATCATTTCCTCGATCTCGGGGTGAAGGAGTACGGTCGCTATCCGTTCACGGAGCTGCCGCGGGAGCTCGACGCCGCCATCGAGAAGTTCGGCATCACCACGGTGAAGCGTTACGGACTGCTGCCGTGGCGCACGACGGAGATGTTCGGCAGCCTGCGCCGGACGTTCGAACGGCTCCCGAGTGCACCGCCGTACGGTCCCAGCGATCTGATTCTGTTCAGCGCCACCGTCGGCCACTACGTTCAGGATGCGCATCAGCCGTTTCACGCGTCCGACAATTTCGACGGACAACAAACGGGCAACGACGGCATTCACACGCGCTTCGAGCGCGACCTCGTCGAGAAGTTCGAGTCGCGGCTGACGGTGAAGCCGTCGGCGCCGAAGCGGATCGCCGGCGTCCACGATTTCGCGTTCGATGCGCTGCTGACGAGCTACCGGCAGGTCGATGCGATTCTCAAGGCCGACACCGAGTCGATTGCCGGCAAAGACACCTACGACGGCGAGTATTTCGAGCGACTGTTCGCCAGAACGCGGCCGATTCTCGAGGAGCGGCTGTCGGCGGCGATTACCGCGACCGCGTCGATCATCATCACCGCGTGGGAGCAGGCGGGCCGGCCGCAGCTCGCGCTCGAGGGTGCGAGGCCCGTCGAGAAGGTCAAGAAGCCGCAGCGCTGAAACGTCGAGCTGCATGTTGTCGAACGGGTGACGACGGCGGAGCGTCTAACCGCGTAGGTGGGCACTGGGGTCATCTATCTCGTGCCGATCGGCGCGCGACGGTTCGAGCTCTACTCCGAGCCGCAGGACGCGGCTCATCCGTCTGCGCCTCCGCCCGGCCTCTGGCACCGGCTCAGCTATCGACTGCATGAACGCTGGCACGACGCCGTGGGGACCGCACGCCGCGTCGAATCGAGAGCGACCGTCTGGACGCGGACGCGCGACTGGGCCGTCCGCCGGACCGCCGAAGCGATAGCCGAACAGCGCACGTTCTGGACCCTCCGCCACTGCACGCGCCCGGTGCTCGTGCATCCGTCGGATCTTTCAGCATCGCAGGCCGCCGCTGAGCGCGATTGCATGCTCGCGGACGCGCGGACGCATCACGCGCGCTGGCTGGCATTCGACCTCGCGGCGTTCGTGGCGTCCGGACTGCTCATGCTCCTGCCCGGCCCGAATCTGATCGCGTACTACTTCTTGTTCCGTCTGATCGGCCATTTCCTCGCGTGGCGCGGTGCGCGGCAGGCGATGCAGACCGCCTGGGATCTGCGCGTCGAGCCTGCGCTCGCCGAGCTCGGCCGCCTGGCCGATCTTCCGCGCGACGCCCGCGCCTCGCGGGTCGACGCGATCGCCGCGGGACTCAATCTGCCGAGCCTCGCTGCCTTTTTCGATCGCACGGCCGTCCCGGCGCGGTCATAATAAATGCTCTGAAACTACGGGATATCGCCGACCGGCTGCAGTGCCGTCTCGAGGGCGACGGCGACGTGGAGATCGTCCGCGTCTCGGGGATCGCGCAGGCGCGGGCGGGCGATCTGACGTTCGTTGCGAACGCGAAATACCTGCCGCAGCTTGCCACGACGCGCGCCTCGGCGGTCATTCTCGGGCGAAACGGCGCCGCCGCGCCGCGGCGCGCGTCGAAGGCGTCACGTGCGCGGTGCGCGGTGCTCCGCGCCGACGACCCCTACTCGACGTTCGCGAGGGCCGTCGCGCTGTTCGCGCAAGCCCCGCCGTCGGCGACGGGCGTTGACGCGCTCAGCGCGGTCGCCGCGGACGCTTCGCTCGGTGTCGACGTGTCGATCGGCCCGTTCGCGACGATCGGCGCCGGCGCATCGGTCGGCGCGCGCACGATCGTGTATTCGAACGCGGTCATCGGTCCCGGCGTCCGGATTGGCGAGGACTGCGTGATTCACTCGCAGGTCGCCATCCGCGACCGCGTCGTCGTCGGCAACCGTGTGATCTTGCACGACGGCGTCGTCGTCGGCAGCGACGGATTCGGCTTCGCGCGGCAGAAGGACGGCACGCACCTCAAGATTCCGCAGCACGCCGACGTTGTCATCGAGGACGACGTCGAGATTGGCGCGAACTCGACGATCGATCGTCCGGCTGTCGGCGAGACGCGCATCAAAGCGGGGACGAAGATCGACAACCTCGTGCACATCGCGCACGGCGTCTCGATCGGCCGCCGGTCGTTGCTCGCGGCGCAGGTGGGCATCGCCGGCAGCACCATCATCGGCGACGACGTGACGATGGCAGGGCAGTCGGGCGTGGCGGGACACGTGAGCGTCGGAGACGGGGCGCTCGTCGGCGCCAAGAGCGCGGTGCTGCAGTCGGTCGACGCCGGCGCGTTCGTGACCGGCATTCCCGCCATCGATCACGCCGGGTGGCGCAAGGCGTCGCTGACATTCGGCCGGCTGCCGGTGTTCAGAAAGCGGATCGCGCAGCTCGAACGGCGCATCGCGAAACTCGAGGAGAAGCTCGCTCGATGGCAGACACGCAAGAAGGGTCGCTAGGACGGCACGCGGTCGCCGCCGCGTGCCTGACAGTCCTCTTCGCCGCAAGCGCGGCCGCGCAGTGGCAGCCGCAGCAGCCCCAGGTCGTTCCGGCGCCCCCGAGCCCCGAGTTCCTCCCGCGCTACGACTTCCACCTGAGCGTCGATTCGCTGATGCCGCCGAAGGACACGCCGGAAGAGATCGCCGACGAGCGGTTCTCGTGGGAGACGCACTTCGGCGGGTCGTTCGACGTGGTTGATCTCGTGTTCGCGAGGGCCGGCGCGATGATCGATTACGAGGCCGTCGAGGGCAGCGAGTATCGGCCGTTCGATCCGAACCAGGGCAACTACACGCTCGAGGCCTTCGTGCTCGCGCGCACGGGACGCTTCGAAGTTGGACCGATTTTCCACCACGTCTCGCGCCACCTCGGCGATCGCCCGAAGCGCGAGGCGATCGCCTGGAACGAGCTCGGTGGGCGCGTGCTGGATCGCCGCGAGTTCGGCAAAACGTCGCTCGACGTCGACCTCGAGGGCGGCTACGCCGTCCAGCACTCGTTCGTCGACTACACGTGGATCAGCGACGCCCGGCTGCTCGTGAAGCATCCGATCAACGGAGTGGTCGGCATTTTCGGCACCGCGTGGGGGCAGCTCGTCGGCGTCAACGAATCTCTCGGCCGGAGCACGCAGACGGGCGGGCGCGTCGAGGTCGGCGTCCGCGTGTCAGGCCGCGGCGCCGTCATGGAGTTGTATGTGGGTTACGAAAACCGCGTCGACGCCTATCCTCTGGACCACGTGCCGCAGCACTGGGCGCTAACGGGCCTGCGGCTAGTCAGTAGATAATCGATATATGGCCAGGCTTTCCCGACCGCTCGCGGCCGCGGCGCTGGCGGGCATCGTCGTATGCACCGCTGTTCAACGGTCGTCCGCGGCGTCTCGACCGCCGAAATTTCAGTATCAGATCTCCACGCTGCCGAACGGGTTGACCGTCGTGTTGTCCGAGGATCACTCGACGCCCATCGTGCATGTGAACCTCTCCTATCACGTCGGCTCGAAGAACGAGAGGGCGGGCCGCACCGGGTTCGCGCACCTGTTCGAGCACCTGATGTTCAAGGGCTCGAAGAACGTGCAGCCAGAGGCGCACACCTCGATGCTCGCGTCGGTCGGCGGGCAGAGCAATGCCTACACGACCGACGACGAAACGGTGTTCTGGGAGACGGCGCCCGCCCAGTATCTGCCGCTGACGCTCTGGCTCGAGGCCGACCGCATGGCCACCTTGCGGATCGATAAGGACACGTTCGAGAACGAGCGCGAGGTGGTGAAGGAAGAGCGGCGGATGCGGATCGACAACCAGCCGTACGGCCGGCTGAACGAGATCATCTACGATCAGGCCTTCGCGGTCCATCCCTACAAGCACGCGACGATCGGCAGCATGAAAGACCTCGAGGCGGCTTCGGTCGACGACGTACGCGATTTCTACCAGACCTATTACGTGCCGGCGAATGCGACGCTCGTCATCGTCGGCGATTTCGATTCCACGCAGGCGCTGCAGCTCGTGAGCCAGTATCTGGGCCGCGTGCCGAAGGCCGCGCGTCCGGTGCCCCGAGACATTCCGCAGGAGCCGCCGCAGACGAAGGAGAAGCGCGTCACGCTGCAGGAGCCCTGGCCGCTTCCGGCCGTCGTCGTCGCGTATCACGTGACGAAGGACGGCAACCCCGACTCGTATCCGCTGCACATCGCGGCGAAGGTGCTATCGGACGGCCAGACCTCGCGGATCTACAAGAAGCTCGTGTACGAGACACAGATGGCCGTCGCGGCGTTCGGCAACGCCAACCTCATCGAGGATCCCAACCTGTTCTACGCCGTCGCGATCGTATCGCCGGGGCACACGACCGACGAAGTGACCGCGGCGCTGATCGCCGAGCTCGACCGCCTGAAGAACGAGCCGATCACGGTGCACGAGCTGCAGCGCACGAAGAACCAGTTTGCGCGCGACTACATCCTCGGCCGCGAGTCGAACCAGCAGAAGGCGGGGCAGCTGTCGCACGCCGTCGTGATCCACGGCGACATCAGAACCGCGGACGGCGAGTTCGACATCTTCCAGAACATCACCGTCGCCGACGTGCAGCGCGTGGCGCGAACCTACTTCCGTCCGGAGAACCGGCTCGTGCTCACGCTGATGCCGTCCGGCAAGGCAGGGGCACAATGAGACGCGTCGCATCTGTGTCGCTTGTCATTCTCTGCGTCCTTGTCTCGGCGGCGCCTGCGCTGGCGCAAGCGAGGGACTGGCCGACCGAGCGCCCACCGCAACCTCTGGCCGCCCGTGATATCAAGTTTCCACCGTACGAAATCCAGACGCTGTCGAACGGGCTGCAGGTCGTCGTGGTGCTCCATCACGAGCAGCCGGCGGTGACAATGCGCCTGCTGATTCGAGCTGGAACGTCGTCCGATCCGAAGGACAAGCTGGGTCTCGCGCACCTGTCGGCGTCGCTGCTCGACCAGGGCGTCAAAAGCATGTCCGCGCAGGAGATGAACGACGCCGTCGACTTCATCGGCGGCGCGATGGGCGCCGGCGCCGGCACCGACCTCACCTTCTGCAACATGGTCGTGATGAAGGACAGCTTCGACGCCGGTCTGCGCATGCTGTCCGACATGGCCCGCTATCCGGCGTTCGCGCCGGCCGAGATCGAGCGGCAGCGGCAGCAGATGCTGTCGGGGCTCCAGGTCAGCGCGGAAGATCCCGGCTACATCGCCAACGCCGTGTTCGATCGCCTCGTCTACGGCTTCCATCCCTACGGCATGCCGGAGAACGGCACGCCGCAGACGATTGCGTCGATTACGCGCGACGACGTCGTCGCGTTCCACTTGCGGCACTTCGCGCCGAACAACGCGATCCTCGCGATCGTCGGCGACGTCACCGCGGAGGAGTCATTCGCCGCGGCGAGGAAGATCTTCGGCGACTGGCAGAAGCGCGATCTGCCGACGCAGACCTTCATCGATCCGCCCGATCCGACGAGGCGCGTGATCGTCGTCAACAAGCCCGACGCCGTGCAGACCGAAGTGCGCGTCGGCCACCTCGGCATCTCGCGCACGCATCCGGACTACATGGCGGTCAACCTCGCGATCCGCATTCTGGGCGGCGAGGGCAGCAACCGGCTGCATCAGGTGCTGCGCACGGAGCGCGGACTCACCTATGGCGCCCAGGCGAATATGGATACGCTGAAGCAGACGGGCGACTTCCAGGCCGAGACCAACACGCGGTCGGAGGCGACCGGCGAGGTGCTGCGGCTGATCGTCGACGAGTTCTGGCGCCTGCAGCGCGAGCGCGTCAGCGACCGCGAGCTCGACGGCGCGAAAGCGTATCTCAGCGGCAGCTTCCCGCTGACGATCGAGACGCCCGAAGCGATCGCCATGCAGGTGGTCAACGCGCTCTTTTACGGTCTCCCGCTCGAGCAGCTGCAGAATTTCCGCGAGCGCGTCAACGCGGTCACCGTCGATGACATCCAGCGTGTCGCGAAAGCGCTGCTGCGGCCCGATCGGCTGTCGGTCGTGCTCGTCGGCAACGCGAAGGCCTTTGCGGGACAGCTCGGCGGCGTCGGCTTCGGTTCCTTCGAGACGGTGGAGCTGGCCGAACTGGATTTGACGGCGGCGAACTTCAAACGCGGGATCCGTGCGGATGCCGATGGCGCAGGTCGGGCGGACCTGGCAGGTGGGGCAGGCGTGGCACAGAGGTCGCAAAGGGTTGCTGGTCCCGCTCGGCTCAGGTACTCAGTGCAAACGCAACAGGCGCCGCTTGCGAGCCGGCCGTCGCAGGATGCGCGGCCCGATGATGCGGCGAAGGCGACGGCGCTGCTCGATCGCGCGATCGCCGCCAAGGGCGGTCTCGAAAAGCTGCGCAGCATCAAGACCATCGTCGCAACGCAGACGCTGTCGAATTCCGGCGCCCAGACCGAGACGGTGAACTACATCGAGTATCCGGATCATTTCCGGATCGAGGCGGCCGGCACCGTCCAGGGTTTCGACGGTGCGCAGGCGTGGGCGCGGGATCAGAACGGCATGGTGCACGAGTTGCCCACGTCGCGCGAGGCGCTGGCGAGCCTGCGGCGTGACGTCATCGCGCTGCTCGTCGCTGCGAAGGACCGCAAGTTGACGACGCGTCTGCTGCCGGACGTCAGGGACGCCGCGGGCCGGACGACGCACACGCTCGAAGTGTCCGCGCGCGATCTGAATCCGATCGTGCTCTACATCGACCCCCAGACGTCGCTCATCACCAAGCAGGCGTTCGGCGCCGACGGACCGGCCTTTACGCTCGTCACCGAAGAATTCTCCGACTACCGGCCGGTGGACGGCGTGCAGATTGCGTTCAAGGCGACGCGCCAGGTCGGCGACCGCGCCGTGCAGCGGACCGTCAGCGACGTCAAGATCAATACGCCTCTCGAGCCCGCGTTGTTCAAGCGCCCCGCTTCTTGAGCGCACGTCTGCTCCTGTCGTGCGGCGAAGCGTCCGGCGATCTCTACGCCGGCGCATTGACGCGCGAGCTGCGCGCTATCGAGCCGGGCGTCGAGGTCGCCGGCCTCGGCGGGCCGTGCTTCGCGGCGGCGGGCGGGCGGCTGGTCGACGATTATCGTGATCTCGCGGTGACGGGACTGACCGAAGCGATCGCCAAGCTCCCGCGATCGCTCGAGGCGCGCCGCAAACTCGTCGCCGACGCGGAGCGGGCGCGCCCCGACGCCCTCGTCCTCGTCGACTTTCCCGACTTCAACTTCCGGCTAGCGCCGCTCGTCAGGCGGCTCGGCGTGCCGGTGATCTACTACATCAGCCCCCAGATCTGGGCGTGGCGGCCGAAACGGCTGGAGACGATCAGGAAGATTGTCGATCGCGTACTCGTGATCTTTCCCTTCGAGGAAACGATCTACCGCAGCGGGAACGTGCCGGTGGAATTCGTCGGCCACCCGCTCGTCGATCTCGCGAAGCCGTCCGCGCCCCGCGACGTGTTCCTGACGGCGCGCGGCCTGTCGCCCGATGCGCCGACCGTCGCCATCCTGCCGGGCAGCCGCCCCAACGAGGTTTCACGGATTCTTCCAGGACTGGCGGCGGCGGCCCAGCGCATCCGGGTCGCGGTGCCGGCGGCGCAGTTTCTCGTGGCGCGCGCGCCGCACCTGGACGACGATCTGTTCGACGCGCTGCGCGCGCGATCGCTCGACCCGGTCGCCGTCGTCGAAGGCGATGCCGATACCGTGCTGGCGTCGGCCGACGTCGCGTTGACAGCGTCCGGCACGGCCACCGTACAGACGGCGCTCCACGACACGCCGATGGTAATCGTCTACCGGATGTCGCCGATCTCGTACCATCTGCTGCGGCCGCTCGTCACGATCACCACTTATGGAATGGTCAACTTGATTGCGGGCGAGACGATCGTGCCCGAGCTCGTCCAGAACGGCTTCACGGCGGAATCGGTGGCGCGTGAGGCGGTGTCGATGCTGACCGATCGCGGCCGCGCGCAGCGGATCCGCGACGGGCTCGCCAAGGTTCGAGCGCGCCTCGGCGGCCCGGGCGCGAGCCGCCGGGCCGCGGAAGCGATCATGCGCGTCGTGCGGTCGTAAAGGACTCTTCCGATGCGAACACTCGTGGCCGTCCTCCTGCTCCTGGCGATCGGGGTCGACGCCCGCGCCACCGTCGTCGTCCCCGCGGACCTGGGCGAGCTGTCACGCGACGCGATCGCGATTATCCGCGGGCGCGTCGCGCGAATCGATGCGCAGTTCACCGAAGACCGCGGCACGATTGAGACGATCGTGACGCTCGAGGTCGAGAGCTACCTCAAAGGGGCGCTTGGACAAATCGTCCGGTTCCGCGTGCCCGGGGGCGAGCTCGGCCGCTTCCGCAGTATCGTCGTCGGCGCGCCGGAGTTCGCCATCGATCAGCACGTCGTCGTCTTTCTCGGCGCGTTTGGACCGTCGGTGCCGCACATCGTCGGATTCAATCAGGGGGTGTTTCGCGTGGTGCGCGCGGCCGACGACTCCGGATGGCTGGTAACGCCGCCCGCGAATTTTCCGGCCGCTGACGGCGGCGTCCGGATCGTCCGTGGCGACCGGAACAGGCGTCCAATACCGCTCGCCGATTTCGAGCAGAAGATCCGGACGCTTGCAGGCGGTGCGCGATGAGACGCGCCCTCGCCATCGCGTGCGTCTTTGCGCTGTCGAGCAATCCAGCCTTCGCGTACTTGAAATTCGGCGTGACGATCGGCGGCCGCCAGGTGACGCTGAAGTGGGCGCAGACACCGGTTCGCTACTTCGTCTCCAACACCAGCGTGCCGGGCGTTTCAACCGACGGCTTTCTCGCCGCCGTCGGGCGCGCGTTCAATTCGTGGCAGGCGGTCTCTACCGCGTCGATCAGTTATCAGCTCGGCGGCATCACGAACGCGCTGCCCGAACGCGACGATGGGCTGTCGACGCTTGGGTTTCTGAATCGCCCCGAGCTCGATCGCGTGCTGGCGTCGACCAGCTACCTGATAGACGCCTCCACCGGCGCGCTCATCGAGTCGGACATCTTCTTCAACTCCGCGTTCCCGTGGTCGGTCGCGCCGGCCGGCGAGCCGGGCCGGTTCGACGTCGAGAGTATTGCGCTGCACGAGATCGGCCATCTGAACGGTCTGGGCCACTCGGCGCTCGGTGAAACCGAGCTGCGTGAAGGTGGCGGGCGACGCGTGATTTCGTCGGAAGCCATCATGTTTCCGATCGCGTTCGCCGCCGGCAGCATCGCCGGCCGCACGCTGAAGGCGGACGACACCGCAGGCATCTCGGATCTCTACCCCGCGGCCGGCTTCGCGCAGGCGAGCGGCACCGTGTCGGGACGCGTGACCAAAGACGGCGTCGGCGTCTTCGGTGCCCACGTCGTCGCCTTCGATCCAGCGACGGGCGCGATGGTCGGCAACTTCTCGCTGAACGGCCAGGGGCAGTTTTCAATCGGCGGCTTATCGCCGGGCCCGCGCGTTCTCCGCGTCGAGCCGATCGACGATGCGGACGTGGAGAGCTTTTTCGATCCGTCGCAAGTCGACCTGGACTTCCGCGTCTTGTTCTTCGATCGCGTGGTCGTCGTGCCGCGCGGCGGCGACAGCGGGCAGGTCGAGCTGAGGGTCGTGCGCAAGTGAGGGGCGTCGCGAGAGCGTGCCTCGTCGCCGCGCTATGCGCGTGTCACGCGAGTCCTGCGCGCGCGCAATCGTCTGCGAGCTCGGACGGACGCATCGAAATCGCCGTCGGGGCGTCATGGGTCGGGCCGTTGTCGTTCGGCTCGAGAGACGCAAACGAGACCACGAGCACGCTCGCTCAGCTCCCGCTGTTCAGCGCGTCGACCAGGCTTGCCGGCGCGCCGTCGGTCGAGGGTCGCATCGGCTGGCGGCTCTCGAGCACGCTGATGGTCGAAGGCGACGCGTCGTACGGACGGCCCGAGCTTCAGGTTACCGTCACGAACGACGTCGAGGCAGGCCTGACGTCGAGCTCGGTGACCGCCGCCGAGCGTATCGAGCAGTTCACCGTCGGCGGCAGCGTCGTTTGGTACGCCCCGGTTCGCCAGTCGTCGCGCTTTGCGCCATTTCTGACCGCGGGTGGCGGCTACCTCCGACAGCTGCACGAGACGGCGACATTCGTGCAGACGGGCCGCTACTACCAGTTCGGCGGCGGACTTGCCTTCCCGCTGACATCGCGCCCGGTCGGCCGGCTGAAGTCGGTAGGCGTCCGCATCGACGCGCGCGGGCTCGTCCGCGTCGACGGCGTCGCGTTCGACAGCAACGCGCGCATCGCGCCCGCGGCGGGCGGGTCGCTGTTCGTGCGCTTCTGAATCCGCCTGAAGGCGGACGCCGTCTGAATCGAGCTGTGGTACCGTCCGCGATTGCAATGTCCGCTTTGGCAATCGAGTTTCGCGACGTCACGTTCGCGCGTCCGGGCCGCCCGGCTGTGCTCGATCGGGTCAGCCTTGCAGTCGAATCCGGCGAGGTGCTGGCGCTCGTCGGGCGGAGCGGCGCCGGGAAGAGCACGCTCCTGAAGCTCATCAACCGCCTGCTCCAGCCCGATACCGGTGCGGTCATCGTCGAAGGGCGCGACACACGCGAGTGGGAGCCGATCCGCCTGCGGCGTCGCGTCGGCTACGTGCTGCAGGACGTCGGTCTGTTTCCGCACATGTCGATTGCCGACAACGTCGCGGTCGTGCCGCGGCTCGAGGCGTGGCCGGCCGCGAGAATCGCCGCGCGCGTCGGCGAGCTGCTCGATCTCGTCGGGCTGCCGGCGCAGCAGTTCGCCGCGCGGTGGCCCGACGAGCTGTCGGGCGGGCAGCGCCAGCGGGTCGGCGTCGCGCGCGCCCTCGCCGTCGATCCGCCGGTGCTGCTGATGGACGAGCCGTTCGGCGCGCTCGATCCGCTGACGCGCGTCGAGCTGCACCGCGAATTCCGGCGCATACAGGATCGGCTCCGCAAGACGGTCATCATCGTCACACACGACATGGGCGAGGCGTTCGCGCTCGCCGATCGCGTGGGCGTGATCGACGAGGGGCGGCTCGTCGCCTGCGACACACCGACGGCGATGGCGGCGTCGCGCGA
>Ga0066903_100003501_pt1 | contig 12870 bp, 9 predicted proteins | sample PanSoiMetaGPlot1_FD_67491 | JGI IMG/M metagenome (GOLD analysis project Ga0066903, IMG submission 67491) | Tropical forest soil microbial communities from Panama analyzed to predict greenhouse gas emissions - Panama Soil - Plot 1 (version 2) | ecosystem: Environmental > Terrestrial > Soil >... | reverse complement strand
CGACCGGATCGGGCGCCGGATCAAGCTGAGCGACCTGCATGTCCTGCTCGCGGTGGCGCAATCCGGGAGCATGGCGAAAGCGGCGAATGAGCTCGCCATTTCTCACCCGGTGGTCTCGCGCTCGATCAGCGAGCTGGAGCACACCCTCGGCGTGCAACTTCTAGAGCGAAACCCCCGCGGTATCGAACTTACCGAATACGGACGCGCCATGCTCAACCGCAGCCATGCCGCCTTCGACGAGTTGCGGCAGGGCGTGAAAGACATCGAATTCCTGGCCGATCCGACCGCGGGCGAGGCGCGAATAGGCAGCACCGCCCCGCTCGCCGCGAGCTTCGTCTCGACCATCATCGACCGGCTGCACCGGCGCTATCCGCGCATGGTGTTTCATGTCGTGACCGGAGACACCAATTTCCTCCAACGTGAGTTGGACGAGCGCAATGTCGACTTGGTGATCCTGCGAAGGATCGGTCCGTTTACTGATGACCAGGTGAGCTTCGAAGTTCTCTACGACAATCCCTATTTCGTGGCGGCGGGCGCGAAGAATCCATGGGCACGACGGCGCCGCGTCGACCTTGCCGAGTTGATCGGCGAATTGTGGGTTCTGGCGCCGGCGGGCAGTCGGTTCGGAGAGCTTGCCAGGGACGTTTTTCGCGCCAAGGGACTACCTTGTCCGCGCCCGGCGGTGATCGCCTATGGTCTGGAGATGGTCGTCAATCTTCTCGGTACCGGACGCTATCTTGCGATCCACCCGGAATCCGTACTCACGTTCCCCGCCAAGCATCCATTCATCAAAAAATTGCCGATCGAATTACCGATCGTCAGCGGACCGATCGGAATTCTCACCTTGAAGAACCGAGTGCTCAGTCCGGCGGCGCAACTCTTCATCGACTGCGCCCGAGAAGTGGCGAAGCCGCTGGGTCGGCGAAAGTAGCCAAGCCAAGGCAGGCGGACCGAGCGCGGCAGCGTCGGGCGCCCGCTCACCTGACGCACTCCATTTGGACCGACAAGCGACTCGATCGCGTGATCATACACAAAATCTAACCCCCGCGCGCGGCGGAGACGATCCGCAACTTCGCGGGCGCAGAACTCACCCGTCGGGCGGGCCTCACGATTGAGCTCACGCGCACGCTCTTCCGCGCGCTGATCAAGCGCGTCCTGCCTCCTCTCTCATCCACAAGAACGTCGATCACTCAACATCGAACAACGAAGTGCGCCCGCCATCATGCGCGGGGGTTGAAGTGATTCGTGTCAGGCAAGAGAGGAGCATTCGATGAAGCTCATGGCAACAATTTTGACATCCCTGTTTCTTGTGTTCGCCCCGATGCGTTCTGCGTGGCCCTGGGGCGCCGACGGTCATCGCACGGTCGGCATGATCGCGGACATCATCCTGGAGCAGCAGCCAGCGCTCAATGATCGCGTGCGGCATATCCTGGGCGAGAGCGGCCTCTCCGAGGTTTCGGTGTGGGCCGACTGCGCCAAGGGCTTCAGAGCCTGCCGGCGGCCGCCGACTGAGGAAGAGAAGGCTTTCGCGCACGACAACCCGAAGCATCACGCTTTTCACTATACGGACGTGCCGATCCAGCAATCGCAGTATCGCGCCGGAACGGCAGGCACCGCCGGCGAAGACGTGGTGCAGGTCATCAAGCATGCGGTGAATGTCCTGCGCGGCAGAGCGCCGAACCAGGGGCCGGCAATCCTCAACGAGCGCAACGCGCTGTGGCTCCTGGCTCATCTGGTGGGCGACATTCACCAGCCTTTGCACGTGGGCGCCATCTACTTCGACGGCGATTGCACGCAGGTCGTCGATCCGAATGTTGTCGGCGCCGGCCAACCCGAGTTCGGCATCGGATCGACGGTCGCTTCCACCAGGGGCGGAAACGATCTGATGATCAGCAAGAGCCGGAACCTGCATTCCTATTGGGACGGCGGCACGGTCACCGGGGCGATGCGGCTCGTCGGGGTTCGCGACAAGTCGATCGAGGAGTTTGCGATGGCCATGGTCAGGAATCCGCCGCGCGCGTGGCAGACGGCCGGCGATCCGGACACCTGGTCGACGCAATGGGCGACCGAGGTTCTGCCCCTGGCCCGGGAGGCCCTCATCCGCCTGAACATCGCACCGGGAGAGCTCGTCACCGGTGGCCCGGGAGGACGGTGCACGTGGTCCGTCGGCCCGCTGCCGCGGGACTATTCGCGCTGGGCAAACGAACAGGCGCTCGTGCAACTGGGCAAGGCCGGCTTCCGTCTCGCGGCCCTGTTGCGGGCCGCGTTTGAGAGGCATTGACGGATTCGACCCCACGTCGTCGCGCCGCCTCACCATTGGGTGACGTTTGAGGCGTTAGCCGCCCAGCCCGCGCACCGCGTCGATGCCCACTAGCCGGGCGGCAGTTCAGGCCTATCATCCGGACCGCTGCTCGGGTTGCACAGCTCGCACGGTATGCCGGCGCTCCCGCACGTGCAGGCGCGCGGGCTGTCGGCGCGGGACCGCGGGGCGCACCCGCCCTCAGCAGGTTGCACTAACCGCTTTCGCCTACCAGCTATCCGCAGGGGCACCCTCTGTTGCATACGCTGTAGCGATGCCAACACAAATGCCTGCCACGACTGTCAATAGCTTGGTTGAGGCAAATCGCATACTTCGTCGAGCAGGCACGTCGGCAACTGCGGCAACTATAAATAAGTTGAGCGAGTTGGATCGGTGGTTCACTGACCTCAGGCAGCGCAGGCTGGGTTACGGCCGAATTCGCAACCATGGCCGCACCGAATATGCCCAGGAATAAAACTGCCACGAGCTGATATCGTCCGAACATTGATTTCCCCCGGTTTAGTGGCCCGATACCATTGCACGGTTCGAGTAGCAGCCGCAAAGAGTGAGAAGTTGAAGCCGCGCGCGGTCACAACTTCGCCTCATCGCCCGCCGGGCGAGGTCTCTGAAGTCTTTATCACGCCGAATGGTTCGTCGCGGTCGCGGCGTCTTTTCGCGAGTCGGGACGCTCCTTGTTGAGGATGTCCCTGAACCGCTTGGCTTGCTGCTTTTGCGCGCCGGAATTGTCCGGTGCCGAGGAGCGTGCCGACATGATTGAGATATGTATAGCGAAATACGCCGCCCCTCAGGCCACGTCGTGACCTTCATGTCCGGCGTCCAAATCCGCAGTCGGCCTGTCGCCTGAAGGGCAGCAATCAATTTTGGCATCATATCCTTGGCGCTGTCAGGCCACTCCCTGAGATTCTGCCTCGACTCGAGAGCCTTACCGAGCGTCGCCAGCTCGATGCCAACCGCCGTGCGCACTGCCACTCGGCGATCGTCAAATCTCCGCAGCGCGGAGTTTCCTAACGTCCCGCGACACGCCGATCAGCTGCGCTCGCCCATGACGGTCACGATCGAGCGAGCCAGCGCGGCTTCGGAGCGCGGATGGACGCGGTCGCCGGCGGGGGCGAACGCCACGACCGCATCGCCGTGCTCGGCGGCGACGGTCTGCACGGCCGCGCGGGCGCGTGCGTTGATCGGCAGGATCCAAATCACGCGCTTGGCGCGCGAGCGAATGCGCTCGAGGTTGGCGCGCAGATTGGGACTGTCCGGGTCGTTGCTGCCGGCCGACACGACGTTCACCGCAGCGGAGGGATTGACGCGGGCGATCACCGCTTTCGAGGAGATGCCGATCCTCGCATTGACCTTGCACGCGCGCATGTAGTGGCCGGCGCCGACCGCGATGCTGTCGCCGACGACGGCGCAGGACGGCAAGGGGGCGGCGGCATTCGCTGCGATCGGGAGGGTCAGCAGCGCCAAAATCAGGCTGCTCAGGTGTGACAGTATACGCGTCATCGTTGTTTGCCCTTTTTGCCGTTGAGATTTGAGGGGCAATCGCGGCGAGCCGTGCCGCAAGGAGGCAAACGCCACAGCGCCAGGATGGTTGCGAGGTCTTGTCGCACGCAGCCCGGCAGCAATTAGTCATTCGTTCGAGGATAATCGTGCAGCGAGCGCGGATGTCGCGATTCTGCCCTGGGGCTATGGGATTCATAGATCTCGCCAGCGGCATTTGCAGACCTCACCCTGAGGAGGCCGAGCACGGTCGTGTGCGGCCGTCTCGAAGGATGGCGGCACATTCGGTGTTGGCCCAATCGTGCCTGTGGCCATCCTTCGAGACGCATTGCAGCCGGCAAGTTGCCGACCGCAATGCTCCACAAGGATGAGGGCTGAAAGTCAGTCGCGAACGGAGATGTGGAATGCGTTCATCCCATAGCCATAAGGGAGAGCGCTTTCGCTCGCTTGCGGCGCCCGAGCGGCGAGCGACGAGATCACGCGTCGGGGCGGTGGACCGAATGGCCGCCGTCGATGTCGAGCGCGGTGCCGGTGATGAAGGCGGCTCGGTCGGAGGCGAGATAGACCACCGCCTCGGCGATCTCGGAGGCCTTGCCGGCGCGGCCGGAGGGAAATTTCGCGTGCAGCTCGGGCCAGCGGTTCTCGTCGCCGAGGAGCCGCTTCGCCCGCGCCATCACATGCGGCAAGTGGCGGCCCGGCACGGTCGGGCCAGGATTGATCGCCACCACACGCACGCCATGCCGCAGGCTCTCGCCGCCCAGGCATTGCGTGAACATGTTGAGCGCGATGTTGGCCATGCAGCCGGCGATGTAGCGGTGGTTGGGGTTGCGCGCGGCGGCGCCGACGATGTTGATGATGACGCCGCTCTTTCGCGCGCACATGCGCGGATAGATGATGCGGGCGAGATCGACGTAGCCGAAAATCTTGACGTCCCAGGCTTTGCGCCAGGTGTCGGCGTCGATCTCCTCGAGCGTGCCGGGCGGAATGTCGCCGGCGTTGTTGACCAGGATGTCGACGTCGGCGCAGGCCTTGCCGAGCGCCTCGACCTCCGCCTGCTGCCCGAGGTCGCAGCGATGCACCGTCACCTTGACGCCGTGCTCGCGCCGTAGCCGTTCGGCAAGCGTGCTCATCGCCGCCTCGTCGCGCGCCGCGAGATGCAGGTGACAGCCCTCCGCCGCCATGTGCTCGGCGATCACGAAGCCGATGCCCTTGGAGGCGCCGGTGATGAGGACGGACTTGCCTTTGAGATTGATGTCCATGTTGACTTCCAGCCTCTCCTTCCGCCATGCCCGGCTTGCAGCCAAGCTTGCGCAGGCTGCATAAATTTGCCTGCGCGGGCATCCACGTCTTGGATTCAGCAAGCAAGACGTGGATGGTCAGGACAAGCCCGGCCATGACAGATGCGGACACACCACAAACAAAGCCACAACCACGCTCACTGATACAGCTTGAACACTTCGCGGGCCAGCGTGGCGCGCATGATCTCGGCCGGGCCGCCGGTGATCAGATAGCTGCGCGAGCGCCGCCACATCGCCTCGATCGGCATTTCGGTGGTGAGCCCCATGGCGCCATGGAACTGGATGCAGCGGTCGGCTGCCTCGTAGCCGAGTTCGGTGCAGAAGATCTTGCACATATAGGCGTCGTGGCGGCTGGCGATGCCTTTATCGACTTTCCACGCAGTACGATGCGTGAGCAGCTGGCCGGTCTGGTACTTCATGTAGAGATCGGCGACCGCGAACTGCACCGCCTGGCGCTTGGCCAGGGGTTCGCCGAAGGTGACGCGCTGCTGCGCGTATTTGCCGATCAGCTCGAGGCAGCGCTGGGTGACACCGAGGCCGTGCGTCGCCTGGTGCACGCGGTTGCGCGAAATCCAGGACTGCGCCTCGCGCATGCCCTGGCCTTCTTCTCCGACCAGATTCTCAACCGGCACTTTAACGTCATCGAGCGCGATCTCGTAGGTGACATCGCCCATCATGTGCCTGGTCTCGCGCACCACCGAAAGGCCGGGCGTGTCGATGTCGACGATGAAAACGGATAACCCTCCGCGTGAGCCTTTGCTCGGATCGGTCGCCGCCACAAGCTGCAGGAAGTCGGCGCCCTTCACGTGCGAGATGAAGCGCTTGTAGCCATTGATCACGTAGTGGTCGCCCTGGCGCACCGCGCGCGTCGTCATGCGCCCGGGATCGCTGCCGGCGTCGGGCTCCGTCTGCGCGAAGGCGGCGGATTTCTTGCCCTCGAGCAGCGGATAGAGGTAGCGCTCTTTCATCTTCTCCGGCAGCCGCAGCAGGATCGGCCGCGGCGAAGGACCGAACACGCCGTCGCCGCGGCTCGGCAGCGCGATCGAGCGGTGCACCTCTTCCCACACTACCGCGAGCGCGAGCAGCGACAATCCCTGTCCGCCGAACTCGGCCGGCGTGTCGAGCTTCCACAGGCCGAGCTCGCGCGCCTTGGCTTCGAGCGAGGCTTGCACCTCGGGCTTGAGGTCGGGCCCGTCCATGCTGTTCATCTCGATCGGAATCAGCTCGCGGTCGACGAATTTCCGCACCGTCTCCCGCAACAGCCGGATGTCTTCCGGCAACTCGAAGTCCATACAGCTCTCCCCGACGCGCTCCGCTTGCGGCTTCTTGCCGCCGCGACTGATCTTGTGAATCGGTGACCGGGCGGCGAGCTCGGTGTGCTCCCTCTCCCCGAAGAAGGGGAGAGGGTTGGGGTGAGGGGGTTCCTGAACTATCGAGAGACCGTAACCCCTCACCCCACCCCTCTCCCAATCGAACTCGGGCTTGCCCGAGTTCGGTCATATGTTAACCGGCCGAAGTCGGATAAATCCGACTTCGGCTGGGAGAGGGAGCCCACCGAGTGCGCGGCTCGGTCATCGAGTCACACATCCGGTGCAGATACTAGTGTCTTACTCGATTGCCGTATAAAGACAAATCGCGGAACGACTGGAGTGCTGAAACATGACCTTGGCTTCGAACGCGGCGCAGCGCGTCTTTGTGGCCATGGTCATCGCGCTGTCGGTTGCGTTCGTCTCGAGCGGCGCCCGCGCCGATGCGGTGGCCGACTTCTACCGGGGCAAGACCATCAACGTCTATATCGGCGTCAATGTCGGCGGCGGCTACGATTTCGAGGCGCGGCTCCTTGCCCGCTTCATGCGTGCGCATATCCCGGGCAACCCGACACTGGTGCCGCAGAACATGATCGGCGCCGGCGGGATCAAGATGGCGAATTTCCTCTATGCGATCGCGCCGCAGGACGGCACCGCCATCGGCATGTTTCCCAACACGCTGATCGCCGTGCAGGCAGTCGGCACCGACGGCGCCCAGTACGACGCCAACAGGTTCGCCTGGATCGGCTCGATGACCACGAGCCCGCTCACGTTCACGACCTGGCACACGACCGGCGTGACCATGATCGAGGAGGCGCGGCGGCGCGAGCTGACGGTCGCCGCCTCCAACAAGGGTGCCATCACCTATACGTTCCCGCGCATGCTCAACGAATTCCTGGGCACCAAGCTCAAGATCGTGTCGGGCTACCAGGGCAACAGCACCATGGTGGTGGCGATGGAGCGCGGCGAGGTCGACGCCGTGACGAACTCATGGGAGAGCTGGAAGTCGCTCAACCCAGCCTGGCTCGCCGAGAAGAAGATCAACCTCTTGGTGCAGACCGAGCCGAAGACGAAGGAGCTTGCGATCCCGTCGGTGCAGGAGCTCGCGCGCAACGAGGACGACCGCCAAGTGATCGCGCTGATCATCTCGGGCGACGCGCTCGGCAAACCGCTCGCGCTGACGCCGAACGTGCCTCCGGAGCGGGTCAAGGCGCTGCGCGACGCGTTCGATGCCACCGTGAAGGACCCCGAGTTCATCAAGGCGGCGGCCGCGGCGCGGATCGAGGTCAACCCGATCCACGGCACGACGCTGCAGGACACCGTGCGACGCGTGCTCGCCACGCCCAAGCATCTCGCCGAACGCGCGCGCGCGATCATCGCCGAATAAGGACCTGAATGCCGTACCAGCCCGCGTCCCGCGCCCTCGAAGGGCTCACCGTCATCGACATGACCCACGCGCGCGCGGGGCCGGTGTGCGTGCGCCAGCTCGCCGACTGGGGCGCCAACGTGGTGCGGATCGAACGGCCCGGCAATCCGGAGGATTTCTCGGCCCGCCACGAGGCCGACTTCCAGAACAAGCACCGCAACAAGCGCGGCATGGCGCTCAACCTGCGCAGCGAGGAAGGGCGCGCCATTCTCTACAAGATGGTCGAGCAGACCGACGTGCTGGTTGAGAATTTCCGGCCCGACGTGAAGACGCGGCTCAAGTTCGATTACGCGGCGCTGCGGGCGAAGAACCCGCGGCTCGTCTACGCCAGCATCTCGGCGTTCGGCCAGGACGGTCCCTACGCCGATCGGCCCGGCGTCGACCAGGTGGTGCAGGGCATGAGCGGGCTGATGTCGGTCACCGGCGAGCCGGGGCGCGGGCCGATGCGGGTCGGCATCCCGATCTCCGATATCGTGACCGGGCTCTACTCGGCGATCGGGATTCTCACCGCGCTGGTCGAACGGCAGACGTCGGGCGAGGGTCAATGGGTGCAGGCGTCGCTGCTCGAGTGCCAGACCTTCATGCTCGACCTTTCCGCGGTGCGCTATCTGGTGGAGGGCGTGGTGCCTAAGCAGGCCGGCAACGGGCATCCGAGTGGGGGGCCCACGAACGCCTACAAGACCAAGGACGGCTACGTGAACGTGGCGCCGATTCCGGCGATGTGGGACCGGCTGTGTCGCGCGCTTGGGCGCCCGGAGTGGATCGACCATCCCGATTACGCGACGCGCGACGTACGCCGCAAGCGGGATCGCGAGATCAACCAGGAGATCGGCAAGATCATCGCCGAGATGGACACCGAGACCGTGCTGGCGAAGCTCGACGCCGCCGAGGTGCCGTGCGGGCCGATCTATACCATCGACCAAGCTTATGCCGATCCGCAGGCCAAGCACATGCGGCTGACCGACACCGTGGTGGCGACCGACGGCAAGCCGATGACCTTGCCGCGCCAGCCGTTCACGCTCAGCCGCACGCCGTCGCGGCTGGTGCGCCGGACGCCGGAGTTCGCCGAGCACACCGACGAGCTTCTGGCCGAGTTCGGCTTCTCGGCCGCCGACATCGCGGGTTTCCGCGCGCGCGGCTCGGTGGAGTAGGGCGCAGTATCGCCGGGGCTCGCCGCTCGCTCTGAACAATGGGTCAAATCGTGGCCGTGCCGCGAGTTACCCTCCTCCCGCGCGTAGCGCGGTGGGGAGGGTCGCGCGCGAAGCGCGCGGGGTGGGGGGTGCGTCATTGAAGACCCAAATTCGCAATGGCCCCCACCCCTAACCCCTCCCCACCGCTTCGCGGGGGGAGGGGAAGTGGAAAGACCCGTCGCGTGTGAGCAAGAGCCCGCATTGCGCCCGCTGTTACTCCGCTTCCAGCACGCGGCCTGTGCCTTGAGGGAAGGGGCGCCAGCGGCCGAGCGCCTTGAGGATGCCGCGCACCGCGCCGTTGAGGCTCGTGATCACCGGCCTGCCGAACGCGCGCTCGAGCGCTGCGGCGGCGGGATCGGCGAACCAGGCGCCCCCGCCGATGAGCAGCGCGTCGGCCTCAGGCGTGCGTTCGAGGGCTTCGCGGCCGAGCCGGTAGGCAAGCTCGGCGCCCGCGCGCAGGTCGGCGCGCTGGAACTGGGCCGGCTCCTGCGACTCGGCGGCGGTCCCGACCAGCTCGATGTCGTAATGGGCGAAGAACGCCGCGAGGTTGCGGTTGATCGTCTCGTTCCACTTGTTGGCAGCGACGACTTTGCGCACACCGACGGCGCGCGCCGCCTCGACCGCGTTGAGCGCCGAGGAGAGTACCGGACGGCCGCTCTTATCGTGCACGCGCGCGAGCAGCTGTTCGAGCCCGGCTGGTCCGAGGCTCAGCGCCAGCGGTGTGCCCGACTGCAGGATCAGGTCGGCGCCGCGCGCGACCAGATGCTCGACCTGCGGCTCGATTGCGGCGACCGCGCGCTCGATGTCCTCGGGCTTGAACGAGGCGAGCGCCAGCGACACCGAGATCACAATGAACTCAGGGCCGAGCAGGCGGTACATGCCGTAGGGCATGGTGTCGGCGCCGCCGAGTGGCGAGAGCACGCCGATGGCGTGGCGCGGGAACCCGCGGAGCTCTGCAGCATCCTTCGTTTCCACGATCGCTCTCTACCCGTTCGTCCCCGCGCAAGCGGGGACCCAGGAGCCCAAGCGCACCGACTTCGCGAAGGAGTGGGTCCCCGCTTGCGCGGGGACGAACGGAGTTTGTTGCTCGACTCGAGAAGGAATGTTCCGCTGGTGTCCTCAAGGATTGACGTCTTCGGTGAACCAGTCGGTCGGCAGCTCGCGCCCGATGTCGAGTTCGCGCGCCTTGCGGTTAAGCAGCGAGCCGACCGCGGCGAATTGATAGCCGAGACCGACATAGTTGAGGAAGCACGACACCTCTTCGGGCGCGGTGCGGCCCTTGGCGCGGCCGAGCACGAGATCGTGCAGGTTGGGCAGCTCGTGCTCCTTGAGCGCGGCGCGCACGGCCTTGCGCATCTCCTCGGTGTCGTCGGCATGGGCGACGCCGCGGCTTGAATCGATCACTGCGGGGCGGCCGCCGGTGTAATGCGCGATCAGCACGTCGGCCTTGTTGAACACCGCCGGATCGAGCTCGGCGTGCTGGATGGTGCTGATGTGGACGCCGGGCTCGACCCAGTCGGCGGTGTAGACATGCGACCAGCTGTTGGTCGCGCACAGCACCACGTCGGCGCCGCGCACGGCGTCGCCGCCGCTCTCCGCCGCGACGATCTCGACGCCGGTTTTCCCGCGCATTTCCTGGGCGAACGCCTTGCGACGCTCGGCGTTCGGGCTGTAGCAGCGCACGCGCCTCACCTTGCGCACTTCGAGGATGGCGGCGACTTGCGCGCCCGCCTGCCAGCCGCAGCCGAGCATGGCCACATCGTCGGCGTCCGCACGCGCGAGATAGCGCGCCGCGAGCCCGGTGGTGGCAGCGACGCGCATGCGCTGGATCACGCCGTCGGGCAGGATTGCGAGCGGCTCGCCGGTCGTGGTCGAGAACAGGAGCACGAGCCCGATGAAGCGGCCGCCCGGCGCAGCGCCGATGCGCACCTTCTTGGCGCGGCCGCTCGCGTCCTTGGGCCAGGTGAGGATTTCCGAGGTGAGCCTGATCGCCGCCACCTCGGCGAACGGGGCGACGCCGTCCATCGACTTGAACGAGTAGAGCGCGTCCTGGCTGTGCGCGGTCGGCGTGAAGATCTGCGACACGGTGCGGCTCACGCCGATGCCCTCACCGAGCTCCGGATAGGCGCGTTCGAGCACGTCGATGCAGTCGCGCATGGTGAGCGCACGCTCGACGTCGTCGTTGGTGAGCAGCAGAGTCATGTCACTCCGTTCTCGCGAGAGCCTCGATCGATTGCGCGGCGATGAGCCCGAGCCCGACCGCCTTGAGGTAACCGCCGATATAGCCGCCGATCGGCCCGCCTTCGACGCCCCCGGTGCAGGAGCCGGCGGCGTAGAGTCCGGCAATGGGCACGCCGTGCCGGCCGATCACGCGCGCCTGCGCGTCGATCTCGATGCCGCCCATGGTGTAGGAGAGGCCGACCGCGAGCGGCACCGCGTAGTAGGGCGGCTGCACGACCGGCGCCACGCTCGTGCGTTTGCTGGCGTTGCGCGACTCCCCGAACATGCGACCCGACGTGCGCGGCGGATCGAGGCGCTCGCCTTCGCCCGCGATCACCGCCTGGTTGTAAGCCGCGACCGTCTGCTGCAGGGCGCCGGCGGGCACGCCGAGCTTGTCCGCCAGCGTTGCGAGGTCTCCCGCGCTGACGAGCGTGCCGCCCGCCGCGACGAGCTGCGGATTGGGCGGCACAAGCTCGGCGCGCCCTATCGTGTCCCAGATCGCCTGGTCGAAAATCGCGGTCGCCCCGAGCGGATCGGCCGAGCGCGCGAGCGCGTTAGAATGCGCAATGCCGCCGAGCCCTTCGTCGATGAAGCGGCGGCCGGAGCCGTCAACCATGATGGCGCCGCTGGCGAGCGTATCCATGGTGGGGTAGGGCCAGAGGGCGGGGTTGGTGAGCGAGTCGCGCGCCAGCAAGTGGCCGTAGAAGGCCGCCGCCTCGGTGAGCCGCGCGCCCGCCTCCTCGGCCATGAGCAGCGCGTCGCCCCGGCCGGTTCCGGCATTGCGCTGCGTGAGCGCGTCCGGGCGAGGAGAGATGAAGCGGCGCACCAGGTCGCGATTGGCCTGAAAGCCGCCGTCCGCGAGCAGGACGCTGGCGGCGTCGATCGTGAGCGTCTGATCGTTCTGATCCGCCGTGAGCCCGACGCAGCGGCCGTGCTCCATGCACAGGCGCCGCGCCCGCGTGCCGAGTATCAAGCTGCCGCCGCGGCGCTTGAGATTGGCGCCGAGCGCCTGCAGCACCACGTCGGGTCCGCGCCCGGGCCAGTCGAGGCCGGCGGCGAGCCGGCGCGGCGGCGCCAGCATCCAGCGGCTGCGGCCGTGGATCGCGACCTTGATGATGCGCGCGCCTTCCGCGCGCAGCCACTGCATCGATTGCCCGGCGATGGCGGCGAGCACGTCGGCGAGCGCGGGAGCCGCATAGCCCTCGGTATCGAGCTCGATCGCCTCGCGCAGCACCTTGGGATCGGAATGGGGATCGGTGTGCGCGACGTTGAGGGCGCCGGTCGCGATGCGCGAGTTGCACATGTAGCGCTCGTCCGCGCTCTGCTCCAGCACGACTACGCGGCAACCGAGCTCGGCCGCACGGTTCGCCGCCGTGAGACCGGCGACGCCGGCGCCGACAACCGCAAGATCGGCGGTGATGGTCACGGCTTCACCTTAACGCACCTTGCGGTCAGTTCGAGATCGCTCGCCGCGAATGCGAGCATCGCGATTGCGCCCTTGTAACTCTCCTGGCCGCGACTCGGATAGTTTGCGGGTCGCGGTGGCGGGCGGGAGTTCGACGCACCCTTGGTCTTTGAAGACCGTGGGAGAGCCTGGAGCCCCGCCCGTCTTAGC